>ERZ773197.241-NODE-241-length-46390-cov-19.619575_pt1 | contig 46390 bp, 40 predicted proteins | sample MGYA00580999_ERZ773197 | MGnify/ENA primary metagenome ERZ773197 (study PRJEB29015, sample SAMEA2738166) | human oral metagenome | biome: human oral; feature: human-associated habitat; material: saliva | place: China | collected 2185 ...
ATAATATGAAGTTCATCTTTGAAGGTGAGGAAGAGATTGGTTCTGGTAGTCTTGGTCCATTCATTGAGGAACACAAGGAACTCTTGGCTTGCGATGTAATCCTCGTTTCAGATACTGGTCTTATCGGTCCTGATACTCCTTCTATCACAACAGGTTTGCGTGGTTTGTCTTATTGGCAGATAGAGGTTACTGGTCCTAACCGTGATCTTCACTCAGGAACATTCGGTGGTGCTGTAGCTAACCCAATCAATGTTCTTTGTAAGTTGATAGCTGATGTAACTGGTCCTGATGGTAAGATACGCATCCCTGGTTTCTATGATGATGTTGAGGAGGCTTCTGATGAGGAGCGTAAACTCGTCGCATCTATTCCTTTCGATGAGGAGGAATATAAGAAGTCTCTTGGTGTTAAGGCACTCTTCGGAGAAGAAGGTTATAGCACAATCGAGCGCACTGGTTATCGTCCAACATTTGATGTATGCGGTATCTGGGGTGGTTACACAGGTGATGGTGCTAAGACTGTTATTCCATCAAAGGCATACGCAAAGCTTTCTTCACGTCTTGTACCTCATCAGGATCATACAAAGATTAGCCAGTTGGTAGTGGATTATTTCAACAGTGTTGCTCCTGATTATGTTACTGTGAAGGTAGAGAAGCACCATGGTGGTCATGGTTATGTTTGTCCAATTGACTTCCCTGCTTATAAAGCTGCTGAGCGTGGCTTCGAGGCTGTATTCGGTAAGCGTCCATTGCCAGTGCGTATCGGTGGTAGTATTCCAATTATCTCTACTTTCGAGAAGTTGCTCGGTGTGAAGACTGTTCTCATGGGCTTCGGCTTGGAGTCAAATGCTATTCACTCTCCGAACGAGAATATGCCAGTAGATCTCTGGTTGAAGGGAATTGAGACAATCATAAACTTCCACCTCGAGTACGATAAGGAGGCGTAAATTTGGTAATAAGACACACTGTAAGGTGTGTTAAGACATAGTAACAAAGGAACATTGTTCTCTGTAGTAACTAACCTTTTCATGTAAGAAGAAAGGCTTACAACAGAGAATAATGTTCCTTTTGACATCATTGATGTTTTATAAAATAGGTGTCTCCAGATTTTACGGACACGTTTATCGAAAGTATTATCCTATTTTGTTATAAGGAGGGAGTGCAATATGGATGGTAGCTCGGCTAATGAAGACAAAGATACCTATATATAAAAGGTAACAGCCAAAACCTATGTAGATTGCGGCTGTTACCTTTTATTTATTTTGCTCGTTTATTCTTTCTTGTAAAAGTGAATCTTAGTTCTTTATCTTAGGATACTTTCTGAACCAACCGTCCATACGGAGTCGGATGACACCGAAGAAGGCTTCTGAGAAGATGCCACCACTCATCTTACTGGTTCCCTCACGACGATTTACGAAGATGACAGGTACTTCCTTAATCTTGAAACCAATCTTGAAAGAGGTGTACTTCATCTCGATTTGGAAGGCATAACCCTTAAAACGAATCATGTCTAATGGAATTGTCTCAAGAACACGACGACGATAGCATACGAAACCCGCTGTCGTGTCATGCACGTGGAAGCCTGTTACAATACGAACATATTTGCTGGCAAAGTAACTCATCAATACACGTCCGATAGGCCAATTTACAACGTTTACTCCACTGACATAACGTGAACCAACTGCAACATCGTAACCTTCGTCATGGGTTGCAGCATAAAGGCGAGGAAGGTCGTTAGGGTCGTGGCTAAAGTCAGCATCCATCTCAATAATGTATTCGTAGCCATGTTCTAAAGCCCACTTGAAACCTGTGATATAGGCTGTACCCAAACCTAATTTACCGGAACGCTCAATGATAAAGAGGCGGTCAGAGAATTCCGTCTTAATCAGATTATGTACGATTTGTGCTGTCCCATCAGGGCTACCATCGTCAATTACCAGAATGTGAAAAAGTTTCTCCAATCGGAATACTGCTCGGATTATCTTCTCTATATTCTCCTTTTCGTTGTATGTCGGTATAATTACAATGCTATCGCTTGTCATAAATTTTTGTTTTTATAGGACAAATGTAGTATAAAAATATGATACTAACAAGTTTTTGTCTATTTTTATTGGTCTGGGTTCTCTACGAAACCTTGGTATTCGGGAGAAAGACCAGCCATAACAGAATCGTATGCTTCATTTAGTGTTTCCTTCTCGAATTCAGCACCTTTCCCTTTTGGGAAGATTGGTTTGTGAATGGTGAGACTCAGTCGATGCCATACAGGAAAATGCCAGTCCTTAGTACGAGGCATTACGTCAAAGGAACCATTGATGGTAAGTGGACATACTGGTAGCTGAAGCTCATCAGCTAACATGAAAGCTCCACGACGGAACTTACCCATGTGACCAGTAAAACTACGTGCACCTTCTGGGAATACGACGACAGACATTCCTTCATGAAGGGTTTCACGTGCAGTGTCGTATGTTTTTTTGATTTTACTTGCACCACTCTTATCCACAAAAATATGATGTGCTTTCTCGCATGCTAATCCTACCAAAGGTATCTTACGAATAGCTTTTTTCATCATCCACTTGAAATTACGACCGAGAAAACCGTAAATCAGAAAGATGTCGAAAGCACCTTGATGATTGCTTACAAAGACATAGCTTTGCTTAGGATCAAGATTCTCACGTCCTTCAATCTTTACAGGAAGAAAGAGTATTCGGATGGTAAACCACGACCACCATTTCCCTGGGTAGTATCCCCAGAAATGTCCATTACCGATTTGACAGCCAATAGTTGTTGTTAATGCTGTTAGAACAGACGCAAAGAGGAAGAGTGGAAAGGCGATGAATAGCATGTAAATCCTATATAAGAATGTAATAACCAGCATGGCTATTGAGGATTGCCTTTGTTGTTGTGTTGCAGTATTACTCATAGATGTATCCTTTTTAATTTTATTTCTTAACATGTAATGTTATCACCGCTATTTTGTTAGGCATATTGAGGCGGAAGGGTACCAGTCCACCCAATCCAGCTGTAATGTATAGATAGCGTCCGTTTTGTTCATAAAGTCCATAATCCTCCTGTTGACGGATACTTGTTGGTCGCCATCCAAAGATTTGCATCTGTCCGCCGTGTGTATGTCCGCTTAATGTAAGTTGTGCTGTGGTTTTAGGAAGAATAGACCGTCTCCATGCTGATGGGTCATGCTGTAGCATAATCACAAACGAATTAGAATCTATCCCTTTCATAGCTTTCTTATAGTCAGAATAGTTTGGGAAAGGAGGTTTGCCATCGTTTTCAGTACCACAGATATAAATAGACTCCTTTGCTGGTGATGTAATACGAGTATTCTGATTGCGTAGAAGAGTCCAGCCTAAAATTTCTTCTTCTGCTTTTATCAAGCGTGCTTCCTCTGCAGCCTTTTCTTTAGCATCACCTTTGATGTATTCAGAATAGTCATGGTTTCCTAAGACAGAGATAGTCCCTTTCATAGGCTGACGGATTAGTGAAGCCATTTTCTCAACCTCTTCCGGACGTATATTCTGTAAATCACCAGTAAAGCAAATGAGGTTAGCTTTCTGTTTTACAATGCTATCCATCTCAGCTTTCAAAATCTTACTGCGCCAGCCATTGAAGGTACCGAGGTGTAAGTCAGATACATGCACAATCCGATAACCATCAAAAGACTTCGGTAAATCCTTGAAATAGAGGTCTACATGCTTTACTTGTATGTTTGAAACACCGTATGTGAGTCCATAGATAAATGTACCAACAGCAAAGCAGCCAAAGAGTATTCCTATATAATGTCCCCAGTTTCGATTTGTACGAATAATGTATTTACGGACTATCGAGCCTACAAAGGATGTGAGAGCAAAGATAGCCTTAGGTCCTACAAACAAACCGAGAAGGAATATATATGTATTCAGCCAGGTGAGGTTGTTAGGCGCAAAGTCACGTATGGAAGCCATAGCACAGGTATAGATGACCATACCGATAGAAGGTAACCACCATAATAGGCGTTGCCACCAAGCGATGGGGTAACGTTTGCGGAAATAGTGCATGTCTATATAGAGGTCAGACAGCACAATTATTAATATAAGATATATAACGATTCTGGCTATCATTTCTTCAATAGGGTAGAAGCAAGATACTTCCTTAGCTCTTCAACAGGCTTATTACGACGATGTGCATAATCTTCTAATTGTTCGTCATCAATCTTTCCTAAGTCGAAATATCGGCTTTGAGGATGTGCAAACATAAAGCCCGATACGCTGGCATGTGGTACCATCATTCCACTTTCTGTAAGGTTGATACCAATCCCCTTCATATCCAATAGTTCGTACAAAAGAAAATTCATACTTGTGTCAGGGATGGATGGATAGCCCACAGCTGGACGTATGCCTTGATATCTCTCTGCAAGAAGATCTTTTATAGTCAGTTGCTCATCAGTTGCATACCCCCAATATTTCTTGCGTACATCCTCGTGAAACTTCTCAGCTGTAGCCTCAGCTAATCGGTCTGCTAAGGTCTGCGAAAGCATACGTTGGTAGGGATCTTCCTCATTGTTGCTTGTAAATGCAGCATCAACAGAAGTAGCAAAGAGTCCAATTGTATCTTTGATGCCTGAAGAGGCTGGGCGTATGAAATCTGCCAAACAGAGGTTTGGTTTGCCTGGAATAACTTTCTGCTGGCGCAACATTGGAACGCGTGTGCCATTGATAATGATATCATCACCTTCACTATTGGCTTCACATAGTGCAAAGACAGCACGTGTGTGATATCTCCCTTCCATGTCAGCCAATAATTTCTCAGCTTCTGAACGCAATTCCAGTTGTGCATCTTTAGCCTTACCATTCATTGACCAAGCATAAAAGAAGTATGCCCAGTTGATATAAGGAACTATTTCGCTGATATTGTATGTTATTATCTTACTTTTGTTATCTACTTTATTTTCGATCATTATGACTTAGTTATCATTTCGAAAAGTAATCCTTTCACCATGTATGGTGTTATCAAACTCTTCCTTATTTAACAGGTGGTTTCCATTACAGAAGGTGTGTAAGACACGCCATTGATAGGTGTGTCCCATCATTGGACTCCACTTGCATTTACTCTGAATACAATCTTCGTTCACTGTCCACGGCTGGTCTGGTGCAACAATCGTAATATCGGCTTTATAGCCTTTACGTAGGAAACCTCGTTTATCAATATGGAAAAGTCGAGCTGGCGCGTGTGACATTAGGTTAACCATCTGTTCTATTGTAAGAACACCTTTGTCTACCAATTCAAGCATAGTTACGAGTGAGAACTGAATCATTGGCATTCCTGATGCAGCCTTAGAGCAGCCACCTTGCTTCTGTGTCCATAGGTGAGGAGCATGGTCAGTACCAATGACTGTAATGCGTCCATCCGTGAGTGCCTGACGAATAGCATCTCTATCAGCTACCGTCTTGACTGAAGGATTACATTTAATAAGTGCTTTCTTTGTAAGATAATCTTCGTTAGAGAAAGCAATATGTGCAATAACAGCTTCTAAAGTAATCCTTCCTTCATCTTCAGGTAGATTAGCTAATGATAATTCTTTTGCTGTAGAGATATGAGCAATATGCAGTTGTGTTTTGTACTTTCGTGCCAATTCCACAGCTAAGAGCGAGGAAGCCCAGCATGCCTCAGCACTGCGTATTTCCCAATGATGTGTAATATCTGGGTCGTCGCCAAATTGTTCTTTGGCAACTTTCATATTCTCGTTGATAATACCAGAATCCTCACAGTGTGTCATTACTGGTAGATTCAATTCTGCTGCAGTACGGAAAGTCATTTCTAATGCTTCTCGTCGATCAACAAGCATATTCCCAGTTGAGGCTCCCATAAAGAGTTTTATTCCAGGAATAGTATGGATGTCCAGTTGAGGAAATAGTGTGTGGTTTGTATTTGTAGCACCAATAAAGAAGCTATAGTTAACATGACTTGAGCGTTTTGCTCGTTCCCACTTGTCTTGTAAAGCTTCTAACGTAGTCGTTTGTGGGCTCGTATTTGGCATCTCAAAGTAAGAGGTGACACCACCATAAGCAGCAGCACGACTTTCACTTTCAATATCTGCCTTTTCCGTTAGTCCTGGCTCACGAAAGTGGACATGATCATCAATAACACCAGGTAGTACAAAGTACCCCGTGGCGTTGACGATTTCGTCAAATTCTCCACGGGGCGTTTCGTTATTTTCTATAATCTCTATGATACAATCGTCCTCTATGATGAGCGAACCAATAAAGCTTCGCCCTTCATTGACGATAGTTCCACCTTGAATGAGTCTCCTCATATATTATATTCTTTATTGTTAGAGGTTGTTTGTTGATTCTTCCGAGATAAGAAGTGATAAACATCTACTAAAGTGAGAAGGAACACATTACTAATAGTAGTTTTATTTTCTTTTGCTGTCATTTTAACATATTGTTTCAACATTCTATAATTCAATTAGTTAAATAACAGAATTGAGTGACAGAAGTGACAGCAACCTTCGTTTTAATAAATCGTTTGTTGTCTATGAACTCTTTATCCGAACCTCAAAACACTCCTATAGAACCTTATCATGTAATCGTTCTGTCAGCGTAGAGCTTAGAACATACGATAGTCGGGACCATACCTTACTCTGGAATAGAGTCGCCAGCCATCTGTGCAGGAGTCGGAGGTGCTACAGCAGCATTAGGAGTTGTTCCTGCGGCATCATTGGTTCCGGCTGGGTCAACCATTCCATTCATTTCCTTTTGTGCTTGTTGGAAGTCGGTATAGAATGCTTTTATCTGAGGATTCTGCTTAAAGGTATCTGTAGCCTTCGACATAATGTATTCTATCCATGATGGCAACTGATTAATCGCATTAGTATACATATAATCATTCATCCATACAGGGTAAGCATTAGGTGTTGTCTCGTAGCTGATACGTGTAAGGAAACACCATGGACCAAGAATGTTATTGAAGTTCTCTGTAATGAACTTCGTAAAGAGTTTGTCACCCTTGTCATATACGTTCAATGCCTTCTTAATAAGTTGAGCATTCACAGTTTCCTCATCGTGTCCATTCATAATGGCAGCACTTTCCTCATGATCTATTTCTGCATATTGATTGCGGAGTTGTGTAAACTTCGTCCAGAAATCATTTAGCTTGTCATTTAGCGGTGTGCCACTGACACGCTGTTGTGTGTTGTCCAGTTTAACTGCAATATCTCCCTTTTCAATAACTACTGGGAATTGTAAGTTGATATCATCCATGAATATCTGTGCGACCTTAGTAGAGTCGACGCTACCATGGAAAGCAAACTGACCATGAACGACGTCACATGAATCTAAGTTAATCAGTGAGTCAGCTTGGTCTGTTTTTAGGTATAACTTTCTTCCATCCAAGCTTGATACGTTGGATGTTCCCTGTATATTGAAGGAGTTGGCACATGACGTAAACACGATAAGTGTTAGAAGTGCGTAAAGAATTTTATTCATAGATCATTAAACTGGTTCTATTTCTTCTCAGACAAAATTACATTCTATAATTGAAGCCGAGAAACTTTTTTATTCAAATTAAAACTATCTCTAAGCTTTTAGCTTTTTTTAGGTACTTGGACTTTCGCTTTCCTTCTTTAGTTCGTAGCTGATACGATGAGTTGTGTACATCTCGATGATAGCAGAAATAAGTAGGAGTATAACCCAATTGTGATGGAAAATACTTACATAGCTGCTATAGCTATCTAATGAACCTGCAAACATGGGACGAAGAAAATGGTAGGAGTCTTCTACCATAAAGAATCCTGCAAGAATGAATCCCCATCCTGCGAGCGACATAATCTTACGTAAACGACGAATTGAAAGAGATGTTCCAAGGTATCGCTGACGTGACTGTATAAGAGAAAATGCAACAGCACCAGCAAGCATTAGCCAACAAGCTATTGGTTGAATCAAAAGGAAAGCGTACAGTCCTGCACCTATAACCATTATGATTCCTCCCAAAAGGTAAATAATTGATTCGAGTTTATTCAGTTGTCTCATTTTTAGCTGTGTTTTCAGTTTGATGCTCATCATCGCTCAACACGAAGATATCTTCGTTGTCAGCTTTCATGAAGTAACGCTCTCGGGCAACGCGTGCAATAGCCTTTGGGTCTGTTTTTAGTTCCTTAAGCTGTTGCATGTCATGCTGATATTGGCTGTCATACTTTCGGATTTCAGTTTTTAAGTCGTCAATCTGATAAGCATACTCTATGCGCTTCATAAAACTGTTCTCATCCACGACGCCTACAATGAGTACGCCCAAGATGATGACGATATGAAACTTAAATCGGCTGAAAAAATTGTAAATATGTCCGGTAATCTTACTCACTTCTTTACATTCTTTTTTGCAAAAGTAAGGAAAAGATTGCATATTGGAGCATGAAACATACATATTTTTAGCAAATTAACAATTTAATTCTTTCCTCCTTCCTCCTCTTTTCTTAACTTTTATTACCTTTGCATATACAATTAGATTTTGAAACTATGGATGAATATATTGTTTCGGCGCGAAAGTATCGTCCAATGTCCTTTGATTCCGTTGTTGGACAACAGGCGTTGACTACTACGCTGAAGAATGCTGTGAAGAGTGGTAAGCTGGCTCATGCCTACCTTTTCTGCGGTCCACGAGGAGTGGGCAAGACTACTTGTGCTCGAATTTTTGCGAAGGCTATCAACTGTGAACATCCAACAGCTGATGGTGAGGCTTGTAACGAGTGTGAGAGTTGCAAGGCGTTTGGAGAAGGAAGAAGCTATAATATCTTCGAATTAGATGCTGCCAGCAATAACTCTGTTGAGAACATCAAGTCATTGATGGATCAGACGCGTATTCCGCCACAGGTTGGTCGTTATAAGGTCTTTATCATTGATGAGGTTCATATGCTCTCTACAGCTGCCTTCAATGCTTTTCTAAAGACTTTGGAGGAACCGCCTGCACACGTTATCTTCATCCTTGCAACAACAGAAAAACACAAGATTCTCCCAACGATTCTCTCTCGCTGTCAGATTTACGACTTCGAGCGTATGACGGTTCCTAATATCATCAACCATCTTAAGCGTGTTGCTGAGAAGGAGAACATTCAATTTGACGAAGAGGCTCTGAACGTTATTGCTGAGAAAGCGGATGGTGGAATGCGTGACGCGCTCTCAATATTTGATCAGGCTGCAAGCTTTTCACAAGGAAATATCACTTATCAGAAGGTGATTGAGGACTTGAATGTACTCGATGCAGAGAATTATTTTAATATCATCGACCTTGCTTTAGAGAATAAAGTGAGTGAGATAATGGTTCTCTTGAACAGCGTTATTAATAAGGGATTTGATGGTGGGCATCTTGTGAATGGTTTGGCATCTCATGTCCGTAATGTGTTGATGGCAAAGGATGCACAGACACTTCCTTTGCTTGAAGTAAGCGAACAACTGCGTAATCGCTATCAGTTGCAGGCACAAAAATGCCCTGTCAACTTCCTGTATACGGCTTTGCAGATTATGAATCGTTGTGATGTGGAATATCGTCAGAGTTCTAATAAACGTTTGTTGGTGGAACTGACGCTCATCCAAGTAGCGCAAATTACGCAGAAGGATGATGATGTCCCTGCCTCGGGGCGCAGCCCTAAGCGATTAAAATCCCTGTTCAAGAATCTTGTTCTGAAGGCTCAACAGAAACCGACTCCGCAGGTGGTCGGGAGCCTAAAGCGTGATGATGATGCTGCTCGTGGTTCTAATGATAGCGAAGTAGTGTCTGTAGAGGTCGTGTCTTCACCAGAGAAACCCATCACAGAAACTTCTGGTGTACGCCCTAAGGTGAATGTATCTTCTGGTCTTCCGAATTCTGTTAATCTCGGTTCATTGACGATGTCATTTGATAATCTACTCAAGACCGATAAGAAGAAAAAGCAGGATGAGGAAGTTGAAATAACTAATAAGGATGAGCATGAAGGCTTTACACAGCAAGACCTTGTTGTGAGTTGGCGTGCTATGTGTTCACGAATGCCAGAGCGTATGCAAGCTTTGTCGCAACGCATGAAGAATATCACGCCTACTATTTCAGAGTATCCAGCAATCTTGGTACTTGCTGATAATAATATTCAGCTCAACGAAATGCTTGCTATCAAGTCGCGTATTCGTGCTACTTTGGCAAAGGAATTGCGTAATGGGCAGATTGAAGTAGAGATTCGTCTTGCTAAGCATGAGGAAATCAAACCTATGCTTACACCTCGTGAGTCTTTGAGTAAACTTTTGGAAACGAATCATCCTGTTAAGAAACTTATCGATACATTAGGTTTGTGCTTGGATTAAGTAACTCTACGTCTGTCCTGTTACGGCTAATATTGCTCATCAATCTCTTGCAGATAAATAAGAAGTTAGTATTCTTTTAGCAGGAAAAGAAAGGCTTAAAAGTGGGTTACAGTCGGCTTTAAGTTGTTGTGTTGATGCTTCGTACGCTTGGTGCTAATGCTCCGCACATATGGTGCTGATACTTCGCACATGTCGTGCTGATGGTAAACACTAATCTTATTGGGAGGTAAAAGTGCTGCGTTTCTAAGTATTTTAGGGTGTTATAATTATCAATGACATTCTGTATTGAGGGTATACTATTCAGGTTCTATTGGACGGCAAAAGAAGAATTTAATATTTTCGGTAAGCATATACGTACATTATTATAAAAGTTAAAATAGCGTAATGGTAGTTCTATTCGGCATTATTTCAGTATTTTTGTACGTTATTTAGGCAATGAGAAATAAGAGCATTATATTCCTATTATCCTTTGTTGTTGTTTTTGCAATGGCAAGTGTCAACATGCCTGTGCCTCAAGGTAAGAAAACCAAGAAGACTAAGGCAAGTGCTGTTGTGGTTGATACGCTACTGAAAGGACAAAGTCCAAAGGATAGTAAGGTGGTCGATAAGAATATCCCAGATACCACGAAGATGGATTCTCTTCAGTTGGCTATCTATCATCATAATAAAGCAATAGACGATTCTATTCGTGCCGATAGCATGATGCGTGCACGTTCGAATGGAATTGATGCACCTGTTAAGTATTCTGCAGAGGACTCTCTCGTTTATGATGCAGAGTCGGGTACAGCGTATCTGTATGGTAACTCGAAGGTTGATTATGAGAATATGAAGCTTACGAGTGACAAGGTACATATGAATCTTGATAAAAGTACTGTGCGTGCAACAGGTACAGTCGATTCTACAGCAGAGGGTGGAATCAAGGGAAAGCCTGTCTTTACTATGGGTAAAGATGAATATAAGAGTGACACAATGGCTTTCAACTTTAAGTCAAAGAAAGGCTTGATTAAGGGTGTTTACACCGAACAGCAAGATGGTTTCTTGAGTGGAGAAGTTGGAAAACGTGACTCTACGGGTTCTATTTACTTGCAACATGGTCGTTACACTACTTGTGATAAGCCTCATCCAGACTTTTACATTGCTCTTTCTCGTGCAAAGGTTCGCCCAGGTAAGGATGTTGTCTTTGGACCAGCTTATCTCGTAGTGGCGGACGTTCCTTTACCATTGGCTATTCCATACGGCTTCTTCCCATTCTCTAAGAAGTATTCGAGCGGTTTCATTATGCCAAGTTATGGTGATGAAAGCGACCGTGGTTTCTACCTTCGTGATGGTGGCTACTACTTTGCAATTAGTGATAAGTGGGACTTAAAACTTTTAGGAGAAATCTATACTAAGGGTTCTTGGGGTGTGTCTGCAGCCAGCAACTACCGCAAGCGTTACAGATATTCAGGCTCATTCCTCTTTAGTTATCAGGATTCAAAGACGGGTGACAAGGGATTACCAGACTTTGCTGAGCAGGAAAGCTTTAAGATTCAGTGGAATCACCGCCAAGATCCAAAGGCGAATCCTTATAGTTCTTTGGCGGCAAGTGTGAACTTTGCGACATCAAGCTATGAGCGTAACAACCTCAATAGTATGTATAATCCGCAGACACTCACACAGTCTACGAGAACTTCTTCTGTTAGCTGGAGCACAGGTTTCTCAAGTATTGGACTCTCTTTGAGTGCTACTACGAACCTTGCACAGAATATGCGTGACTCTTCTATTCAGATAACACTGCCAGACTTGAACATTAGTTTGAGCCGATTCTACCCTTTCAAGCGTAAGCATCTTGTGGGTAAGGAACGTTGGTATGAGAAGATTTCGATGAGCTATACGGGCCAGTTGGCTAATTCTATCTCAACGAAGGAAGATAAACTCTTACACTCTAATCTGATCAAAGACTGGAAGAATGCTTTCCAACATACAATCCCAGTACAGGCAAACTTCACCTTGTTTAATTATATCAATGTGACGCCATCTTTCAATTTTACGGACCGTATGTATTCTAAGAAGGTGACACGTGGATGGGATAATACTCTTCAGAAAGAGGTGGTAAGAGATACTATCTATGGTTTTCATAATGTTTACAACTGGAGTATGAATGTGGGTGCCAGCACGAAATTATATGGTTTCTGGGTGCCTAATAGAAAATTATTTGGCGATAAGATACAGGCTATCCGTCATGTCATTACGCCACAGGTTTCTTTCTCTTACTCACCTAACTTTGGTGCACGCCGTTATGGCTACTATGATAGCTATCAGTACACAGATGCAAGTGGTAACGTGAAACTTGTTGAATACTCACCTTATCAAGATGAGCTTTATAGTGTACCTGGAAAGTACAAGACTGAGATGATCAGTTGGGATGTTAGCAATAACATCGAAATGAAGATTAAGAGCGATAAGGATACTACTGGTTATAAGAAGATAAGTATCATTGATGAGTTAGGAGCAAGTATGTCTTACAATGCTGCAGCAGACTATCATCGTTGGAGTGACCTTAGTCTGCGTCTACGTTTGAAGTGGTGGAAGAATTATACCTTCTCAATGAATGCACAGTTTGCTACTTATGCTTACGAACTTGATGCTAATGGTAAGCCTTACGTAGGTAATCATACAGAGTGGGGATATGGTCGTTTACCTCGTTTCCAAGGTATGTCGCAGAACTTCTCATTCACTTTGAATCCAGAGAAGTTGAAGAAGTGGTTCGGACGTAAGGATGATAAAGATGATGATAAGGTGTCAGTAGATAGCGATGGCCCAGATACTAACATCGAATCAAACATGGATGATGACCTTGAAAAGGGAAAATATGCTGCTAAGAAGAAGCGTGGTAATATTGCTGAGACGGATGATGATGGTTATATGAGTTTCAATATGCCATGGTCATTGACAATCGGTTATGGTATTACGATGCGTGAGAATACAGCGGGTAAGTTCAATACTAAGACGATGCGTTACCCTTATAAGTTCACGCAGACGTTGAACTTCTCTGGTAATATTCGTATCAGTGATGGCTGGAACATTAACTTCTCAAGTGGTTATGACTTTGAAAACCATGCGATGAGTATGACAACAGCAAGTCTGTCACGTGACCTCCATTGTTTTAATATGAGTGCTTCTGTAGTTTTAGCACCATATACATCTTACAACTTTACCTTCCGTTGTAATGCTGCAACGCTGACAGATGCGTTGAAGTATGATAAGCGAAGTGGTATTACAAATGCTGTACAGTGGTATTAATAAGATAAAATGCACTTCATAAGACGGACGGTTCTGCCGTCCGTCCTTGATTTATGAATCCTTTATAAACAACACAAACGTTTGAAAGATATGAAGAAACAGACACAGGCTATTCATCAGCCTTATAAACGTAGAGATGCTTATGATGCGTTAAGTATGCCCATCTATAATGCGGTTGCTTTTGAGTTTGACAATGCAAAAGTGATGGCTGACGCCTTTTGTGGCCGTATTGATGCGCCTGATTATTCACGTGTGGAGAACCCAACAGTGACAAATCTCGAACAGCGTGTTAAGGCTTTGACTGGTGCTGAGAATGTTATTGCTCTCAACTCGGGTATGGCTGCTATCAGTAATACGCTTTTTTCTGTTGTTGAACAGGGTAAGAACGTTATCACGTCACGTCATCTCTTTGGTAATACCTATTCTTTGCTTACATCAACACTGAGCAGATTAGGTGTGGAAGCAAGACTTTGCGACCTTACAGATGTTGAGGCTGTAGAACGATTGATAGATGATAACACGTGTTGTCTGTTCCTTGAAGTAATGTCAAATCCTCAACTTGAGGTGGTTGATGTACGTGCCTTGACTGCATTAGCACACCAGCATGGTATCCCTGTCATTGCTGATACTACGCTTATTCCTTTCACACAGTTCTCTGCAAAGGACTTGGGCATTGACTTAGAGGTTGTTTCAAGTACAAAGTATATCAGTGGTGGTGCAACTTCTTTGGGTGGTCTTGTTATTGATTATGGTACGTTCCCTTCTATTGGTAAGCGCCTCTTGAATGAGATGCTCTTTAACCTTGGAGCTTATATGACACCTCAGGTTGCTTATATGCAGACCTTAGGCTTAGAGACTTTGGACGTACGCTATCGTGCTCAAGCAGGTAATGCTTTGGAGTTGGCACAAAGATTACGTACGCTAAAGCCTATTCATAAGGTAAACTATGTGGGCTTGGAGGATAATCCATATCATCAGTTGGCTGTGAGTCAGTATGGTGAAACAGCGGGAGCAATGGTCACAATAGACTTAGAGAGTCAAGAGGCTTGCTTCAGAATGCTCGATAACTTGAAACTCATTCATCGGGCAACTAACCTCTTTGATAATCGTACATTGGCTATCCACCCAGCAAGTACTATCTTCGGACTCTTCACTGCTGAGGAGCGTGCAGCAATGGATGTGCAAGACACTACCATACGTCTCAGTATTGGTTTGGAAAGTGTTGATGACCTATTCGATGATATTAAGCAAGCTTTGGAAGCATGATGAAGACTTATAATTTTGATGAGATAATCGATCGTTCGGGAAGTGGTGACTTGAAGCATGAGGCACTTCTTCCACGTTGGGGACGTAATGACCTGCTGCCTCTGTGGGTGGCTGATATGGATTTTGCTTGCCCTGACTTTATTGTGGATGCTCTCAAGGATCGTCTTTCTCATCCTATCTTTGGCTATACAGTCGAGCCTGCTGACTACCGTCCTGCTATCATCGACTGGATACGTGCGCATCATGATTGGGAAGTTAAGCCAGAGTGGTTGAGTTTTATTCCTGGTATTGTTAGGGGTATCGGCTTTGTGGTGAATGTATTTACGGAACTTGACGAAAAGGTTATTATACAACCACCTGTCTATCATCCATTCCGTTTGACTCCAGAGGCTAATCATCGTAAGGTAGTCTTCAATCCGCTTCGTCGTCGTGAGGACGGATATTATGATATGGATTTTGATAATCTTGCAGAGGTTTGCGATGATAAATGCCGTGTACTGGTACTCTCCAATCCTCATAACCCTGCAGGATTGTGTTGGACGGAAGATACATTACGTCGCTTGGCAGACTTCTGTTACGAGCATAATATTATCGTTATCAGCGACGAGATTCACAGTGATATGGCACTTTTTGGTAATCGTCATATCCCGTTTGCCAGTGTGTCAGAGCGTGCAGCACAAATTAGTATCACCTTTGCAGCACCAACAAAGACCTTCAATATGGCAGGTATTGTCAGTTCATTTGCTATCGTTCCAAACGAAGAACTGCGTAATCACTTCTATGGTTGGTTGAAGGCTAACGAATTAGATGAGCCTACACTCTTTGCACCAATAGCCACGATAGCTGCTTATCGGAAGGGAGAAGAGTGGCGCAAACAGATGTTGGCGTATGTAGAAGAGAATGTTCGCTTTGTAGAAGACTTCTGTCGTGAGCATATTCCCGGTATTCGTCCACTCCGTCCACAGGCAAGTTTCCTTGTTTGGTTGGATTGTCATGGATTGAGGTTGAAGCATAAAGAGCTATTGGATCTCTTTATTGATAAGGCTCATCTTGCGTTGAACGATGGTAGAATGTTTGGACCCGGTGGAGAAGGCTTTATGCGTTTGAATGTTGGTACACCACGTTCTATTCTTCGTCAGGCGTTGGAACAGTTGGCTAAGGCGGTGAATGAATTATAAAACAGAATTATTATGGAAGCGTTAGAAGCATTGTTAACACGTCGTAGCGTACGTGCTTATGAAGAGCGTATGCCTGAACAGGACTTGATAGATAAGGTAATGGAGGCTGGTCTTTACGCGGCAAGCGGAAAGAATATGCAGACTGCTATCATCGTCGAAGTGACCAATAAGGAAGTACGCGACCGTTTGTCTGTGATAAATGCTGAGATAATGGGCGTAACGAGCGACCCTTTTTATGGAGCACCCGTTGTCCTTGCTGTGTTAGCGGATAAGAGTAGCCCTAATCATGTCTATGATGGTGCGTTGATGATGGGCAATCTTATGAACGCTGCTCATGCTTTAGGCCTGGGCAGCTGTTGGATTAATCGTGCCAAGCAAACTTTTGAGCGTGAAGATGGTAAGCAGATGCTGAAAGAGTGGGGTATAGAAGGCGATTATGAAGGTATCGGCTTTTGTGTTCTTGGTTATGCTGCAAAGGAGGGTAAGACTGCACCACGTAAGACAAATCGCATCTTTTATGTGAAGTAAGGAATTGGTTTATCATAGATGAATCAGCATATTTGTATAAGTTAATTAGTGGTGACTTACTATATATAATAAGGTAAGGCGGGAATTTCTTTTACGTTATTAACCTATGTGTTAATGCTCCGCACATGTTGTGCTCATGGTAAGCACCATTGGTGCTGATGCTCCGCACATATTGTGTTGACCACTTGAAGCCTTACTATATGCCGTCTTAATGGATACAATTGTTTGTTAGCATCCTCCAAGAAGACGGATTTGCTTGTTGTCTATCGAGCGGTTTTATTAGAGTGATGATATAAAGCAGCCTCAATATATTTGAATGAACACAAATCATTCAACTATATTGAGGCTATTCTTTTTTATCTTTCAGAAGTAGAAAACGATTGGTTTTCTATCAAAAGAAAGGCTTGATTACTCTCCCTCCTCTTCCTTCTTCTTGCGAGTAGCTCTACGCTTCTTTGGCTTCTCCTCGGTCTTGTCAACCTTTACACCAGCCAACTCTGGGTCGATAAGAATACGACCACAGTACTCACAAACGATAATCTTTTTGTGCATCTTTACATCCAACTGGCGCTGAGGTGGAATCTTGTTGAAGCAACCACCACAAGCATCACGCTGTACGTAAACGATACCCAAACCGTTGCGGGCACCACGACGAATACGCTTGAAGCTACGGAGCAATCCTGGTTCAATCTTAGTCTCAAGCTCTGCAGCCTTCTCTTTGAGCAAACCTTCCTCCTCACGTGTCTCCTGCATAATCTCGTCGAGCTCGTTACGCTTCTCTTCTAAGGCGTGCTGACGATCCTCGAGCAATGCACGGTTGGCTTCCAAGTCCTTACGCTTCTCTTCAACCTTAATCTGAGCCTCTTTAATCTTCTTATTGCAAAGCTCAATCTCAAGTGTCTGGAACTCGATTTCCTTTGTCAATGTGTCGTACTCACGGTTGTTTGCAACAGAGTCCAACTGCTTGTTGTAACGCTCCAAACTTGCTTGAGCGTCAACGATGTTACCCTTCTTCTGGGTAATAGCATTCTGATAATCCTTAATGTCCTGCTCAATCTTCTCAATACGAATGTGCAGACCTTCCAACTCATCTTCCAAGTCGCGTACCTCAAGTGGTAACTCACCACGCAATGCACGCTTCTCGTCGATTCCTGACAGGGTCGTCTGTAACTGGAAAAGGGCTTTCAACTTCTCCTCTACTGGTAACTCTTTTGGATCTTTCTTTGCCATAGTTCTTATGTTTGTTTAATTCAGAATTCAAAATTCATAATTATGATTACTGTTGTTTTAGGAGTGAGAGGAGTTAAGACAACACCACAGACCCCATTCGTCCAACCTCTTAACAATTAACTTGTTTACTTGTCCAACTTGTCCACTCGTCCACTAAAAATACCCTATAGGATTCGTGTTAATCTCAGACAAGTAGCACTTTACGCTTGGGCATTCTCGTTCGATAACGTCACGTAACACCTCAGTGGTAAACTGCTCACTCTGATAATGTCCGATGACGCAAATCTGTATCTCTTGCTCATAACCAAAGAACTCATGATAACTCATCTCACCTGTCATAAAGGCATCTGCGCCTGCTGCAATAGCATCCTGCAAGAGGAATGCTCCCGAGCCTCCACAGAGTGCAATGGTACGAATCTCACGACGTAGTAACTCATTGGTTTGAACACACTCTGCATCAAACCTCTTCTTCAATAACAGAATCAAATCGTCTGCTGCCAAAGGCTCCTCAAATTCGCCGATGACACCATCGCCGCCTATTACGGATTCGCCGGTCTGTGGATTCACCACTTGCTTGTTTCGACCAAAGAAACGTAAGTTCTTAAGTCCTAACTTCTCTGCTATCTTGTAATTGACACCGCCCACAGCTGAGTCTAAGTTTGTATGCATAGCAGCGATGACGATATCGTTCTTAATAGCCTTTATCACTGTGCGCTGCACATAGTTGGCATCTGTCACTTGTGCTAATTTACGGAAGATGAGTGGATGGTGTGCAACAATCAAGTTACACCCTCGGCGGATAGCTTCGTCAACCACCTTCTCAGTCACGTCAAGACACAATAAAGCCCCTGATACTTCCGCCTCTGTCAATCCAACTTGTAGGCCAGCATTATCATAGCTTTCCTGCAAGGGCAAAGGCGCGAATCGTTCAAGGGCATCAATTACTTCCTTTATTTTCACGCTACGCATAAGTTTTAGGCTGCAAAGATAAGAAAATTATTCGATTTTCACAACCTTTGCAGCCTAATTTATTTTCTTTCTATTTCAAAGTAGATTTACTCTTGGATAATCAGATAGCGCGACACATTCCAAAACTTCTCTGGGTCTGTAATGGTGAGTGTTGTCGTTCTGTCTTCATTCTGCGTGAGTGTATAACTACCTTCTGGGTTCTGGGATAAGAGCTTTGGACTCGATGAGTTTATCGTCAGTGTCTTCAGATCTTTGCTGTTAGCCTCTGTAAACTGCTCTTTTGTTACATTGTTATTATCCACTTTCTTTGAGAAAAGTGATGTTTTCAAAAGACCTTTCTCTTTTAGTGTTTCTTTATTAGCAATGATATAGTAGACTTTATTTGACTCCTTCTCTTCTTTAATTCTTTGCTTCTCCTTAGCCTTTAACTGAGCATATTCGCGCTCTAAAGCAGCCATGTTGAACCTGTAACGCATTGCATCAACGCTGTTAGTTTGGTTCATAACGATGTATTTAAGCTGGTCTACAGTGACATCCTTACGACTTGCAACCTGCTCTAATTGGGTTACACGATCCCCTTTCTCCTTCAACTGTGATGAAAGGAACTCTATTACCTTGTAAAGATTATCTATTGTAGGATTAGATGCTGCTGGAGCATCCACTTTCTTAACCTTTTCGTTTAGAAGTTTGTCAATCTGGTTCTGCTTCTCTTTGAGTAGTGCACCGAGTCCCCTTATCTGCTGAATAATCTTCGACTTCTTATTTGCGTGCTCTGTAGTCTTACAGAGCATTGCCTCTTGAGAAGAGATGGCGTCAAGGTTAGCTGAGATCTCATCTATAGATGCTGTCAGCTGACTTATCGCCTCTGCCTCTCTGGATGGAGGAGTTACATTGATACGTTCTCTGACAGGAGTTGGACGCTTCACATCCTCACAAGATGTGAAAGCTACAATACCTATTAATGCTATCAGAGCTGTTAATTTATTACGTTTCATCTGTATAATCATCGAATGACAATGCAAAGATACTCTAATTATGCGAGGAAACGTCAGATTAAATATTAAAAATACTAATAAAAGGAGAAACGAGATTTTGTTCCTCATTTTATTTGGCTGTTTTAGAGAAGTGTAGGATTATATAATCTTCTTATTATCTACTTTGTTTTGTCGGTTTATCGATAGGGGTTTCCTACTTATAAGTTTTATGTATTTGGTTGTATGTTGCATAAATAAATTCATTTGTCAATACTAAGATTTAATATACTTATAGTATATTTGCACTTGCAAATAGAAAAAGTATAAAACTATTAAAGTATCATAGAGTTTATAATAATAATATAAAGAACGTTATAGGATATGGATGCCAAGCAATGCATGATTGTGGATTTAGAACGACGTGGTGATAAGCAAATGTTTATTACAGATCAAGTGGATTTTATAAAGAAAGCTGATAATGGGAATTGGATGATTCGATTTTTAAAATCCCCTCGTATATTTCAGTATAATCAAGCACGTATACTTTATTTTACACATGGAGAGCCTGTTAATCTACATGAAAAAGGACTTTATATTGGTAATAAGCACATAACGAGTGCTGTTGAATTACTAAGATTTTCAAATAAACAATATACTTTCTACTATGTAACATATTCCAATGGATACTCTGAAAATCTTGATGGAAATAATGTTTATGTGACACGTACACCAATTGATATGTGTGGTGGTTCCACATGGGATTATTTACGAAAGCTGGCCGATGAAACAGGTTTGCTTGCTGAAGATGAAGAAAGTATTCTTTCAAAGCAGTATGATCTTATCGACTTGAAAAGAGATAATGTGCCATTGGCTCAATACTTAGGTGATAAAACAAAGTTGGCAACTTATCGTTTGCCTCAATTGGTATATTACCCTTTTGGTTGTAATGCAAGTCAGAAAAAGGCTGTTGAAGCAGCTTTGACACACCAAGCAAGTATTATACAAGGACCTCCGGGAACTGGAAAAACGCAAACTATTCTTAATATCGTGTCTAACTTGTTAGTACAGAAAAAGACAGTTCTTGTTGTTTCAAATAACAACTCTGCAGTTGAGAATGTTGCAGAAAAGTTAGAAAAAGAAGGGTTAGGATTTCTTGTTGCTCAGTTAGGAAGCGTAAAGAATAAGGAGGCTTTTGTTGAAAGTCAGTCTGGGTGCTATCCTAATATGGAAGAATGGTATTTAGATAATTCTAAGGAAGTCCGGAAAATAGCAAAAGATTCTCTTGCTGCTGTTTCCTTGGGATTCGATGGACAAACAAGATTGGCACAGTTGAAGGCTGAGTATGATGCACTGGTTACAGAGAAGAAGTATGACGAAAAGCTAAAAATGGCATCTGGTTTTGATAATGATTGGCTTAGTGAAAAGCATTCTTCTAAAATAATGAAACTGCTCAATCTTTGTAAAATAATGCAAGAACATGGAAAAACCCCTTCTTTATTGTTTTGCTTTAAATGGGTGTTTCTGTTAGGTCCTCGTGCTTATTCATTACTTAAAAATAATCTTTTAATTGTAATTGAACAACTGGAAAGTGCTTATTATTTAACCAGAAAGTTTGAGATAGAGCAGGAGGTGGATAGCATTGAACAACAGTTGCTGTCTGTAGACGTTAAGGAAAGTGCAGAAGAACTCCGTAAGTCTTCGCTTCAGGTATTGAAGCAGGCAATAGCAAAACAGTATGGGTCTGGTAGAAGGACACTGTTTACAAGGCAAGATATAAAGCCCCGTACAGAAACTTTTTTGAAGGAGTATCCTATTGTTCTTAGTACGACTTATTCTGCTAAAAGCTGTATTAGTAAGGATTTTGTCTTTGATTATATGATTATGGACGAAGCTTCGCAAGTAGACATCAAAACTGGAGCTTTGGCATTGTCGTGTGCTGCGAATGTTGTGATTGTAGGAGATGATATGCAATTACCTAATGTTGTAAGTTCTGAAGAAGAAAAGGCGCTTAATGCAATCCGGACTACATATAATGTTGATGACCGATATAATGCTGTAACACATAGCTTTTTACGGTCGTGTACAGAAATATTAAAGGATGTACCGACTACGCTTCTACGTGAACATTACCGTTGTCATCCGAAGATAATTCAGTTTTGTAATCAACGCTTTTATGGTGGAGAACTTCTTCCTATGACGATTGACAAAGGCGAAGAGGATGTGTTACAAGTAATTCAGACTGTAAAAGGAAACCATGCGCGTGAACATTTCAATCAACGTGAAATAGATGTTATTGTACAGGAGGTTATGCCGCTATGTGCAGGAAAGGGTTCTGTAGGAATCATAACTCCCTATAGAACACAGGCGGAAGCAATAAATCGTGTGTTAGGTAAAGATATAGCAAGTACTGTACATAAATATCAAGGGCGTGAGTGCGATACAATTATTATGAGTATGGTTGATAATTTGCCTACATCGTTTTCTGATGATAAGAACCTTCTTAATGTTGCTATTTCACGTGCTAAAAGCCAACTTTATATTGTAACTTCTGGTAATGAAATGGCACAAGACACGAATTTAGCGCAGTTAATATCCTATGTCAAGTATAATAATTTTGCAGTGAAAAATAGTAAAATTCACTCGGTATTCGATTTATTATATCAGCAATACACTACGGAACGATTAGCATATCAATCTGAACACATTATGGTTTCAGATTATATGTCTGAAAATCTTGTGTATAATCTAATAGTTAAGGTTCTTGAAGAATTAAGCTGGAAGAATCTCGCTGTAGTGTGTCATTATCCTCTGGCTAAAATAATATCTGATTGGTCACTGTTAAGTAATCAGGAAAATGATTTTGCTAAAAACTCGCTAACGCATATAGATTTTCTTATTTATAATTCTCTGACAAAGCAACCTCTAATGGCGATAGAGGTGGATGGGTGGCTTTATCATAAGGACAAAGTAGTACAGCAATCAAGAGATAGACTAAAAGACCAAATTCTTATAAAGTATTCATTAATTCCTTATCGTATTTCAACTACTGATACTATAACAGCAGAAAGTTTAAAGGAGGTTTTTGTATCACTTTAATGCGAGAAGGATGCTGTAAAGAGAAAGATAAAAAACACCCTTTTATTTAATTTGTTGTGTCGAAAAATCCTTACAAAAATTAATGCTATTCTGTCTTTAAGAGTTGTAGGAAGGAACTAAAGCCTTGATTTTGTAACCATAAGGAAATCAGTGGTTTATGAGGATGCATATAAAAAGATGCTTAATTGACTTTCAAAAGGACGTTAGTAACCGTGCAAAAGGGCATTTATTACAAGTCAATTGGGCGTTAATTAAAATGCAATTTGTACTCTTTTGAAAATAAAGACGTGAAAATATATGATAAAGCAGGCAATATCCCTCTCTCTCTGAGTCAATGATTGATGATTAATGATAAGATGTGGAGAGAAGTGTTTATATACAATTCAGGCTTATTAGTCCAATTACTTAATCGAGTAACAAGGGCTAATAAGCCTGAAGGACTTTATCCTAATGCAAGGATACGTTCTAAGTCTTTTTCTTCACCTACTACCCATAGAACGTCGCCTGCCTGCAGGCTGCGGGAAGGAGTGATGAGTGTGAGGTTCTTTTGTCCTTCATCAACACCTACAACCATACAGTTGTATTCATCACGAATACCGCTGTCTTTAAGGGTCTTTCCTATGAAAGGACTTGTTTTAGAGATAGTGAAACTGCGGAGTTTCATTTCATGTTTCTCTATGTCCGTAATCGTTGGCTGTAGTTCAGCCTTCATTGCTTTCGAAAGTTTTGTTAGCTGCTCATCATTACCAATGGCTTGCAGCTTGTCGCCAGGGAAGAGAATCGTGCCGCCATTCGGAATATTGATATGCTTGGAGCCACGAAGAATACTACTGATATGCACACCAAAGCGATTTCGGAGCTTCAAACTATACAATGTCTTACCAGCCCATAGCGAGTCGTCAGGCAGTTCAAGATTGGCGATATGAATATCACGATCAATCAGGTGATTGGCAAATAGTGGCTTCTTCTTTCCTTGTTTTTGTGCCTCGAGGTCACGGCTTTGAAGGTTCTGAATAAACAGACGTTCCAGCGTTATACTTCTCTTTTTGATCCAACGAGAGAGGAGCATCAATATCAACAAGCCCACTGCAACAGCAATCATCAGTGCATTTTTAAAGCGTGTAAGGTAGTTGCATACGTAGAAGATGAAACTGAGTGCAATGAGTACACGTGCAAGAATGGTTGCAGTGAGAGGTAGACGATTGATACGACGGTCTGTCCATAGTGCTTTGAACGCTTCTGAGTGATTCTGTTTCATTACAATAGAACGTAGGAATGGTGCGATGAAGAGGATTGTAAGGAATCCACACACAGCATTTCCAATCCAGTGACTGCCCGTCCATTTTATAGATAAGTTTCTACAGATAGGTAGGGCAGCAGAGAACATGATTGCGATGACAGCTGCAGAGAGGATACCATAAATAAGGGTATTGAAAATCATCTTCTTCATTAGGACCTTCCATAGATTATTAGTCGACGCACTCTCTCCAGCATTGTTTGTTTGGATATGGGTAAGACGACGCACCCATCGTTTTGGAAGATGCTTAACGAGGACATTATAGCATGGTTCTGCCGCACGAATCATATACGGAGTGAGGAAAGTTGTGATAACTGATACGGCAACGACAACCGGATAAAGGAATTCGCTGATAACACCTAAGGATTTTCCTAATGTTGCAATAATAAAGGCAAACTCGCCAACTTGTGCCATTGAGAATCCACAGCGCATAGCATTCTTGAGGGTCTGTCCACCGAGAAGATAGCCTAAGGTTCCAAACAGTGCCTGTCCGACGAGGATAGTTATAACAAGTAAGAGGATTGGTATAGCATATTGTACAATAACATCAGGCTTTACCAACATACCAACAGAGACGAAGAAGATGGCTCCAAAGAGATTCTTTACAGGATCTACGAGTCGGATAATTTTATCAGCCTCAATCGTCTCTGCTAAGATACTTCCCATGACGAAAGCACCAAAGGCTGCACTGAAACCTACCTGTGTTGATATAACAGCCATAAGACAACAGAAGCCTAATGACACAATAAGCAGGGTCTCACTGTTAAGGATTTTACGGACAGAACGAAGGAAGAGTGGAATGGCAAAAAGGCCGACAACAAACCATAAAACGAGGAAGAATCCAATCTTCATGATGCTTCCAAGAAGTTGTACGCCATCAGGGCTGTTACCACTGGCAACAGTACTGAGCATTACCATCATCACAATGGCAAGGATATCCTCTAAGATAAGTACGCTCATCACGGTAGAAGCGAAGCCTTGCTGTGTGAGTCCCATATCTGAGAAGGCTTTGTATATAATGGTTGTGGAACTCATTGCGACCATACCTCCGAGGAAGATACAATCCATCTCTTTCCATCCGAAGCTGTGTCCTACAATGATACCTAAGACCATCATACTGAAGATGATAGTACAGGCTGCGATGATAGGGGAGGCTCCCATCTTGAGAATCTTCTTAATGGAGAAGTCTAATCCCAATGAGAACAATAAGAAGATGACACCAATGTCTGCCCATGTTTGTATATCGTCTTTGTCGACAACACTCATGGTATAAGACATGTGAGGTGATACGAGGAAACCTGCCACAATATATCCTAATACCAATGGTTGTTTGAGTTTCTTGAAAATAAGTGTTACAAATCCTGCTACAACGAGAATAAGAGCAAGGTCTTTTACCAATTCGGGTAGTTCTGACATAAATATTTTATGGAGTTAGAGGAGTTAGTGGGGTAGTTGGAAGTTAAACCAATACCTTTTATGAGTAATTTTATAGGTGTTGTCTGTGGGAGAGGTGGGTTATAGTTGAAAATCTCATAGTTAAAAGAAAAGGAGTTAAACCAACATAAATATATTATCCATAAAAGTGTTGGTTTAACTCCGGTATGATATTTTTAACTAATTGATTTTCTGTAGTTAGTCATTAAACTCAGCCGTTAGTCGGCAGATGTTAATGATAACCTGCATGGCTTTCTCCATTACCTGAACTGAAACAAATTCGTATGGACCATGGAAGTTTACGCCACCTGCAAAGATGTTTGGACAAGGAAGGCCCTTGAATGAAAGCTGTGCACCGTCCGTACCACCACGGATAGGCTGTACCTTTGGAGCTACATTTGCCTGCTGCATAGCTTGGAGAACTAATTCAATAACGTGCATGTTAGGATCAATCTTCTCCTTCATGTTATAGTACTGGTCGTTCATCTTCAGTTCGATAGTTCCTTCACCATACTTCTCATTCATCTTCTTCACGCAGTTCTCCATGAAACGCTTGCGGTCTTCGAAATGCTCACGGTCGTGGTCACGGATGATATAGCTGAGTTTAGCTTCTTCACAGCGACTCTCAATACCGGTGAGATGATAGAAACCTTGATAACCTTCAGTCTCTTCTGGAATCTCTGTCTCTGGAATCATGTTATTGAACTCGCATGCTAAACGACTGGCGTTTACCATCTTTCCCTTAGCATAACCTGTATGAACGCTTACGCCATGGATAAACACTTTAGCACCAGCAGCATTGAAGTTCTCATATTCAAGCTCACCGAGGTCGCCACCATCAATGGTATAGCCCCATTCGCAACCAAACTTCTCTACATCAAAGTGATGTGCACCCATACCAATCTCTTCGTCTGGGTTGAAAGCAATACGGATGTCACCATGCTCAATCTCATCATGGTCGCGGAGGAAGCACATCGCTTGTACAATCTCTGCAATACCTGCTTTATCATCGGCACCCAATAAGGTTGTACCGTCTGTTACGATGAGATCTTCTCCCTTATGTTCTAAAAGCTCTGGGAACATTCGTGGAGAGCTGACCATATTAGGATTCAGTTGTATATCACCGCCATCGTAGTTCTCTACGATACGGGCGTTCACATTAGCACCACTTGCATCAAGTGCTGTGTCGTAGTGAGAAATGAAACCGATTGTAGGAATCTTCTTCTTTGTATTGGCAGGGAGAGTGGCGTAGATATAGCCCATCTCGTCCATTTCTACATCTTTCAATCCTTCACGCTCAAGTTCCTCCTTGAGATATTTCGCAAAGATGAGTTGCTTCGGTGTACTTGGCACTGTCTCTGAATCTTCAGCCGACTGTGTGTCAAACTTGGTGTAGTTAATAAATCTTTCTACTATTTCCATGATGTTACGGATATTTAGTTGTATATCTTTTTGCTGTGTCAGTGCTGCTAATTGCAGTCTGTCATTTGCAAAGATACTATTTAATTTTGAGAATGCCTAATGATAGAACATCTGCTGTTTCTTTTTAGGATTTCTTATTATGCTGAATAGGATATTACTATACATTCCATGAGTTTAGTTTTTATTCCCTTTGCTGTCATTTTAACATTTGGCGTGAACTTATTGTAAACTAATTAATTATATCTTTGTCGCGACTGACGGAAGTGACAGCAACTCTTGTTTTATATAGTTTCATATCCTAAACCTCACAAGCTATTGCATTCCTTAAGAAAGAATAGTTGTTTCTTTTTTCTTTCCAAAGAATTTATTGACAGCAAGGGCTATAGCTCCATCGCCTGTTACGTTGCAAGCTGTACCGAAGCTGTCCATAGCTATGTACAAGGCAATCATCAATGCTTGTGCCTCTTCGTTAAAGCCCAAGATACTTGATAAAGGTGCTAAGGCTGCCATAATAGCTCCACCAGGTACACCAGGAGCTGCTACCATAATAATGGCAAGCATGAGGATAAAGTAAATGAATAGTCCTGGGTCGTGTGGTAGGTCTGTTAACATACAGATTGTCAAAGCACAAGCTGTGATCTTCATTGCACTACCACTGAGGTGAATTGTTGCACAAAGTGGTACGACAAATCCTGCTACCTCTTCGCTGACGCCATTCTTTACTGTTTGCTTCAGTGTTACAGGAATTGTTGCTGCAGACGAACTTGTACCTAATGCAGTCAGGTAAGCTGGCAACATGTTCCACAGTAGTCTGAAAGGATTATGCTTAACGATAGCACCTGCAATACAGAACTCATAGATAAGGATGAGAACATGAAGGACGAGGATAACAATAATAATCTGTGAGAACACCAAGAGCACCTGTCGCGCCTGTCCGTTATGAGTCATACTGAGGAAGACTCCAAAGATATAAAGGGGTAGGAGAGGGATAATAGCCTTCTCTATCACTTTCTCAATAATGGTCTTAAACTCATTAAAGAGGTTCTCCATTGTGCGCAAACCACCGTATGCAATACCCAATCCAGCAATGAATGAGAAAACTAAACTACTCATCACATCAACCATTGCAGGAATAGTGATACTAAAGTAAGGTGTAAGTTCTGTTGCCTTGTCAATATGTGGTATTGCTCCTCCTGTAGAAGCAATCATAGAGGGGAATAACCATGTTCCTGTTCCGTAGGACAAGCCGCCTGCTACAATCGTGTCTACATAGGCTATCGCTACTGTTGCAAGCAATAACTTACCAGCTCCTTTTCCGATTCCTGCAATAGCAGGCGTTACCAATCCAATGATAATCAGTGGTATCATAAAGCCAAGGAACTGACTGAAAATACTATTGAATGTCAGAAAAACCCTTACTGCTGGGTCTGGGAGATAATAGCCAAGGAATAGGCCAAGTAGTATGGCAATGATAACACGTGGTAGTAGTCCAATTTTGATTTTCTTTTGCATACTCTATTCTTTTAAGATGAATTATTCGATTTCTGAGCTAACGCGGTTGAACAAAAAAAGGATGAACAGTAAACAACCATACATCCTTTGTTACAATCTATGACTCCATCGGGAGTTCTGTTTCTTCTTTTTGTGACTCCGTTGGGATTCAAACCCAAGACCTTCAGAACATTTTTCTGACCTCATTCAGCTAAATGTCATCAGAAAGTCGTCACTTTTTGTGACTCCGTTGGGATTCAAACCCAAGACCTTCAGAACCGGAATCTGACGCTCTATTCAGCTAAGCTACGGAGCCTAATGATTGTGCAAAGATACAGTAAAGTTTGCATAATTCCAAACGAACAGTAAACATTCTTGTTAAAGTTTATGATATAGAAGTGATGTTTTCAAAACTTAGTAATATCCTTTATAACAAGTGGGAATATTAGATGTAAGCTATCATAAAGTTGCAATTAGTAGATGAAATATGTTATTTTGTAAGATTAAGGCGGTGTTTGTTTCTCAGTTTGATAATAAATATATACCTTTGTGTGCAATTGAAATAACTGATAAACCATAAAAAGAAAGGAACCATAATGAGTCAACTGATAAAACTAAAAGGATATAAAGCAGTACTTGGCAAACGTCAAACCGAGCAGGGTATCAAACTTATAAAGGAGTTTTTTCAGCAGAACTTAGCTACCGAATTACGACTAAGTCGTGTTACAGCACCGTTGTTCGTGTTGAAAGGATTAGGTATCAATGATGACTTGAATGGTGTTGAACGTCCTGTTTCCTTTCCGATTAAGGACTTGGGAGAAGCCGAGGCTGAGGTAGTACACTCGCTGGCAAAGTGGAAACGACTGACGTTGGCTGACTATGACATTCAACCGGGCTATGGTATCTATACAGATATGAATGCTATTCGAGCCGATGAAGAATTAGACAACCTTCATTCACTTTATGTTGACCAGTGGGATTGGGAAGCGGTTATCACCGAAAGCGATAGAACACGTAGTTTTTTAGAGAATGTCGTTCGTCGTATTTATGCTGCTATCCTTCGTACAGAGTTCCTTGCTTGTGAAACCTATCCTCAGTTAGAACCTTTCCTTCCACAGACGATTCATTTTATTCATGCACAAGATTTGTTGGATATGTATCCTACAATGACAGCAAAAGAACGTGAAGACACTATTTGTAAGAAGTATGGTGCGGTGTTTATTGAGGGTATTGGTTGTAGATTAAGTAATGGTGAGAAGCACGATGGCCGTGCTGCCGATTACGATGACTGGTCAACTGTTGCAGAAGATGGTAAGACTGGCTTGAATGGTGATATCCTCATTTGGTATCCTATCTTAGGACGTAGTATAGAACTTTCGTCTATGGGTGTTCGTGTGGATAAGACTGCCTTACTCCGTCAGTTGACGATAGAGAAGCAAGAAGAACGTCAACAACTCTTCTTTCATCAGCAGTTACTCTCAGACAAGCTGCCGTTATGTATTGGTGGCGGTATCGGACAGAGTCGTCTTTGTATGATAATGTTGCACAAGGCGCATATTGGTGAGATACAAGCAAGTATCTGGCCAGAAGAAATGAGAAGAGAGTGCGAAGAGGCAGGAATGCCGTTGATCTAAAGCCTCCCCCCCCTCGACTCCTCTCTTGAATCTGTGGTCACAGAGCGAAGGGAAGTAATGGGCGGATTATCTGTTTTGTAGGAAAAGAAGGTCAAACCAACAATGGGCGTAAGCGGCTAATCATGTTGATAAAGGAAAAAGAGCCATATCAAACTCTAAGAATGAGTTTGGTATGGCTCTTTTTGTATTACAATGCAACGCTCAATCCATATCCAGCCTATGTGTTGGTGCTCAGCACGTGTGGTGTTTATGGTAAACACCAATGGTGCGGATGGCATATTAAGTTCTAATATCTTATCGGATAGGCTCTACTTATTATATATTCCGTATGGAAAGAAGTGTTGTTTAAGTCCTATCGAGCAGTAATCATTAATAAAGAGTGGATCTCTTACCCTGTTAGAACTCCCTCTCTCACAACTTCCCTTTGGTCAATGACTGTTGGTTTAGGCGAGGAGCAGGGGGATTTCCCCTCCTTTGGAGGGGTTAGGGGAGGTTTTTAGTCAATAAACCTCTTTATTATTTCTCCATACTCATCGATTCGTCTGTCACGTAGGAAAGGCCACCAACGGCGTACATTCTCGCTGTGGTCAAGGTCGATGTTGAGGATAACGCTTTCCTCATCGTTGTCACAAGCACGATAGAGCAGTTCACCCTGTGGACCAGCAACAAAGCTACTTCCCCAGAACTGAATACCTTGAGTTTGCTCGCTTGGGTCAGGTTCATGACCGACACGGTTTACAGCGATTACTGGCAAACCATTAGCAACGGCATGACCACGCATGACTGTTGTCCAAGCCTCACGCTGACGCTGCTTTTCCTCTTCTGTATCACTACTTTCGTAACCGATAGCAGTTGGATAGATAAGCATATCTGCACCTTGTAATGCCATAAGGCGGGCTGCTTCGGGATACCACTGGTCCCAGCAAACAAGTACACCAAGGCGTCCTACGCTTGTATCAATTGGATGAAATCCGAGGTCGCCTGGTGTGAAGTAGAACTTCTCATAGTAAGCTGGATCGTCTGGAATATGCATCTTGCGATATTTACCAGCAATACTACCATCCTTCTCTATCACTACGGCTGTGTTATGATAAAGTCCTGGTGCACGTTTCTCAAAAAGTGATGTCACAATGACAATACCCAATTCGCGTGCCAACTCACCATAAAAGCCAGTAGAGGGACCCGGTATAGTCTCGGCTAAGTCAAACTTATTCACGTCCTCTGTCTGACAGAAGTAAAGTGAATTGTGCAGTTCTTGGAGGATAACAAGTTCCGCACCACGTTGTGCTAAGTTTGTAATTCCCTCAGCCAATCGCTCTATATTGTTTTTGATATCTGCAACATTGTGTTGCTGCAGGAAACCTATTTTAAGTTCTCTCATAATAAAGGTGGTTGCCTTGTTTATGTTTATTGTTCTGTATTCTATTTATTCTATACTGTTATCAACTCAAAAGATGGATAAGTTTTATCCGTTTAATGGCAACTGCATCGTAAGACAGTGTATTGAACCATGCTGTCTGATGATAGTACGGCTGTCAATACTGATGATTTTACGATCAGGGAAAGCCTCTTGGATTGTGTCTAATGCAGCTTTATCCTTTTCAGGCTGGTTATAAGTTGGAACAAGTACTGCTCCGTTGATGATAAGGAAGTTTGCATGTGTTGCTGGCAAACGTTCGTCATCATCATAGATAGCATCAGGCATAGGGAGACGAAGTAGGCGATAAGGCTCACCATCCAGTGTGCGGAGCTGTTTTAGCTGTTCCTCTAAGAGTCGGAAGTCCTCATAATGCTCATCTTCCTTATCGTCACACCCTATATATAATAAGGTGTCATTTGGTGCAATACGTACGATAGTATCAATATGTCCGTCAGTATCATCGCCTGCTAACTGACCATAATCTAACCATATAACTCGCTCTACATTTGGGAAGAAAAGGCGTAATTGCTTGTCTATATCCTCTTGTGTGAGAGGTTGATTACGATGTGGTGCCATCAGACAACTCGTTGTTGTAAAGAGTGTTCGCTCTCCATCACTCTCTATAGAACCACCTTCCAGTACAAAATCCTTGTGGCTTTCTAATACTCCTTGGAGGAGTCCAGCCTTGTGAAGCTGACGGTTGATTCTATTATCCTTTTCTGCTGCAAACTTCTCACCCCATCCATTGAAACAGAAGTCAAGTAGGCGAAGGGGCTGGGAACTATCTTTCGATGCTTTGTTTGCTATGAGCGAAATCGGTGCAACGTCTCGTGCCCAAGTGTCATTATTGTCACAAGTAAAGAGCGTTACACGTTTCATCTGTTCCTCTGTCAGCCTTTCCTTCAATAAGGAACTTACCATTTCTGTATCACGTGCTGTGATAAGTAATGCTTCGTATCGGGTAATAGCATCTGCCATCTGGAGATAAACTTCAGTAATCTCCTCAAGATAAGGACGCCAATCAGTATCTTCATGCGGCCATATCAGTATAACTCCGCTTTGTGGTTCCCACTCTGCAGGTAATCGAAAGCTATGATTTTCGTTTGTGTTCATAGTGCAAAGATAAGAAAAGAAAATGTGATACTTGTCTTTCCGTCTTCTTTTTTATTATAATATATTCGTTTAGAGGATGTTGATATAAAGGCACGCATGGGTTGATATATGTCAAATAGCGGGATTGATACGTGTCAATCTTATTGACGCAGGTCAAAATTTAATAGAAAAACAAAGTGAAAGTGTAAGTTTCCTTTGTGAGATTTTGGAAAGTGTACTAACTTTGCAAGCACAAAACAACACAAACGGCACCTCAATAGGATAACAAAGAGGTAGCCACTGAAAGGGCTTCAGTCTCAATAGGGACATAGGTAAAAGATTGTATAACTCAATAAAGGAAAGGAAACGTTATGAAAGAGAAAGTAAAGAATATGAGTGTTATGCGTAAGATGTTTCATTATATGACAAATGTCATCCGTGAATACAATATAGGTCGTGTAAACTGTTTGGCATAAATCAGAAACAGACTTATTCTTGCGCGATTCGCATGAAGTTAAGAAGAATAATTGAGAGAATATAAAAAAGAATCGGGTTAGAGTCAATTGACTTTAATCCGATTATTGTTTATAGAAGTTTCTCGGTTTATTTGACTTTGTTTATGAACTTAGGGAAGAATGTATAAAGTTTTGTGATTGTTTTAACATGTTAAAGAATCCCTGATGTATTTGTGGATAGATGAACTAATATAGGTTTACTCGCTTTTCTTGGTTTATTTGTAAATGTTATATTTGTTTAAAATGTAATTTTTTTGTTTATGATAGAAAGAAAAGTTTTTCTTTAGCTTGTATATTTAATCTAAATTACTTAAATTTGTCCTCGGTTAAGTAATAGCTGAAAACAATAACCTGTTTGTGAAGAGGTGTCACTTAAGACTTCCCCACCATAGTAGCAACGTGGTTCAAATAATAAAACAAAAAAAGAATGCCATGGGGAGTCGGCTCAAAAAAAGTTATGGAAGAAATGAATACTCCTAAGCCAAATAACAATTTGGCTCTTGCGATTTTCACAACTGTTTGTTGCTGTTTGCCAGCAGGTATCTATGCAATCATTCGTGCAATGAAGGTGAACGAGTTATACATGATGAAGCAATACGATGAAGCTGTTTTAGCTGCTAATGACGCTAAAAAGTGGAGTATTATTGGTATTGTTGTGGGTCTAATTGGTTCTATCCTTTATTTTGTTTGCTTCAATGGTTTGGCTGCATTGAGCACAATGGCTGGATCTCACTAAATCCTTGAAACGTACTATAAAGTGTATAGGTTGGCTCTGTTTGGGAGCCTTCCTATTAATTCTGTATTATTTCTATAACCCTGTTACGACTTTATGGGCACCTAAATGTCTCCTTAAGGTCGCAACAGGGTTACAATGTCCTGGTTGTGGCATTCAACGTGCGTTGCATGCTTTATTGCAAGGGCGGTTTTCAGAAGCAATTCACTATAATTATTTTCTTCTATTTTCTGGACCATACATATTATCGTTTGGAGTACGTGCCTTACTTCCAAAAGGGAAGGCTAAGGATAGTCTCACAAAGGTAATAGAAGATAAGCGGCTTATATGGTTGTATATAATCCTCTTTTTCATTTGGTTTATTGTGAGAAACATCCTAAAGATATAGTGGATATGAGTTTTGAGAGCATGTAAAGTTATGTAAGTTATTAAACCTAAGATAATCATTATGGAATCAGAAAAGGTGAATCATATATTGATGATGCTTTCATCAAAAATCCCTGCAGGAAGTATTCCGAGTGTTCGTACAAGATTGGAAAACACTGATATTAGTGAGTCAGAGATATTGGCTCTCCACTCTCAGATGAAAGATCCTTTGCTATCAATTCTTTTGTCAATATTTATAGGATCACTTGGTATTGATCGCTTCTATATTGGAGATGTTGGTTTAGGTATTGGTAAGTTGCTGACAGCTGGTGGTTGTGGTATCTGGTGGCTTATAGATATCTTTTTGATAACGGACGCAACTAAGCAGAAGAATTTAGAGCAGTTGTCATACTATCTTCGCTAAGAAAGATTAAACCTGCTGGGTTAAATAAGATATCCTTGTATAGTTATTTCTTGCTGGAATAACTATACAAGGATATTATGTCATTTTATGTTTCATTATGTAGGCTTACAATAAGGCTACAGTTTCTATCTTAACATCTTCTGTTGGACGGTCATTGCGGTCTGTATCGCAGTTTTGTATACGTTCAACAATATCAAGACCTTCCTCCACCTCACCGAAGACGGTGTACTGATTATCGAGGAAAGGAGTACCACCAACATTAGTATAAACCTCTATTTGTTCTTCTGTAAAGGAAGGCTTACCTTGTTGCTTACAAGTTGTTTTTGTTTGTTCTATCAGCTTGTCTTGTAGCTCTTGCAGTCCTACACGGTCACGATTACGTCTTAAATTCATTATCTCCTCGTGATGTTCTCTTGTAAGCTGATTGAATACCTGCTGCTCTTGTTGCATTGCCATCTGATGCTCCATTTGCTTCAGTTCTGCAGGCTTAAAGGTCTTTCCCCATACAATGTAAAACTGACTACCACTGCTTTCTTTCTCAGGGTTAACTTCATCACCTGTGCGGGCTGCACTCAAGGCACCACGTTTGTGGAAGTATTGTGGATAAACAAACTCAGCAGGAATGGTATAGTCTGGACCACCTGTACCTAACATCTTACCCTTAGGTGCATTTTTGCTATCCGGATCACCACCTTGTATCATAAAGTCCTTTATTACTCGGTGGAAGAGCGTACCATTGAAATACCCTTCCTTTGCAAGCTTTAAAAAGTTATCACGATGTTTTGGAGTCTCGTCATAAAGGCGAATAATGATATCACCTTCTGTTGTTTTTATTTTAAGTCTTGTTGCCATAGTGCAATTTTATGATTGTTTCTTAATGAAGATGTTTGTTGTGAATTGATTAGCAATTACTTGTCAATTATAAACCTGTCCACTTTCCTCACAGTCCTCTTGCCTTATAGATTCTTTCTTTGGCGTCGTTAATCTCCTGGAACTTCTTTTTAGCAGCCTTTCGGATATCGTCTCCAAGCGTAGAAACACGATCAGGATGATGTTTTAAAGCCATCTTTCGGTAAGCAGCCTTGACTTCATCATCAGTTGCTGATGGAGATATGCCTAACACCTTATAAGCATCTTCAATGTTGCTACTTGCTTTTGCTCCACTTTCTAAGTTGAGCATGGACTCTATGTCTTGTGCGGAAAGTCCAAGATATAAGGCAATCTCTTTCAGTGCAACAACTTCTTCTGGGCTTACGATGCCATCAGCTTTTGCTATGATGACAAGATAGTTTAGTAGTTGTAGGCGTTGACTGACACTTGTATGAAAACGTATTTCAACACAGCTCTTACGGATTGTTTCTTTAAATTGGTAAGGTCCTTGTTGCTTCTGTAAATCAAATAATTTTAGCAGAATTGATTCTCCTTGGCTTACAGCCTGCTCACCGAAGTTATGACGAAGGAATTGGCGTACATATTCCATCTCAGAGTGCATTATCTTTCCATCGGCTTTTATAATGTAAGAGGAAAGGACAAGCATAGAGAACAAAAAGGAGTTGCGGTCTTCTTCAAACGGGCGTGTGCCTCCAAAATGACTTTGCTCGCCATATCCGTTCTGTCTATCACCACCTCTATTATCGCCAGCAAATGCTTCGTCAAGCATTGTTCCTATACAATAGCCAACTAAACCACCCAGCACACTTCCGCTAAGTATCCAGCCTAATGCGCCACCAATCCATTTTCCTATTGCCATATCATCTTCTATTTATATGAAATAACACCTGTTTATAGTTTCATACTGACCTATAGACAAAGATGGTGCCAAAGTATGTTGGCTTATTGATTGTAAAGATTAATAAGAAGACTATGTGAGGATTATACAATTGTATTGTTAAATGTTTTGATAGTCCGGAATTGTCTCAAGGAAAGCGTATGTTTGATTCTCATAATCCATTTTACAGATATAAGTATCTAAGCCATTTGATACAATCAGATAATCAACATGGAGTAGGAGGTTGTAAACGGATATCTGTTCAAATACTTTCTGTGTTAATGGTATGGTAGGTGCTTTGTATTCAATAATCATCCTCGGACGAAGCTGATTATCGTAAAGTACACTATCAGCACGGACTTTCTTCTCGCCAACTTGTAGTGGAACCTCGTTAGCAAGTAGGGTAACAGGGTAGCTCTTATGTTCAATGAGATAATGAATAAAGTGTTGGCGCACCCATTCCTCTGGCGTGAGTGCTATATACTTCCTGCGAAGTACATCAAAAATCTGCTTTCGTCCGTTTACCTCTCTTACTCTAATCTGATAAGGAGGGAGGTTAAGCTGCATCATATCTAAATATCTTATATATAATAAGGTGTAAGGTGTATCGTGAAAGTCAAATGAAAATTTTGTTTTCTATCTCTTTTCTATTAACTTTGCATGAAAGACCATACTGCAAGATATATGGAGATATGTTTCCTAAGATAGTTTCTATCAATATAGGACTTATAATCTCAGTCTTCTTGCCTCTATATATGGTTTATCTTTTATGCAAAGTTAATAAAAAAGTAAATGCCAGCAAAGCAAGGACCAACATTTCAGAGTATTATGCAGGATCTGAAGAATAGGAAGTTTGCTCCCATCTATATGCTGATGGGGGAAGAGTCTTATTATATCGATCAGATTTCTGGCTATATAGCAGAGCATGTTCTTTCTCCAGAAGAGCGAGATTTTAATCAGACTATCTGTTTTGGATCAGATGTTACAGCTGTACAGGTAGCTGATATGGCACGACGTTATCCTATGATGGCGGAGTATCAGGTAATAATCGTCAAAGAGGCGCAGAATATTCGTTCTTTGGAAGCATTGGAGAAGTACCTCAAAAATCCCGTAAAATCAACCATCCTTGTATGGTGCCATAAAAACGGGAAAATTGACGCACGTAAAAAAGCTGTAGGATTGGCACAGGCAGTGGGTGTCGTTTTTGAAAGTAAGAAGTTGCGCGACTATCAGCTACCTGATTTTATCCAAAGTTATTTGAAGGAGAGAAAAGTTAGTATCGACCCAAAGGCGTGTCAAATAATAGCTGATCATATTGGTGCGGATTTAAGTCGCCTCACTTCGGAGTTGGATAAGGTGCTTATCTCTCTTCCTGCAGATAATCTTCGTGTCACCCCAGAAGTAGTGGAGAAGGAGATAGGTGTCAGTAAAGACTTCAATGCTTTTGAACTTAGAAATGCGATTGTACAGAAGGATTGTTTTAAAGCAAATCAGATTGTGAAATATTTTGACAATAATCCAAAAGCTGGTTCTCTTTATTCTTTCCTTCCATTACTCTTTTCTTATTTCCAAAGTTTGATGATAGTTCATTATTCTCCTCGAAAAAATACGGAACAAGATATTGCTACTGCTTTAGATTTGCGTAATACATGGGGAGCTAAAGATTTTGTAATAGGGCAAAAGAATTATTCTGCTCGCAAAACGATGGAGATAATTTCTAAGATTCGAGATATCGATGGGAAGAGTAAAGGATTAGATAATCCTAATACTGGTGCAGGAGATTTGATGAAAGAGCTAATTTTCTTCATACTTCACTAAAAAATAGAAGGATTTTTGATGCTTTTGAAGCATAAAAATCTCCTGTTTTTACAAGAAATCATGATTTTTTAAGCTAAAAGGAGCACTCTGAAAAGGGTGCTTTTTTTATGTTTTCTATTGAGTAATAGGGTAGTTAGCTCATTTTACCCTATTCATTTTTCGCGTATTTTTCGTCTTCTTTATCCTTGTTCGTAAATACTTTAAGCACGCAAAAAATGGCATTTTTTCGTAATAGCTGATTTATATTTCACATTCTTTTAGTTTTGGTTTTGTAAAATAGAAAGCAGATATTTTTATACTTTATATTCGTATATGTTGAGGAATAGGAATAATTTTTGTATTAAAAACTGCACATACAAAAATGTATTTGCGAATTAAAATTAGAATATTTGTATTTATAAATCAATATGTATTTTCATACATTAAGTAGTTTTGATAGATAATGCGTTGTTAATCAGTTATTTATTATAATTTATTGATACTTTTATCAGCTTAAACTCTTGTTATCTCCCTTTTTATTGCATATTCTGCTATTTTAGGTTTGTATACGTCAATAAAGGTTGTTTATAGCCAGTAATTTAGAGTTTTCTGCTTATTTATTCCTTTGATATTGTATAGGTTTGTATATATCATTTTGTAAATGTATATTAGAAGTGCACATGTTTAGCTATTTATATTTGTGAAATGTAAATATCAAAAGTAAGATATACAAATGAAATATCCTTAGTTCATTATTTTGAGATTTAAAATATTATGTTTACCTTTGTAAAGTTATTAAAGAGGTGCCTAATCAGCTTAAAAACTCCTCTATTTGCTAACGAACGATAGAATTTGGATATGAAAGATCGAATCAGACAGCTTATGGAGAGTCAGCATATGACTCAACAAACTTTCTCAGATTTCATAGGAATCTCATCAGCATCTCTCAGTAGTATTTTTACTGGAAGAACAAAACCAACTCTAAATACAGTTGAAGCTATCAAGAGTAAGTTCACAAAGATTAATCTTGATTGGCTTCTGTACGGACAAGGACCTATGTTTAAGGATCAGGTTACTGAACCTAATTCTTCAACTGGAGAAGCTGGTATGATGTCTACAGGAGTCTCTGAGGGTGTGCTTGACTTTCCTTATCCTACTCCATCCTCACAGCCAGAGACAGAACAGATAAGCTCTCCATACAGTGATAATATGTATAAAAGTCCGTCTCGCACAGAGGTAAAATATATTGACAAGCCGCAACGTCGTATCACGGAGATTCGTATCTTCTTTGATGACCAAACATGGGAGACTTTTGTACCAAAGAAGTAAGTCTTCGGAATGCGAAATTGATATTCAAAGAATAGCACTCGGAGTTTGTAAACGTATTCGTTAACTTCCGAGTGCAAAGTTACATCAGATAAGCTTTAAAACAATTTCTATGTAGCCTACATTATTTTGTAAGAATCTATATAGTCCTTCTTACAGGTTTTTGTTTGAACCTTGATATATTTGTCTTTGCTATCAGTTAGGTGCTTATAGCATCCAAACGTACTTAAAAAACACAATGCTTTTTCTCTTATTGCTACTATTGGTTCTTATGTTTTTATCATGTCTATCCAGAGTTTTGAAGTGACAAGATAAGCTTTTTTAAGCGATTATATACAAATCTACTTTTAATTTAGTTTGCTGTCATTTTAACATTTAGCACAAACTCCTTATAAACTAATTAGTTATACACTCTCTTTGTGTGACAGTAGTGACAGGAAAGTGTAAATTGAGTAAATTCTTATCGAAAGTGGCTTGTTTATTTATACTTGAAAAAGTAATATGTATAGTATTCTTATCATCTCTTTGATTACTTTTTTGAGTCATGTTTTGTGATAACTATGTGCTTTATTTTCTCTATTCATTGTGTAATAAGCCTTTGGTCACTTTCTTTCTCTTATCGAGATTCAGAGTAGTAGATTATCCTTGCAATATGTAGAACTTATAAGGCTTTTACGAATATTATACTCCACGGAACGTTTTTGCACGTTTGTGGAAGTAATTTGAAAGGATTTCTTTCTGTTTTTTTCTTTAATCAGTCTATAATCGGGATATTTTATCTATATTTGCATAGTTTTAAAAAGCAAAGCAAAGATGAAGAAGTATGTCCTCGACTTGAAGGTATCTTCCGTGGAGCGTGTCAATGCAAGGAATGTCCTTATTAAGCTGACAGATGAGAAACCGCTTCCAGAGATGCTGCCTGGTCAGTTTGTAGAGGTGAGAGTGGACGGCTCGCCTTCTACCTTTCTTCGCCGTCCTATTTCTATTAATTTTGTTGATAAAGAGCGTAATGAGTTGTGGCTGCTTGTTGCAACTGTAGGAGAAGGTACGCGTACGCTTGCACGTCTGCGTGAAGGCGATATGTTAAACTGTGTTCTTCCTTTGGGTAATACGTTTGCCCCTTTGGCAAGTCCGTCAGAACGCGTGTTGCTTGTAGGCGGTGGTGTAGGTGTTGCTCCGTTGCTTTATTTCGGTAAGCAGATAAAGGAGGCTGGTGGTACACCTGTCTTTTTGTTGGGAGCTCGTACAGCAGCCGACTTAGCAGAGGTATCGCTTTTCGAGAAGTATGGAAAGGTATGTATCACTACAGAGGATGGTTCTGCAGGTGAGAAAGGGTTTGTCACAAATCACTCTATCCTGTCCACAGAGCGTTTTGACCGTATTTCTACATGTGGTCCTAAGCCGATGATGATGGCAGTGGCACGTTATGCTCATAAGGCATCAATTCCTTGCGAGGCATCGTTAGAGAATATGATGGCGTGCGGTGTTGGTGCTTGTCTGTGCTGTGTAGAGAAAACGACAGGGGGGAATCTCTGTGTTTGTACAGAGGGCCCAGTCTTCGATACACGTAGATTGATGTGGGGAGAATAAATCAGAAAAGAGTGGTTGAAGCTTAGTTTCCTTTTATTATACCTAATTATATTAATAGTACTAAATAGGAAAAGGAAGCATACAATCACATAGTTTTGTAAAAATAAATGATTATAATATGGCTGATTTAAGTGTAAAGATAAATGACTTACAGCTCAAGAATCCAGTAATGACAGCCAGTGGCACCTTTGGCTATGGTTTGGAGTTTGCTGATTTCGTACCATTGGAGGAAATTGGAGGTATTATCGTCAAGGGTACGACACTGGAACCACGTGAGGGAAATGACTATCCACGTATGGTAGAGACACCTCAGGGAATGCTTAACTGCGTAGGCTTGCAAAATAAGGGAGTAGATTACTTCATCAAACATATCTATCCTCAGATAAAAGATATCGACACGAATATGATTGTCAATGTCAGTGGTAATTCGCCCGAGACGTATGCAGAGACCGCAGAGAAACTTGATGCGTTGGAAGGTATTCCAGCTATCGAGGTGAATATCTCTTGTCCTAATGTGAAAGAAGGCGGTATGTCGTTCGGTGTCACCTGCTCTGGAGCTGCTTCCATTGTGAAGGCTGTTCGCCAGCATTACCACAAGACCATGATCGTGAAGCTCTCACCTAATGTCACCGATATAGCCAGTATAGCACGTGCTTGCGAAGATGAGGGTGCTGACTCAGTATCACTGATTAACACGTTGATGGGAATGGCGATTGATATAGAGCGTCGTCGTCCGAAGTTGAGCATCCGTACGGGAGGCTTGAGTGGTCCAGCTGTAAAGCCTGTCGCTGTCCGAATGGTCAATGATGTGGCAAAAGCTGTGAAGATACCAGTCATCGGTTTAGGTGGTATTTCAACAGCTGAGGATGCTATTGAGTTCCTTATGGCAGGTGCTACAGCTGTTCAGATAGGAACTGCTAATTTCCTTGATCCACAGGTTACGATAAAGGTGCGTGATGGCATTAATGACTGGCTCGATCGTCACGGCTGTAAGTCTGTAAGGGAAATTATCAACTGTCTTGCATAGACTTTTAAAGCAAGAATGGGTAAGAGAAAGTTTTATTTTTTCGACTTGGTTTACTTTGTTGGAGAGTGGTTACATCAGCTTTTCCCAGGGCGTCGTAGTATTGATGGAGTGTTACTAATACCTTTAGGGATTATGTTCCTTTTGGGGTATTGCTTAAATTTGCTGAATATCACACTGCTTCATTTTACTGGATGGAAAGAAAAAACTGTAATCTGTGTACCTATACTTTTATCGTATATCATTGTATATTATATATATCAGGTGCGAGGACGACATAGTCGTGTAATGACTCATTATCGGGGATCTATTTATGATAGTCCGCCTACGCTTTTGTTTGTTTTCATTGCTTGGATGATTATTCCTAATATATTGTTATTGCTGCTCATAAATTTTGTAGAATAAACAAGGTTTTATGAATTCAGTATTTTGATTAATAGGGAAGTGCCGACATCGTTTTCCTCTTTTCAGAGAGTGATGTCGGCACTTCTTTTTTGTTTCCTGTTTGAAAAAATGTTTACATCTTTAAAGCTTCTTATCCTTCAATAAAGGCATATAAATAGTTGTTTTTAGGGTGCTTGTAACTATTATTATATCAGTTAGTTATAAAACTGTGCAAGAAAAGGTGCTTAGTAAGGGTTCAAAAGGGCGTTAGTAAGCCGCCAAAAGGGCACCTTTTGCAAGCTTATTGGGCGTCTTTTAGAAGCGAAAAGATCATCAATTAAAAATGGATTTGTGAAAAATTAGGACAAAGTGGAGTAAGGCTTAATCTCTCCTTGCACGAAGAGTGAATAGTTCTACCTTATTTATAAGGTCTTTTGAGTATCTTGACCATTACTTTTAAGTTTAAATTTTGGAGGCTGAATTGTAATCTAATAAATCAATCTTTTTTGTTATGTCTTACGTTCTCTCCCCGCTCTAAGTGAAAAAACAGGGGTTTATCATGATTTGTTTTACATTTTTTTGCACAAAGTCTATTTATATGCGCATTATTATAAGGTTTGTGTTTTAAAATACATTAAAATAGGGGTCGTTCGCTTGCGGTATTATTTTCCTTTTTATTATCTTTGTAAGATAGAATAAGAAAATAGTAAGTTTACTTTTAAAAGCAATGTTTGAAAATTTAAGTGATCGTCTTGAACGCTCCTTTAAGATTCTCAAGGGAGAGGGAAAGATAACAGAGATAAATGTAGCAGAAACCCTGAAGGACGTGCGCAGAGCGCTTCTTGATGCCGATGTTAACTATAAAGTTGCAAAAACCTTTACTGATACCGTAAAGCAGAAGGCATTAGGTATGAATGTACTCACAGCCGTTAAGCCTGGACAACTCATGGTTAAGATTGTACATGATGAGTTGGCTGAGTTGATGGGTGGTGAGGCTGTCGGTCTGAATTTATCAGGTCGTCCTTCTATCATTCTTATGAGTGGTTTACAAGGTTCTGGTAAGACAACATTCTCTGGTAAACTGGCAAACATGCTCAAGACAAAGGAGCATAAGAATCCTTTGTTGGTTGCTTGTGACGTCTATCGTCCTGCAGCTATCGACCAGTTGAAGGTTGTTGGTGAACAGGTAGGTGTAGCTGTCTATAGCGAGCCTGAGAACAAGAATGTGAATGAGATTGCTGATCACGCACTTGCTGAGGCAAAGGCAAAGGGTCACGATGTTGTCATCATCGATACAGCTGGTCGTCTGGCGGTTGATGAAGAGATGATGAACGAGATAGAAAGTCTCAAGAATCATGTTCATCCTGATGAGACACTGTTTGTTGTTGACTCAATGACAGGTCAGGACGCAGTGAATACAGCCAAGGAGTTCAATGATCGTTTGGATTTCAATGGTGTTGTTCTCACAAAGCTTGATGGTGATACACGTGGTGGTGCGGCATTGTCTATCCGTACAGTCGTTACAAAGCCTATTAAGTTCATTGGTACGGGCGAGAAGATGGAGGCTATTGATGTGTTCCATCCAGGTCGTATGGCAGACCGTATCTTGGGTATGGGTGACGTTGTTTCGCTTGTTGAGCGTGCACAGGAGCAGTTCGACGAGGAAGAAGCAAAGCGTCTGCAGAAGAAGATTCAGAAGAACCAGTTTGATTTCAACGATTTTTATAATCAGATACAGCAAATCAAGAAGATGGGTAACTTAAAGGACCTCGCTTCTATGATTCCTGGAGTAGGCAAGGCTATCCGTGATGTCGATATTGACGATAATGCTTTCAAGGGTATTGAGGCAATTATTCAGAGTATGACACCGAAGGAACGCACGAATCCAGAACTGCTCAATAACTCTCGTCGTCAGCGTATTGCTAAGGGTTCTGGTACCAATATACAAGAGGTAAACCGACTCATTAAGCAGTTCGACCAGACTCGTAAGATGATGAAGATGGTTACTGGCTCGAAGATGGCTGGTATGATGAGCAAGATGAAGGGCATGCCGGGAATGCCAAATATGCCGAAGATGTAAAAGACACATATTTATCAAATAATATCATTACTATGGAATATCAGTTAATAGACGGAAAGGCAACAGCAACTGCGATAAAGCAGGAGATTGCCGAAGAAGTGAAGGCGATTGTTGCCGCAGGTGGTAAACAACCTCATCTGGCTGCCGTTTTGGTGGGACATGATGGCGGAAGTGAAACCTATGTTAAGAATAAGGTAATTGCCTGCGAACAGTGTGGGTTCAAGTCTACGCTCATTCGTTTTGAGGCTGATGTGACAGAAGAAGAGCTTTTGGCTTGTGTGGATAAGCTGAATAAGGATGAGGACGTTGATGGCTTCATTGTTCAGCTTCCTTTGCCAAAGCATATCGATGAGCAGAAGATTATTATGGCTGTTGACTATCGCAAGGATGTGGATGGTTTCCATCCTATCAATGTGGGCCGTATGGCTATTGGTCTTCCTTGCTTTATCTCTGCAACACCATTGGGTATTCTTACCTTATTGCAGCATTATCATATTGAGACTTCTGGTAAGAAGTGTGTCATCTTAGGTCGTAGCAATATTGTTGGTAAGCCTATGGCACAGTTGATGATGCAAAAACAGTATGGTGATTCAACTGTAACTGTGTGCCACTCTCGTTCAAAGGATTTGAAGAAAGAGTGTCAGGAGGCAGATATCATTATCGCAGCTATTGGCAGACCTGAATTTGTAACAGCTGATATGGTGAAGCCTGGTGCAGTGGTTATTGACGTCGGTACGACACGTGTTGAAGACAAGGCACGTAAGAGTGGCTTCAGACTATGTGGTGACGTGAAATTTGATGAGGTTGCTCCTCTCTGCTCTTTCATTACGCCTGTTCCAGGTGGTGTTGGTCCTATGACTATCTGTTCACTGATGAAAAATACACTTGCTGCAGGCAAGAAAGAATATTATAAGTAGATGACAGCAGAAGAATATTTCCAACGAGGTAATGAATGCCGACAGAGAGGCGACTGGCAAGAAGCCTTAGCCAATTATATGGAGGCTATTGAGTTGGACCCTAATTCTCCAGCAGTAATCGCAAAAGAGATGGTGGAGAATATTCTCAACTTCTATAACAAGGATGCGTATAATCCTTAAAATACAAAAACTATGAGCAAGATGAAAGGTGCCATTGTGGTAGACACAGATCGATGCAAAGGATGCCAGTTATGTATCGTTGCATGTCCGAAAGATGTTATTGCATTGGCTCAGAAAAAGGTTAATGTCCACGGCTATCCGTATATAGAGTCTGCACGACCAGATGATTGTATTGGTTGTGCTGCTTGTGCTACGGTTTGTCCTGATGGCTGTATCACAGTCTATCGTAAAAAGGTGGAGGTATAATTATGGCAGAACAAGATGTAAAATTAATGAAGGGCAACGAGGCTATCGCCCATGCAACTATTCGCTGCGGTGCTGATGGCTATTTTGGTTACCCTATCACTCCTCAGAGTGAGATAATTGAGACACTTTCAGCCTTAAAGCCTTGGGAGACAACAGGTATGGTTGTTCTTCAGGCTGAGAGCGAGGTGGCTTCAATCAATATGATTTATGGTGGTGCTGGTGCTGGTAAGCGTGTGCTGACAAGTTCCTCTTCACCTGGTGTAGCTTTGATGCAGGAGGGTATCAGCTATATGGCTGGTGCAGAACTTCCAGGCGTCTTTGTTAACGTTCAGCGTGGTGGTCCAGGTCTTGGAACTATCCAGCCAAGTCAGAGTGACTACTTCCAAGCAACACGTGGAGGTGGTAATGGCGATT
>ERZ773197.244-NODE-244-length-46168-cov-56.612560_pt1 | contig 46168 bp, 53 predicted proteins | sample MGYA00580999_ERZ773197 | MGnify/ENA primary metagenome ERZ773197 (study PRJEB29015, sample SAMEA2738166) | human oral metagenome | biome: human oral; feature: human-associated habitat; material: saliva | place: China | collected 2185 ...
AGCGGATTTTTCTTCGCTCTGATAACGAATTTAATCATTGTGGTATAGATTTAATTGGTAAATAATTGAACCAAGAGCGCTCCTCGCCCTTGCGTATGCAAAGGTAAGCATTTTCGATGAGCCGACAAAACGCGATATAATCCATTGATAATAAGCCAATCCGCGGCCGTTTTGAGAGACCAACCCTAAGGGGTTGCACATTGCGGCGAACTATGGCAGGGTTGTCGTTCCGCTCCAACGCCTGCCCTGCCAAAAGACCAAGCCTCAGGGATTGTGTCGCAGGGATGGGCTTTGCTGGTTGGGATAGAATCGCGTTTAGATCAAGGATTTATATGTAGTTAATGTTTTCCCGCCTAAAATTGCCTTGTTATCGCGCATCTGCGTCCACAAATAACTCCATCGCGGTCGCCCGCACCTATAAAAGAGACTAAATCCTACCAGAATCGCCCAACTATCGCGCACTGTCGTCCACCAATAACCCCATCGGGGTTAGTCTTTTGGTAGGGCAGTGTTGACGTAAAGCGTCAACGCTGCCTCGGAGCATAGCTAAATTGTCAACCCCTTAGGGTTGGTCTTTCAAAACAAGCCAACGCCCGCCGGCGGAAACCCTGAAGGGCCAAATCTAAGAGCTTGTTGAGAGTGTTTTGCGTGTTATAACCGATTCTTATAAACTCGTCCGAGAAAACATCAAGCCTAAGAGCTTGTTGTTGTACGTTTTTAATTGATAAGTTGTTATCTTACTTGCCTGTTGGAAAAGGCAAATTTAGTTGCACACGGGAAGAACGATGACGATGCCCTTTGGTAGTACTTACAAAGTATGCTTTTCAAGTCTCATAAAACACTTACAAAACCCGCCTAATATGCAGCTATCATAGAAGTAAATGTCATTTCATGAACACTTTATAGTCAATCATAAAGAAAAATTATGCTCACCGACAACTGTTAAGGGGGGGGCTTCCGTATATTGAGCTTAGATGCCGAGAATGTTGCGCAGAATCCACCACGCGAAAAATAGCACCACATAAAGCCTAAGCCAATTAGGATTATGCGTCAGACGTTGCATTTTTCGCTTTGATTCCCCACGCAAAATCCAATCACTCAGGACGACAAGCGCCAAATAAGGGAGAGAGAAAAGAAAGAAGAAGTTGTAGTGCAGAGCCTCTGAAAAATGCCCGTGAAAGGCTGCGTGCGCCGCGCGCTGAAGGCCGCACCCGGGACAACTATAGCCGGTTGCCCATTTTACAAAGCATTTGGGGGCCAGTTCATAGCGTGCAGGATCAAAATAATAAAGCGCCAAAGCGATAGCAACCACGAGTATTCCGCTGCCCAACCTTAGCCATTTTTTGCGCGAGTTCTGTTTATCAGCAACAAGATTCGACGTTTTCGCGCTTAACCTCTGCTTTTCATCAGCAAGGTTTTGCGTATCAAAAGGCGAAAGCATTTGTTCAGTATCCAACGTCATAGCGTCGTCGACGGCAGTTGATTTTCGTTCCTCTTTCACTATATCAAAAAACAATGAGTATCGGTTCTACAAATTCTTATACCCCCAAAAGGCAAAAGCGCCTCCTCTTCGCCGGAAGCCGAAGAGGAGGCACAATGCATCAATAGGGTTATTTCTTAGGCGTCTGTGCAAGGATTTCCTTCAAGAACACCCAATACTTATCTACACTCGGTATATGGCAACGCTCGTTAGCGGTGTGCGGCGAGCGAAGCGTAGGCCCAAAGCTGACCATGTCCATCTTGGGATATTTGCTACCGATAATGCCACACTCCAAGCCGGCGTGAATTACCTCTACGTTGTTGTCATTGCCAAAAAGCTCCTTGTAGATCTTTCTCATCAACTCTACAATCTCGCTCTTCATATTAGGCTGCCAAGCAGGGTAATCGCCATCAAGTTCGACCTTCAAGTCGGCCATTGAGAAGATGCTTCCCAAGGTTTCTGCCAAGCACTCCTTCATAGAGTCGCGGCTTGAGCGAATCAAGATCTTGAAGAATACTTTACCGCCGCCAATCTCAATGATTGCCAAGTTAGAAGAAGTTTCCACGATATGCGGCGTCTCCGGAATGAAACGGAACACGCCGTTGTGGCAACCATAAATGGCGTCTACGAGATTATCTTGTATTTCTTCCGGAACAAGTTTGCTCGGCAACTCATGATCAAAGACTTCTACGTCGAGTTTCTCTTCAACGAAGCCGTATTCAGCTTTAAACGTATCGCGCCACTCTGCAACGCATTCCTCCTTGAAGGCCTCCACGTTCTCCTTCGGCAAAGTCAATACGACCTCTGCCTCATTCGGGATAGCGTTGCGCATATTGCCGCCATACCAAGTAGCCAAGCGTGCTGCATAATTAGCAATCGCATCTTGCACGAGGCGTGCCATCAACTTATTAGCATTCGCGCGGCCCAGGTTAATCTCCAAACCTGAGTGGCCACCAAGCAAGCCGTGAATATTCACGCGCACTGCTGCGTCTTCAGGATCTACGTCGACTTCCTGATATTCCATTCTTGCCGTTTGGTTTACGCCACCGGCCGAACCGATAATCATTTCACCTTCCGTCTCATCGTCAAGATTGAGAAGGATCTCGCCCGTGAGCGTATCCGTATCCATATGGTCTACGCCATACATTGTCGTTTCTTCGTCAGCAGTAATGAAGCCTTCGATAGGGCCGTGAGGAATCGTATCGTCCTCCATAACGGCCATAATAGCCGCTACTGCCATACCATCGTCTGCACCAAGTGTCGTTCCTTTTGTCTTGACCCATTCGCCGTCAATCCAAGTTTCGATCGGATCGTTCAAGAAATCGTGCTTAGAGTCCTTAGCCTTCTGCGGCACCATATCCATATGGCCCTGCATCGTAACGACCTTGCGATCCTCCATACCCGGAGTAGCGGGCTTGCGCATTATGATATTGCCGGCTTTATCTTGGAAAGCCTCAATATTGCGTTCTTTTGCCCAATCGAGAAGGAACTTTTGAATTTTTTCCAAGTGGCCCGAGGGGCGCGGCACTTGCGTCAGCAGATAGAAGTTATGCCAAATTGCTTTTGGCGCCAGGTTCTTAATTTCACTCATAATCTATTGTGTTTAAGCGTTAGAGGGTTTATTTGATTGTATTCGTTTCTTTTGTAAGTAAGTCGTGGAGAGCCAGCCCCAAAGTCCTAAGACGACGACCAGCCCTGTTTGAATCGTATGCACTGCGAGCGCAAAGAAAATCGCATTGCTTGCAGCCACGCCATAAAGGACCAAACTTGTTTTAACGGCAAAGTGCCAAGGACCGGCGCCGTTAGGCGTCGGGACGAGCACGGCAAACGTACTGATGCAAAAGATCAGGAAAGCGGCTGCCGGCGGTATGTTTGCGGTAAAGTCGAAGCAGAAAAAGGCCAGATAAAAGTGGAGAAAATAGCAGGCCCAGATCATTAAACTCCAAAAGAGGAACAGCGGCAGATTCTTCAGCTTGCGCAGCGAACTCACGCCGGCCCACAGATTCTTGAGCACCTTCTTGCCTTTTTTCATATAGCGCGCCACGAGCGTCAGCACCAACGCAACGGCGGCTACGATGCACGCGATCGTGACGAGATAGCCCGTCTCCGTGAAGCGCCCGAGAAAGCTTCGCAGGTCCATACCTGTCTCATCGAGAAATCTCTTAAAGGCCGGCACTTGCCAAAAGAAGGCCGCGACGGTCAAAAGGACAATCAGGAGAGAGTCGACCACGCGCTCGGTAAAGACGGTGCCCAAAGCTTTGGAGAAGGAGACGCCGTCTGCACGCTTCAACAGGCCGCAGCGCAACACTTCGCCCGAACGGGGAACGACGAGGCTCGCGGCATAACTGACAAAGACGGCATCTTCACAACTGCGGCGTCGTGCCCGTTCGCCGATGGGGGCTAAAAGCATACGCCAGCGCCAAGCGCGGACGAGCTGCGCCAAGATGCCGAACACGAAGGAGAAGAGCATCCAGCCCCACTTCATATCATGCAAAACGGAAGACAGAAAGGCCTGCCAATCTGTCCCACGATACATCCACCAAAGGATGCCCAGCGCAAACAAGAAGGGCAAAACGATCTTCAATATGTTTTGCAATAATTTCAACGGAAGCGATCTGCTGTTTTTATATTCTTAATCAAAGGCACGAAGGCGGAGCAAAAAGCGCCGACAGAAAGGTTTCGACAAAGTTTGGCCCACTGCCCGCGTTACGCTATCTTTGCAATTGCGAAGATAAACAAAAAACTACAAGATGCGCGCAGTAAAACCGAAAAAAAATCTTGGACAACATTTTCTGACCGACTTACCTACGGCGCAAGCCATTGCCGATACGATCGACGCCTGCCCGGATCTGCCCGTCTTGGAGGTAGGACCGGGTATGGGGATGCTGACTCAGTTTCTTCTACCTAAGGGGCGGGAGACGAAGGTCGTGGAAATAGATCGCGAGAGTGTGGCCTACTTGCTAAATCGTTGGCCGGCGCTCGCCGACAACATATTAGGCGAGGACTTTCTACGGATGGATTTAAGCAAGGTCTTTGATGGCCGGCCTTTTGTGTTGACGGGCAACTACCCTTACGACATTTCTTCGCAGATTTTCTTTAAGATGCTCGACTTCAAAGACTACATTCCTTGCTGCACGGGTATGATTCAAAAGGAGGCGGCCGAGCGCATCGCTGCCCCGCCGGGGACGAAGGCTTACGGCATCTTGAGCGTACTCCTGCAGCGTTGGTACAGCGTCGAATATCTCTTTACGGTCGAGCCGCATGTCTTTAATCCGCCGCCTAAAGTGCGCAGTGCGGTGGTGCGCATGACGCGAAACGACGTGACCGACTGCGGATGCAACGAGCAACTCTTGCGCCGGGTGGTCAAGACGAGTTTTAACCAGCGCCGCAAGATGCTGCGCGGGAGTTTGAAGCCCTTGTTTGCGCAATTGAACAACGAACAAAACAAGGCTTTGGATCACACGAATTTTCTCCTACCGCTGACGATGCGCCCCGAACAACTCTCTGTCGAGCAATTTGTAGACCTTACGAATCGCGTAGAAGCAGAAATGCAGCGCGAAGGGTAAAATTGCGCCTTTTATCGACCGACAAATCGTCGGCCACGCTTTTATTTTTTAGGCTACGGCCGCTCCGTTTGATGCTGCGTGCGCGAAAAGCGCGCCAAACGGTGCGGCCATAGTCGCATTTAGTTGGACGAAAAATGCGTAAGTCGCGAAAAAGATAGGTTGCGGCGCAGGCTGGTGCGCGCAGTGCTTAGCGCAGTTTCGCAAAGTCTTTGCACGTCTTCCGACAAAGGCTGCCACTCGTCGCTAAATACCACTTTTTCAGCGTATTATCCTCTAAATTAAACGAACAATATCGTCTCTTTTTATCTCATCTTACAGAAACGCCGATCGTTTGCTCCCACCAAACGATAGTTTGCTGCCGCCAAACCATAGTATGCTCCCACCAAACGATGGTTTGCTCCGACCAAACAATGGAATGTACTATGCGGACGAAAGAAAAAACCGTCCGCCGCTTGCCGAAGTCAGGCCAAGACGGCGCCGTGCAAAAGGGGCAGAAAGCCAAGCCGGACATCGTATTATGGCATACGAAACACGGAAAAAACGAAAAGAATATTGTACTTTCGCAACGTTAATGTACGCATCGCATATACAACATTGATATGGGACTTATCGAATTTAGTAAACTGCCGGTCAACAATCTTGTTGGAGCAGATTGGAAGACCTTCCAAGCAATCACCAACGGGCAAGACATAGGTAAGCACTATCGCACGAAATATCGGTTGACGAAAGCCGTCTGCCGACTCCTCTCTCTGCTGGCTCCGCTGCAGGAGCAGCGCTTCCAAAAGAAGTTGGCCGAAAAGCTGTTGGAACACGCGCCGATTTTCATCCTTGGTCATTGGAGAAGCGGAACTACGTTTGTGCATAACGTACTCTCGTGCGACAAACATTTTGGCTACAATACGACGTATCAAACGGTCTTTCCGCATTTGATGATGTTCGGGCAGTCGTTTTTCAAACAAACGATGTCGTGGTTGATGCCTTCGCATCGGCCAACGGACAATATGGAACTGGCGGTCGACTTGCCGCAAGAGGAGGAGTTTACGATGACGAACATGATGCCGTATACGTATTACAACTTCTGGTTTTTGCCGCAACGAATGCGCGAATATGCCGACCGTTTCCTATGCTTCGAAAATATTAGCGAGGAGGAGCTGCGCACGTTTGAGGAGACGTTCGTGAAAATCATTAAGATCAGTCTTTGGAATACGGGCGGCACGCAGTTTCTTTCAAAGAATCCGCCGCACACGGGCCGCGTTCGCGAACTGGTACGTATGTTTCCCGACGCAAAGTTTATCTATCTGATGCGTAACCCTTACACCGTTTTTGAATCTACGCGCTCTTTCTTTACCAATACGATACGCCCGCTACAGTTGCAGGACATCGCGGAAACAGAATTGGTCGATAATATTCTCTATGTCTACGAGAAGTTGCACAGAAAGTATCAGTCGGAAAAAGCGTTCATACCCGAGGGAAATTTAGTGGAACTCCGCTTTGAAGATTTTGAAAGCGACGCCTATGCACAGACGGAGATGCTTTATCAAAAGCTGAGCATACCGGGCTGGGAAGAAGCGCAGGCGGCTATCAAACAATACACGGACGCTAAAAAGGGCTATCAAAAGAATAAATATGCGTATAAGCCGGAGACGGTAGCGCTCGTTAATCGCCACTGGGGCGACATTGTTGAACATTGGAACTACGAAAAGTTATAGAAATGGACTCTTCAGTAATCATTGCTTGGGTGTTGGCTCACCTTAATTATTGGGTCGTGGCGTTGTTTATGGCCATCGAAAGCTCGTTTATTCCTTTCCCGTCGGAAGTTGTGGTTCCGCCGGCTGCGTGGAAGGCGATGACGGATCCGGAGATGAATATCGTGGGCGTCGTTATCAGTGCTACGATCGGCGCAGATATAGGTGCGTTGATCAATTATTATCTGGCGCGATGGCTGGGGCGGCCTTTGGTCTATCGATTTGCACGCTCGCGCTTCGGCCACATACTCTTGATCGACGAAGCCGGCGTAAAGAAGGCTGAAGATTACTTCCGCCGCCACGGAAAAGCATCGACCTTCTTCGGGCGCTTGGTGCCGGCCGTGCGCCAATTGATCAGTATTCCGGCCGGATTAGCCGGAATGAAGCTGCGCCCCTTCCTGCTCTACACGACTTTAGGTGCGGGGGCTTGGAATACGATCTTGGCCATCATAGGATGGGCCATCTATCGCTTCACGGACCTCAAAACGCCGGAGGATGTCGTTACTTTGGCCACGAAATACAGTCACGAAATTGGCTACGTACTACTAACGGCTGCCGTTCTCATCGTTTGTTTCCTCGTTTACAAAGGCTGGAAGAAGACGCCTGAGGCGCAAGAAGACGAGAACGAAGCCGAGGAAGAGGAGAACGAGGATTAAGCCCGGCATTTTAAGTTACAGACATATATACATGCGTCTAAGGACGCCCGCCGCCGGACCTCGTCGGCGCAAAAACAAATCAAATGTGGATAAAATCGCAGCGCATTAAGGCAGCTTCAATCATCATCGGCTGGCTTTCAAGTTTGGCGTTCGGCGCTTCAGCCCAAAATCCTGTGCAAGCAGATTCGGCGCAAACGCCGTACGACTCCGCTATTTTGGAAGCACTCTCCGGCAGGCTGGTTTGCTACTCTGTGCCGCGCACGACGGAACATCAGTGGCTGTTTAGCATAGGGGGTGAAAACTTGCTCGACACTTATCTTTCGCCCTTGGCGTATAAAGGTACGACGATGGGCACAAGTCTTCGCACCGAGCGCTTTACGCATTTCGGCGTCCAACGCTGGACGGTGCGCGCCCGATATTCGCTTCACGCAGCCTATCTCGCTTCGCCCACCGACAACGGCAAGGAATGGGATATGCAACTTAGCGGAAGCGGCGCCCTTCTCTACAATTTTTCGCGCTATACGGGTTGGCGCTTTGCCGCGGGCGGCGCATTGGAAGGCCGGACGGGCTTTACTTACAACACGCGCAACGGAAATAATCCTGCGCAGGGACGAGCCGCAGTGGCTCTCGCCGCAACGGGACTCGCCGAATACACGCTCCGCGTCGGCAACAAACCGATACACATCCGCACGGAAGCAGATTTTCCGCTGGTGGGTTTGATGTTTTCTCCCAACTATGGGCAATCGTATTATGAGATCTTTTCGCTCGGCCACTACGACAAGAATGTGCGCGTCACGTTCCCGGGCAACGCGCCGGAGGTCCGATGGACCACCATCCTATCCTTACCTTTCCGCAAGGCGCGCTTATCCATCGGTTACGAGGCCGACATTCACCAACGCCGCGTCAACGGTTTGAAATATCACGCCTGGAATCACCGTTTTTTAATCGGATATACGCGCAATATATACGTAGTCAAATGAAAACACCTCTTTGTTTGCGCCATTTCTTTCCCCCTTGCGCCCTACTCCGCCGCCGTGTGCGCCCACTCGCCTCCGCCGGATTGTGGCTTTTACTTGCTTTCACACCGGCGGGCTGCGTTACGGAGGAAGTACCTTCCGATACGCGCCGCGGCAACTTTGAATCCTGCTGGAAGACGTTGGATAAACATTATTGCTTCTTTGAAGAGAAGCAAAAAAGCTTTGGTTTAGATTGGAACGAGGTCCACGCCCGCTACACGCCGATGATCAATGAGCGAATGACGTCGCGCCAATTATTTGAAGTGTTGGGAAAAATGGTCAACGAACTCCGCGATGGGCACGTCAACCTCTCGGCGGCGCACAACGTGAATCGATACGGCGCTTGGTACGATAACTTTCCGATGAACTACAACGATTCGCTGCTCCACAAGTATTTGGGGCGCACTGATGAGTATTACCTTAGCAGTGCTTTGGCCTTTCGCGTGCTCGACGACAACGTGGGTTACGTCCGTTGCAGCACGTTCGACTACGCCTTTGGCAGTGGAAATCTATCAGAAATGCTGCAAACGCTTGGCCCGTGTAGCGGATTGATCATAGACGTGCGTAGCAACGGCGGCGGCATGTTGACTTCTGCGGAGCAATTGGCTTCTCTATTTATTAACGAGCCTATGGTGCGCGCTTTTATACAGCACAAAACGGGCAAAGGCCATCACGATTTTTCTGCGATGCGCCCTATTACGATCCGGCCCTTCGCTGGTCTGCGCTGGCAGAAGAAGATTTGCATCCTCACCAACCGACGCACGTTCAGCGCCGCCAATAGTTTTGTAGCCTTTCTTAAAGGTTTGCCGAACGTAACCGTTGTAGGCGATCAGACGGGGGGCGGCGCCGGACTGCCTTTCAATGCAGAATTGCCCAACGGGTGGCATTTGCGCTTCTCCGCCTGCCCGATGTATGATGCCGAAGGCCTATCAACCGAAGGCGGCATCCATCCGGACGTCAAAGTCGACATAAGTTCGGCCGACTACGCCCGCAGTTACGATACGATCATCGAGCGTGCGCGGGCCCTACTTCGCGAACAATAGCCAGCGCCTTTGGTTTTAAGGCTGCCGGCAATTGGATGCCGCGTTTGTGCAGTGAGCGTAGCCAGCCGTGCACGTCCGTTTTCAACATCGTATCCAGCACTTCCGCAAAAGCAGCTGTCTGTTCAGCCGTATATTGATCCGAACGAATACCTTTAAAAGCGTCTAGTTCCTCATCGTCATAATACTCTGCCGGTTCCTGAGGCGCAGCGAGCGCACAGTTCATCGTGCATACATCCGTCAAGCCGCAAGCCGCCCGCGGCGGCTGCGGCGTTTCGGGTTCTGCGGTCTCACCATCGGCCCGCCCACTTCTTTGTTTGTAATAATCATATAAGCCAAACAAAGCCGCAAAGCCGAAGAGCGCGAGCAAAGCATATAGAAGTACGGTCATTTCATCAAAGATTGGAGGACTTCCCAAAAGCCCGGATAAGATTTATTTACCACTGCCGGCTCAGCAATCTGAAGGCCGGGAAAGCGCAAGGCGCAAGGGGCAAAGGCCAAGGCCATGCGATGGTCCTCATACGTAGCCACGGGCTGCAAGTGTGCAGGTGCGGAAGCGTAAGTCACGGAGCGGATGGATTCATCGTTTTCTACCGCCACGGTTATTCCCAGTTTATCCAACTCCCGTGCCAAAGCGGATAAGCGGTCGGTCTCTTTGATGCGCAGGGTCTGCAAACCCGTGAAGCGAAACGGGCGTTGCAAAGCGGCACACGCCACCACGATCGACTGCGCCAAGTCGGGCTGCCCGCTCAGGTCAAACTCTATTCTGCCCGTCTGCATCTCCGTTTTTTCCAAGACAGCCCCTTCGGCGCAAAACGTCGTCTTGACGCCCAATGGCAAGAAATAATCTTGTAAGCGCGCATCTCCCTGCCACGTCTCCTCGCGCAGCCCGCGCAAGAGCAGGCGGGCGGCGGGGTCTGTCGCTAAAGCGACCGCTTCGTACCAGCAAGCCGCACTGCTCCAATCGGTTTCCACCCGATAGCGGGCCGCTGATTGATAAGGCACAGGCGCTACGACGAGCGTATCTTCCGCCTCCCATCCGACTTGCGCGCCAAAATGGCGCATCAAGGCCAAAGTCATATTGATGTAGGGGCGCGATACGATGGTTCCCTCCAAGCGAAGGCGCAGCGAACTTGATAAATAAGGGGCAATGAGTAAGAGTGCCGAAACGTACTGCGAACTTACACTACCCGATAAGTGCAAACAGCCGCCGCGAAGCTGCCGCCCGCGAATTCGCAAGGGCGGAAAGCCTTCCCTCTCCGCGTAATCAATGTCAGCCCCAAGGCTACGGAGCGCCTCTACGAGCGGACCTATGGGCCGTTGCTTCATTCTTTCGCTCCCCGTGAGCTCGTGCGCCCCGCCGGTGGCGGCATAATAAGCCGTCAGGAAGCGCATCGCCGTACCTGCCCCTCGTATGTCGATCTGCGCGGCCGACGTTTGCAGTGCTTGCGCCAACAAGCGCGTATCTTCAGCTTGCGAAAGGCCCTGCAGCGTATAATCTCCATCCGCCAAAGCCGCGATGATGAGCGCCCGGTTGCTCAAACTCTTTGAGCCGGGCAAGTCTACGCTCCCGCGCAACGTGGATGGGAAGTATAAAGGATCGGTAACCATACGCTAACAATGGGCAAAAATACAGATAAATTGCGAAACTGTGGGCGCAAAAGCCGAAGAGCCGCGATCTCGGTCAGCGTTGCACGGCATGGCGTTTGATTTTGGAGAAACGAAAAGTGGGCAAAAAGCGCGCACATCCCGCCTATTGCGTTTACGCTCGTGAGGTGAAACCTTTTTTATCACGAGATGAAGCCTTTTTTATCACGAGCGCAAATCTTTGTTGTCGTGATAAAAAACTCAGCCGTTGCGCCGGGAGCCGTTTGTTGCGCAAGGCGCACCGTAAAAAAGGTCAACGCCGGAGTGTGCCTTTCAAGACGTCACCTTCGCCTTTCGCCGCGCGATAAAAAAACGGCGGAGCACCTTGCAAGACTCCGCCGTTCGCCTCTGCCCCTTTCCAAAGAAAAGGACTGAAAACCCGTATATTCAGGCCACAAATGCCGCCTCAACGGCTATGGCATCCGGGAAAATGATGTTGTTTTCCAAATGGATGTGCTCGTGCAGATTGGCCTCGAAAGTCTTAATCTTGTCGAGCAAAAGCCGATAAGAGGCACACGCGTCAGCCGGCGCGGTATAGTTGTTCGTCAGCGCCGCAATGTGGCGATAACGCTCACCCTCGCCGTCGTGTTCCGCCTCCATCACGTTGATAGGCATAGCCACTGAGCCGCAATGGAAAGGTTGCGGATGCTCGCCCCGCGCGATGGCTGCATACATTTCATACATGTAGGGGAACAATACCTGCTCTTCTTTCTGCAAATGCTCCTCAAGTGCTTCCAAAGAGCCTTCGAGCAGCCGCGCAACTTCGTGCAACTCGGGATGATTTTCAGCATGAACCTGCTCAACCTTGTGCATCAGCGAAAGCATCTCAGGGCCGTCGCGACGAATGCCGCGATGATGGATCTTCAAGACGTAATCTATCAATAAATCCGTCGGCCATTGCTTAAAATCGGGGGACGTTCCCGGCTGCGCATGCAAGCCATCAAGCGCGGCAGCCACACGCTCAGGATCGGCATTGGCCTTGCCGACCGCCTCCAGATAGTTGTCGCTGCCGTGGCAACAGAAATCAACCCCAAAATGATGGAACACGTCAGCCGCAGCATAGTTGTCGGCCACGATTTCTCCTACTGTTCGTGAAGCGTACTTGGAAATGTCTTGTGTCATAATCTTATCTCCTAATCTTTATTTGCATGCAAAGGTATGCGATCAGCAATGGGAGAGGCGTAACATAAGTAACGCAGCCACAACTTTTAGCCTTTATTCACACTTTTAGCCCGCTGTACGAGATTAGGCCGATCAAAGACTGAGCGCGGCGGAAAGTAGTTGGTAAAAACCGCGTTAGCCACTTGGTCTTCTATGAAGTTTGGCTTAATTTTGCGGTACCAAAAAACTATTTATTATGTACAATCCGACCAGTTTCCTGCGCGTGGCACTTCCTGCTGCGCTCGAGGCGGGCAAAGCCATATTGGAGATTTATGCTCAACCCACTGAAGGTTGGGAAATAGAAGAGAAAGCAGACCATACGCCACTCACGCTTGCCGACCGACGTGCCAACGATATTATCATGCGACACTTGCGCGCCACGGGACACCCCATTCTGAGCGAAGAAGGGCCACTTCCCGACTATGAAGAGCGCAAGAATTGGCCGGGACTTTGGGTCGTTGACCCACTGGATGGCACATCGGAATTTTTAAAGCGCAACGACGAATTTACGGTTAACATTGCTTGGGTGCAAGATGGGAGTCCGGTGGCGGGCGTCATTTACTTGCCGGTCACGCATACGCTCTATTTTGGCGTAAAAGGGATGGGTGCATTCAAAGTGGGCGATGTGACCGTGGCAAAATCAGAAGAAGAACTGATTCGCGCCGCGCAACGCTTGCCCATTGAAAAGCAGCGCGAGGGCTTTGTGGTTGTGGCATCGCGCTCTCACCTCTCCGGCGAGACGGAAGCGTACATCGACCAATTGCGCAAGGACCATCCGGACTTGTCTTTAATATCGGCGGGCAGTTCGATGAAACTCTGCCGCGTAGCTGAAGGCTCGGCTGACGTCTATCCGCGCTTTGCGCCAACGATGGAATGGGACACGGCTGCCGGCGATGCGATCGTAAGAGCTGCCGGCGGGGAGGTGGTCGACACGGAACGCCACCAACCACTCGTCTACAACAAGGAAGACTTACACAATCCCAACTTTATCAGTACTTGTAAGAGCTGAAATGGCTCATCCGATAGCACTTACCATCATAGTATTGGTCGGCATCATCGCCGCGCTGATACGCGACCGTCTCCGGCCGGGACTGGTGATGACTTCGGGCGCTATCATTTTTTATTGTAGCGGACTGCTCTCCACGAAGGAGTTCTTAGAGGGCTTTGCCAACAAGGGCTTGATGACGGTAGCCTTACTCTTTCTGATCAGTGAAGGAGTGAGGCGATCCGGACTCTTGGAAAAGTTTGTTGGCCACGTACTCCCCAAACAGCAGACATCCATCAAGGGCACGCAACTCCGCGCCTTGCCTTTCGTAGCTTTTATTTCGGCTTTTCTGAATAACACGCCGATCGTCGTAATCTTTGCGCCGATGCTGAAACGCTGGGCGGAGCGCAGGCATTTGTCGGCCACAAAATTTTTAATTCCCCTCTCTTATGCCACGATTCTGGGCGGTATGTGCACGCTCATCGGAACGTCGACCAACTTGGTGGTAGACGGTTTGGTGACGGAGGCAGGTTTTCCGGGCTTTTCGATGTTTGAGATCGGCAAGGTGGGCATCTTTATTGCCTTTTTCGGACTGCTTTACTTGATTCTCTTTAGTGATCGTCTGCTACCTGAGGCGCGCGAGCCGATTAACTTGGCCGACGCGGGTAATTTCAAGGGCAAGGATCTTCAGCGTATAGAGGTGGTTCTGTCGGCGCGCTTTCCGGCGATCGGGCGATCGGTTTTCGACTTCGATTTCAAAAAGAAATATGGGGCTTTTCCCATAGAAATATCGCGCGGAGGTAAGACGATCTTAATGCGGGATATGCGCAAGTTGAATTATCGTGAAGGGGACACGGTCGTATTGATGGCTGACAGAAACTTTATGGAGAACTGGGGCGATTCTTCTTTCTTCTTAATGGTCTCCGGCGAACAGGAGACGGAGCCAAAGATGGCGCGTTGGAAGAGATGGACGGCGCTGGGCTTGCTGATCACCATGATCATCGGCGCGACGCTGGGCGAAATGAATAAGGGGGAAGCCGGTGGAAGTTTCCGTCCGGATATGTTCTTCTTCGCCGCAGTCGTAGCCTGCTTAATGGCTTGGCTTCAGATTTACCCGCCAAGGAAGTATACGAAATTTATCTCTTGGGATATTCTCATCACCATAGCCGGGGCCTTTGCCATCAGCAAGGCAATGCTTAACTCCGGACTCGCCGGCGCTATCGCGCAGTTTGCCATCGGGCTGACCGATCGGTTTGGGCCTTTAATCTTACTCGCCGTGATTTTTATCATCACCGACTTGTTTACAGAATTGATGACCAACAACGCGGCCGCCGCCCTGGTTTTTCCCATTTCTCTATCCATTGCCGAAAAGATGGGCGTTAGTCCGATGCCTTTCTTTATTACGATTTGCATAGCCGCGTCGACGAGTTTCGCTACGCCGATCGGCTATCAAACGAACTTGATTGTGCAGGGTTTGGGCGGATATCGGTTTGCTGATTTTACACGCGTAGGCCTCCCGCTCAATATCTTGTATGGGGCACAGAACGAAGCGTATAGGATAATGGAGGGTTAAAAAGTAAGTAAAGATGATGGTTTACAAAGAGTTATGGTTGGGTTGCTGGATTAGGCTCCACAAAACGAAACGTTTACATTGGTTTAATTTTGGTTTACATCGAAAGGCTTTTCGTTTACATAAGGTTGCCGGAAAGTTTACGTATATAGGGCTGCACGTTTACGCGTGTGGCCTTTTTGGTTGCTGTGCATGGAAACCCTTTGTACACGGGCATTTGAGGAGTACAGGGGCTTTATACACGCCCAGAATTGAACGGTGTGGGAATGGTATTAGAACGACCTTAAAATGAGGTTTGATGGGGAGGAACAAAAGCGGGTGAAAATGGGCGATTTTCGGCGTTAGGTTTACGGTTAGGTTTATAGTTTAGGTTTACTTTTCCAAAAACTTAGGTTTACAAAACTCCTGCCAAGCCCCCCCCTGTGGGGATATAGCAACAATCCAAAAAAGGGGGGATTGATACAAGAAATTGGCACTTTGCGAACAACTTTTGAAAGCCATTTTTTGGCGTAACCCCCTATATATACAAGGGTTGAAGCCATTCACATGTGTGTTATTGTGGTGTTTGGAGAGGGGGACACCCCACAGGGGGGACTATTTCGTACACTTTCCACCTTTGATGACACGGAAGAGTTCTATCCGACGTTCGCAGCACTTGAAGAGTGGGCATTGGAGGCAAGCCTTTCTTTTTCAATAGTAAGTTGGCGGACCTGCTCCTTGAGCTGGCCGATCTCTTCCGCCTGCTCTGCTATTTGCTTCATAAAAGTGTTGAGAATAGGTTGGGGTAAGTCTTCTTCCTGTGATTTTTCTATTGTTGGACTTATCTTATTTGCCAGTTCTGAATATTTTTTTCTACGGACTTCCTGAAGCTTCTTAACAGCTTGTTCCCTTGTCATTTCCATTTTTACAATCGGGAGATCCGATTGATAATATGTCTCTTCTATGATAGGAAGCCCTTCACCTGTCAGTAGCCATCGGAGATTAATAAATACAGAATATCCTGAATTGCAGAATCTCTTAAAAAAATCATAACTGGGAGCCGATTTTCCACTCAAAATATCATATATAGTCTGTGCACGCCCATACCCTAAGGCATTAGCGAATTTATTGGGGTTTGTATGCAGGATGCATATCAGTTCATCTATTCTTGCAGATATTTCTGCATTTTTTTCACTCATTTCTTTTGTAATTTCAGAATTTTCTGTATCTTTGCAGCGTATTCCATTTGGAAAAGCGCCCAAAAATACGAAAAAGGGGCGAGATTAACGAATTTAAAGGATTAAAGATTATGAATGAGAAACTTTTAGATAGAGTGAGTGTTGAAAAAATAGATGCGTTGGTTGATGCATTAAGCGAGGTGATAAGTAGCATGCGCATTATGGCAGAGAATAGCTATTCCTGTTATCGTAACGAAGCGTATTGGGCATGTTATTCTTTAAGGAATATGATGTTTACATCTCTAAGACGTCGTGAACAAAAATCAGCAGGTGAATAGAGTGTAAGGATAACAAGGAGGATGGCTCGGACAGCAGGTTCGCTACCTCCGGGTTCGACTCCCGGCATCCGTCCCAAGTATAATAAATAAATTAAGTGAGATTATGAAAAAGTACATTCACATTCAGAAAGAGGACCGCGAGTTTATTGCGAAAGCGTTTAAGGTTTCCAAGCGTACCGTATATAACGCCATCCACTTTGAAGACATGAACGAAGGTAATGACCTTGCAAGGAAGATACGCACCCTTGCGTTGGAGCGTAGAGGTATCGTGATGATTGAGGCTCCCGAATGGGAGGTTTTGCATGATGCGGACGGCTACATGAGATATTACCGTGGCGATATTTTGCTGGAGTTTTCAAAGAAGGAGCCCGTGTGCGATGTGTTTAAGCATGGCGAGAAGGTACGCCATTACGACAACCTGATGACAAGCGACATACAGGGCATTCAAGATTGGGCTTTGACACTTAGGTAAGGAGGCACGCGATGGAGTACTACGAAGGCAAACTGTGCATCTCAGCCCGCGAGCTGATGGACAAAGGCATCATGACCAAGGCGAACTATGCTCAAAAGGCATGGAAAGGCAAGATTGATGTTGTCCGTCAAGGAAAGGGATTGGGTAACTATGCCCTCGTTGCCATTGACAGTCTGCCCGGCAAGTACAAGGAAAAGGTCAAGGAACTCTATCCCGATGGTGCACAGACACACCTTCGGCTGTGGGTGATGGAGAACTACGAAACAGACGATGAGGCCGTGAAGTTCTTCCGCGACAAGGACAAGACCGGCGTGGACCTGCTTCAGCACCCCGAGAAGATCAGGGAGTATGTTACGAATGCGAGCGTGCTGAACTGCTGCATCAAACTCTACGACCGTGCCTCTACAGCGCGCAAGTTGATGGGCGAGAAATACAACTGGGACTATATGGCCGATGCCATCGAGGCATTGCGGACGGAACTCGGGCACACGCTCCCTACGAGCACGCTGCGGTTTAGGAAGAAAGTGAACGAGTACCGACGCGAGGGTTATGCTTGCCTCATCAGCGGCAAGTTCGGCAACCAGAACAAGCGACTGGTGACGGAGGCCGTGGAGAAAGCCGTGCTAAGCCTCTCCTGCCTTGAGAACAAGCCTTACAACACGACCGTCCGGGAACAGTGGAAGATGTTCCTCTGTGGCGAGCTTGACATCTTCCACCTCGACACGGGCGAGTTACTCAATCCCGATGACTATACCGACAAGAACGGCGAGCCTCTGATGTTGAGCGAGAGCACCATCAGCAACATCCTGAACCAGCCGGCGAACAAGTTGCGCATCAACCAGCGCCTGCTGATGCCTGTTACGCTGATGCACGAGCAACTGCCCCACATGCACCGCCACAACGGCCGCTACTCACTGAGCCAGATTACGATGGACGACGTGGACTTGAGCCGCAAACTGAAGGATACGAAGAAGTGGGTACATGCCTACTATGCCTACGACGACGTGAGCGAGTGCGTGCTTGGCGCGAGCTACGCCAGGGAGAAGGACACGCCGCTGGTGGTGGAATGCTTCAGGGACATGTTCCGGCTTCTTGCCGCTAACGGCTGGGGTACGCCGAAGGGCATTGAGGTGGAGAACCATCTGATGTCGCAGTGGCGGGACAACTACCTGAGCCCGGGCGTGGTGTTCGAATTCGTGCGCTTCTGCGCCCCGCAGAACTCACAGGAGAAGCGTGCGGAGCATTACAACGGTGCGAAGAAGACCAGCATCATCCACAAGAACCATGCAGGTATTGGGCGTCCTTTTGGCAAGGGAAAGCGCAGGGTTGAGCAGAAGAAGGTGAGCGACGCAAGCAACGAGTTGTACGAGGAGAAGAAATACTACAGCTGGGACGAACTCGTGGCCGATGACCGGCAGGACAACAGGGAGTGGAACCACTCCCTGCATAGCGACCAAAAAAGGTGGCCCGGCAAGACTCGCTGGGAGGTACTTGTGGAGAACGTGAATCCCGACCTGTGGCCACTGGATCGCCGCATGTTGGCAAGATGGATTGGAGTGAACGTGGAAACGAGCGTACGCAGGAACTCCACAGTGCGTGTGGCCTATGCCGACTGGTGGCTCAGCGGCCCTGAGGTGCTGGAGCGGCTTGCGCCCAACAACTACAAGGTAACGGCCTGCTACCTGCCCGACGAGGAGGGACAACCAAAAGACGTGTACCTGTATCAGGGTGAGCGGTATATCGACACGGTGGAAAAAGTGGAGACCTACAACCGCGTGATGGCCGAGCAGACCGAGGAGGACAGGGAGAAATTCGAGAAGCAACAGAAGAAGGTGGCCCACTTAAACAAGTATCTGAAAGAACGGGCCATCAGCAAGGTGGGCGTGATGAAAACCACGGCAGCATTGCTGAATGAAGAGCCTGCGGAGGCGTTGGAGTTGAAACCAAAGGAAGAGCCGAAATACCAGCCACATACGGTGATAGGCGTAACGGCTCGCGCAAGGGCAGACATATAAAAACAGCCCGTTGGTGTAAGGCAGCACACCCTGTTGACAGGAGACGGATTGATGAAGTCACTTGAGGAGAGGTTGCAAGGTTCGAGTCCTTGACGGGCACAATTAGAATAACGATTAAATGCCATTAGAATATGATTACAACAGGCAATAAACAGCGGATTTTGGAGGCGATAGCCGCCAACCGCAGAAACTATCCGAGCGATGCGAAGCACGCATCGGCGCTGGGTATATCGGCCAGCGTGTATAACGGATTGAAAAAAGGTCAAACGGAGAAGGCGCTGAGCGACGCCAATTGGGTAAACATTGCCAGAAGGTTAGACGTGAACCTGCGCGAGTCCATCGAATGGAAGGGTGCGCAGACGGAGACCTTCAAGTACATCAGCATTCAGCTGGAGGCGTGTCAGGAGCGCAGCTTGAGCGTGATACTCTGCGACCTGCCGAACATCGGCAAAACCTATACTGCCCGCTGGTATGTGCATGAGCACCGAAACGCTGTGTATGTGGACTGCTCGCAGGTGAAGACCAAGCGTGCGCTGGTCAAGAAAATAGCCAAAGAGTTTGGCGTAGGCACGAGCGGTAAGTATCAGGATACCTACGAAGACCTGGTGTATTACCTGCGCTCGATGGAACGCCCATTGGTAGTGCTTGACGAGGCGGGCGACTTGCAATATGAAGCCTTCCTTGAGTTGAAAGCCCTGTGGAACGCTACGGAAATGTGCTGTGGGTGGTATATGATGGGCGCGGACGGGCTTCGTGCGAAGATAGACCGCATGGTGGAACATCAGAAGGTCGGCTATGCAGAAATCTTTAGTCGGTATGGCGGTAAGTACAGCAAGGTAACGCCCGACCAGGCGGAAGACCGCAAGGCGTTCCTGCTGGAGCAGGCGCGCGTGGTGGCGACGGTGAACGCCCCGGAGGGAATCGACATCTGCCAGATAGTTCGCAAGAGCGGTGGCGGGCTGCGAAGAGTATATACGGAGATAGAGAAGCTAAAAGAAGGCAGCGATCGGCATGTAACAGTGTAGATTATGGTTGATTGCAGAGATTATAAGAAAGGCCGTTGCCTTGGTAATTGTGACGGCATTGGACATTTCCTGTGTGATGAATGTAAGTGGCGAAAGCCGAAAAAGAAAAGAAAGGAAACGGAATGAAACGTGTACAAAATGAAATAAACTGGGAACAACGCAGGTATGAGATTGCAAAAGACCTTTATGTTCAAACCTGCCAACAGACAAAATTAGAGGGTGATAATACTGCTGCAGATGTATTCCGAAGTGTGGCATGGTTATCTCGTGTGGCTGCCGATTACTTAATAGAGGTTTTGAAAAAGTAGTTATGGCAAAGCGCGCATACAGTCCGAAGGAGATAGCGGCGAAAACATACAAGACGCTGCCGTGGGGTGGCCGCTGGGCGGAATGTTTCGGCCTGCCTGAGGAGAACTCCACCTGGTTCATCAGCGGCTCGAGCGCAGCCGGCAAGAGCAGTTTCGTGATGCAGCTGGCGCGTGAGCTGACCCATTACGGGCAAGTACTCTACCTAAGCTACGAGGAGGGCGTGAGCCAGAGCTTCCAGAAAAGAGTAAAACTCTTTGAGATGGAGAAGTGCCAGGGCTGGTTCCGCGTGGTGACAGAGGACACGATAGAAGACCTGACCGCCAGACTGAAAAAGCGACACAGTGCGAAGTTTATCATCGTAGACAGCTTTCAGGAAAGCGGCTGGGAATGGCCGGAGACCAAGAAACTGATTGAAACCTTTCCACGGAAGAGCTTCATCTTTATCAGTATGGAAGCCAAAGGAGAACCACTGGGTAAGCCCGCCCTTCGCCTTCGCTATAAGGCCGGTGTGAAGGTTCGCGTGGTGGGTTTCAGGGCCTATTGCCAAGGGCGTTTCAATCCCGATGCGGGTAACAGTTTTGTAGTTTGGGAAGAAGGTATTTTAAGAACATCAAACAAAATAAAGGAATGAGCAAGAAGATTTACATCAGTGGTGCGATCGCACACTATGACTTAGACGAGCGCAAGGCTGCCTTCAAGGCCGCCGAAGCACTTTTACGGGCTAAGGGTTACAAGCCCATCAACCCTTTTAACAATGGCCTGCCCCAACCGGGCGACTGGCGCAAGCACATGAAGGTGGACATCGGATTGCTTCTACAATGCGATTACATCTACATGCTGAAGGACTGGTGGGTGAGCAAGGGTGCAAAACTGGAACTGGACGTGGCGACGAGTTGCGGCATAGAGCCGGTGTTTGAGGAAGAGGAAAAGAAAACTTGCTGCATCTGCGGAAAGGAGATAGCTGGAAACGGCAACGACCCTTATCCTATCCGGGAAAAAGGCACTTGCTGTGACCAGTGCAACGCCACTGTAGTACTGCCAGCGCGTCTAAGACGGGCAAGGAGGGAGTTATGAGCACAAAAGACCTGACAGCGGAGCAACTGGAATGGCTGAAGGAAAACTTCGGAAACACCACGAACCAGGCGCTTGCCGAAAAGCTTGGGACTTCACATCGCAGCATTACCCGAATGGCCAGGGAATTGGGACTGTGGAAAACTAAGGCGTTTATATCAGCCATGCAGCGCAGGGCTTCCGAACATGCTGCCAAGGCGAACAGGGCCAACGGCGGCAATGCCGGAACGAATAACCTGCTGCTTTACGGCAAGGCTTATCGCTTCAAGGCCGGTGAGAGCAACAAAGATCGCATGAGCGAAGCAGCCTTTAAGGCCATGCACCGCCGGATTGGTGAAAGCCGTAAGGAAACCATCAGGAAGGAGAAACGGCGTGTACTTTTCGGTTTGGAACAGCAAACAAGGTTACGGGTTGTGCAATGCTCCAAAGCGAAAATCTGCTTCCGGCATCATCTACGCAGACATGGTTATGAGATCGCTCGTGCCTCCAACGAAGCCATAGTGACGGACAACACCCGTCGGTCCGCCATTATGGAAGCCCGGGCAATACAGATGGGAATAACGTTCAATTTTAATCAAGTGAGGATATGAAAACGGAAAAGATTAACGAAAAAATCGAGCAAGTACTGACGCCCCGATGGTATAATCCCGTGTCATGGGCAGCCACCCTGTTTTCGCCCGTGTTCGGCATTATCGGTGGCATAGCCTTAGGTTGTATTGTCGGGATGCTGATAGGCTATCAACGCGGCCTTGAGCGGTCTTGCAAGAACATGAACAAAATAATCAATTCATTGTCATGAGCGAGATTCAGAACTACCACCGCTTCTACGCCCTTTTGAAGGAATTTCCCGGCGCGGATAAGGAACTCCTTGTTTCAAGTTTTACGTGTGGTCGGACGACGAGTTTGCGGGCGATGAGCGCCAAGGAGTACCATAGCATGTGTGCCTCCCTGGAAGCGCGTACCGGTTGGAAGACAAAATTGAAGCAAGCGCGCAGTCTATGCCTGAAGCTGATGCAAAGGATCGGTATCGACACGAGCGACTGGTCCCGTGTAGATGCTTTCTGTCAGCATCCTCGGATAGCGGGTAAAGTATTTGCCCGGTTGGGTGTCAAAGAACTTGGTGCTTTGCAGGTAAAGCTTCGTGCGATTTTGCGCAAGGGCGGTCTTCAATCTCCGCGTTCCGGTGCTTGTTCACGTGGTGTGATTGTTTTTTCGCCCAAAAACTTATCCAGTTGTTGAGTTATGACCTCAAGAGAATTTGTACAGCGTGCGATGACGCACATCGGCGAGCTCACACAGGGCATGAGTGAAACGGAGTATGACAACTGCCTTGAGCAGCTCTCTTTTGAGATCGAAGAGGAACGCCAGCAGCTGAACTGGTCGCCTGAGATAGAAGATTAGTTAACAACCCTATAAAAAGAAAAGACAATGAGAACAAAAACAAGCGATTGGTTTGAAGTCAAGATGCGCTATGACAAAGTGCATGAGGACGGGTATGAAAAGAAAGTGACCGAGAGTTATGTGGTCGAGGCTCTTTCATTCGGAGAGGCAGAAAAGACGGCTATTGAGTTCCTTAGCAGCTATGTGTCCGGAGAAATTCAGGTTGTAAACATCAACCCGATGAAATTTCAAGAAGTGTTCTTCAACGAGCAAGAGTCATGCGACCGATACTACAAAGCCATACTTCAGTTTATCACCATTGACGAGAAAACGGAAAGAGAAAAGCACACGCAGGTTTACTATCTGGTACAGGCTTCTTCTTTCGACAACTGCAAGGACACTATCCGAACGATTATGGACGGCACCATGATAGACTATCAGATTGCTTCAGTATCAGAAACCAAGGTTATTGATGTGATAGAACACGAGTTATAAACCCTATAAAAAGAAGAGACAATGGCAACAAGAAAAAAGAAAGTAATCATCACCGGCGTGAGCAGAGAAGCCGCCGATGAAGCGTTTGCAACCTACGCTAAAAGCGATGCACAGGTACAGAAAATCAATGCGGAAATCGAACTGCAGTGTGCCAAGATCCGTGAGAAGTATGCAGACAAGCTGGCGACTCTCACGTCCGAGAAAGAGCAGGCGTTTGATACGCTGCAGGCATTCGCGACGGAGCATGAGGAAGAATTCTTTTCGAAGAAGAAATCGCTCGACATGGCTCATGGTACCATCGGTTTCCGCACCGGGACACCGAAGCTGAAAACGCTGAAAGGCTTTACCTGGTCCGCCGCACTAACGCTGGTGAAGAAAATCCTTCCGGCGACGTACATTCGTTTGACGGAGGAGATCGCGAAGGACCGGATGCTGGCGGATCGCGACTTGGAGGAAGTAGCTGTGTATGACACCCCGACGGGCGACGATCGTACGACAACGATGCGAGAAGCGATGGCTGTATGTGGTATCGCTGTTGTGCAGGACGAGACCTTCTATGTTGAACCCAAGAAAGAGGAGGTCGGGTTATGAACAAGGAAGTATACAAACCCGTCAAGGTTGCTTTGTGTCGTGGTTGTGGTGGCACCGGTTATCGTCAGGTTCCTCACTCCGATGGTAGTTTACATCGCGTTCGTTGCTCTCATTGCGAGGGCAGCGGTCGCGTGTGGGTGAGTTGCAAGCTGCTGCTTGATATTCGTCCTTACAAAGAAACGCTTAGGTAATTATATAAAAAGATAACAGTGTGAAAGTAGACAACGAGAAGCGTTGTGGTGTGAGTTACCGGAAGCGTGCTCGCGAGATTAATGCCATTTATTGTCGTTGGGTGCGTACCGGCCTCTCTAATCGCGAGATCTGGCGTCGCTATGTCTATCCGGTTTATGGAATCAGCGAGCGGACACTGTATAATCTTTTGAAAACAGATTGGGAAGAGACCGATGCGTGCAGACGTTAAACGTATTTTAGGCAGGATCTTGCAGGATATTCGCGTGGAAATGTCTGACGCGTTCGATCAGAACTTCGAGCGTCAGGCCTTTTTTAGTGAGGCGTGGCAGCGTCGCAAGAGTCCCACGCGCCGAGACGGCCACCTATTGGTCGACACCGGACGTCTTCGTCAGAGTATTCAGAGTCGGACGACCGAGAACAGCATTACTTTTTTCAGCACCGAACCCTACGGAGCCATTCACAATGATGGCGGCGAGATCGTGGTGACGGATAAGATGAAGCGTTACTTTTGGCATAGATACTATGCGGCGACCGGCGGTTTCGGCCGGAAGAAGGACGGCAGTCTCAGGCGTGACAAGCGCACGTTGCAGCTGAGTGATGAAGCCGAGTTTTGGAAGTTTATGGCCTTGAAGAAAGTCGGCACGACCCTCAAGATCCCGCGCCGCCGTTTCCTGGGCACCAGTCCGGAAGTGGAGAAAGCCGTCCGGGAAATCATTGAGGAGAATATCACCGAGTATATCAACTTTGAATTTAGGATTAAAGAGTAATGAGAAAGGAACTGTACAAGATGCTCTGCGATAAGCTGAAGACAGTAAGCGGCGGGGTCATCAAGCATATCGACCTGTGGAACCACAACGTTGAGTTCATCGAGCAGGAGGAGCTATGGGAGCGTCCTGCCGTATTCGTGGAGTTTGCTCCCATTCAGTGGCAGGCTGTTCAGAACGGTGTGGAATACCGTGCCGAGCCGATAGTGAACCTGCATGTGGTGACTGACTGGACGGGCAGCGTCAGTGCCGGCAGCGAGTTTCAGGAGGAAAGCCTGAAGGTATTCGACCTGCTGGAAGAGATCCACAAGGCCCTGACCTGCTTGGAAGGTGCGACCTTTATGGAATTTGATTTGGTGGAGAGCCGTACGAGCCACAACCATGAGGAAATCATTGAAAACATAGAAAGCTATCGTTGTGTAGCTGTAAAGCAGTTATGAAGCAGGAATTGTATGTAAACGGTGAGGTTGTGGGTTATTCTCTTCAGAGCCGTCATATTATGAGCGTATTGGGTAAGGCTTACATCTCGAAGACGCCTACTCCTGAGGATGTTCTTCGTATCGTGTATCGCGGCTTGACGCGTAGCTGCGGCTTGACTCAGGAGGAATTTGTGAGCGGTTATCATTCCGGTCGGGTATGGATGCGGAAGCAGAAGGGCCAATATACGTTGTGGATGATCTACGGTCTGCTGCGTGGGCGTATTCGTGAGATCAACAGTGCTTATTTGCATTGAAGAGGATTTTTCGCCCGTTTTGGCGAAAATTGCGCGTATTAACATTATAACAATCAATAAAATGGCAAAGAAGAAGCCAGCGCAGACTACCGGTCTGCAGGTATTGAAAATCGGCGTAAAAAAAGTTTGTTTATGTGTCTGATTTTTCGTATCTTTATAGCATAATCAGCGCGTTTTTGTGCTGATTTTAGGATTTTTCGGCGGAAAAATTTGGTTGTCTTGAAATTTTGGTGCATTTTTGCGGTGCTAAAGTTTTATAATCCAAGGGCGAGAGTGTTCGCCTGATGCACCGCATTCGGGCATTTTTTATGCCCTGACGGTACGCCTATACAGGCGGTGCGCTCACCCCGTGATGAGGTTGTAATGGCCTCGTCGGTCCTTGGATAAAGACTTTAGCAGCGGGTAGTGGCGCACCGCTCTTTTTTGTGCCCATGCTAAAAATTTATCCAAAAATGTCAAACAAGAATGAGAGCCGTGCCCAGGCTTTGAGTGGGCAAGCGAAGGTATTCACCTTCAACGCAAGCAACCAGAACATCAGAGTGCAGATGAAGGATGGCGAACCTTGGTTCGTGGCAAAAGACGTGTGTGATGCACTAGAGATTGAAAACAATCGAAATGCCACTGCACGTTTGGACGATGATGAGAAAGGGGTGTCCATAGTACGGACATCCTCTGGCGATCAACAGATGACCATTGTCAACGAGAGCGGCTTGTACAATTTGATTTTTCAGAGCCGCAAGCCTGAGGCTAAGGCCTTTCGCAAATGGGTGACGAGCGAAGTCTTACCGACTTTGCGCAAGACGGGCAGGTATGAACTGAAGCCTCAGGGTCGCGGCATTCGCCGTATGAGTCGTGGTGAGGGTGTTAATGCTGAGCTGCTTGATTTGTTGTGGTTGATTGGTGAGAGTTTGGATTATGGTGATCAGCAGGCTATCGCTTTGGAGCTAGGTGTGAGCCGTGTTGCCGTGAACCGTACTTTGAACGGTTACAACCGTAGCAGCCGCATTTTGATGGCTTTGTACCGTAAGGCCAAGGAGAATCGTGAGCGTAAGCAACTTTATCATCAACCGGGTACTATGGCCGCTGCGCTTAGAGGTTTGGGCATGCGTGCGAAGTTAGGAAAGGAGGGTGTGTGATGAGCGAGTTATTGTTAGAGATGGAGCGTCGCTATATGGAGATGATGATAGCGCAGCGTGAGGAGATCGGTATGCTTAAGGAGCGCTTGTTGTGGCTTGAGCGTCGTTGCGGTTTTTCACCGGATCGTGGCTGCCAGGTGCTGGAGATTCCGCAAAGTCGGTCAGCTCGGAAGCCGTTTTATCATCAACCGGGTGCTATGGCCGCTGCGCTTCGCGGTTTGGGCATGCATGCGAAGTTAGGAAAGGAGGGTGTGTGATGGAAAAGTATCCGACTATATTGGAGCTCTTGGATAGCGGTTATGGTAAGACTTTTGTTCAGGCGCTATTGGACGGTATTCAGTGTTGTGGCCAGGGTCTTGCTCAGACCAGCGTGATAAGTGAGCGTGATAGTGAGATGATCTACCACATGACGTGGTTGGTTAAGGTTCTATTGAAGGACTGCTGCGGTGTGGATGTGGAAGAATAAGTTCGTTATTGTTTTTATAAAATGCTATATGTTTGTTATGGATTTTACGAAGCGTTTTTCATTTTTCGGTATTTATGTCTATGTGAGCAGCCATCGTCTGAAGCGTCGCGGCCGGCGTGATGATTATTATCGTAAGCATCGTAAGCGTCTGCTTCGTCTGAAGCGTAGGGTTTACCGCAAGCGCGGTGGTGTGTGTGGTGTTTGCGGGTGTCGTTTTTCGATTGATGCTCTTGAGGTTCATCATATTATTCCTCTTCGTGATCGTCCGGATTTGCTGCTTTGCCGCGAGAACGTGGCTTTGCTCTGTCATGCGTGTCACTTGCGTGTGCATAAAGGGTTGTGATTAAGAAGAAATCCGCTGTCCGATTTTGGTCAGCGGATTTTTTTATTGTATTATTCAGGTCGGAAGGTTTTTAGCAATTCGAGGAAAAGGTTGTATTTGCAGGGTGTTCTGAAAATAAATAGCAATTATGGCATCTGTTCCTTCTAAGAAATGACCACAGATATTTTTTCTTTGATTTTATTTGTTGTTAAAAAGAGATTCCGTATATTTGCAGCAACGATTCCGTAGCTAATGACTACCGATTCGTTATCTGCGAGGGCTGGCTATTTAGTCAGCCGTTCGTTTTTTATATAGCCTCGTAAGATTTCCATCTTGCTCCCTTAGCCAAACTTCTTTAATATCCTTACCTGTTTCTATATGTCCAAGAATGCTTCTTAGCATATATCTCTCTGTTAAGTCAGGCTTATCAATGATAATTCTATCGGACTGCTTTATACCATGCGTTATCATATTTCTAAAGGCACGTTTTGGATTATCAGAGACAAAGCCCTCATGTTCATACCAAAGACCATTGATTTGTAAATCGGGGCACTTTCCCTCGAATTTGGTTCCCATAAGGGTGTGGTAGATATTTTGGTAGACAAACTTTTGTGGCCGCGACATTTTCGGTGTGAGTTTTACCTCTGCCCCTTGCTTTGCAAAGAAATCAGCCACCTGCAGAAGTTTCTTGAAATCGCTGTCGGCAGGGTTTACTAATTGATGTACCTGCACTTTTCCTCCATTGGGATATTCTTTCTTTGTTTCATATCGGACAGCCTCGCACTGTCTTATGAGTCGGCATGCTGCGCAGAGTTCATTGTCGGGGATGAAAGCAAGTTTCTGTTTGCCTTTCGCAAGGTCACAATCCTTACACCTCTTGATGGTATAGGGATTGTAGTCGGGTACGGACTTCTGTTCTATGCCCGGATTGAATCGGAAGATTCCTTTCGTGTCCTTTCCTGTTGCCTCTTCTCCGAGGTCCATTGCCTCGTCGTGGGGTGTGACCGGATATTTCGATTTGCGCACCTGGACGACGGTGCATCGGCAGTTCCATCCGTTTGGCGGGTAGTAGGACTCCCAGAAGGTGTCGGTAATGGGCAGGGTGACGCGGTCGAGCGCGGCATGTTCGGGGCGCACATGGTTATCTCCGGCTGTGCGGTATTGTAGATTATACCTATCACCGTCCTGCCTAAATCCTTCCCATTTAGCGGCCATCTGCGCTGATGCTTGCACGAAGTTGTATTCCGCTCGAAGATAGTTGCGGTTGTAGGTATTGTCGATCTTTTGAACGTCCTTCAAAAACTGTTCGAATGGTTTTCGATTGCCGTTTTCATCGATGAGCGACGGGAAGGCCTCGTTGAGTTCATGGAACGTCTTCATACCCGAAAAGATGTAATCGGACCGCTGTAATCTCCGGCGCATGGCATCGGACATTTCCACCTTTTCAAAAGTGGAATCTAAGATAGATGCGTGTGTATTGATGAACTCCTGTATCTTCGGCTTTTCCAATATCTCAATGCGGAACTGTGCCCCCTCCACCTTGTAGAGTGTCTGCATCATTCCCTCGAAGAGGTGGGACAGCTCTTTCTGTATATCTTCCTTTCTACTGAAAGTAGTCTGAAGCTGCTTGTCACCTAAAATTCCGGCATAGCGTTCGTGCAGCCCCAGATAATCACTGGGGCTTAGTCGAAAAAAGAGGCAGGAGCCTCCCCCAACCCCTCCGAAGGGAGGGGGGAATTCCGTGACATCTTCTTTTTGCCATCGCCTCCTTCGGAGGGGTCAGGGGAGGTGGGATTCCTTCTCTCCCCTACGGGCATACCATATTTCTCTTCGAAATAGGATGGGTCTACTTCGTAGTTGTTCAGTATGAGTTGCTCGTAGGCAACCTGTTGCTCCGGCGTGTAGTCTTCGCTGAAGTCCCAGTCGAAGATGATGCCCTGCAAAGGGAAGCCATGACGTATCATGCGCGGAATGAGCTGGTCGTTCACCATGCTGCGCAGCGTGGCGCAGTCCTCCTCCACTAAGTTCCGGAAGACTTCAAGGTGCGTCTCTGACTGCGATAGCGAAGAGCCGTCCTCGATGGTCATGGTCTGTCCGATGATGAGTTTTGAGAGTTCGGAGTTCGCTCGATCTATTCTTTTATCGTAGACATTAAAGGAGTCGCGCTTTGCAGACTCTACGACCTCGATTTCCGTACCCTGCTGAAAGATGCCCCAGCCCTCGGTACCCATTTCGGCCATCATCTTCTCCATTTTGGAGAGTTCCTTTTCGTCGCGTGTTGTGGTGCGGGCAATGCGCATTGGCATGCCGAATATCTCGGCGAAAGTGTCCCAAAACGCCAGCGCATTCTTCTTGGGAATGGTCTGCGTGGCCGCCTTCAGGTAGAGTCCGAGGTTGTCCGGCTGGCCCACCTCGATGAGCCAATCGATGAACGGTGGGCGGTGGTATTCAATGCCCGAATGCCAGTCGTCGCCCAATTGGGTAATCACTCTGCCGTGTTCCGGAATAACATGCTTTCGCGGGATAAGTCTTACCCCGTCATAGCTGAGGCGGTCGTTGGCGTTGGTTGTCAATTCTCCCAGTTCTATGAGCGAGTGTCCCCAGTAGTTAGCGTCGAGCGCAAATTTCATGAGCTGCTTGAACCATGCCGCGTTGAAATAACCTGCAGCCTCTTCGTCTTTATCGCCTTTCTCATTGACTAACTTGAACGAACGCGACAGGACGAAGCCCTCGCGCTGCTGGATACACCCGGAGAGGTGCAGGTCGACCTCCACGTCGCGATATATGTCATAGAGCCGCTGGCGGTTTGGATTGTCGACATTAATGGCCATCTGCCACGCCATACGCCAGTCGCCGATGTCCTTTCGCGTGAGCGAATCGGTCCTGCGTTGCAGTTCCATCACCGTTTTCTTGAAGTGTATGACGTCTTTCTTTGCGAGATAAAGCGTTCCGAAAGGTGTTTGCACGAGTGTTTTGCTTGTATTTTTATTCTTTGCCATAGTCGTTACCAGTTATGTTTCAGTTTTTTTTGGCATCCGTAGACCATCGGTATTCCGACGGGTATCCCGTATTCATCTACTGCGAGCGGCAGATCCGGTACGATTTTTCCAGCCTGCACCCCCTCCAGCCACTTTATCGCTCGCTCATAGCGTTCCTTTCGGATTTCCATACCCATCTTCTGCGGTGCGGATGCTGTCATGTGATACAGGGCGATGTCACAGGTGTACATCACCACGAGCCTGTTTCGGTCGGTTCCTGCTGCGCTGAACACCGCCTTCGTATTGTATTTCGGTCGGAGATATCCGGCTATCTCCTCCATGGCCTCCGTTTCGGCGTTGGCCCGGTTCTCTTGGCTGACTTGCGAGACGACTTTCAGTGCCTGGTCTCCGATGACCACTTTATAATCTTCATCCGTGATAAACATGCTCTACAATGTTATATATAATGCTTTCCGCTCAATATCCCCAACGGTCGTTCCCTTGCGGAAAATGCCGTTTGCCACCAACTTCCTCACCTCCTGTTTGGAGAGAACCTCGAGCTTCTTGTTGATGACCAGCACCAGATACTTTCTGTGCGTGATGTTGTGTAAGCTGTCCGCTCGCTTTACGGCCCGCTTGAAGCGTAAGCCGAAGATGATGTCTTTCATTAGTCTGTACATATTTTACCATATATTTTTTGAGGTTGGCCGGCGGCCAAATCTCGGTGAATACGTTTGCTGTCTTGTATTTTTCTGGAGTATATATATTGCCCCCTCGTCCGCGTCGGGTGCATCGTCGTTGCCGGTCATACCTTTCTCGAAGGCGAGCGTCTGTTCGACACCAGCCTGCATGTCCGGGTCTTCCTTCTGCGAGATGTCGTAGTAGACAAAACCCCGTTCCCAGAGCGGACTGATGGCCTCGACGCGCTGGAACTTGTCCGGTTTTTTGCGTGTATCGCCGGTAATGGGCAATTGATAGCCTCGGAGTTCTCCCTCCGTGGTGAACTCATCGAGGAGAATATCCTGCATGAAGCTTGCTTCGATGGCAAAGCGTATGGCGATGCCGATTTCCTGGCTCCACTCGTAGAGGTCGTAGCACCAGCGTACGAGTTCGGCGATCGATGCCTTGCGCACGAACGCTCTGAGGTGCCAAAGATTGGTTTTGTGTTTGCCCCATAGCTTGGCCGCCTTGGTATCATTGGTCTTCTTGCTTTTCCACGAGGGGTCTATGTAGAGGACAAATTCGGAGAAGTCTTTCCATGCCGGTCGTTTTGCCCACCGTATCCATTCCTGCCGGAAGACCGTGCCCTCGACGATGGGATTGTGCATCATCTCCTTGTTCCAGGCGCGATAGCCTACGAAGTCGGCATATTCCCGGGCTTCCTCCTTGGTCCATTTCTCACGCCATACGGGGTTTCCCTCGCTGTCCACGGCATATATGGTTGAGACATGTACGCCCTTTATTGTGCAGATGTTGGCCAGGACGGAAGTTTTCGAGATGAGGTTGCCGACCATAATGAAGCGTCCACGTCCCACGTCGAGGGCTCCGAAAAGGGCTTCCTTCACCCAGTCGGTGAGTTCGCGGACGCGGCGTTGGTTTCGACAGAGTTCGTCGTCGTCCAGGTCGTCGATGACGATATAGTCCGGGCGTGCCTCACGCTTGCGGAGGCCGCGCGGCGATTGTCCACGGCCACATGCCAGGAAATTAACCCCCTCCTTTGTGGTGAACTCCCCTTCCGCCCAATTCCCGATTGACATCTGCTTTCCGAAGTCGGCTATGATGCGCTTGTTGTACTGCAACTCCGCCTGAATATCCCCCAAGAGGAGGTTTGCGCTGTCCTCCGACTTTCCGACGATCACCATGAAGTTGATGAGTCTCTTGGGCTGAAACATGAGCCATAATGGCGTGAAGATGTCCATGTGCGTAGACTTGGCGTGCCCGCGCGGCCATTTGAATACAGCCTTGAGGTTGGGTGTCGTCTTGACCTTGCGCGCTGCCGCGCTGTGGAAGGGGGCATTGTGAATGGTCCGGATGACTTCTCCGGTGGTTTTGTCGCGCAGCTGGAGGAAATGAGGGAAATAATATTCGCAAAAGGCGTCATAGTCTTTTTGCAAACGGCGTATGCGCTGCTCTTTCTGCGTAGCGTTTTCCCGGACAAGACTTTTTGTGTCGGTGATGCTTTGCACCTGCCGACAGTGTTCCTGCCACTCCTGTTGCATTTTTTTGAGTTCCGCTATCGTGGCCATCGTCCTTATTTAGATTGTTGAAGGGTTCTGCATGCGCTCCATGAGGAACTTGTTTTGGTACTTGTTGATGGCCTTGATGAGTTCCGGCGTAATCTCCGGGTCGAAAGACGCCTGGTCCTGAATCCAGCGGTTGAAGGCCATAAAGACCTCAATGGCATCGATGACATTGGCTTTTTTGTCGAGTTTCTCAATCGTTGCCGATAGCTTGGAGAGTTTGTCGGCCAAGGCTCCGATGAGCGTTGGGTCTTTCGACTTGTTGACATTCTCAATCATCGCGTCGATGGTGAGCAGGAGTTTGTTGACGAGTTCCGGTCTTGAGATGTTTTTTGCCGCTCTGGCTTCCTTCCATCCTTCGGCGGTGCACCATTTTGAAATGGTGACCCTTGAAACTCCGAGTTTGTCTGCAATTTCCGTCTGCTCCATGCCGGAAAGATAGAGCGACCGTCCGAGACTCTTTTTCTGTTCTGTATCTTTTCTTGTCATTGAAAAATTGTATTAAGACTTGTGCAAAAATGGTGTTTTCAGACGTTACAAAAAAATTAGTGTGCAATGCTTGCAGAATATACTGCAAGCATTGCACTATTATTTTGTTTTTCAGTAGGTTGGGTTGTAATATTGCAGTCGTTTAGACGACAATGTACAGTCGTAAACCAGAAAAATATGAGTAAGACAAAACGCGTAAGAATCAGTAATGAACGCCTGAACAGCTATGGTACCCGTGTGCTGACTTCGGGCCTGAACATTGAACAGTACAACCGCAACCCGGTATTGCTGTACATGCATCAGCGTGGACAGGTCATCGGTTTGGTAAAGGACTTGAGGGTTGAGGGCGCGGACGTGACGGGTGAGCTGGTCTTTGATGAAGCTACAGAATTGAGCCGCCGCTGCAAGCAGCAATGGGAATTTGGTTCGCTTAAAATGGTCAGCGTGGGTATCGACATCATTGAGATGAGTGAATCGCCGGAACACCTTGTTCCGGGGCAAACCAGCGCGACGATTACGAAGAGTAAGCTCTTCGAGGTGTCGTTGGTGGACATCGGCGCAAACGATGATGCCTTGGTGCTTCAGAAAGACGGCCTTCGTATAACTTTAGGCAAGGATGGCGGCACCGTACTGCCGCTGCTGCATAGTAAGAACCATCAAAAAACAAAAGTAATGGATCAAGAGAAATTAGCCCTTGAATTGGGTCTTCCGAAAGGTGCCGACGAAGCTGCGATCAGTGCAGAACTGGCAAAGTTGAAGGCCAAAGCTGCGGAGTTAGAGACCCTTCGCACAGAACGCGACACGCTGCGTGCCGCACGTATTGAAACCCTCGTGAATGCTGCCGTGGCCGAGAAGAAAATCGGCGAGGACAAGAAACAGCAATTTTTAGACTTGGGTAAGAAGATTGGTGCCGAAGACCTACAAGCGACCTTCGAAGCCATGTCCCCTCAAGTAAAATTGAGCGGCATGCTCCAAGGAGCCGGTGGTGCTTCCAATGGCGGTTCTGCCTCCTATCAGAAGCTGAGCGAGGTTCCTGTCGCTGAATTGGAAAAGCTCCGCAAAGAGAATCCGGCGCAATACAAGCAACTGTATAAGGCCGAATATGGGATTGAGTGCGAGATTTAACATGTATAACAACAAAAATCAGAAAGCAATGACAAGAATGATTGCAATGTTTATGGCGGTTCTCATGAACTGCCTGGTAGGCGGAACCATCGCCGTCGCTGCCGGCCTGCCTTCCATGACGGGTGTCGTTGGCATGAATGTGCTTGCCGCCGTCATCGGGCAGGCGACTCCCGCCGGTGTACTGCGCGCCGGCGTGTATAAAGAAATCTGGACGGGCGAGTTGGTGAAATATCTGCGCCGGGGTCTTGAGGCAACTTTCCTTGACGGTATCCCGGACAGTTCAAGTATCGTGAACAATGACGTTATCCACCTTGTAGAGGTTGGCGTCGACCCCGATGTGTTGATCAACAATACGACCTATCCTATTCCCCTTCAGGCTTTGGATGACAAGGACATCGCCATCAAGCTGGACAAGTTCCAGACGAAGGTAACGCCGGTGACCGACGATGAGCTGTATGCCTTGAGCTATGACAAGATGACCCGTGTGAAGGAGAGCCACGGTAATGCGATCAGCGACTCGAAGTTTGCCAAGGCGGCCCACGCCCTGTGTGCAAAGGAAGATACTGCCACCACGCCCGTACTGAAGACTACGGGTAAGCGCGATCCGGTAACGGGACGCCTGAAGATGACGCCGACCGATTTGCTGAATCTGAAGCGTGCGCTGGACAAGTTGAAAGTGCCGACCCAGGGTCGCCGTCTCGTGCTTTGCAGCGACCATGCGAACGATTTGCTGGAAGCTTCCCAGGTGTTCAAGGAACAATACAACATCAACCGCAACGATGGTACGATCGGTCGCCTCTATGGTTTTGACATCTACGAGTTCGCGAACAATCCGCTGTACACCGCTGCCGGCAAGAAAAAGGATGTCGGAGCCAGCGCTGCGACCGGTGAGTTCCAATGCTCCTTCGCCTTCTATGTGTCGCGTGTTTTCAAGGCTACCGGTTCTACAAAGATGTACTACAGCGAAGCATCGACCGATCCGCAGAACCAGCGCTCACTCATCAACTTCCGCCACTACTTCATCTGCATGCCGAAAAAGGCTGATGCCGGTGCTGTAATGATGAGCGGCTACAAGGACCCCAGCCTTCCTGAGGGATAAGTAAAAACGACAAAACGAATAAAGCGTATGAAATTGAAAGTAATCAGTGCGTTCATAGATAAAGATGACCACGTAACCGTATATGATCCGGAAACCATTCTGGAGGTGAAAGACCAAGCGCGCGCCCAGTCGCTCATAGAGCGTGACCTGTGCAAGGAGTTCAAGGGCAAGACAGCCCCTGCATATATCCTCGGCACAGCGGAAGATGACGGCCAGCCGGACGAAAGTGAGGGCGGTACGGACGAAAATCCGGATACCGGCGCCGCTGGTCAGGAACAGCACCCTAACCCCAATCCTGGAGGCGATGAGTAGACCTATGAAATATCTTGTAATCCACTGCACCGCCACGCCGGAAGGCCGTGAGGTAAGCTCTTCGGAGATACGCCACTGGCACACCGACCCGGTAAGTAAGGGTGGGCGTGGTTGGCAGCAGGTGGGTTACACGGATATGATTCATTTAGATGGCCGCGTGGAGCGGTTGGTGGACAACAACGAGGATGCTCAGATCGATCCGTGGGAGATGACCAATGGCGCAGCGGGTTTCAACAGCCTGAGTCGGCACATCGTGTATGTAGGCGGCTGCGACAAAACCATGCATCCGAAGGATACCCGCACGGCGGCGCAATGTGAGTCTCTGAAGCGGTATGTGGTGGACTTCCATCATCGTTTTCCTCAGGTGCGCATTGTCGGTCATCATGAATTGAACCCCGGAAAATCCTGTCCGAGTTTTGATGTGCAGAAGTGGCTGCGCGAACTCGGTATCAGGCAGTAATGTGAAAAGTAAAAGCGGAATGGAACTCAGTGGAATTATCAATCTGTTGCTGGGTGGCGGCTTGATGGCGACGATAGCGGCCATCATCACATTGCGATCGACAGTCCGTAAAGCCAAGGCCGAAGCCGAGAAAGCTTTGGCCGAAGCCGAAGCGGTTCGGATTGATAATACCGAGAAGGCCACCCGTGTACTAATCGAAAATATCGTAGAACCTTTAAGAGAAGAATTGAATGAAACGCGAAAGGAAATTGTTGCGAATCGTCGCGAGACGGCTCGTTTGCGTAAGGCGATCGACAGTGCCAACAGTTGTCGCTATAGCGATAGCTGCCCTGTTCTTGAGCGGATGCGCGTCGAGCAGAAAAAGCGTGATTCAGGCGAGCGTCAGTCAGGCATCTTCGATTCGTCACGCTGTGGACAGCGCGGTGAGCGTAAGCGAAAGCTGGCAAAGCCCGGTGAAGGTTCCGGCGGCGGCAGTCCGCCTGGAGGTGAATCCGGACAGCTTGGCTCAGCTTCCTCCGGGTGCGAGCTACACGGCTCGTCAGGGTCGTGCTCGTGTGAGCGTGATGCGTCGTCCGGCGACCTCTAAGCATCCTGCAACGTTGATCGTTGAAGCCAACTGCGACAGTCTGGAACTGGTCTGCGCGCGTTATGCGAAGACCGTCAGCACCCTGCGCCGCCAATTGTCTGCGACGAGTCAGTCGGCCTCGGCCCATCAGGAAAGCGAAAAAGTGCGCTCCCTGTCGTTGTTGAAGGCCATCAAATATTCCTTCATGATTGCCGTATTGCTCGGCATCATTTGGATCGTATTAACACAACAAAAGAAACGAAAATGAACAAGAATTTCATCTATGGCATTGCGTCCGTAAAGAAAGGCGAAACGCTGATCGGTTATATTGAAAAAGGCAGTTGGGACTGGGGCGGCACAAAAGCCGAAAGTGTCGACGTAGAAGCCGAGCAAGTGCCAGATGCCCCCGTGCTGACCTTGGTTCAGAAGAACAGTCAGATCAGTCCGACCTTTAACCTCATTCAGCTGGGCTACGAGAATTTGCAGAAAGTTCTTGGTGGTACGCTGGTCGAGACCGGTAGCGGTGGCAACAAGAAGGTGACCGGGTGGAAGGCCCCTTCCTCTTTGGTTGAGCTTCGCGACAAGTGGACCATAACGTTTGTGAGTGGCCAGACGATGACCATAGCGAACGGTACGATTTTGGCCAACCTGGGCGGCAAGTTGACTTTGACCGAGGTATCCAAGGTCGAGTGTCAGCTGAAGGTTAACAAGCCGGCAGACGGCGGTGCTCCTTACGAGATCAACGATACTGCGGGCTGATGGAAGAAGATGTGATTAGACAGATACAGCGAGAGGGTGCTGAAGCCTTGCTTGATGCGGGGATCAGCGTCCCTCTGAAGGCTGTGCGCCTTCCCTTCCGGAAGCGCCCCTTTCAGCTGCGTGTGACTATGAAGCGTCCCTGTATGTCCGGGCAGCTAAAGATTGCCCGGACCTATCTTTCTATGAACGTAACGAGCGATCAGATGTGGAAATTCACGAAAGAGGAGGAATTTGAATTTCTCGTTCGTCATGGCAAGAAATTGAGCAGGATGCTTGCTTACATGATCTGTCGCGGCTATTTCTCGCGTACATGCGGTGTGTGGCTTGTGGCTTGGTTCATACGCAATTTCATGACACACGAATATCAGGTAGAGGTGATGAAGAAATTCATATCCCTCATGGGTACGGACCCTTTTATACCTATTATCAGATCAGCCGAACTGACGAATCCGATGCGGCTGAGACTGAGCCAAAGCACGGAGGGGAGTTAAAGCACCGGTGGGAAGGTTCTCATAGCCCTTTCGGATTTGTGTGGCAGATCGCAAGCGCCACGGGATGGAGCGTGGACTACATACTGAACGGCGTGAATTATCAAACCTTGATCATGATGCTGAGTGACGCTCCTCGCTATGTCGAGAGCGGTCGTAAAGACAATCAAACGGCAGCAGAAGAAGCGAACGATATCGTGAGCTTTTTTCAGAGTAAATTAGAAGACTGATGGCAGACGTACAACCGGTAAAAATAGAACTCTTGTTGGTGGACAGACTTTCGTCGACGATGGACAAGAGTCAGGGTAAGGTGAAGGCCTTTCACGAGCAGGTATCAAAGGCGAATAAGGAGCTGGCGGCGACCGACCAACTATCGGACCGCCTGCGTCGTTCTGTCGGCCAATTGGCGGCCGCCTTCACGATTAAGGGGCTCGTCTCAGAAGTGGCCAAGGTTCGTGGCCAATTTCAACAATTGGAAATGGCCTTTACCACGATGCTTCAGAGCGAAGAAAAGGCCAATGCTCTGATGCAGCAGCTGGTAAGCACGGCTGCCACCACGCCTTTCGGTTTGGAAGATGTGGCGCAAGGTGCAAAGCAGCTGCTTGCTTATGGTTTTGAAGCTGACCGTGTGAACGATACGCTGATACGTCTTGGCGATATTGCGGCGGGTCTAAGCGTTCCGCTCAACGATCTCGTCTATCTGTATGGAACGACGCTGGCGCAAGGCCGGTTATATACGCAGGATTTGAACCAGTTTACTAACCGTGGTCTTCCTATGATCAGTGAGCTGGCGAAGCAATTCGGTGTGGCTGAGAGTAAGGTGCGTGAATTGGTGGAAGCGGGCAAGGTAGGCTTTCCGGAAGTGGAGAAAGTCATCGAGGGTCTGACCAACGAAGGCGGAAAATTCGGCGGGTTGATGGCAGCACAATCAAAGACCATTACGGGTCAAATCTCCAATATAGAAGATTCGATATCGATGATGTTCAATGAGCTCGGCCAACAGAGCGAGGGGGTAATTAGCACCACGTTGTCCGGCATATCCTACGTGATCGCGCATTATGAGCAGTTTGGTCGCATCTTGTTAGGCTTGGTAGCGACCTATGGCACCTATCGGACGGCGATCATGCTTGCCGCCGCCGCTAAAGGCTGGGCTACAGCAGCTGAAGCGCTCCATTATAATTGGTTGTTATTGACTACACGCGCGCAGCAAATGCTGAACGCAACGATGCTTGCAAATCCTTACGTTTTGGTGGCCACGCTGATCGCCGGCGTAGTAGCGGCCATGATCAGCATGAAAACCGAAGCCGAGCTCTTGAAAGAAGCCGATGAAGCCTATGAGGAAGAGAAGCAGAAAGTCATAGCGGCTGAGGAAGAACACAAACGCCGGCTTGAGGAACTCTGCCAGATAGCGGGTGATGAAGCCTTGTCGACGGATACACGCCGCGAGGCTCTGAATAAACTTGAGCAGAAGTATCCGAGCATTTTTGCGAAGTATGATACAGAATATGCGAAGCTGAAGAACATCAAGAAAATCAAGGAAGAGATTGCCGCTCTCGATGGTCAGCAATCGATCACCAACCCCAAGAATGAGCTCAAGCGCGTCGGCGAGAGAATAGCCGCCCTTGAAAAGCAAAAGCGCACGGAGCGCTGGGAAAGAACCGACAACTTCGGCGGCATGACCAAGTTCGGCGGCTTGAACTCAAGCGAGGAAGCCGAACTCAAGAACTTATATGCCAAGAGAAACACGCTGAACGGTCAGATTCAGAAGCAGCAAGCCAATGCTTATTTTGAGCAGCTTACCGGCATCAGCAACGACGGCCTGAAAAAGGAAATAAAACTGCGTGAAGACTTGCTTGCCTTGATGCGCGTGCAGGAGAAAAAGTATGGAAGAATCACCCAAGGTCAAAGCAAGGTTAGCGGTACCTTTTCCAAAGATGAGTTGCAGTATCAGCTGAACAAGCTGCGGGCAGAGCAGGGTGAGCGCAATGCTCCCCGCCATTCGGGCAGCGGCTGGGCGGGAAAAGTCAAGCAGGCCTATGAGAAATCCCTGAAAGCCTACAATGACCTTATAAATGATAAGACCCTGAAACTGAGCGAAGCAGAATTTGAGAAACGCCGTAAGGCCTTGAAAGACGATCTTGATGAAAAGAAAAAAGCTTATGAGAAGGTGAAAGCCGCGAATAATAGCGATGCGGATAAAGCCGGCAAGCAGCAGCGGAAGGCGCAAGCTGAAGCCGAGCGTCGGCTTCAATTGAAGGAGAAACTGGGTCAGGAGTTGGCCGACCTGCAGCGATCTAATGATGCCGCCGAGGTTGAGACCATGCGTGAAGGCTTAGCGAAGAAGCTCCGCGAGATCGATAATGAATATCAGGCCAAGAAGAACGCCATCGCCAAACAAGAGAGCAACTGGAAGCGGGATAATAAAAAAGCCGGAATGGCGACCGGCGCAAATGGTCTGACGGCTGACCAGAGCGAAGCTTTGGAAACCGCGGTCAAGCAAGCCGAGGCCAACCGAAAGAAAGCAACAGCCACGGCCCATCGCGAAGCTCAAAAGGAGGAGACTTCTGCTATGGTCGAGTATCTAAAGACATACGGCTCTTTCCAACAACGTAAGCTCGCCATTGCCGAGGATTATGCTCAACAGATCGCGGCCGTTGAAGCTTCATCGGCAAGCGCGGCTGCGAAAGCTTGGCAGAAGCGGCAGCTTCAAAAGGCAGAGCAGCAGGCCGCCGCCAACCTATCGTTTGAGAATATCTCCAAAGGAATCGACTGGCATGCGCTATTCAGCGGCATTGGTAACCTGAGCAAGGAGATTATGGGTCCGATGCTGGAACAGCTGCGCGCTTATGTGGAAACGGATGATTATAAACACGCGACAGCGGAAACCCAACAGCAGGTGACCGCCTTGTTGCAGGAGCTTCGCAAGTATGTCGGCACGGACCAGGATATGACTTGGGAGCGGCTTGACGAAGCCATACAGCAATTTGCTAAGAGCGTGGCCGTCTACGACCAGTCCGTAAAAGATGAAGAAGCCGCCGTAGCCGCTCGCGCGACGGGTAAGCAGCAGTTTGCGGAAGGTATTATCACGGAAGCAGACTATCAGGAGCTTGAGCGCAAGGCTCAGGAACTTGGTGATGCCACCGTAGCAGCCCGCGTAAATATGCAAGCTTTCGGCGAAGCCTTGAATCGGACTTCAGATGAAGTGGCTCACTTCACCAGCGGGTTGAGCACCGCCTTGAACAATGCTAAAGGCTGGACGGATATAGCCGGTTTTTCCGGGGTCCAAGGGTCGGTGGCGTCGATCGATGCCTTGAAGGGGACTTTGGATTCGCTCCTCCCCCGATTGAGCGATGGTTTGAGCAAGCAGATCGGCAGTGCGCTCTCTTCCGGTATTGGCGGTACGCTGTCATCCATCGGTAAGGATCTCTCGGGTGTATTGTCGAGCGGCTTGGGCAGCATGATCGGCATCGTGGCGCAGATCCCGCAACTGATGCTCGATTTGACCAACAGCATCAAGAGTTTTGCCACGGGCGTGCTCAACGCTATGACCGAATTCGTCTCCTTGCGCTGGATAGACGACTTGGTGGTGAGCATATTGGACGCTGTCGGCCACTTGATCGATGCGCTATTCGATTTGCCGGAGAACTTGTTTAAGGTTTTGGAAAACATCCTCGTAAACGGTGTGGGCGGTTTGATCGATGGTGTGTTGGGTCGTATTGGAAATATTCTCTCCTTCGGTCTGCTGAGTTCGCAGGGTCCGAGCGCCTGGTTCAAGAACGGCAACGAAGCCGCGGTGGCAGCTTCGATTGATCGATTGACCAAGCGGAATGAGCTCCTGGCTCAGGCTATCGATGCGCTGACAGACGAGATGAAGACTGCTCGCGGCACGACGGCCATTCGCTTGTCGAACGACGCTGAACAATTGCAGCGCGAGACGATCGAGAACTATAAGGGTATGGCTAAGGCGCAGGCCTCGTATCACTCTTCACATCATAGCTTCAACTATTATTGGCAGGGTTACAATCAGGAGCAGATAGATCGATTGAGTAAGCAGATCGGTCGCAAATGGGATGGGAATATTTGGAATCTGAGTCCGGAAGAAATGAAGATGCTGCGGGCGAACGTTGATATGTGGGAGCAGCTTCAGCGAACGGGTAAGGGCGGCTATGGTGATCGCGTTGCCGAAAAGCTGAACGCCTATATCGAGCAGGCCGGCAAGTTGGAAGAGATTACGAATGCTCTCTATGAGAATCTGACTACCACGACTAAGGATAATGTGTTCAGCGACTTCCTCAATTCGCTCTATGCTCTGGCCGGTGGTTCTGAAAAGGTATTTGACGAGATTGCAGATAACTGGCAGGAGATGGTCAACAAAATGGCGGTGAACAATCTGGTTGGTGCAAAGTTTCAGAAAAATCTTGAAGCTTGGTATGAGCAGCTTGCGAAACTGAACAAGGCCCGCACAAATGGTGAGCTTACAGATGCTGAATACAGGGCTCGACTGGATGCGCTGAAAAAGCAGTATGAGGATTACGTGAACAGTGCGAAGAATGACATCGAGCAGCTTCGGAACGAGGGCATCATCAAAGAAACAGATAAAGCCGGCGGCACGGCACAATCCGGCAAGAGTGGTGCCTTTACGACCATGAGTCAGGATCAGGCCACGAAACTTGAGGGACTGTTTGTGAGCGGACAAATGCACTGGGCGAGTATCGATGATCGCGTGGAGGATGTGGTTGTAAGGATGAGTGCCGCGCAGGAACATCTCCGCAGAATTGAGATCAATACGGGCAGCAGCGCGGAATCATTGCAGGAGATTAAGACCGGCATGAAGCAGCTTATTCGAGATGGTGTAAAAGTAAAATGATATGGATAAGATCTTAGAAGGTCAGGTGCTGATTAACGGTATCGACATATGGAAGACGTATGGTGTGTTTCTCACGGAAGAGAAGCAAGGCGGGCGAGAGAATCTGAACGCCATCCTCACGCCGAGCAAAACAAAAGATTACATCGGTGTGGATTTTCGCGAGGCGCATGGAAAGAAATACTCCAATGCGCTGCTTCCGGCGAACGAAGAGCGCGACGTGACACTTCACTTTGCACAATATGCCAAGACGAAAGATGCCTGGCTGGCCAACTATCTTTCTTTTATTCGCTTTTTGAAAGCGGGCGAGCAAGGTTGGTTGCGCATCAACTTTCCAAGCTTGGGGCTGACGCTACGCGCCTTCTACGTGGAGAGCAGTTCATATCGCGCCCTGACCTATCTATGGAAAGAGGGTGTACAGGCGAGCCGTTATAAGGTGAAATTTCGCGAACCTGATCCTATTGTTTAACGACCTTATAATTTGATTTGAATATGCTTCTAAGGCTGTTTGACCACTCCGGTAATGTGAAGGCGCAGATCGCTCCTGACGATAGTAGTACGCAGGTGAAGGAAATACAAGGCGACAACTTGTTGAATCTTTCCTTCACGCTGTACAACTGTATTCAGATTGATGTAAATGACTATGTAGACTTTTTCGGTGAGCGCTATTGGGCCGTGGAGCAGTATGCACCGGCGGAGAAGAGCAGCATCGAGTGGTCGTACAACTTCAGATTGTATGGCATCGAGAGTTTGATCAAACGCTTTCTTGTTCTGAACAACGTTGATGGCGGGAATGAGGCGGTCTTTTCACTGACGGCTCGGCCGATCGACCACGTGCGACTGATCGTAAAGAATATCAATGAAGGCTTAGACGGACTGAACAACTTCAAGGTCGGCATCGTGGAAGGCTCGGACAACGTGACCATTGATTATACGGGAAAGTACTGTGATGACGGGCTGAAAGCTTTGGCTGAAGCTGTAGGCACGGAATGGTGGATAGAAGGCACGACTGTAAACTTGTGTCGTTGCGAGCACGGCGAGGCTGTGGTGCTGGGCTATCGTCACGGACTGATCTCGCTCGATCGCGATAAGGCAGACAATGCAAAAGTGTATACGCGCTTGTTCCCTATCGGTAGCAACAGGAATATCGATGCGACGAAATATGGACACAGCCGGCTGATGCTTCCGGGTGGTGCGAAATATGTAGACGTGAACGTAGAAAAATATGGCATTATTCATCACTACGAGCAGCAAGCCTTTTCTCATATTTACCCCCGCAGGACGGGCGTCGTGAGCAGCGTACGCTCGAAGCAGGTTAAGGATAAGGAGGGTAAGCCGTTTACAATTTACTATTTTAAGGATCAGGATCTGAACTTTGACCCTAATAAGTATGAGATCGGCGGATTGGTGAAGCGCGTATCTTTTCAGGAAGGTAGCGAACTGGCGGGGCTGGGTACGTCGGAGGATCACTATTTTGAGGTGAACTATGACAGCAAGGCACAGGAGTTTGAGATCATCACGATTTGGCCTTATGATGACGAGACGCAGCTGCCCGGTGGCACGCTTGTGCCAAAAGTCGGCGATAAGTATATCCTGTGGAATATTCGTATGCCGGACGAATACTACGGGTTGGCTGAGCAAGAGCTACGCGATGCGGTAGATGACTATAACCGAAAGCACGCATTTGACGTGAGCCGGTACAAGGCGCCGACGGACCATGTATGGATTGAGGAGACAGGGACTGAACTTTTCGTGGGTGGGCGCATACGGCTTGAAAGCCGGGACTATTTTCCGGGTCAAGGCTATCGGTCGAGCCGCATTACGAAGATCAGCCGTCAAGTTAATTTGCCTGGTCGGATGGATTTGGAAATCAGCGATGCGCTTTCGACCGGTGCGATGGAGAAGATGGGTAATGCGATTCAGGATGCCCGGAACTATGCCGGGACGCTCGTTGGTGCGATCAATGTGCCGGACGTGATTCGCAGTGGCGACACGACAAAACCAACGGACAGCAATATCTATAGTGCGCGGCGGTCGCATAAGGAGTTTTTGAGCAAGAAGGCAGCGGACACGGCGCAAAAGTTGATAACCTTTCTTGAGGGAATCTCTTTCAAAAACGGTGTGGGCATAGACGGGCTTGGCAACGCCATCTTGAAATCCATTCAGACGCTCGGTTTTGAAAGGACTATCAACGGCTTTGGTGTGTGGCTCGACGAAAACGGGCGGGCACACGGACAAATAGACTATTTGGAAGTGATCGGTAAGGCGATCTTCCGTTCGCTGCAAATCGACGAATACAAACACATTGGCGGCAATATCGTGTTATCCGGCGCAAATGCCGTAATAGACAAGGTTGTGCCGGTTGTGGGCGGTTGGAAATGCTACCTGCACACGGACGATGGCGATAAGGCTATTACCAACGACTGGGTGGCGGGCGACCAGGCATTGTGCCAGACATTTAACATCAAGGCCGGTGTGTATGAAAACGTGAGCAACACGTACTATTGGCGTTGTGTATCGGCTGTGGCACAGAAATCGGCTACCGAAAAGGCGTATATCGTTATTACTGCCGATGACGCTTATCGGGATAAAAGCACGGAGAACGATGCTCCAATGGCTGGCGACAACATTGTGCTTTGTGGGCATAACACGCTTTGGGACGTTGCTAATGGCATTGACCCTACGCTGAACCGAAACAGAATGAATGTTACGATGATTACCACCTCTAAGGAGGAGGGTGGAACTATCGAGGTGTATCGCAACATTCACGACTTTTCGCTCTCTAAAGGCAACGCCATATTCCACCTTTCCAGCGACAAAATTTATATGAACAGCCAACGCTTCGAATGGGTAAGCGCAGATGGCGAGCGTATTCCTAACGTGATTTATCGTGGCGACTGGACACCCGGCATAGTGGCTGCTCGATACGAAGCGTGGTACCACAATGGTGGCACGTGGCTATCGATAGAAGATAATAATACTGACGAACCCACCGCACAGTCTGTCCGATGGAAGCATTACGCAACCAAAGGCGAGGACGGCACATCGCCATACACGGTGCAAATTCTTTCAGAGAATGGTGGCAACATTATACACAATGGGCAGGGGCAAATCGCCCTGGTGGCTATCGTGCTGCACGGCGAACAGGATATTACAGATAGGTTACTGCCCAACCAATTCTCGTGGGTGATACAATCAGGCAACACGCAGTTCGATACGGCATGGAACGCCCGACACGAGGCAATTGGCAATAGAACAACCATTAGTGCCGAAGAGGTGAACCTTAAGGCGCAAATAGATTGTATAGTAAATATAGAATAACTTTCACAAACACATTAAATTCAAAGCAAAATGGCAACAGTTAAAGCAAGAGGACAGGTTACGATTGTAGACCTTAACGATGCAAAACAAGTGCAGCTACTTATGGATATTAAGTATCCCGTGCAGATGTATAACC
>ERZ773197.246-NODE-246-length-45777-cov-8.798981_pt1 | contig 45777 bp, 45 predicted proteins | sample MGYA00580999_ERZ773197 | MGnify/ENA primary metagenome ERZ773197 (study PRJEB29015, sample SAMEA2738166) | human oral metagenome | biome: human oral; feature: human-associated habitat; material: saliva | place: China | collected 2185 ...
CCGGGTCGAGCACCATGAGCCGCGATGCGTTGCGCGGCTCGATCGGCTTCTGCGCTATGAGTTCTTCTGGTAATTCATAATCAAAATCTTTGAGCAGCATTCTTTTCTCTTCTCCTCACAGCAAGCTGCGCGCGCAATGTCCGCTTTACGGATATTGTGCCATTCTCTCATGAAGCCGTTCTCTGGTTTCATGGCAGGGTTTCCAACTTCGTCCCTGGGTAATAATGTGCTAGGATGGCATCGTATTTCATGCGACCTGCAAGCCTCTGGGCGCCATGCTGTGACAAACCCAGTCCGTGGCCGCTGCCGAAGCCCGAAATCACGACACGGCCTTTTTCGCATCTCACTTCGAAAAGCGTGCTCTTCAGGCCGAATATAGAGCGCATCTCGCTGCCTGTCAGGTTCAAGGTTTTCTTCGAACCTTGAATTTCCAAATGGGAAACGCGACCCGACGACGTGCGGTAGGCATCGCCCTTGCCGATGGCGAGTGGTGAAAGTTCGATTTTCTTCAGATTCCCCACATCCTTTCCTGCCGCGGTGAGCTTCTTGAGAAAATCAGCTTCTAAAAAAGTCACCTGCCAAGGGCTTGTCCCCTGCACATCCTCCTTGACCGGCACGAGATACGGCACGCCATCGCCCCATAGCTCATCACGGCTCTCCGTCATGCCGCCTGAATCGCTGTGGAACAACGTCTCTGCGACATCTCCGGCATAGGTGAGAACTTGCCCTGCCGTCGCCGAAACTGCCGTGCGCGTCGCGGACGTTTCTGCATCGACGCCGCCATAGACCTGACAGTGCGTCGTCGTGCAGACATCGTATCCGCTCGAACGATGGCGTTCTCTGCTGCGAAAGGCATAGGTGCGCGCAGCTACCGCCTGCGCCTTCAAAGCCTCCAGAGGCCAAGAGGCAGGCATCTCCTCAGCGAGAACGCCATTTATATACTCATCGATGGATAAATGCTCGATGACGTCGAAGGTGCCGTCATGCACGCGCAAGAGAAGACTGCCGCGGTAATGCTTGCTGCCGAGTTGGAAGATTCCATCGGAACGCTGTGGCGCAAGACGGAAGGACGTGCCGGGAATCAGTTTGCCGTCGAGAAGGATTCCGCCCGAGCCCCCTTCCAGTTTGATGGCGCCATCCGGAACGATCGTCACCAACACCTTGCCGTTCTTGTCATCGATAAGGGAAAATCCCATATCAGATGAAACGAGCAGGCTCTTCTGTCCTGGGAGGATACCCACGCGGATTTCCTGAGAAGACGATCGCATTCGTGCAATCTTCGCTGCTTGCCCCGCTGCCTCCTTATGTGCCTTCCCCGCACCGTGGAAGTCGATCGCACGTCCTGCCAAGGCAACATGAGAAAAGTAAAAAAAGAATAAGCCGCACAGCAGGAGAACAGCACTGCCGTGCCGCGTGCCGCTCCGTCTTCTTGCCAAAGTCATCGCTCCTTTCGCTTCAATGAGATATAGTATATCACAGAGAAGCACGCCGCGCCACATGTACCGTCTGCCTCAAAAGAAAACTGCCGCACATTTCGGCGGCAGTTTTCTTTTGAAGCACGGATGAACTGGCTCCGTCAGAACGGTGTTGGATCCATGCATGCTTTCTTGCTTCACGGCTCGATGATCTTGATTCGTCCTGCATCCGAAGGGTTTTCATCGCCCTCGCCAATGATGCCGCTTTGCACTTTGATGCAAGAAGCAACAGCACTGATATCCGAGAACGATGTGCCATGCGGGAGAAGTTCAGAATATGAACGCGCCTCCCCTATGGTGAGAGGAGGCATGTTCGTATGAAACCGATCAGCTGATGCCGACGACCTCGTAGCCTGCATCGACGATTGTCGCCGACAGAGCCTTGTCTGAAACATCGGCATTCAAGGTGACGATGGCATTCTTATTCTCCAAACTGACATCGGCCTTTTCCACGCCGTTCATACCTTCCAACGCTTTTGTCACATGGGCGACGCAGTGATCGCACATCATGCCTTCGATGGAAATCGTCTTTTTCATTGTACTTTCCTCCATTTTTCCTTCTGTTTCTTTTTGCCAAGCGTTTCTCTCAAGCTCTCCCGATTTCGTCTGTAAAAGAAAATCGGGCAGCTCATGAACAACCTTCCGAGCATCCTTTCTATCGTCATAAACATCCAAAAGATTCAGCCTCAGGGCGTTCATCACGACGCAAAAACTTGAAAGACTCATCGCCGCTGCTCCGAACATCGGATTCAGGACGATGCCGAACACAGGAAGCCAAAGCCCCGCGGCGAGCGGGATGCCGATGATGTTGTAAAAAAATGCCCAGAACAGGTTCTCCTTGATGTTGCGGATGACCTGCCGTGAAAGGCGGATGGCAGCGACGACATCCTTGAGTGACGATTTCATGAGGACAACATCGGCGGCATCCATGGCGATGTCGGCTCCTGCGCCGATGGCTATGCCGACATCAGCGCGCGTCAGAGCCGGAGCATCGTTGATGCCGTCGCCCACCATGATCGTCCTGCCGCTCTCCTGCAATCGTCGCACGACATCTTCCTTGCCATCGGGCAGGACATCGGCGACGATGGCGGAAAGTCCGAGTTCCGCGCCGACGGCATCCGCTGTGCGGCGATTATCGCCTGTGAGCATGACGGGCTGCACGCCCATGCGCAGAAGCTCTTCGATCGCCTCTCGGCTGTCCTCCTTCAAAGCATCCGCTACGGCGATGATGCCGAGCAGACTGTCCGCCGCAGCGAAGAAGAGCGGCGTCTTTCCTTCAGAGGCAAACTTTTCCGCTGCGATCTTCAGATCCGCCGTCAAGAGTCCCCGCTCTTTCATCAAGGTCATACTGCCACCAAACATCGTTTTGCGAACACCGGAAAATTCTATTTCTCCTTGAATGCCATGCCCTGGCAACGCTTGGAAATCATGCACATTGCTGAGGGATAGTCCACGCTCTTTTGCCTCGCGCTTGATGGCGGCAGCAAGTGGATGTTCGCTTTTTGCCTCTAAGGCTGCAGCCGAGAGAAGGAGCGTTTCCTCCTCGATGCCTGCTGCGGGCATGATATCGGTCACGCGCGGTCTGCCTTCCGTGATCGTTCCCGTCTTGTCGAGTACGACGAAGTCCGCCTTGCCCGTCATTTCCAGAGCTGCCGCCGTCTTGAAGAGGATGCCGTTCTTTGCTCCCTTGCCGCTGCCAACCATGATGGCTACTGGCGTTGCGAGTCCCAAGGCGCACGGGCAGCTGATGACGAGCACGCTGACAGCGCGGGCAAGTGCGAAACTCGTTCCTTCACCCAGCAGAAGCCAAAGGAGGCCTGTGGCGAGGGATATGGCGATAACGACGGGGACGAAGACGCCGGACACCTTGTCGGCGAGCTTCGATATTTCCGCTTTGGAAGCGGCTGCGTTCTGAACCATCTCGATGATTTGCTGCAGCGTCGTATCCTCACCGACACGGTGCGCCTCGCAGGTCAATGCGCCGTTTTGGTTGATCGTGGCGGCGCTCACGAGACTGCCGGGACTCTTGTCGACAGGAAGGCTTTCGCCCGTCAGAGCCGCTTCATTGACCGCGCTCTCGCCTTCAAGTACCTTGCCGTCGACAGGGAAGCTCTCGCCTGGCAGCACTAGGAAAACGTCACCGACGGCAACTTCTGACGCTGCGATGACGACTTCCTTGCCATCCCTTATGAGGCGTGCCGTCTTGGGCGCGAGATCCATGAGCCCCTTGATGGCATTTGTCGTCTTGCCCTTGCTCCGGCTTTCCAAGAACTTCCCTACCGTGATCAGCGTCAAGATCATCGCAGATGTTTCAAAGTAGAAATCCATGCCTCCTGCCGCAACGCGCTGCCAATCTCCAGTGCGCGCAGCGATGAGCATGGAGAAGAGATTGCCCGTACTGTAAACGAAGCCTGCTGCGCTGCCCAGTGCGACGAGCGTATCCATGTTCACGCCGCCTGAAAAAATGTTGCGAAAACCGTTGACAAAGAATTTTTGATTGACGATCATGACGGCGACGGCAAGCAGAAGTTCATAAAGGCCGACGATGAGAGCATTGTCTTCCATTGCCTGCGGTATGGGAAGCGCGAGGAGCATATGTCCCATCGAAACATAGAGCAACGGCACGAGGAATGCGATAGATACCAAGAAGCGGCGCAGGATCTTCGAGCTCTCATGATCTTCGAGGGATTCACGTTCTTTTTCTGCACGCTTCGCATCCCTTGCGCCTCTGGCGTCAGCAATGCTCGCGCCATAACCCGCGCGCTCGACGGCGGCGCAGATCGCTTCGGATGTCAATGGCGCATCGTAGCTCACGAGCATCGAATTTGTCAGCAGATTTACGGACACCTCCCGCACGCCTGCCAAGTGCCGCACCGCTTTATCGACACGTGCACTGCATGCCGCACACGACATGCCCGTGATTTGATATTTTTCATTTTCCGTCATAAGAAAAGCACCTCCTTGTTCCCTATGACTATTTGAAACAGGATATACGCCGAAACAGCATTTGTCAAGAATAATTTTCAAATATGTGCAATTCTCTTCCTCCTTTTTATCAAAAATTTATTGAATTTTTTTGATAATCCTTTCTCAAAAAAGAGGATTTCGGCTCTTCATGTCAAAGTAAAGAATTTGAAGGAGGTCGGTTCTTTTCGCTTTCCTTCCCAAAGAATTAAGAAAAAAGATTTGAGGTGCTTTGCCTTCATGATCGACCTTGATAGGCTCACGACGGAGCAACGCAATGCAGCGACGCTTCACATCGACGAGCTTCCCGTTCCCGACATGCTGCGCACCATCCATGAAGAGGACAAGAAGGTCTTCGAAGCTGTTGAAAGCGCCCTGCCCATGATTGCTCGGGCGGTGGAAACCATTGCGGTTCGTCTAAAGAAAGGCGGCCGCCTTTTTTATCTAGGCGCCGGCACATCGGGCAGACTCGGCATTCTCGACGCCGTCGAATGTCCGCCGACCTTCGGCACAGATCCGACGCTTGTGCAAGGCATCATCGCGGGCGGCTCTCAGGCCATCTTCCTTGCACAGGAAGGCGCAGAGGATTCCCTTATGCTCGCGCAGGAGGATCTGCAGAAACGAGGGTTTTGCGCCTCGGATGTTCTTTGCGGCATCGCGGCCTCAGGACGCACACCGTATGTCATCGGCGGTTTGGATTACGCACGGTCGCTCGGTGCGGCGACCATAGCTATTGCCTGTACACCGGATTCCCCTATCGCCGCGATTGCCGATGTTGCAATCACGGCGATCACAGGCTCCGAAGTCATCACGGGATCGACACGCCTCAAGGCGGGCACGGCACAAAAGATCATTCTGAACATGCTCTCTACGGGTACGATGATTTGCCTCGGCAAAGTCTATGGCAATCTCATGGTCGATGTCAAAAGTTCCAATGCCAAGCTTGAGGAACGAGCGCGGCGCATCGTTATGGAGGCGACGGGAAGAAGCCGCATGGAAGCGCAAGAAGCGCTGGAAAAAGCTTCAGGCAACGCCAAGACCGCCATCTTCATGCTTCTTGCCAATCTCTCCGTCGAGAAGGCACAGGCACAGCTTGCTGCCGCCGACGGCTACATCAGGCGTGCTCTCAGGGAGGGATCTTCATGAAATCCGAAGCACTTGCGGCAGAGATCCTCCGCCTTGTCGGCTCCAGCGCGAACGTCTGCAAAGCAGGAAACTGCATGACGCGCCTGCGCCTTGAATTGAAACAGCAATCGCCTGATCTCCCGCAAAAGCTCAAAGCCCTAGACGGCATATTGGGTACGCACATGAGCGGAGCGGAATTGCAGATCATCTTGGGCCCTGGACGCGCCGCTTCCGTGACGAAGCATTTCAAGGCATTGATCGAAGAAGAAAATGCAAACCTCGCGGAAGTTCCGCGACGGGCGCACACCGCTGCCGATGGAGACGCTCTTGCTAGCCCATCCCTGCGTGAAGCGGCGCAAAACTCCACCATCGGCGATGGCAAGGCTCTGCATGAGACCATACGCAGGAAGAATGCGACGCCGGTAAAGCTTTTCTTGAAGCGCATCGCCAACATCTTCATTCCGTTGATTCCGGCTTTTATTGCCTGCGGTATCATCACGGGCCTTTTGAATATCGCACTCAAAGCTTTTCCTGCGTTTGCCGCAACGCCTCAGGCCGGACTCCTCGCCCTCATGGGTAATGCCGTCTTCTTTGGCATGAACATCCTCGTTGGCGTCAATGCCGCGAAGGAATTCGGCGGCTCGCCCATGCTCGGCGGCACGCTCGCCGTAATTCTCTCACACCCGGGGCTTGCCGCCATTTCCTTAGATGGCGTCCCGTTCGTGCCGGGGCGCGGCGGCATCATCGCCGTCCTCCTTGTCACGGCGCTTGCAGCATGGCTGGAAAAGAAGCTCCATCAATGCGTTCCCGAAATGCTCGATCTTTTCCTCACACCGCTTCTCGTCCTTCTCATCGCTGGTTTTGCGGCGCTCTTCATCCTTCAGCCTTTGGGCGGTATCATCTCCGAGTGGGTCGGACAGGCTGCGACATCTGCCATCGACAAGGGCGGTGCCTTGACAGGATTCTTGCTTGGCGCTGCTTGGCTGCCAATGGTCATGCTTGGTGTACATCAGGCTTTGACGCCCATTCACGCAGAGCTGCTCTCGCGCTATGGCGTGACCGTTCTGTTGCCCGTGCTAGCCATGGCAGGCGCGGGTCAGGTCGGTGCCGCGCTCTGCGTCTATTGCAGGACAAAGAACGCTTTTCTCAAGAAAACCGTGGTGACAGCTCTTCCTGTCGGCATCCTCGGTATCGGCGAGCCATTGATCTATGGCGTCACACTGCCCCTCGGTCGTCCATTCCTCGGCGCTTGCATCGGTGGCGCTTGCGGCGGCGCTGTGCAGGCCGCCTTCATGGTCGGCGCAGCTGCCATGGGCATATCGGGGTTGCCGCTTGCTGCTGTCACCGACAACATTCCCATCTATCTCGGCGGTCTTCTGACCGCTTATGCCGCCGGCTTTTTTGCGACTTGGCTGCTCGGTTTCCAAGATCCCGAAGAAGCTCCAAATAAATGAAAGGAGGCATTGCCATGCAGACAGGAATCTCCATTTATCCCGGCCTTGACAACACCCCGAAAGAAAACATCTCTCTTATCAAGTCTGCCGCCAAGCTTGGCGTCACGCGCATATTCACCTCCTTGCATATCCCTGAGACAGATCAACGCGCCCTCAAGGAAGAATTCAGCGCCATCGTACAGATCGCTCGCGAAAACGATATGGAGATCATCTCCGACATCTCTCCCGCAACGCTCCATCTTCTTGGCATGCGCCACTTCTCCCTCTCGGCGTTCCAGTTCATGGGCATCCATACACTGCGCATCGATTACGGTTACGGTGTCGCCCACATTGCCGAACTCAGTCGCAACACACAGAACATGCGCATCCAGATCAATGCTTCTACCGTCACGGGAAAATTTCTCACAGGACTCCTGCAGGAGAATGCAAACTTCGACAACATCGATGCACTGCACAATTTCTATCCGCGTGAAGGAACGGGGCTTGCCGAGGCGACACTCGTGCGCAAGACGGCGATGCTGCACAAAGCGGGAATCTCTGTCGGTGCCTTCGTGCCGTGTCAGTTCCGCCGTCGCTCGCCACTTCGCCGCGGCCTGCCGACGCTCGAAATGCATCGTGACTTCCCGCTTTCTCTCGCGGCACGTCACCTCGCCGCCATCGGCATGGATTCAATCTTCATCGGTGACTCTCTCCCATCCCGAGAAGAGATCGAGACACTTACTGCTGTAGAGGAGAACTGCGTGACCATGCGCGCTGAGCTTTCTCTGCGTGAACCCGTGCAGGAAGATCTCTTGACGCACGTCTTTACCGCAAGGCTTGACGAGGCGCGTGATGCCGTGCGTGCGCAGGAGAGCCGCGCTCTGCTCAAGGAGATGGGACGAGACATTGAGCCGCAGAACCAGAAAATGCGCCCCTACGGCGCTGTCACGCTGGATAATAAAGACTACGGCAGATACATGGGTGAGCTGCAGATCATCAAGCACCCCCAGCCTGCCGATGCCCGTGTCAACGTCGCTGCCTTCATCCCCGAAGAGGAACAGTTTCTCATCAACTACATCATCCCAGGCAAGAAATTTTCTTTTCATCTTGAAGAATGAGCACTGTGACCATACCTTGACACAAAAATCTTGAATCAAAAAAACTTCCGCCAAAGTCTCACGGCTTTCTTGCGGAAGTTTCTTATTTGTGTGCCGTCATCCATGAAATCGAGCGCAGATGGATCGATTCGTGCTCCTTCACTCAGCTGTTTGAGCAGCTTTCATCATTTGTTTGTCTTGCATTTGCTGTTCCAACCTTCTTGCCTTTGCCTGCTTCTTCCTTTCTTTGCGTAGCGCCTTGCTGTAGCGCTCTTCTTCACTAAAGATGCATCCGCAGTACGGCTGTCGGTAAAGACCCAACTCGCGGCTGATGTCGATGCCCTCCTGCCAGCCTGGACGGAAGTCTTCGTAATAAAACTCGATATTGTATTTGCGCGCGAAGAACTCCGCCGTCTCACGCATGAGATCATGCTGTTGATGGATACTGTAAAAAAGAGTGCTCGTAAAGGCCTCGAAACCATTTTCACTCGCAAAGAGTGCAGCTTCTCCCAAGCGCCATGTATAGCACATGCGGCAACGTCCATTGGGGATACGTTCGGAGAGAAGTGCTCGCTGCAAAAAATCGCGCAGCATGTAGTTTTCATCTGTCCGTATTTCGAGATCAATCTTCGCGGCGAATTCCTTCGCCGTCTTCAAACGCATATCCCACTCCTTGTATGGATGGATATTGGGGTTGAAGAAGTAGCCGACAGGCTCGATGCCGTCCTGTCGAAGCTTCTTGACAGGATAGCATGAACATGGTCCGCAGCACATATGGAGCAACAGTTTCAAATTCATCTCCCCCCTTCCGCATAAGGAACACCAAGATGTTCGTAGGCAAGGCGCGTGACAACACGGCCACGCGGCGTGCGGTTGATGAAACCGAGCTGCAAAAGGTACGGCTCATATACGTCTTCGATCGTGTCACTCTCCTCGCTGATAGCAGCTGCCAAGGTTTCGAGGCCGACGGGACCGCCAGCAAACTTTTGAATCATCGTCAAGAGCATGCGGCGATCCGTGTGATCGAGACCGATACGGTCGACCTCTAGCCGGTCGAGTGCAGCATCGGCGATTTCTGCAGTGATCGTCGACGCACCTTCGACCTGCGCGAAGTCGCGCACACGCTTCAGCAAACGGTTCGCGACACGCGGCGTGCCGCGCGAACGGTTCGCGAGTTTTTCTGCACCGCGCTTTTCGATGGAAATCTTCAAGATTTCCGCAGCGCGTTCAATGATGAGCATGAGTTCCTGCGGCTCGTAATATTCCAAGCGCGAAATCACGCCGAAGCGATCGCGCAGAGGAGCCGCGAGAGCTCCCGCCTTCGTTGTAGCACCGACCAAGGTGAACGGTGCGATATCGAGGCGGATGGAGCGCGCGCTCGGCCCCTTGCCGATGATGATGTCAAGCGCGAAATCCTCCATCGCCGAATACAGCACTTCTTCGACGCTGCGAGAAAGGCGGTGAATCTCATCAATGAAGAGTACGTCACGTTCGCCGAGGTTCGTCAAAAGAGCGGCGAGATCGCCTGAACGCTCGATGGCAGGTCCGGATGTGATGCGGAAATTTACGCCAAGCTCATTGGCGATTATGCCCGCGAGCGTCGTCTTTCCAAGACCCGGAGGTCCGTAGAGCAGCACGTGGTCGAGAGCTTCGCCGCGATTCAAGGCTGCCTGCACGAAGACTTTCAGATTTTCCTTCGCCTTTTTCTGTCCGATATACTCGGCGAGCTTTCTTGGCCGCAGACTGTATTGCCACGTGTCTGTCGCCTGCTCATCCAGTGCGATGATGCGCCCTTCCATTTCTTCCATGCCGCACCTCCTTCCTCAGCGACGCTGCGCAAATTCCTTCAATGCAAAGCGTATGAGTGACTCGGCATCCTTGCAATCCTTGGCACGTCGTAGGACAGGCGTGAACTCCGCCTGCGTGTACCCGAGAGAGAGGAGAGCGGCGCCCGCTTCAGAAAGCATCTTGTCTTCGCCAGGATCTTCGATCAGGGTTTCTTCAATGAGTTCTTCATGCTCATCCATGAATCCCTTCATCTTGTCCTTGAGTTCCAAGATGATGCGTTCCGCCGACTTCTTGCCAATGCCGGGCGCTTTCGTCAGGATGTCCGCCTTCTTGTTCCTTACAGCAAGACAAAGATTCTCTGGCGTGATGTTCGACAAGATGCCGAGCGCCGCCTTGGGACCGATGCCTGTGACGGAGATGAGCATTTGGAATAGCTCATGTTCCTCCTCTGAGGAGAAGCCATAGAGCGTCATGGCGTCCTCGCGCACGGCGAGATGTGTGAAGAGCGTCACATCTTCGCCCATGTGCAGACATCTGTGCGTCGTACCAGAAACGAATACGCGGTAGCCGACACCGGCGACGTCAAGAAAGCAAAAATCAAGGGAAAGGCGCACGACCTTCCCCCGCAGGAAACCAATCATAAGAAATCTCCTAAAATCATGGCCTACAATCGATTGCGCCAAGCGGCACTCGCCATACAGTGCGTCGTGCAGATGGCGACGGCCAGTGCGTCTGCCACATCGTCAGGCTTCGGCGGCTTAGCGAGGTGCAGAAGCTTCGAGACCATGTAGATGACCTGCTCCTTCGTCGCCTTGCCATAGCCTGTCACTGCCTGTTTGACTTGGAGAGGCGTATGTTCGACGATCTCCAAACCGTTTTTTGCAGCTGCAAGAAGGACAACGCCGCGTGCCTGTCCGACCGGAATCGCTGTCGTGACATTGCGATTGAAGAAAAGCTGCTCGATGCCCATGACATCGGGTTTGTACTCTTTGATTAAGGCATCAAGTCCATCGTAAAGCTTCAGGAGTCTGTCTTCCATGCGTGCCTTGGGGCTTGTCGTCAGGGCACCATAAGCGTGTGGTATGAGGCGGCTTCCCTCAGACGCGACAAAGCCGAAGCCGCAGATCGCCGTGCCGGGATCAATGCCCAACGCCAGCATGGAAGCTCCGCTGCAGTCGGCACAGGGCACATCGCCCTATGCAATCACGCCTCATCAAACTCATAGTTGCTGTAGACGTTCTGCACATCATCATTTTCTTCGAGCGCATCGATGAGGCTCTGCATCTTCTCCGCATCCTTGCCTTCGAGCTTGACTGTCGTATCAGGCACCATCGTGATCTCTGCCGATGCCGTTTCGATGCCCTTCGCCCCAAGCGCTGCTTCGATAGCCTCGTAATCGGCAGGATCGGCAGTGATCTCAAAAACATCGTCCTCTGCTTTGAGATCTTCGGCGCCTGCTTCGAGCACAATGCTCATGAGTTCATCCTCGTCCTCGAAAGTTTCCTTCTCAACGATGAACACAGCCTTCTGCTTGAACATCCAGCCGACGCATCCCGTTTCGCCAAGGTTGCCACCATATTTCGAAAAAATATGACGCACGTCAGCAGCGCTGCGATTGCGGTTGTCCGTCAAAATGTCAAGCATGATGGCAGAACCTGCCGGACCGTAGCCTTCGTAGGTCAGCTCCTCATAATTGCTTCCCTCAGCAGCGCCTAGTCCCTTCTGTATGGCGCGCTGGATGTTGTCCTTGGGGATGTTGTTCGCCTTTGCCTTGGAAAGCGCAAGTTTCAAACGCATGTTTCCCGTCGGATCGCCGCCTCCCATGCGGACGGCGATGGTGATCTCCCTGCCGATCTTTGTCGTGATTTTGCCGCGAATCGCATCATTTGCGCCCTTTTTTCTTTTGATGTTCGCCCATTTGGAATGTCCTGACATGAAATCTTGCAACTCCTTATTGAAACCTTATATTCCTGCGATCAATCTTTCCGAAGACGATAATGCTTTTTCTTGCCTTTCTTGACGAGTGCCGTGCCATCTGAAAAATCCTGCTCCTGCAAACAATAGTCGGCATCCTTCACCTTCGCGTCGTTGAGCGTGACTCCACCCTGTGCGATGAGCCGCCTGCCCTCACTCTTCGAAGCGAAAACGTCGTGCTTGGCCAAAAAATCGACGAGCTTCGTTCCCATTTCCTCGGCGGACAGCGTGAAGGTTGGAATGTCCGCTGCGGCCGTTCCTCCTCCGAACATCGCCTCAGCTCCTGCCCTTGCCTCTTTCGCAGCCTCTTCTCCGTGCACGAGCTTCGTTACCTCGTAGGCGAGCACCTTCTTCGCTTCGTTGATTGCCGCATCTTTGAGTGCGCCCAAGCGGCGCACTTCGTCCATCGGCAGAAATGTCAAGAGCGCGAGACATTTTTCGACATCGGCATCATCGATATTACGCCAGTATTGGTAGAAATCATATGGCGGAGTCTTCTCGGCATCCAGCCACAGTGCGCCGCCTGCCGTCTTCCCCATCTTCTGCCCGTCGCTCTTCGTGAGCAGCGTGAAGGTCAGGCCGTAGGCGGATTTTGCCTCCTTGCGGCGGATGAGCTCGACGCCCGCGATGATGTTCGACCACTGATCGTCGCCGCCCATCTGCAGCTTGCAGCCGCAGCGATGGACGAGTTCCATGAAATCATACGCCTGCATGATCATGTAATTGAATTCGAGGAAGGTCAGTCCCTTTTCCCAGCGCGACCTGTAGGCTTCAGCAGCCAACATCCGGTTCACGGTGAAATGCGCCCCGACCTCGCGCAAAAGATCGATGTAATTGAGCTTTCGCAACCATTCGCCGTTATTGACCATCAACGCCTTGTCGTCAGAAAAGTCTATGAATCGTGCGATCTGCTCCTTGAAACAGTTGCAGTTGTGCTCGATGTCCTCGTCCGTGAGCATCTTGCGCATGTCCGTGCGTCCAGATGGGTCGCCGACCGTTCCCGTGCCGCCACCTACGAGGCAGACGGGACGATGCCCGGCACGCTGCATGTGCGACATCGCCATGAGACCAAGGAAGTGTCCGACATGCAGACTGTCCGCCGTTGGATCGAAACCGATGTAGAAGGTTACGCGCTCTTTGCCGAGGAGCTCTCGCACGCCTTCTTCATCCGTGCATTGAGCGATGAAGCCGCGCTCTTTCAAAACATCAAAAACATTTGCCAATGAACTCTTCCCTTCTCTTCGCGTCTTTCAAAAAGCACGTCAATCCCTGCCCTTGGAAACACCGCCGCCAGGTTCAGGGCCACCGCCGACCTCGGAAGCGCCTCCTGCTCCCGACGCAGCGGATGGAGCAGAGGGAGATTGCTGTACGCCATCTCCCATGGTTCTTCCTCCCGCATCTGGGTTCGGCACATCTCTCGCATCTTTAGTGCTTCTGCCGTCTTTGGTTTCCTTTGTGTTCTTGTCCTTCTTTTCGGCAGATTTTTCATCTTTTGCAGATTTTTCATCCTTGATCTCGCTGATACTGCCTGGAGTATATGAAACACCGTCGAAGTTTTTTGCGGGCGTGCCCGCGAGAGCCCTCTGCATGAACACCTTCCACATCTCGGCTGGTGCCATGCCACCCGACATCATGCCCATCGAGGTGTTGTCGTCGTTGCCAATCCAAACGCCTGCCACGAGGTCAGGCGTGTAGCCGACGAACCACGCATCGTGATAATTGTCCGTCGTACCCGTCTTGCCGGCAGCAGGACGACCAATGTTCGCGCGTGTGCCTGTGCCATGCTGCACGACATCCTGCAGCATGCTCGTCAGAGCCGCCGCACTGCTCTCCTTGATGACGCTCTTCTGCTTGAGCTCGGCTTGCTCAAGAACTTTGCCGTTGCGGTCGAGGATTTTGACGATGGCGATGGGTTCGACGTGTATACCCTTGTTGGCAAATGTCCCGTAAGCACTCGTCATCTCCAAAGGCGTCACACCTTTCGTGAGTCCGCCAAGTGCTGTCGAGAAGTTTTTATCGTTGCGCTCGCCATCGAGGACAAGGGTAGTTATGCCCATTTCCTGTGCGTAGTAGATTGGCTTGTCTATGCCAAGCTTCTGGGCGATCTTCACCGTCGGCACGTTGAGCGAGTAACGAGCCACTGTGCGCAGCGTCACCTTGCCGCTGTAGTTGCCGCTGTAATTTTTCGGCGACCAACCGCCGATCTTGATCGGACTGTCCTCGATGATGGTGTCGGGCGAATAATTCGCTTCAAGAGCTGCTGCAAAGACGAAGGGTTTGAACGCCGATCCTGGTTGGCGTTCCGCCATTGTCGCGCGATTGAACTGATCTGTGCCGCGACCGCCGACCATCGCCTTGATATATCCCGTGTGCGGATCGATAGCAACGAGCGCCATCTGCGGCTGCTGCACGCCATTGCCATCCGTGCGCTGTACAGCCACCGTGTGTGCAGCCTCTTCCGCCGCCTTCTGCATCGTCATGTCGATCGTTGTGTAGATCTTCAGGCCTTCCTTGTAAATGGCATCGGCACCGTAGCGGTCGATGACCTTCTGCGTAATATAATCGATGAAGTAGGCGCCCGTCGATTCTTTCGCTTGTACCTTGCTGACGAGCTTCGGTTTTTCTTCAGCCGCCTTGCTCGCGGTCGCATGGTTGATGTAACCGTATTTCTCCATCTGGTCGAGCACGACGCTCTTGCGTTCTTGCGCTGCGTTAAAGTTGTTCGACGGTGAATAGTAGTTGGGGCTTTTGGGTATGCCTGCGAGCATCGCGCATTCGCTGAGGTCGAGATCCTCGACGTTTTTGCCAAAGTACGTTTTCGCTGCCGCCTGCACGCCATATGCTCCCTGCCCGAAATATATCTGGTTCAGGTAAAGCTCTAAGATTTCATGCTTCGTGTATTGGCGTTCAATCTGCAGGGCGAGGAAGATCTCCTGTACCTTGCGTTTCATCGTCCGATCCTGTGTCAGATAGGCGTTTTTCGCGAGCTGCTGCGTGATCGTCGAACCGCCCTCGGAAATCGCCCTGCCGGTGAGATTGGAATAGGCGGCGCGCAAGATGCCGCGCGGATCAACCCCCATATGCTCGTAAAAGCGGTTGTCCTCAACTGCAACGAAAGCATTCTGCAGATTCTGCGGAATTTGCGCGAGTTTGACCGGCTCGCGGTTTTCCGCCGCATGGACATTGGCGATCTCGTTGCCATTGATGTCATAGATATGGGAAGATGCCGGCGGACGGATGTCTTCGACAAGATTGTCCTTTGTGTTCATGCTCGCGGTCAAAAAGCCACAGCCAATGCCAATGATCATGACGAAAACAATGATGAAGAAACCCACGAGAGCGCGCAGGACATTGCTGGCGCGTCTTCTTTTTTTCGGCGGCGGCTTCGAAGCCGCCTTCGGCGCTAGGCGCCTTCGAAGCTCCTGCCGCGAAGCACGTGTCGCATCGGTACGTTTTTCCATGAAGAAGCTCCTCCTACTCGATCCTATTCAATGATACGCCTTTCATTATACTGCAACGAAAGTGACAGGGCAAGACAAACCTATTGCATCTCATTGCAGGTCGACGAGCGTCGCGCCCGTGCCGCCTTCGCTCATATCAGAAAAATTGTAGCGAGCAACGCTTTTATGATGTTTCAAATAGTCATGGACACCTTTTCGGAGCGCCCCTGTGCCCTTGCCATGGATGATGAGCACCTGCCCAAGTCCGCCGATGACGGCATCGTCAAGGAACTTGCCGATCACCTGTTCCGCTTCGTCGACCATGAGTCCGCGCACATCGATTTCACGATGCAGGTTCGCCGTCTTCTGCAAAAGTGTGCCCGCTCCCCTGCCACGTTTCTTGCCGCCTGTGGCGAGAGGCTCTTTTCCAGCCCTCTCGACGAAGCGGCAGTCGCCCGCCTTAACATACGTCTTGAGACTGCCGAGCTGCACCTCGATGTTCGCGCCTTGGATCTTGAGCACCGTCGCCTTCTGGTCGAGTTTCCGCACATAGACGATGTCGCCAACGGCAAGCTTCTTCATGTCGATCTTCGCTTTGTACGCCTTGCCAGGAATCAGCCCCGTTCTTGAACGCTCCGCCGCTTCCTGCAGCTTCTCGCGTGCCTCCTGCATGGCACGTCGGCGGCTCTCTATGCCGAGGTCGTCAAACTGTGCCTTGAGGCTCTTGATGATTTCTTCCGCCTCTTGCCGCGTGCGCCGCACGAGTGCCGCGCTCTCTTGGCGCGCCTTCTTGAGCATCTGCTCCTTCTTTTCCTGGATCTCGGCCTTCAGCGCAAGCGTCTTTTCCTCAAGCTTCGTCACACGCTGCTGCCTTTCCAAGATGTCCGCATTCCTTTGTTCGTACATGAGTTTTTCGCTTTCGAGCTGGTTCACGACTTTCTCGAACTGCGCGTGATCGGCCTTGATGAATTGTTGCGCGCGCAGGATCGCCGCTTCGGAAAGACCGAGACGGCGGCTGATGGCAAAGGCATTGCTCGCGCCAGGCATCCCCGTCAACAAGCGATATGTCGGACGCAGCGTCTCGACATCGAACTCCACGCAGGCATTCTCGATGCCCTCGCGCGTAAAGGCGAACGTCTTCAGCTCCGAATAATGTGTCGTCACGATTGTCGACGTGCCGCGCGCCAAGAACTGTTCGAGAATCGCCATGGCAAGCGCCGCCCCTTCCTCGGGATCGGTTCCCGCACCGATTTCGTCGATCAGCAGGAGATCTGCCCTCTCAGCGCGCTCCAAAAGCTTGACCATGTGCGACATGTGCGCCGAAAATGTGCTGAGGCTCTGCTCGATGCTCTGTTCATCGCCGATGACCGTGTAGATGCTCGGATAGACAGAGATTTCCGAGCCTGCTGCCGCAGGGATATAGCAGCCTGACTGCACCATGAGCGCAAAGAGGCCAAGCGTCTTCAGGCTGACCGTCTTGCCGCCCGTATTCGGTCCCGTGACGAGGAGCATGTGATAGGATTTTCCGAGTGCAAGGTCGATGGGAACGACCTTCGATGCTTCGATCAGCGGATGGCGTGCGGCGACGAGCTTTGTCCTGCCCTCGCGGTTGAGTGCGGGCTTCGTCGCCTGCATTGCCGCCGCGAGCTTCGCGCGCGCGAAGATGAAGTCCAGATCGGCGAGGATAGTGCAATTCTCCTTGAGGATGCTGCTGTTTTCACCGACTGCCTGTGACAACAAACGCAGGATGCGCTGCATCTCATTCTTCTCCGCAAGCGCGAGCTGCTTCAAATCATTGTTGAGATCGACGAGAGCCAAAGGTTCGATGAAGAGCGTCGCGCCGCTCGCCGACTGGTCATGGACGATGCCAGGGAAGCTCTGGCGGTACTCCTGCTTGATCGGTATGACGTTGCGCTCGCCGCGCTGCGTGATGATGGCATCCTGAAAAAACTTCTGGTATTCCGTGCGGTGCAGGATGGCCTCCATTTGCTCCTTCGCCCTACGGTTTCCCGATCGCAGCTCCCGACGTATGCGCGAAAGCTCGACACTTGCATCGTCAAGCATGTTGCCGTGCATGTCTATACTGTTTTCGAGCCGCCGCTCCAACTGCCCAAGGATCTCGATGCCTCGCGCCTGTTCCTTGACGATTGGCACATCAAGCTCCATTTCCTTGAAGAAATGCTTGACGGCGCGCATGGCGTGCATCGTGCTCAGAAGATCGGTGAAGTCGCCGAGATCGAGCACGGCGCCGCGTCCGGCTTTTGCCAAGGACTCGCGGATATCGAAGATGCCGCCCAACGGAGGTGAGGAGAACGCTGAAAGGCGCACCGCCTCCTCCGTTTCGTGCAGAAGCTCCGCTACCTCGTCAAAATCACTCGAAGGAAGAATGGCGCGCGCCTTTTCCTTGCCGAGGATGGAACCCGCCCTCGCTTCGAGCATCGCGCGAATCTTGTCGTACTCAAGCGTATCGAGTGTTTCTTTTTCCATGAATGATCTTCATCTCCTACTGCACGCCGCGGAAATAGTGGCCGCGTGTCACATCCTTGCCTTCAAGTTCCTTCAGATGTTCTTCCTGCTCCTTGATGAGTTTGCCCGAGAAGCGGCTCCACTCCTTGTAGAGGCGCACGCGCTTGCCAAGTTCCGCCGCTTCCATGAAACGCCCATCGATGCGCAGAAACGAGATGCTCCGCGGCGCAAACTCCATTGCATGAAGCAGCATGGAAAGGCGCTTGCTGTTGAGGACATGCATGTGGCAGGCCTGATCGAAGACAAGGGGGAATTTCATGCCTTTCCTGTCGAGAAGCGCATATCGCTTCTTTCCCTTACAGCACGGCATCGAGCATGTTCCCGATGCCGCATTGCCAAGGAAGCTGCCTAAAGCGCAATATTCGGAGACCATGAGCTCGATATTTCCCTCGACGATGCACTCGACGGGAAACGGTGCACGCACGGCAAGCGCGCCCGCTTGCTCCAAAGAAAGTTCGGGAGAGAGCACCGCGCGGCGGATGTCGAGTTCTTCAAGCGCAGCAAGCGTCCAATCGTTGGTGACGGGAAAGGACGCATCCGCATGGATGTGCAGTCCTGCCTCACGCGCGACAAAAAATGTGCCGAAGTTGTGAACGCTTACGGCATCTGGCGAGAGGTGCGCGAAGCCTTCGACGAGCTTTTTTTGCGTCGCCATGTCGCGGCGCAGCACGAGCCGCGGCGTATTGAACACGATGGCGCGCCCCGCGCCGCGCACGAGCCGTGCCGCTTCCTCATAGTCGCGCAGAGAGATTGCACGATGATGATAGGAATCACCGCCGAAGAGGATCTCGTCCGCTCCAGCTTGCAGCGCTTCACGCACGCCGGCGAGCGTATCCGTCGCTGCTACGATACGCGCTTCACTCTTGGATTTTACGCGGGCGGACGCTTTTGCATAGCGAAATGCCGGCAGCGCGGCGCGCCGGCCGTGCGCCATGCGCTTTTCCTGCAGAAGCGCGAATGCTCGACGCCGAGCCTCGTTGATCTCGCTGATGGGAACCATCACGTCCGACTCAATATCGAAGGAGATTTCTCCCAAGGAGAAGATCGTCGTTCCGATGCGCCGCAGCTGCTTTTCCACGACCGTTTCGTCCAAAGGACGTTTCTTCGCGCACTCAGCAACGAATTCCGTCGTCGCCTCCGCCGCATGGCCGTCTTTGTCGCGCAAGGAGATGGATAAAGGCTCGCCGAGGCGCACGCGCACATGCGCCGTCACAGGGATCCGCCGCACGGGAGCACCCGCGCGAAAGAAGCCGCGTGCCTTTTCCATGAGATGCGCATCGAAGACCTTGAATACACGGTCATGCGGCTTTACGGGTGCATCGAGGGAAAGCGTGACTTCCGCTCCCCCCGTTGCTGCAGGACAGGCTCGTCCTTTCTCGTCGCGCAGATCCGTCACTGTCGTCGTCGCCCTGCCGCCGACCTTAACCCAAAAGTCCAGCTGATCGCCCTCTGCCAGATCTCCCGAGAGCTTCAGTTTCACACGTCCTGCCACCCTATCGCTTTCAAGGACACGTCCGACGAGCAGTCCGCGGTTGTTCGGACGCAGGTCGCTCATCATCATGCGTCCTGGACGGTCTTTCAGGTAAGCCGTCGTGAAGTCGCGGTTGAAAATCTGCGCCAAGGCTTTTTCGTCATCTGCAGCGTTCGACGGAGTTTTTCCCGCCTCGATGGCGTCGATGGCGCGGCGGTAGGCGTCGACGACGATGGCGACGTACTCAGGACGCTTCATGCGCCCCTCGATCTTCAACGAGGCGATGCCGCTTTGAAGAAGTTCGGGCAGAAGCTCGATGGTCTTCAGATCCTTGGGCGAGAGAAGAAACTTCCCCGCATCCTTTCCGAGGACATCCATCCCTGTTTCATCGACAAGTGTGTATGGCAGGCGGCACGGTTGTGCGCAGCGACCGCGATTGCCACTCCTGCCGCCGATCATGCTGCTCATCAGACACTGCCCCGAATAGCAGACGCACAGCGCTCCATGCACGAAGGTCTCGATTTCCACACGGCTGTGCGCCGTGATATGCCGGATGTCTTCAAGCGAAAGCTCGCGTGCGAGCACGACGCGCTCGAAGCCCATCTCCTCCAGAAGAAGAACGCCTTCGAGATTGTGCGTCGTCATCTGCGTGCTCGCGTGCAGTGGCAGGTCGGGTGCCGCCTGGCGAGCGAGTCGATAAGCGCCGAGATCTTGCACGAGCGCAGCGTCTGCTCCTGCCTCATACAAGAAGCGCAGGTAGCGCGCAAGCGCCTCCATTTCTTCATCGCGCACGATGGTATTGACCGTCACATGCACGCGCACGTCACGGCTGTGCGCAAAGCTGATGGCCTCTTCCAGCCCTTTCTCATCGAAGTTGTCCGCATAGGCGCGCGCACCGAACATATTGCCTGCCAGATAAACAGCATCAGCGCCGCTTTCCACAGCGGCCGTCAACGCTTCTTTGCTTCCCGCCGGCGCCAACAATTCAATCACTTTTTTCCTCCAAAGGTAAGGCTTCGCCGATTTTCTCGGCATTTTCCACATTTTCTGCCGTCGAAGACCCTGACGACTCTCCTGCCGTATTTTCCAGCGATGCTTCTGCTTGAACCGATGCCGCTTCGTCAGCGGCAATCAGTTCAAGCTGCACATCACCTTCTTCCGCCACTTCTTCCAAGGCAGGGAGGGCGGGCAGGTCGCTGAGCGCGTTGAGGCCGAAGCATTTGAGAAACACGTCTGTCGTTCCATAGAGAATCGGGCGTCCGATCACGGGCTTTCTGCCGACCTCTTCGACGAGCTCCATTTCCAAGAGCTTCTGCAGAGCGCGTTCGACGCGCACGCCTCGTATGTGCTCGATCTCCTGCTTTGTGATCGGCTGCTTGAACGCGATGATGGATAGCGTTTCTAATGCTGGCGTCGACAGCTTCCTGTCCTGTACCTCCGTGAGCTTCTGCACATAAGCGTGGCATTCGGGGCGCGTAACAAGCTGAAAGCCACCCGCCACGCGATGCAGCATGAGCCCGCTCTTGCGCTCTTCCAAAGTCTCTTGGTAGAGCGCAAGCAGTTCGGCGAGACTCTCCTCGTCGAGCTGCAAGATTTCTTCCAGCTGCGCTGCCGTCACAGGCTCTCCGCGCGCAAAAAGCAGCGCCTCCAAGGGCGCCTGCATTTCTTCCATAAACATCAGCGATCACTCGTCCTTAGGCAAACAAGAATATCTCCGAAAAGATCTCCCTGTCGGATCACGACGGAACGGAGCTTGATCAGCTCCAAAAGGGCAAGAAAAGAGACGATGAGCTCCGTGCGGGTGCCCGAAGGGAACGTAGCGGCAAAAGGCGTTTCTCCGCCTCCTCGATCAAGAGCGAGAAGAATGTCTTCCATCTTTCCTTGTATGCTGTAGGCGTCGGGCGCGACGAGAGCCTGCGGTATCGTGATTTCTTCGCGCACATCCATGGCGATGCGGAACGCATCGATGAGGAGAGCGACGGACATATTCTCAGGTGGCAGACGACGCACGGGAAGCGCCAGAGGTTTTCGCGCAAACACCCGTTCCTGCAGTGCAGCAAGAACGTCAAGCTCCACACTGACACGACGAAAGCGACGATATTCTAAGATGCGCTCCACGAGCTCTTTTCTCGGATCGTCCTCTTCCTCCGCTTCTTCTGTCTTCGGGGGTTTCGGCAACATCATGCGCGATTTGATCTGCAGAAGCGTCGCCGCCATGACAATAAACTCGCTCGCGACCTCGATGTCGAATTCCTGCATCTGCCCGAGATAATCCATATACTGTTCAGTCAATACAGCCATCGGAATGTCGTAGATGTCGATCTTGTTCTTCTCGATGAGGTGCATGAGAAGATCCATCGGTCCCTCGAACGCCTTGAGTCTTACCGTATACTTATCCATGAATCAGATGAGCAGACCGACGATTGCAGCGAGCGCGGAATAGATCGTCCAAGAGACGGCGCCCAAGATGCGCGAGAAGGGTCCGATCATGATGAGCAAGATAAGGATGATGAACGTGTAGCGCTCCAAGCGCATGAGCTCATACGCCCAGCGCCCCGGCAGCAATGCCATGAGCACGCGCGAGCCGTCCAAGGGCGGCAGAGGAATCATGTTGAATACGGCAAAATTGACATTGATCAGAGCGAGGAGCTGCATGACCGTAAAAAACCCTTGCGACACGGGCAGGCCGAGACGCGCATAAACAGCAAAAAAAATCATGGCAAGAAGCGCTACGACGAGATTGGACGCTGGACCTGCCAGAGCCACGAGGATCTCGCCCCTGCGCATGTCGCGGAAATTGCGCGGATTGATCATCACGGGCTTCGCCCAGCCGAAATGCACAAGGAACAGCGTCAGAAGCCCGATGGGGTCGATGTGCGCTTTTGGATTGAGCGTGAGCCTCCCCATCAGACGTGGCGTCATGTCGCCCATGGCGACCGCGACTCGTGCATGGGAATACTCATGCACGACCATTGCGATCAAGATGCCCGGAATACCCGCGATGAACCACATCAAATCCGTACCAAACATATGCTGCCTCCCATCACTTCTTCGCGTCGCTGAACGCCGTCATGAGGATTGCCGTCACGGACTTCGCATCGAAGATCTCGCCGCTTCTGACGCGCTGCACAGCCTCTTCCAGCGACATCTTGACAACGTGGATGAATTCATCGTCGTCGGTATGCTGCCTGCCCGCCTGCAAACCATGCGCGGCATAGATATGGATGTACTCATTCGAAAAACCAACCGTCGTGCCGATCGTCGTGAGCTTTTCATAGTGCTCCGCCGTATAGCCCGTTTCTTCCGAAAGCTCCCGCACGGCGCAGGAAAGCGGACCCTCTGTCGGAGAATCGAGCTTCCCCGCCGGTATCTCAAGCGTGACGCAGTCGACGGGATAGCGGTACTGGCGCACGAGCAGCACTGCGCCGTCCTCGAACACAGGCAGGACGGCAGCAGCGCCGGGATGCTTGACCCATTCGCGCACGGACTCCTTGCCGTTCGGCAGCATCACCGTATCGCGCTTGACGTGGAGCAGGACGCCGTCGTAGATGTTTTCACTCTTGAGCTTTTTTTCCAACAGATCTTCGTACATAGCTTCCCCTCATTTCAAGAAATTACGGCTGATCTCAGCGCGTTTAATTCTAGCATTATCCACCATTTCCCGCGCATTGTCAAGCGCGGCTGCCGTGATGTCGCTGCCCGATGCCATGCGAGCAATCTCATGGATGCGCTCGCTCTCAGAGAGGAGCTGCACCTCCGTCAGCGTGCGTCCCTCCTGCGTTTCCTTGTGGATGTATAGGTGTTCGTCCGCCATGCAGGCGATCTGCGGCAAGTGCGTGATGCAGAGCACCTGCCGGTGCAGCGCGACCATGGCGATGCGTTCGGCGACCATGCGCGCCGTCTTGCCGCCGATCCCCGTGTCGATCTCATCGAAGACCATGCTCGGCGGCGAATCGTCGTTCGCTGCCGACACCGCTTTGACGGCGAGCGCCACGCGCGAAAGCTCGCCGCCCGAAGCGACATCCTGTAGTGGCTGCTCCTTCTCTCCCGCATTCGCCGAAAAGAGCATGATGATGTCGTCCGCTCCCGACGCGCTGTAGTCGGCAGCACGAAGCGCGACGGAAAAGTTTGCCTTCTCCATGCCGAGTTCCTTGACCTGTTCGCCGATGCGTATGGAAAGCACCTTGGCAGCGGCCGTGCGCAGCTTCGTGAGACGCTGCGCCTCCTCTTTCAAAGTGTCCCTGGACTTCTTGAGCATCGTTTTCAACTCTTCCAGATCGGTGTCGTAGTTCTCGATGTTCTGCAATTCATCCTTGACCTTGGCCAGATGGGCGAGCACGTCCGTCGCTGTAGCACCGTACTTGCGACACAATTTGTCGATGACGCTCATGCGGTTTTCCAAGGAGTCGAGTCGATGCGGATCGAATTCCATATCGGAGCCGTAGTCGCGAATCTCATACGACGCCTCCTGCAGGTCGCAGCAGGCATTTTCCACCATCTTGCAGGCATTGTCAAGCTCATTGCCGAAACGCGAAAGCGATTCGAGATTTTTCTTGACCTTGCTCAAGGCTGCAAGAACATTCAGCGATTTGCCTCCCATATCGCCGTTCAAGAGCGCGTAAGACTCCTCGACGAAGCCGGAAATCTTCTCGGCATTCGAGAGCTTGCGGATCTCCGCCTCGATGCGCTCATCTTCGCCCTCTTTCAAATCTGCCTCCTCGATTTCTTTTTCCTGCCAATGCAGGAGGTCGAGACGCTCCGTCGTGCTCTTCGCTTCCTCCTCCTTCTCCTTGAGTCGTTTTTTGCAGTCATTCCATGCGGCAAAGCTCTGTTGGTAGATATTTCGCTGGTTTTCGATGGCGGCATCCGAGCTGTCGAGGAGCAGAAGCTGATTCTCCGGACGCAGCAGCGCGAGATTGTCGTGCTGTCCATGGATGTCTACGAGGTGTGCGCCTAGTTCCTTCAGGAGTGAAAGCGTCACGCGGCAGCCGTTCAAGAGTACGGAATTCTTCCCCTTGTGCGAGACTTGGCGCGTGATGATGAGTTCATCGTCCTCGAGGGGAATCGCCTGCTCTTCAAGAATCGCCTTTAATGCAGCCTGCTCTTCCAAGCCGAAGACCGCTTCGACGCGCAGCCATTCGCAGCCGTTTCGTATGGCGGTTGCCGCTAAGCGCTTACCCAGCACCGCACCCAGGGCATCGATAAGAATGGACTTGCCCGCGCCCGTTTCGCCCGTCAAGATATTGAGCCCTGCGCCGAATTCGATCTTCACATGCTCCAACAGGGCAAAATTCCAAACCGTCAATGTCTTTAACATGATGTTCCTCTCACTCAGCGAAGAAATTCTTCATGCGCCGCACGACAGAGGGCGCCGCTTCTTTGGGCTTGACGACGACGAGTATGCTGTCGTCACCCGCCACCGTGCCGACGATCTCCTGCCACGGTGTATGATCCAAGATGGAGGCGATGGCATTGGCGGCGCCGGGCAGCGTCTTGACGACGATGATGTTTTCACTGTAATCCAGCGAAATGACGGAATCACAAAAAAGACGTGCCATGCGCTCCTTGGAAAAGGGTGCGCCCTTCTCCTCGGGAAAGGCATAGAGGTAGCGGCCGTCTGCTGCCGGCACCTTGACGAGCCTCAAGGTCTTGATGTCCCGCGACACGGTCGCCTGCGTCACATCGATATGACGTGCGCGCAGTGCCGCCGCCAGCTCTTCCTGTGTCTCGATCGCAGTGCTCTCGATGATTTCACGAATGATTGCGTGGCGCTTGATCTTCATGACATTCCTCCCTTTTTCGTAAAAGCGCGGCTTCCCTTCCAGAACGTTCTTCAAGAAATGCCCAAAAGCTTTTCCTTCATCGTTCGATAATAGTCCTTGTCGCCGAACTTCACGATGCGTGCGGGATGTTTCGCCTTGCGCACGATCACCTCATCCTCATCGGCAATCTGGTACGACTTCTGCCCGTCGAAGGTCACGAAAATTTCGGGATGTCCCGCCTTGATACGCATACGAACGGAATCATTTTCAGAAATCACCATCGAGCGGATATCGAAAGTGTGCGGGCAGATCGGCGTGAGAACGAGCGCCTTGACGAGCGGGTTCACGATGGGGCCGCCTGCTGAAAGGGAATACGCCGTCGATCCTGTCGCTGTCGAGATGATTAGGCCGTCCGCTTTGTAGTTTGCGATGCATGTATCATTGATCGAAAGATCGAAGCGCAACATGCGTGCGAGGCCGCCTTTCGTCACGACGATGTCGTTGACCGCACTGCCTTTGTAACTCTTCTTGCCGGCATGGACGACGTAGCCAGAGAGCATGAGTCTTTTTTCGATGCGATACTCTTTGTCAAGGATCTTCTGCAGCTTCGTTTCGATCTCATCGAGTTCGATATCGACGAGGAAGCCGACTGTGCCGAAGTTGATGCCACAAACGGGGACGGCCTGCTCGTAGGTGCGGCGGCAGACATTCAAGAGCGTACCGTCTCCGCCGATGCTCAGAGCCATGTCGATGGAGCACTGGCTAATGTTTCGGACTCCATGCTCCTCATGTCCCAAAAGCGCAGCCTCCTTCGCAGGAATCAGCACGCACACTTCTTTTGTCTTAAAGAAAGCAAGCACGCGATCAAGAATCGCACGGATATTTGCTTTCGTCACATTGGGAAAAACTGCTATGGTAAACATCAAATCCCTGCCTACTTGTCCAATTCCGTATGCGCCTCTCTCACGACAGCAAGAATCTCGTCTTCGAAAACTTCCGAAGATGCGGTGTTTTCTTCACTTGCACACACGAGGTGCATAAGGTATTCGATATTGCCCTCCGGTCCCTTGACAGGGGAATAGGAGAGCGCTTTTACGCAGAACCTGGCTTTTTGCGCAGCTTGGAAGACGTTTCGGATCACGTCTTCGTGCACGCGCGGCTCCCGCACGACGCCCTTCTTGCCGACATTTTCGCGCCCTGCTTCGAACTGCGGCTTGATCAATGCTGCGACCTCGCCTCGCCCTTTGAGCAAATTGCGCACGGCAGGAAGAACCTTGGCAAGCGAGATGAACGCGACATCGATGGATGCGAAGTCGACTGGTCCATCAAGCATGGCGGGAGTTACATGCCGGATGTTGGTGCGCTCCATGTTTGTCACACGCTCGTCCATACGCAGTTTCCAGGCGAGCTGCCCGTAGCCGACGTCGATCGCGTAGACCTTCGCTGCACCATTCTGCAAAGCGCAATCCGTAAAACCGCCCGTTGAGGCGCCGACATCCGCCATCGTCTTTCCAACGAGTGAAATGGAGAAGATCTGAAGAGCCTTTTCGAGTTTCAAGCCGCCGCGGCTCACATAAGGCAGTTCTTCACCTAAGAGGCGGATTTCTGCATCCGGCTTCACGCCTGTGCCCGCTTTTTCCACCTTCCTGCCATTGACGAGAATTTTGCCATCCATGATCATTGTGCGCGCACGTTCGCGGCTTGCTACAAGACCACGCTCGACGAGCAGCAAGTCAAGACGCTCCTTCGCCATCGCGCCCTTCTCCCTTCCAGATCGCCAAAATGCGCTCTGCCATCTGCTCAGGCAGAAGCCCCGCGATTTCCAGAAGCTCCTGCGGCTTTCCCTGCTCGATGAAGTCATCGGCGATACCGAAGCGCACGACGGGAACGGAAAACCCAGCATCCGATAAATCTTCGAGCACAGCCGAGCCAAAGCCCCCAGCAAGAGCATTCTCTTCCATCGTCACCAGCATCTTCTTCTCGTGTGCCATGCGGTGAAGCAGTGCCGTGTCTAAAGGCTTCACGGTGCGCATGTTGACAACAGCGGTGGAAAGTCCGCCTTCTTCTAAGAGCTTCGCCGTCTTCATCGCGGCATCAACCATGCTGCCGATTGCCAGGAGTACGACCTCGCCCTGCTCTACCAAGACTTCTGCTGCAAGGTTTTCCAACGGAGCGAACGGCTCTTCAAGCGTCACGCCGAGTCCTTCACCGCGAGGATAGCGCAGTGCCACGGGGCCCTCCATGGAAAGAGCCGTCTTGAGCATACGTCCAAGCTCGTTCTCATCCTTAGGTGCAAGCACCTTCATATTCGGCACATGGCGCAGATAAGAACAGTCGAACACACCGTGATGCGTAGCACCGTCCTCGCCAACGAAGCCCGCGCGATCGAGAGCTAACACGACATGGAGATTCTGCAGACAGATGTCGTGCACAATCTGATCGTAGGCGCGTTGGGCAAATGTCGAATAGAGCGCTAGCACGGGCTTCCTGCCTGCTGCTGCCAGCCCTGCAGCAAACGTCGCTGCATGCTGCTCGGCGATGCCCACGTCGAAAAAACGAGAGGGATACTTTTCGCCGAAAGCGCGCAGTCCCGTGCCGTCCGGCATGGCTGCCGTGATAGCGACGACATCCGCATCCTCCGCAGCAGCTTCCAACAAGGCTTTACCGAAAACGCTTGTATACGTCGGCCGTGCATCCGTCTTCTGCAACGTCGTACCATCGAGGACATCGAACTTGCCGATGCCATGGAATTTGTCCGGCGCCTTCTCTGCCGGCGCATAGCCCTTGCCCTTGCATGTCTCCACATGGATCAGCAAAGGACCATTGAGATGCTTCGCCTGCTCGAATACGTCAAGCAAGAGGGCGATGTTGTGTCCATCCAATGGGCCGATGTATTGAAAGCCCATGTCGGTAAAAATGCTGCCAGGCACGAGCACGGAACGCACGCCGTCCTTGATTTGTTCCGCCGTGCGGCATACACGTTCGCCGATGTGCGGGATACTTTTGAGGAAGCTCTTGATGTCCTGTTTTGCGCGATGATAGCCAGGAGCGACGCGAAAGCGTGACAGATACTCCGACATCGCGCCGACATTCGGCGCGATAGACATTCCGTTGTCGTTCAAAATGACGGTGATGTCCTTGCCCAAAGTCCCTGCGTTATTCAGTCCCTCGAATGCCTCGCCACCGGTCAATGCACCGTCGCCGATGACTGCGGCAACACGGTACTGTTCGCCTGCAATGTCACGCGCCGTCGCCATGCCCAAGGCAGCCGAGATCGATGTGCTCGAATGTCCCGTGCCGAAGGAATCGTAAACGGATTCTTCACGCTTAGGAAAACCTGTGATGCCGCCCTTTTGGCGCAGCCCAGAGAACGCTTCACGCCTTCCCGTCAAGATCTTGTGCGCGTACGATTGATGTCCGACATCCCAGATGATTTTGTCCTGCGGACAGTCGAACGCCCTGTGCAGGGCGAGAGTGAGTTCCACCGTACCGAGGCTGGGCGCAAGATGTCCGCCCGTTCTGGAAACTGTATCGATGATGCAGCGGCGCAATTCCACTGCCAGTTGAGAAAGCTCATCGAGCGTGCAGTTTTTCAGCTCACATGGGGAGTCGATGCGATCCAACAGTCCCATATCCATCTGCCTCATTTCTCACGTCTCAGCAGGAACAGTGCCAATTCCCGCAGGAAAGCGGCGCGCTCGTCAAAGATGCGAAGTGCCTCCACTGCCTCGGATACAGCAGCCTCGGCCAATTTTTGCGCTTCTTCCAAGGATGTCAGCGTCACATACGTCGCCTTCTCGTTGCGCGCATCACTGCCCACGGGCTTGCCAATCGCCGCTTCGTCACCTATGATGTCGAGGATGTCGTCCGTAATCTGGAAAGCCAGCCCAAATCGCTCGGCATAAAGCGTCAGCGCAGCAAGCTCCGCCTCGTTCGCGCCCGCCAAGATGGCTCCCGAGCGTATAGCAGCGCAGAACAATGCGCCTGTCTTTCCCATGTGAATCTTGCGCAAAGCTGCCATATCGAGATGTCTGCCCTCACCTTCGAGGTCGAGGACCTGTCCGCCGACCATGCCGTAAGGCCCTGCCGCACGGCTCATTTCAGAAACGACGGCGACGAGCGTCTCAGGAGTTGCGCCTTGTTGGCGCAACATAACCTCGAAGGCGAGCGTCAACAGGGCGTCTCCCGCAAGCACCGCGATTCCATCGCCAAAAACCCTGTGATTCGTCGGCTTTCCTCGTCGATAATCGTCGTTGTCCATTGCCGGCAGATCATCGTGAATTAAAGAATAGGTATGTATCATCTCGATCGCACAGCCCGTCGTCAAGAAATTTGAGCCGTCCTTGCCAACGGCGTCAGCTGCTGCCATCAAGAGTACAGGACGCAGGCGTTTGCCGCCCGCCATGAGGCTATACTCCATCGAATTCTCCAGAGTCTCATCATACGCGGGCACCTTCTTCAATTCGAGGAGGAGTCCCTCTTCCACTAAGTCGGCACGCCGTTTCCATTCTGCCTTAAAATCCACGCGCATCCCCCTCAATTTCCAAGCGCAATTCCTCGACCTTGCCGTCGTTTTCCTTGAGAACGACATCCATCGCCTTTTCCGCACGGTCAAGCGAGGCCATGCAGACCTTAGACAATTCCACGCCCTTCGCATAATTTTCCATGAGCTTCTCCAAGCTCAGATCGCCGCTTTCCATTGCCTGCACGAGCTCTTCGAGCTCCGCGAGCGCTTGCTCAAAGGACGGCGTCTTCTTCCTCGGCATCATGAACCTCCTTCTCGCAAGTCGCCAACGACGGCATCAAAAGTGCCGTCCGCAAGGCGGACAAGAACCTTATCTCCTGCAGCAAGCTCCTTGACACTGCGTACCGCTACGCCCGATTTTTCTACGACACTGTATCCGCGCCCTATGACGTGCAGCGGACTGAGCATTTCAAGCTTTTCTGCCGCAATTTGGAAGGCGTGCTGCTTTTCCAAAAGGATGTGGCGAATGCTCTGCTCAAGCGCTTCCACTGCCACGTCCAGTCTCTGCCTGGGTTCTGCCAAAAGCGTCTGCGGCGATCGCTTCAAAAAGAAGCCGCTCAACCGCATCACACGTTCACGCTCGTAGGCGAGGCGGCTTCTCAGCACCTTTTGGAGACGCGCCTCGCACTCGGCAACGCGGCGGTTGAGGACAGCCGCCTCAGGCACGGCAATCTCTGCTGCCTGCGACGGTGTCGCTGCACGCACATCGCTCACATAGTCAGCAAGCGTTGTGTCCGTCTCATGGCCCACAGCGGAAATGACGGGAATCACGGAATCATGAATCGCGCGCACGACAAGCTCTTCGTTGAATGCCCAGAGGTCTTCCATCGATCCGCCGCCTCGGCCGACGATCAAAAGATCAACAGGATACTTTTTATTGAAGAAGCGAATGGCAGCGGCGATTTCCGCCGCCGCCCCCTCCCCCTGGACAAGCGTTGGGCAAAGTGCCAAGCGGATTTTGGGGTCACGCCGTTTGGAAACACGATAGATGTCGCGCAGCACTGCACCTGAAAGGGATGTCACGATGCCGATCGTGCGCGGAAAAGGCGGCAGAGGCTTCTTATGCTCCGCACGGAAAAGCCCCTCAGCAGCAAGGCGCGTTTTCATCTGCTCGAAAGCGACACTAAGCTCCCCCGCCCCCACAGGCAGCAGACGCTCCGCATAGAGCTGATATGTGCCGTCGCGCTCGTAGACGGAAACCTCGCCCGTAGCGACAACCTTCATGCCGTTTTCCGGCTGGAAGCGCAGAAGCCGTGCGCGGCTCTTGAACATCACGCCCTTCAAGGACGCCGTCTCGTCCTTCAATGTAAAATAGCAATGACCCGAAGCGTACATCTTGTAATTGGACAATTCGCCCTCGACGGAAACATTGCGCAGCATGCCTTCCGTTTGGAACATGCTCTTGATGTACTGCGTGAGCGCCGATACACTGTGAACCGCCAAACTGCTGCCTCCTTTCAGAAGAGCGTGATATGGAAATGGGCTGTCGCGCAAACGGCAACAGCCCGAGGATTATCTTGCCAATCCGCCCAAGATTCCGTTGACGTAGCGGCTGGAATCATCCGTGCCAAATTTCTTCGCCAATTCGACCGCCTCGTTGATGGCGATGCCGACATCAATCTTTTCCGTCCGGTACTTCATCTCATAGAGTGCGATGCGGACGATGTTGCGGTCGACCCCTGTCATGCGATCGATCTTCCAATCGCGCGTGGACGCAGCGATTTCCTCATCAATGGCGGCGAGATTCTCCCGCGTACCACGCACGAGAGATGCCGCATAGCGGTAGTCTCTTTTCGTCTCCAAAGGCATTTCCGCGACTGCAGCATCGAGCGCCCAAGTCTGCCAAGACTCTTCAGAGGCTGTCTCCGGCGGCGGATTGAGCTCTAGTTGGAACAACGTCTGAAGCGCGGCCTCGCGCGCCTGTCTGCGACTCATAAAACAAAACCTTTCCCTTTCCGACTGCCCGAAATCCCATGCCATTCTGCATCGCATTGCTTTCACTTAAAACGGTGATTCCTGTACCTGTAAGGAAACACGTCCTTGAGGAAATCTTCCACATCGCGAAAGTTGATGCCGTGATCGATGCGTATGCCGACGGCAAGGCCGATAAAGGCGCAGAAAAGCACGAAAAGCGTCTGCCAGAAGCCGAAGAGAAGGACAGCTGTGCCGAGGAAGAGACCGACGAGCACACCGAGGAGCTTGCCGCGATGCGGCGCGAGCAGTGGTGCATGCGCCGCAAAAAAATCTTTGAACGTGCAGCGCTTTTCCTCATTCATCTTTTCCGCCTCCTGTCAAACAACGCGCTTCTTCTTCGTCAACGGCGCGTTAGAAATGTCTTCGACGGCAATGTCCAGAGAAAAATCCTCTATGCCGACCGTGTCCTGCATATAGCGACGTACTTGAGCGCGAATGTCGTCGGAAACAACGGCAGCATTCGCCTCCCGACCGATGACGATAGCAAGACGGATCTTAAGCTGCGGTTTTCCTTTCGCGGGCTTTTTGATCGCCGAAACCCTCGTCTTGAGACTTCTGACGCCCGAAATCACGCTTGCCGTCTGCTCCACGAGATTGTGCACGGCATTCAGCGAAACGCCCACTTCTCCCACCTTGCCATGCAAAACGAGAAGCTCGCCACCTTCACGTTCTGACTGCCCGCTCGAAAAACTGCAGCCGATGAGATGTATGCTCAGCAGGAACATGGCACTGCCGCCTGCGACCATCGGCCATTGCTGCGCTCCCATCAAATAACGGTATTCATTGAGCAGCAATGGTTCGGGGATGATCTGTAGGGCAAGCGCTGCGATGCCCAGCGAAAGGCAGGCGACGAAGAGCGCATAAAGGAGCAAAAGAAAGCGGTTGATGATCCCCATAAGCTCTCATCTCCTCCTCAGTGGACGCGGATTTCCTCTTCTTCGGTTTCCTCAGCGAAACCCACGCCTTGCACATGGACGTTGACCTCGACGACGGTCAGTCCCGTCATGTTCTCAATCGCCTTCTTGACATTTTCCTGTACGGCGATGGCCACATCGGGGACGCGCACACCATATTTCACGATCATGTAGAGATCGACTGCCGTCTCCTTCTCGCCGACCTCAACCTTCACGCCTTTCGTGAGACTCTTCTTGCCCAACATTTCGGCAATGCCGCCGGCGATGCCGCCGCTCATGCCCGCGACGCCTTCGATTTCCGTTGCGGCAAGTCCCGCGATGATACTCACGACTTCATCGGCGATGCGAATCGAACCGATAGATCCCTTCTTGCTCACGATGCTTTCCTCTGCCATGAAAAAATCCTCCTTACAAAACACATTAACTGCCGCCTTGCGGCGGTCAGTGCAAAAACATGGTTCAAGCGCGCTCGATATAGTTGCCCGTGCGCGTGTCGATGCGCAGGACATCACCCTCGTTAATGAAGAGCGGCACGCGCACGACGTAGCCTGTTTCGACCGTCGCCATCTTCGTGGCGCCCGTCGCCGTATTTCCCTTGACGCTCGGCTCGCACTCCGTGACTTTGAGGTTGACGGAGGTCGGCAGAGAGATGCCAATGATGCGATCCTTGAACATCTGCAGATTGACTTCCATATTTTCCTGTAGATAGTTCAGCGCATCGCCAAGCTGATCTTTGCTGAGTTCCGTCTGCTCGTAATTCTCCGTATCCATGAACGTATACATGCCGTCAGCCTCATAGAGGAACTGCATCTTGCGCGTATCGAGACGAGCTGCGGGCATCTTTTCGTTCGGGTTGAACGTACGCTCAATGACGGCTCCCGTCTCAACGTTCTTGATCTTCGTGCGCACGAACGCCGCACCCTTGCCTGGCTTCACATGCTGGAACTCGACGACCTGCCAAACGCCGCCGTCAATCTCGATCGTGAGACCTGTGCGAAAATCTGTGCTTGAAACCATTTGTAGCCCTCCATTACTTATCCTTGCCCTATTTCAACCAGGTGCTTTGCCGCCTTTGTCAGCGACACACCGCCACGCTTTTCCAAGAGCACCGTATCCTCGATGCGCAGTCCGCCCCAGCTTGGCAAATAGACGCCCGGCTCGACCGTGATGACCATGCCTTCTTCCAGATGTTCCGCCCGGCTCTTCGGGGAAAGGCGCGGCTCTTCGTGAATTTCCAATCCGACGCTGTGGCCGAGGCCGTGACCGAAATTCTCTCCATAGCCTGCTTCCGTAAGATAGTCGCGCACAACCTTGTCGACTGCCTTGCCGGAGATCCCTACGGAGAGGCTCTTCACGCCGAGAAGCTGCGCTTCCAACACCGTGCGGTAAAGCTCTCGTTGTTTTTCGGATGCCTCGCCCAAGACGACGGTGCGCGTGATGTCGGAATGATATCCTTGATAAACAGCACCATAGTCCATTGTAACAAATTCGCCGGCAACAAGCAACTTTTCTGATGCAGTTCCATGCGGTAGACTGCCGCGCACGCCCGACGCGACGATCGTCGTGAAGGCAGGGCGTTCTGATCCATGTTCGCGCATAAACGATTCCAGATGCACGGCGACATCCCTTTCCGAGAGGCCTGGCCGCAAAAACTGCAGCACATCAGCGAAAGCGCGGTCGCTGATCTCAACGGCTTTCCGCAAGCAAGCGATCTCCTCGTCATCCTTAATCTCACGCAGCGGATCGAGGACGAGGCTGACGAGATCTTCCCCTCGCCGCGCGGGGAGAAGCGCGCGAAAAGCCTGAAACGCATCGAAAGCGACATCCTTGCCCTCGAAGCCAAGCGAACGGCAATGAAGGCTTTGCACGGAATCCGCTGCTTGCTGCCAAAGTCCATTTTTCTGCTCGACGATTTCAAAAGACGTCTCCTCTGCTGCCTGTTCCACATAACGGAAATCCGTGAGCAGAAGCTCGCGTTCCGCCGTGATGAGAAGCAACGAATCGTCACCTGTGAAGCCGCTGAAGTAGCGCAGATTGACGAGCTTGCTCACGATCATCGCTTCGACGCCCTTCTCCTTCATGAAGCCGCGCAGACGTTCGATGCGCTTTCCTATGCTCATCGCACAGCCTCCTTCATTGCACCGAGCTTCATCAAGGCGATTTCAAGCGCACCAAGATAGCTCTCTGCGCCAAAGCCTGCGACCTGCCCCATGACGACGGGCGCGATCACTGAGGCATGACGAAACTTTTCGCGCCTGTGGATATTCGACAGATGGATTTCGATGACGGGGACGGAGACGGCGGCGATCGCATCGCGCAAAGCGATGCTGTAGTGCGTGAAGGCGGCGGCATTCAACAGGATGAATTCCGTGCTTCCTTCGGCGTTCTGCACAGCGTCGACAAGTGCTCCTTCATGATTCGACTGGAAGAACTCGATCTCCACACCGGCCTCTGCCGCACGCTTTCGCAAGCGTTCATGGATGTCTGTCAACGTCATGTCGCCGTAGATTTCCGGCTCACGCTTTCCTAAAAGATTGAGATTCGGACCGTTCAATACCAAGATTTTTGACAAATCTTCTCCCCCCGTCGCTCCATGTCTTTTGAATGGACTCTGTCATATCCAGCGCCACTATCCATGTCCTGGAAGTCTATCCGTGATTTCCTAATAGCGGATCGCAAACTCCCGCTCACCCGATGACGGTTCCTGTGCCTGTGTCTCCAAGCCGCTCACGCGGATGTAGCCGTTGCCCTGCCAGATCTTGTTCCACAGCGCCTCGACTGCCTTGGCGGCGCCCTGCACCTCCATCGTCACGGAGCCATCCTCCATGTTGCGCACCCAACCGCAAAGACCAAGCTCTGCAGCATTCTGCTGCACGAAGAAACGAAAGCCGACTCCCTGCACGCGCCCCTCGGCTCTGGCGAAGAACCGCACGATTTCTTTTTCCATCAATGATTATCCTTCCTCTCTGCGACGACGCAAGATGGCATACTCTTCCACCGGTTTTTCCATGAAGAGCCGCACAATCTGCTGTGCATGAGCCGCTACTGAAAGAGGCTCGCCCGCCTCGTTTCGCATGTCTTTCAAGCGCTGACGAAACGTCTCTCGCGCGGGCTGGAACACTTCGACCTCCTGCCCGATTTTCATGTTGTTGCGCTGCTCGACCGTCGCCGTGTGCGTCTCATCATCGTAGTGGCGCACAAGACCTATGAAGTCCGCCGTCTGTTCATAAGAAGCGCTCGCATAGATCTGGTCGCTCCCATCGGGCACATGGTCGAAGAAACCACTCGTGTAGATGCGGTGCGAAACCTTCTGCAGCTCATCAATCCACGCATCGCGCAGATGAAATGTGTGCTGCCTGTCGCAGGCGGCATCAATCGCCTCGCGATAGACTTTCGTGACGCTCGCCGTATAATGGACGCTTTTCATGCGCCCCTCGATCTTCAGGCTGTCGAGTCCCATGGCGCAAAGCTCAGGCAAAAAAGGCAGCAGGCAAAGATCCTTGGAATTCATGATATAGGTGCCACGCTCATCCTCTTCGATGGAGAAGATCTCGCCTGGGCGACTTTCCTCCACAAGTCCATAGCGCCAGCGGCATGCCTGTGCACATGCGCCTCGGTTTGCATCGCGTCCCGTGAGGTAGCTGCTCAAGAGGCAGCGCCCCGAGTAAGATATGCACATTGCACCGTGTACGAACATCTCCAGCTCGATCGTGGACCGTGCACGGATCTCGGCGATCTCAGCGCAGGAAAGTTCACGCGCGAGCACGACACGCTCCGCGCCAAGCTTCTGCCAAGCATTGACCGCCGCCCAATTCGTATTGTTCGCCTGTGTGCTGATATGAAGCGGCAGCCTGGGTGCAAGTTCACGCACAAGCGAAAAGACACCAAGATCAGAGACGAGCAGACCGTCGACGTGAATTTCATTGAGGAAGGCAAGATGTGCAGGCAGCTTCTCCAAATCCGCGTTATGCGGAAAGATATTGAGCGTCACATAAACCTTCTTGGCGCGTGCGTGGGCGAAGCGCACGCCCTCTTCCATCTCCGCCTCGCTGAAATTGCCGCCGAAGGCACGCAGCCCGAAACTCTTGCCGCCCAGATACACAGCATCCGCGCCATAAACGAGCGCCATCTTGAGCTTCTCCAGATTGCCCGCCGGAGCCAGAAGCTCCGGTTTATTCACTTGTCCATTGCCCGTGCGGCAGGACGGCGCAGCTCTTCCCAGCAAGCTCATCTAGCGCACCTTTTGTACGATGGCATCGTGCTCTTCGTATGTATGCGAATAATAGTTGCGTCCATTTCTGTCCGCGACGAAGTAGAGGTAGTCTGTCTTGGCCGGCCAAAGCACGGCTTCAATGGATGCCGTGCCGGGATTAGCTACAGGGCTGGGAGGCAATCCCCTGTGCTGGTAGGTGTTGTACGGCGAATCCATCTCCGTGTCCTTGAATGTCACATCCTCCTTCGGTGCATCGAGCAGGTATTGCAGCGTCGCATCCGACTGCAGCGGCATGCCGATGGCGAGACGCTTCAAGAATACTTGCGCGATGACCGCACGATCTTCCTCATAGCGCGCTTCTTTCTCCACGAGCGAAGCAAGGATGACGAGCTCATAAATGCTCAGGTTTTCCTCCTTCGCACGCTCGCGCATCTTGCGTGTGAGCCGCTGATCGAAATCCCGCGACATCATGGAAAGGATGTCGTCAACCGTGATATCGCCATCCACCTCGTATGTGTCAGGAAAGAGGAATCCCTCGGCATAATAGCGAGCTTCGTCATTCTTCTTGATATAATCGTAAGGGGCATAATGCTTCGCTGCCTTCAAGAAGGCCTCCTTCTTCACGATGCCCTTCTCGTCCAAGCGCTTGGCGATGTCTTCGACAGTGAAGCCCTCAGGAATCGTGAAGCGCACCTGCACGGTCTTCCCTTCGGTCAGGACCTGCAGCACGTCGCGCGCCTCCATGTTCGTATGAAGGGCATACGTTCCAGCCTTGAAGGAGCCGTCAGCGCCATTCATCTTCGCCGCCAGCCAGAACTTGAAACGGCTCTGTATGATGCCGCGTTTCTCCAACATCTCCGCCACACTGTCGGCACTCATGCCCGAACGAACCGTGACGTAGACATCCGTCTGCTCCTGGAGAGCGGGCGCTGCCGGCGAAAGGGCATAAGAAAGAATCCCGAACAGCACGAAGAAAAAGAGCACAGGAGGCAGCACATACTTCTTCATATACCCTGCCCAATCTTCAGGCGGGAAACGGCGCAGTTCATCGAAGGAAAGGCTCTTCATCCAGGTGAGAAACATCTCCTGCACCCACACTGCGCCCACGAGGATCAGCGCTAAAATTTTTCCGAGATATTCCATCCCCTTGTTGAGCAGACCTTTCCCCGCATCTCCCTTCTCAGACGGTGCAGACAGCGACCCCTTGGAACGCTCCAACCATGGCGCAAGAAAATCCGGCAGCCGCAAAAAAACATCCCCTTCCATTCCATTTGCAATTCCATTATACGCAATACGTGCGAAAATTACAACCAGCATAGAAAAAGCCGACGCTCATGGGCGTCGGCTCTTCCCTTCGTCCGTCAATCGTCCTCTTCCTCGTCCATCAGGGCGTCATAAGCACGCTGCACGGCATCGAACTCCTCATCCGTCGGCTCGATGTACTCCTCTTCGCCGCTCTCGCCCATGACAATCTTGGCGATGAGGACATCTTCATCGTGCTCGCCGCAGCCGCATCCGCAGCTGTGGGCATGCTCCTCTTCCTCGTCCTCATCGTGAATGCCGATGAGGAGAGCAAATTTATCCTCGCCCACGGGAATGATCATTTCCTCACGGTAGTAGTAGCTATTCCCATCTTCATCCATCATTTCGATGATGACATCCTCGTCCTCTTCCAAAACTTCTTTTTCCTTGTCTGACATACTGTCCCCTCATTTCTCTTCAGAGAATGCGTCCATGCGCATCCCGATATTATCCAAATATCCTTGCAGAATGAACACCGCTGCCATCTTGTCGATGACCTTTCGCCTCTTGGCACGACTTACGTCAGCAGCGATCAACGAGCGTTCCGCCGCCACTGTTGAAAGGCGTTCATCCCAAAAGACAACCTGGCTTCCTTTAATCTTCTTTTGTAGCCTTTCCGCAAAATCACGTACGATGTCACAGCGCTCGCCCTGCGTACCGTTCATATTCTTCGGCAAGCCGATGACGAAAGTGTCCGTCTCGTAAAGTCCCATGAGCTCCTTGAGACGTGAAAAATCCTTGTCCCACGACTTGCGGCATATCGTTTCTACGCCTTGCGCCGTGATGCCGAGCGCATCGCTTGCGGCGACGCCGATGGTACGGTCGCCGACATCAAGCGCAAGAAATCGCTTCATCACGCCTTCTTCTCCCGATGTGCCTCGATATAGAAGTGAACGAGCTCTTCCAAGAGTTCGTCGCGCCCAAGCTTGCGCACATTGCTGCGCGCCTCTTTGTAGCTTGTCACATAGGCAGGATCGCCGGAAAGAAGATAACCGACAAGCTGGTTGATCGGATTATAGCCCTTTTCTTCCATCGCTTCACAAACATCGTGAATGATCACTTCTGCCTTGTTCTCATCCGCACCGAAGCGGAACATCATCGTTTCATCGCTGACCATCTCTTGTTTCCCCTCCCATCGAACATATGCGCATCCGCACTTTCAGTCAATCATCGCATGCTCAATCATGTACTCGGCAATCTGCAGCGCATTGAGCGCCGCGCCCTTGCGGATCTGGTCGCCGCAGACCCAAAGATTCAGGCCATGCTCCACCGATTCGTCGCGGCGGATGCGTCCGACTTCGACATCATCCTTGCCCGAAGTGAAGAGCGGCATAGGATAGGCCTGCTCATCCGGATTGTCATTCAATGCCGTGCCGGGGAAGGCGCTGATTGCTTTGCGTGCAGCCTCGACGCTGACATCTTCCTCGAACTCAACATTGACCGACTCCGCATGGCTGCGATAGACAGGCACGCGGATCGTCGTAGCCGTCACGCGCAGGTTAGGCTCGGAAAGGATCTTGCGCGTCTCATCGATCATCTTCATTTCCTCTTTCGTGTAGAGATTCTCCTTGAAAATGTCGATCTGAGGAATCAAGTTGAAGGCGATCTGGTAGTGCTTCTTGAGTGACGCACCCGGCAGGATTTCCGCCTTCACGGGCTTCTTCGCGACGATGGCCTCGACCTGCTCTTCCAACTCCGCCATCGCCTCCTTGCCGCCGCCCGAGACAGCTTGGTAGGTCGAGACGACAACGCGCTTGATAGGCGCGAGGTCGCGAAGCGGCTTCAATGCCATGACCATGATGATCGTCGAGCAGTTCGGGTTCGCAATGATGCCCTTATGTCCATTGAGCGCTTCAGGATTGACCTCGGGCACGACGAGCGGCACGGCAGGATCCATGCGGAACGTGCTCGAGTTGTCGATGACGATGGCTCCCGCCTTCACCGCTGCGGGAGCGAAGGTCTTGCTCGCGCCGCCGCCTGCAAAGAGCGCGATGTCGATGCCCTCGAAGGAGTCCTCGCGCGTCTCCTCGACCACGTATTCCTTCCCCATGAAGGCGATCTTCTTGCCCGCTGAGCGCGAGGACGCAAGCAGCCTGAGCTCCGCAAAGGGAAAATTCCTCTCTTCGATGAGGTTCAGGAACTCCTGTCCCACAGCGCCCGTTGCGCCCATGATTGCCACGTTATATTTCTTCATGTTGCCATCTCCTGTCATCATTTTCTGCTGTCTTCCATCAATCGAGCAGCTTTTCCAAGCCCACGACGACTCCTGTAAGATCCCTGACCTTCTTGCACGCGAGCACGACGCCCGGCATGAACGACTCCCGATTGATGGAGTCATGACGAATGGTCAAGGTCTGTCCCAGCCCACCGAAAATGACTTCTTGGTGCGCGACGAAACCTGGCAGACGCACGCTGTGAATATGGATGCCGTCGACTTTGGCGCCGCGCGCGCCAGGGAGCTTTTCCTTTTCCTCCGGATGCCCTTGCTGCGCAGACGCACGCACTTCCTTGATCATTTCCGCTGTCTGCAATGCCGTGCCGGAGGGCGCGTCGAGCTTGTTGTCATGATGCAGTTCGATGATCTCGACATGAGGCATGTACTTCGCCGCCTGACGGCTCATGAGCATCATGAGCACGGCGCCGATCGCGAAGTTCGGTGCGAGGAAGACAGGCGTATTCTTCTCCAAGGAAAGAGCTTCGAGCTGCGCCCTTCCGTCTGCCGTCATGCCCGTCGTGCCGATGACAGGCGCAACGCCATTCTTCACGGCGAGCATAGCATTGGAAAACACGGCATCGGGGCGCGTGAAATCCACCATGACATCAGGGCGGCTATCCAAAAGCGCCTTCTCGAGATCTGTCCCCACCATCACGCCACATTTGCCGCAGCCCGCAGCCTCTCCCGCATCCACACCGCCACGAACATCGACGGCAGCAACGAGGGAAAGATCTGCATCGTCCTGCACCGCCTTGACCACAGCTTGTCCCATGCGTCCGCAAGCTCCGCTGACCAACACCTTTACCAAGATATGCGCCCCCTTCAAGCGAGTCTTGCAAAGAACCCCTGCAAAACCAATGTGCATCTATTGTATATGAAGCAGATGGAAAAAGTCAATGGATTTTCGATGAGCGGCATGCAACACGATGCTCATGATGAAAAATCCTTGAGAAGTTTTCGACCATGCATCACATATAAAAGAATTTCTTTTCCCTATTGCATTTCTTAAATCCTCGTAGTATAATACCTATTGTTGTCGGGATGTGGCTCAGCTTGGTAGAGCGCATCGTTCGGGACGATGAGGTCGCAGGTTCGAATCCTGTCATCCCGACCATCTTTATTAACGAATATGTTGCCTGTTTTACGGCAAAGAGCGGTGTCGTTCCATGATTTGATGGAGCGGCGCTGCTTTTTTATTCGAAGAATTGACGACACGATGAAGGTCATCAAAACAAATGCCGCTGCATACGTTTGCAAAAACGCATGCAACGGCATCAAACAGAACAGTTCACTCCGTTCACTGCAGCGCAAAAATTAGGCAGGAACCGCGTCCCTTCACCCTTTCGGCTCTTCTTCCAAGAGTGCCAAGAGTTCGTCGTAGTCCTTCTTCAACTTATGATATTCATCGGCAATCTGCAAGGCAGCAAGCACTCCGATCTTTATGCCAGAGAAACTGCGGGTCTTTTTGGCGATGTCACGCATGTTTTCGTCCACGAATCTGGCAAGCTGACGCACATAATCCGCAGATTCATCGCTCCTGAGCGGATACGTTTCACCGAAGATCTCAACGACTACCTTCTTTTTTTCCATCGTTTCACCCGCTGCCTTCTCAAGCGCGAAGCTCTGCGCCGCATTCTTCTTGGAGAGCCGTCAGAATCTTCGCTACGGCTTCATCGGCTTCCTCGTCCTTCAACGTCTTGTCCGACGACTGGAAGTCGACGCTGAACGCCATGCTTTTCTTGCCAGCGGCAACCTGTTCGCCCATATAGACATCGAAAAGATGCAGCCCCTTGAAAAACTTACCCGCGCTCTTTTCGATGATGCGCACAATTTTCGTCGCCTCCGTCGCTTCATCGACAAGCAGCGCGAGGTCGCGCGAGATTGCCGGGAAGCGCGGCAGAGGCGCATAGCGGAAGTTCTTCGTGCGATATTTCAGCAAGGTCTTGACATCCATCTCGAAAATGTAGATTTTCTTCTGAATGTCGAGTGCCTGCAGTACGGAAGGATGAACCTCGCCGAGCACGGCGATGACGTCCCTGCCCTTCTTGAAGAACGCCGTCTTCCCGGGATGCAACGCAAAATGCTCGCCGCCTTCCACCGTGTAGTTGGCGATGGAAAGATGCGTGAGGAGTTCTTCCACGATGCCCTTGACATCGTAGAAATCGACGATTTCATTGCCCTGATTCCAACCAACAGGATAGCGCCTGCCCGAAATCAGGCCCGCGGCCTTCATGACTTCTTCCGGCTGCTCTACCACGGGGAGTCCCTTCGGAAGGAAGATCGGCGCAACCTCGAAAAGGCGCAGATCCTCGTTCTTGCGCGAGAAGTTGCGCTGCGCATTTTCCAAGAGGCTCGAAAGAAGCGTCGTGCGCACGAGCGGGTACTCGTCCGTCAACGGATTCATGATCGGCACGGCACGGCGCAAAGGGCTGTCCTGCGGCACTTGCATCTTGTCGAACATGCTCGGATGCGTGAAGCTGAAGGAGACCGTCTCCGTCATGCCGAGTCCCATGAGGGCATTCTTCATCTTTCCGATGAAGTCAAGCTGATCGCTCTGGCATCCCTGTACGGCTTCGCCGCACGGGCGTGTCGCCGCGATGTTGTCATAGCCATGGATGCGAGCGATTTCTTCCGAGATATCCTCCATCAAGGTCACATCACGGCGCCATGACGGCACTCGCGCGATGCAGGAACCGCCTTCTTCACGCACGTTGAAACCAAGCTTTTCGAGAATGTCCTTCATCTCTTCGCTTGCAATCTCCGTGCCTAGACGCGCATTGACTGCCTGTGCCGTGAACGCGATCTCCACAGGCTCTTTGGGCGCAGGATAAACATCGACGACGCCGGAGACGACTTTACATGCCCCCATCTCCTGCAGAAGCTGCGCTGCGCGGTCGAGTGCACGCACTGTGTGATCGATGTCGACGCCGCGCTCAAAGCGCCCCGACGCCTCGGAGCGAAGACCGAGTGCCCGGCTCGTGCGGCGGATGCTTGCGCCGTTGAAGGCGGCGGCTTCCAAGACGACGGTCTTCGTCACGTCGGTGACTTCCGACTCCAAACCACCCATGATGCCGGCAAGTCCCGCAGCTTTTTCCGCATCGGCAATGACAAGTTCCGTTCCCTTCGCCCGACGTGAGGAGTCATCGAGCGTGTGAAGCTCCTCTCCTTCCGCTGCAAGGCGCGCCGTGAGTTTTTTCCCTGCGATTTGATCCCAATCGTAGGCATGCATGGGCTGACCAAGTTCAAGCATGACGAAATTCGTGACATCGACGACGTTGTTGATGGCGCGGATGCCCGCATCTTCGAGACGTTTCACCATCCATGCAGGGGAGGGTGCGATCTTGACGTCTTTCAATACACGCGCGGAGAATCGGCTGCAAAGCTCGGGCGCTGCGATATCGATCTCGATAAGGTCGGAGGCTTTCTCGGCTGCGTCCTCCTGCACGTGGATCTCAGGGAACTTCGCTTCGCTTCCCGTGAGGACGGCAGCTTCGCGCACGAGACCCACGACGCTGAAGCAGTCTGCGCGGTTTGCCGTAAGCTCGAACTCCAGGACGACGCCATCGAGTCCCAACACCTCGCTCGCCGAAAGCCCTACGGGCGTATCGGGAGGCAGGATGTAGATGCCCTGTTTCTGCTCTTCCGTCAGCTGCGATTCATCGATCTTCAGCTCTGACGCAGAGCACAGCATGCCATTCGAGACGATGCCACGAAGCTTTCCCTTCGAGATTTTCAAGCCGTTGGGCAGATGCGCACCGACGAGCGCGACCGGAACGATGTCACCTTCCTTCACGTTGTCGGCGCCCGTCTGAATCGTAATGCGTTCTTTTTCCCCGACATTCATCTGGCAGACGAGCAAATGATCGGAATCGGGATTGGGCACGAGTTTTTCAATGCGCCCTGTGACGACCTTTTCCAACCCCGCATCTGCACGCACGACGTTTTCTACGGGCACCCCCGCCATCGTGTATTTGTCGGCCAATTCTTCCGCCGTCTCTTTGAAATCTATATAGTCGTGAAGCCATTCGATCGATACCTGCATAAGCTTTTCCCTCCCTGTCAGAACTGATGCAAGAAGCGCACATCGTTGTCATAGAAGAGCCGCAGATCATCGATGCCGTAAGAGAGCATGGCGATGCGCTCGACCCCCATGCCAAAGGCGAAGCCCGTGACCTTCCCGGGATCGTAGCCGCTCATCCTGAGGACGTTCGGATGCACCATGCCCGCACCGAGGATTTCCAGCCAGCCCGTACCTTTGCAAACACGGCAACCCTCTCCATGGCACATGACGCATGAGATGTCGACCTCCGTGCTCGGCTCGGTGAAGGGGAAGAAGCTCGGCCGGAAACGCACGCCAACCTTTTTATCGAAGATCTGGCGCAGGAAATCCTCCAGCGTGCCTTTGAGGTCGGAGAAGCGGATGCCCCTGTCGACGACGAGACCCTCGACTTGCGTGAACATCGGCGAGTGCGTCGCATCATAATCGTCACGGCGATAGACCCTGCCGGGCGCGATCATGCGAATCGGCGTGTTCGGCTCATGTGCCTGCATCGTTCGCGCCTGCACGGGCGAGGTATGCGTGCGCATGAGAATGTCTTCCGTGATGTAAAAGGAATCCTGCATGTCGCGCGCCGGATGATCCTTCGGCAGGTTCAGTGCCTCGAAGTTGTAGTGATCACGCTCGATTTCCGGACCCTCTTCGATGCTGTAGCCCATCGCCATGAAAATGCTTTTGATGCGCTCCATCGTGATCGTCAAAGGATGCAGATGTCCCAGAGGCTCGCGCCGCCCGGGGAGCGTCACGTCAATCTTCTCGCTTGCAAGCCTCGCAGAGAGCGCCTCTTCAGCGAGCGACGCACGCTTCTTCTCCAACGCTCCTTCGATGGCAGCACGCGCCTCGTTGACGATCTGCCCGAGACGCGGCCTCTCTTCGGGACTGAGCTTTCCCATGCCGCGCTGGATCATCGTAAGCTCGCCTTTTTTGCCGAACACCTTGACGCGAATGTCGTTGAGCTCTGAAAGCGTCACGTCCGCAGATTCGATGGCCTTGACGGCGTCCTCGCGAATCTTCGCTATCTTGCCTTCCATAAATGACCTCCCAAATCACAAAAACGGCAAAGCAGAAAAGAAACCTTCGCCCCTTGGCAGGGGGGGGTCTGCCGCCGTCCCATAGCGCCTCGGGGCTGCGCCCAGCCGTCCGTCGTTGCTGCAATACTGTCTAAAAGTATATTACACTCGCAAAGAAAAGGCAAATCTTTTGCTGAAATTCGCCAGAAAGGCTGGAAATATGGTATACTATACGCTAAACGGAAAAATCAAGGAATCATGGATGAATGAGATCCGTCAGACCGGTGCAAACCAAATGCACGGAAATGGTGATGGAACCACCCGTATTTCCTTGCAAGCAAAGGAGCATGAATAACATATGCTGTTAACCCGTAATTGCGTGGAGCTTCTCGCACCAGCCGGCACTTGGGATGCCCTCGTCGCCGCCGTCGAAGCAGGTGCAGATGCCGTCTATCTCGGCGGCAAGCACTTCAACATGCGCATGCACCACGGCGATACGAATTTCGACAACG
>ERZ773197.247-NODE-247-length-45745-cov-14.540972_pt1 | contig 45745 bp, 36 predicted proteins | sample MGYA00580999_ERZ773197 | MGnify/ENA primary metagenome ERZ773197 (study PRJEB29015, sample SAMEA2738166) | human oral metagenome | biome: human oral; feature: human-associated habitat; material: saliva | place: China | collected 2185 ...
CAAACCGCAGGCGTAGCGGTGCTACGTCGAGGATTTGTCGACGACGAGAGGACAGTGCAGATGCGTGAAGATGGGTGGCTGAATTTATCAGTGGTTCCTAAAGAGCACGACAAGAAAGAAGTTTTTTCTCCGATGTCATCCTGGCTGCTCTACGTACTCCTCTCCGCACTTTCTGCTGCCTTTGTTTCCATCTTCGGCAAGATGAGGCTCGAAGGCTCGACAGCAGCCCCGCCACCGCCATGCGCGGCGTCATCATGGCAATCTTCCTCGTCACGGTCATGATCGTGCAGGGACACGCCTCTCATCTGCCCGAGGTGTTCGCCGATCGCCGCGCTCTGGCATGCGTTGCCCTGAGCGGCATTGCCGGCGCCACGTCCTGGCTCTTCTACTTCATGGCCTTGAAGACCGGCGACGTTTCACGCGTCGCCCCCATCGACAAGTTCAGCGTCGTCTTCGCCGTCCTTCTCGCCATCCTTATCTTCGAGGAAGAAGTCACTCTCTCGCACGGCATCGGCATCTTCCTCATCGCGATCGGCAGCCTGATGATCGCGATATTGTAAGACAGCGCTGATAAAAGAGCCGCCCCCCGACCGAAACAGCGGCTGAGGGCGGCTCTTTTCCTATTTTCATATTCGTGCGCATGTCAGCCCATTTGCCCCTGCAGCAGGAAATCCGCTACATGCATGCTCCTGATCCCCTCGTAATTCCCGCCGGCAAATGCATCGGCGCGCAGGACATACTTCGGGTAGTTGTCGCGGATTTCCAACAGGCGCTCATATTCTCTGCGCTCCGTCTTTTCCGAGCGGATTTCCTGCGTGACCTGCACATAGATTTTCTCGCCTTGCCGTTCCCCGACAAAATCCACCTCACCGTCCGCAGTCTTGCCGATACAGACCGCGTAACCGCGGCGGCAAAGCTCAAGATAGACGACGTTTTCGAGGCTAGCCGCCACACTGTCCGGCGTATAGCCAAGCACACTGTAACGAAGCGCCGTATCTGCCGGATAAAACTTTTCCTGCGTCTTCAGTATTTCCTTGCCTGCGAGATCATAGCGCGCACATCGATGCAGGAGATATGCCTTTTCCAACTGACTCAGATACCTGTATACCGTTTCATTGTCGAGTTTGCGCTGTTCCGCTTTCAAGTAAGCGGAAATCGACTTTGCCGAGAAGGTATTCCCTACATTGGAAAACGTATAGCGAACGACGCGCTCCAACAGATCGATCTTGCGGATATTGCTGCGCCGTACGATGTCGGAAAAGATCGTGGAATTATAGATATCGCGCACGATCGTATAAATCTCATCGGCTGTATACTCGCGCAGATGCGTGGCGGGAAAACCGCCAAGACGGATATACGCCGCCAGCTCCGTGCGAACATCGAGAAGCTCTGCATAGCGCTTCTTGAATGTCAGATATTCGGCAAAGGAAAGCGTAAAGATGCGAAAAGAAACATAGCGCCCCGTCAGATATGTGGCGATTTCCGAAGACATCATGCGGGAATTGGAGCCTGTCACATAGATATCGACATCGCCTTCTGCAGCAAGGGAATTGACGACGCGCTCCCAGCCTTCGATCTCCTGAACTTCATCAAAGAAGAAGTATGTCTTGCCGACGGAACGAAGCCGGGCTTTCGCGGCGGCGAACATCTCCCGCGCCGTCATCATTTCGTACTCCATCGAATCAAAACGCATGCTGACGATGTTCTCTGACGGAACACCGCGCTCCTGCAATTTCTCCATGAGCATATTCAGTATCGTAGACTTACCCGAGCGGCGAATCCCCGTGAGCACTTTTACAAAAGGCGTGTCCGCATACGCCATGATTTTATCTACATACAGCGGCCGTGGAATCATCGCTGTCACCCCCTTCAAGAATATTACCGCAAAACTTATGAAAAAGCAAAAGTTTTAGGATTATAACCGCAAAACTTACGAAGTTAGATAAACTTGCGAACATAGCCGGAAACGAAGCCGCCCCCGACCGAGACATCGGCTGAGGGCGGCTTTTTCATACTTCAAAACAGCGATTCCATGTGTGCCTCATCGTCCGCGACTTCGATCCTTGCGAAGGAGAGCGCGGTGTCGGGGGCTTTTCCGGCGAGCTGTTGGCTCTTCAGGTATTGGACGCGGTTCAGTCTCGATTCGACGAGGTTGAGGATGTAGATATTGTCGAAGCGGTTGTAGATGGACTCGCCGCCGAGACCCGTGAGGCAAATGAGCTGCGTGTTGTTCTTCTTCGCCACTTCCATCAGCGGCTTCAGGAGATGCGAGGCGTTCGTCTGCGCGAAGGGATTGTCCATGAGGAGAACCTTGCCTTCGTTGCGCTCGGCGAAGATGTCGGTTTCGTCGCGCCGCATGTAGTGAAGCAGGCTCGCGAGGATGACGAAGGCGGACAGGAAGCCTTCGCCGCCCGAGTTGCTTGCGACCTCGTTCCATGTGATCTGACGCTCGCGCTGCGCTTCGATCTTGAAAAGTTCGATGTGGATGTTGGCGATGCCGATGACGTCATCGTAAAGCTCCCGCGTCGTCAGTCGCTTGCCGATGAAATCGTGCAGGGTGTCCTCCTTTTCGAGCAGATCGATGCCGCGCCGCGTGAGCGCCTCGACCTTCTCCTCGATGCGCGTGCGGTAGGCGCTTTCGTTCTCGCTCCACAGGGGCAGCTCGATGCGCAGCATTTTGATGGCGCGGCCGCGCACGCGGATGCTCGAATTGCTGTCGATCTTGCCCATCTGCGCGTGAACCTCGCGCACATACTCCTGCAGGAGGGCGACGATCTGCTGCTTTTCGTCCTCCACCATGGCGATGTCGACGAGCAGCTTTGCCATGAGGTCGCGATACGACTGGCGTATGACGGCGAGCTGGCGTAGCACCTTCTCCGCCTCCTCGACGCATGCGAGCAAAGTTTCGAGCGGCTTCTTGAAGAAGTCCTCCTGAAACGTCTCAATGTGCGCCGCGCTGTTGAGCGCCTGCGTCAGCTTCTCGCGCGAGCGTGTCCTCTCCTCGCAGCCCTTTCGATAACTTTGCTGCAAGCGTCCCGTGAAGCTGCGCAGGAATGCCGCGTCGGCATGGGCGAAGTCTTCCTCGAAGGCGACTTCCGCCTGCGGCTCCTCCGCCTCGTACTCCGCCAGACTCGTCAGGATGCTGTCGTAGCAGCGCTGCCGCTCCTGCCATGCCGCCAGAGTCTTCTCATGGCGGCGCTTTTGCTGCAGCAGCTCCTCCTTTCGCGCCTCGTGGTCGAGGACGGGGATCGCCTCGCGCTCCAGCGGCTCTTCCTTGCCGCAGGCGCGCTTCATCTCGCGCCTGTTCTGCTCGATGCGCTGCTCCGCGAGGGCGATTTCCTTGTCGGCGGCGTTCTTCTCGCGCTCCTCGTCGCGCCGCTTCTTTTCGCACGCTGCCTCCTCGCGCTCCGCCTGCTCCTCCTCCGCCTCGCTGTAGAGGACGCCGCGCCACGCCTCGGGCTCCATCTCATACTTGCGCGCCAGACGCTGCAACTCCTTCTGCGCCTGCCGCACGCGCTCCGCCGCGAGCTTCTGCTGCGCTTCGAGCGCCTGCTCGCGCGCGGAGACCTTTTCCGTGATCGCCTGATAGCGTGCCAGCAATGCGGTGAAGTCGTCCACCGGCGTCTTGAGGGCGGCAGGCTTCGCCGCCTCTTCGTAATGGGCAAAGGCAAGCTGCGTGCGCTGCAGCTCTTCCAGACGGCGCTGGGCCTCCTCACGCCCGCGCTCCTCCGTGCGAACGGCGAGCGCCAGCTGCGCCAGCGAGGCGCGCACCGCCTCCTTCTTCTTTTCCAGCGCCGCCAGCCGCGCGCGGCAGTCTGCCAGCCGCGCCTTTTCTTCCAGATATCTGCCGTAGGCGTCCGTCAGCTCGCCAAGCTCCCTCTGCTGCTGCTCGCGCCGCGCCGCTTCCCTCTCCAGCGTGCGCAGCTCTTCCGCCAGCGTCTTTTCCTCCTGCCGCAGCGCCTGCAAGTCCGCCTTCGCCTGCACGAGGGCGGCGGCGAGCGCCGCGCATACATCTTCTAGCTCCTCGATCTCCTTCTCTGCCGCACGGTAGAGCGGCTCCGTCACCGCCTGCTCACGCAATTTGTCGCGCAGCTTCACATAGTTCTCGTGCTCCTTGCGCCGCTCTTGCAGCTCCTTTTGCAGGCGCGCCGCTGCCGCTTCCTTCTCTTCGAGCAGGCGGCGCAGCTTTTCTTCGTTCAGAAGGTTCTTGTTGAACAGCATGTAGAAGTGGACATTGCCGACAGGCTGTGCGCCGAGCTCTTCGCTGCGTTCCAGACTCTCGCGCGTCACGAGCGGCACGGGCGCGGCGGTGAAGACCATCGGCGGCTCCGCTTGAAGTCGCTGCAGCTGCGCTTCCGACAGGATGAGCGCGTACGGCAGGAAGGGATTCTTCTCGCAGAGCGAGAGGTTTTCCTCCTCCGAAAGCCCGTTGCGCTTCAGCCACTCCATGCCGTAGACGAGGGGGATGCCGAGATTCTCGAACATCTTCCGCAAGCCCGGCGGCAGGCTGATGTTGCGCCCCGTGCGGAGATTTTCCAGCTCATCCCTGCACTTCTTCTCCTCCACCGTCAGCTTCTGCAGGATCTCCGCCATCTCCTTCAGCTTGCCTGCAGCAGCTGCGAGGAGCCCTTCCCCATCGAAGAGCGCCGCGTCCGTCTCGCTTCGGTCGAGGTACTTGAGCGCCCGCCTGCGGTAGGCAAGCTCCTCATCGTAGCCCTGCAGGATCTGCCGCGCCCGCACGAGCGCCGCCTGCTTCTCCACCTCCTGCTGCCGCTGCATCTCTGCGGCACGCTCCGTGCGCACGATCTCCGTGCCGACCTCCGCCTGACGCGCCTTCTTGCTGCGCTCCTTCGCCGCCGCTACGGCAGCTGCGTCGTCGAGCGCCGCTGCCAGCGCCTGCAGCTTCCCCGACTCGTACTCGCCGACGATGTTGCGCACGAGAGGCGCCTGCCAGCGCTCGGCATAGCGATCCTCGACGCGGTCGTAGGCCGCCGTCGCCGTCTTCAAGGCGCCCTCCTGCTGCGCGCGCTCGACGCGCTCCTGCTCCACCGCCTCCGCCTCTTGCCGCGCCGCCGCCTCGCGCGCCGAAAGCTCATCCAGACGCTTCTCCGTGCTCCTTACACGCTGCTCCTCTGCCCCAATCTGCTGCTCGTAGTGCAGGCGCAGCCGGTAGCCGATGTAGTCGCGCTCCGGTCCCAGCTCGCGCTCCTCATGGCGGCAGACATCCAGAAGCTGCACGATCTTTTCCAGCTCCGCCTGCTCTTTCGAGAGTCCTCCCTGCTGTCGGGCAAGCTGCAGCAACTGCCGCCGCTTCTGCCAGGCGGCGCGCTCTTCCTCGCACGCCGCCATGCGCTCCTGCGCCGCTCGCAGGCGCTGCCGCAAAGCCTCGCACGCAGCGGCTTCCTCGTAGTGCCGCGCCGAATAGCGCTGGTACTCGACCTCGCGGATCGCTCCTTCGAGCGCGTCGAGCGCCTCCGCCTCGCTGCGGCTCTCATCCGCCGCCTGCCCGTCGAGGCGGGCGATCTCTTTCATGTAGCAGACGAGTTGGTCGCGCATGGCGGCGGCCGCCGCCGAGCTGCGCCCGTACGCCTCGGCACGCTCCTCGATCTTCAGCGCTTCCTCCTCGAAGTGCTGGATCTTTGCCTTGCGCTCGATCTTCGAGCGGTTGCCCTGATAGAGGCGCACATACTTCTCCAGTATGCTGCGGAACTCCCCCATGCGGTTCTGCTCTTTGTTCAGCTTGCTCTCGATGGCATCAAGGAACCACTTCTCGACGAGCCCTTTCTCATCCTTGCAGTCAGAGAAAAGCTTCGACAGCCCCGACTCCTCCTCGTTGACCTTGCGGATGATGTTCTGCCATTCGCGATAGTCAATGCCGTATTCCATGAGCTTCGTGAAGTATTGCTTCGCCTGCGCGGCGCTGTTCATATCGTAGCTCAGAAACTTCTTCTGCGGCTGCCTGCGCAGCGTCTCGAAGAGCTGCCGGCACGCGGCATAGCTCTTGAGCCGCACCTCCGTGCGCGTCTTCTCGACGACGGGCAGATGATGTATGTCCTCCGTGCACGGCGCCCTGTACTCGCTGAGGAAGTTGACGATCTCAAGCGCCTCGCCCGCGTCGACATCCTGGCTGCGGCGCACCATCATGCCCGTCAGCAGGCAACCGCCGCCCTGCTCCAGCTGCCATTCGACGAGGATGAAGGACGGCTGCGGCGTGCGGAAATAGCCGGCGAACGGCCTGTCCTTCACATTGCGGAAGCGCCTCTGCACGAAGGGCGCACAGAGCATCTGCACGAGGACGGACTTGCCGCCGCCGTTCTGCAGGGAGATCAGCGTGCTCTCGCCGTTGAAGTGCATCGTTTCGTCGCTGATGCGGATCGCGTCATGGTTGTAATTGATATTGATCAGCCGCACCGCGCGGATCTTGCTCATCGGCTTCCACCCCCAGCACCTTGAGAACGCGCGAATGATTGTTCTCGTTCAATAAATTCCATGCCATGAAACGATCGAGCTTGCGCCGCGTCTTGATCATCTCATCCTGCTCCACATACTCGATGAGCCCCTGTGCCTGCAAAAAGCGCAGGATGCGGTAGAGGAAGCCCTCCTTTGTCGTGCGCTGGCGCGTGCCGCGGTCGTCGGAGCGCAGCGATTCGTAGGCTTCGAGCATATCCTGATAGGCGAGCCCCTGCGCCTCCTGCTCCTCCGCCGCAAGCTCCGCGCCCTCCCGGAGGCGTTCCGAGATGGAATTTTGCAGCTCGCCGACGCGGATGTAGTCGCGCGTCTTGCTGCTCGCGCCCTGCCCGTCATAAAATTCGAGCAGCAGCACGAGGATGGCAAACTGGGCGAGATAGTAGTCCTTGTCCGTCGCGTTGCTGCGGCAAAGCTCCTTCTTCAGATGTGCGCGCGTGTAGCCGAGGAAGTCATTGTCCGGCTCGGGAATCAGGTAAACAGCGTCGCCGTAGCGCTTCACGCGGCTCGCCGCGATCCGTCCCTGCGCCTTGACCATCTCCTGCACGGGCTCGGACTCCGTATAGGCGCGGTAAAGCTCGCGCGCCTCCTCCTCGCGCAGCTCATGATGTTCGAGCAGGTAGTAGAATATCTCCTGACTGAGTCGCACCTCTTCTCTTTCATACGCCATCTTCGTTCCCCTCCTGCACGCGCAAGACCACCTCCGAGCAGCGCACGACGCGCTCGCTGCCCGCACCGTCCGGCACGCCGCGAAAAATCACGGGCGGCGCCTCGTAGAGCTTCTGCGCCTCGATGCGGCGGATCCTCCCCCAGGCGGGATGCTCGTCCAGGATGTCGAGCACCATCGCGCTCAGGCGAAAGTCCTTCGCCTCCTCGCGGATGTAGGCGGCGCGCTCCCGGCGCAATGCCTCGACGTCAAGCGATGCCGCCTTCAAGAGCTCGACCATGACCTCCTTGAAGATATGGACGTCGGGCAGGAGCGCCGCGCGCTTCGCCTCGTCTTCTGCCGCTGCCTCGGCGAGCGCCGAGAGGCGCACCTCGCCCCGCGCTGCCAGAGCACCGAGCAGGAAGGTGAGGCAGGCGGCGTACTTCGCGAGCTTCTCCTGCTGCAGGCGCGCCTGCTCCTCTCGCCACGCCGCCTCGTCGAAGTCCACGTCCTCCGTCGTCTCTTCGTCCTCTGCCGTCCGGCGGGCGCGCTGCTCCTCCGTGACCTTGCGCGGGTTGAAGATCTTCGCGGGCGCGCGGTTGAAGAGCGGCGCGAGGAAGATGTCGAGCCGGCCGAGCGCAGCAGGATTCGCCAGCACCTTGTCGAAAAGCTCCGTGCGCAGGCTGAAGCGCCGCACGAGGGACATCTCCGCCATCTTTTCGAGCTCCGACGTATAGAGCGCCTTCAAGTCGAAGTGGCTGCCAAGGATGCGCTGGTGCTCGTCGATGACGCGCCCCAGATAGCGCTCGATCTCGCGCAGGTTTCTGAGCTTCTCTGCCTCCTCGGGCAGAAGCGCCTGCACATCAACGCTGCCCGCCTCCATCTCGCGCACGCGCGACTGCACGAGCTCGCGGTAGTGGCGAAACTTCTCCTTCGTCTCGTCGATCGTCGCGAGGTCGTCGCGCAGGAGCCGCTCGTAGTCGCCGACGCGGTAATCAAGCACGTTGCGGCGGATGCGCAGCATTGCCTCGCGAATCTTCTGCAGCTGGATCTGCATGAGGTTGAAGACGTTCTTGATGTCATCGAGCGCCTTGTCGTAGCTCTGCTTCTCCAAATGCATCTGGAAGATGAGTTCCTGAATCGTCAGCTTCAGATTGCTCTCGACCTCCAACGTGCCGAGCAGCAGATTGTAGCCGTCGTCCGTCAGATAATACGAGGTGCGCCGCACCTCGCGCTCGACGTAGACAATCCGGTTCGCCACATAGCTGATATGGATCGCCTCGAAGCCGCCCTGTTCGAAATCGCAGCCGGAAAAGTACATGGCGCGCCCCTCGTTCGACAGGACGATGTTGACGATGAAGTCGGCGAGGCGCTGACAGTCGTCGAACGACATCGCCTTGCGGAAATGCTCTGCGTTGACGGCATCGACGAAGACACTGATGTCGTCCATCGTGCAGGCCTCTTCCTTCAGCGACTGCTCCATGATGTAGAGCAGAACGGCGAAGATCATGTTGAGCTGCTCCGCCAGAGTCTCGAAGCCGCACTCGCGCCAAAGCGCCTTCTGGCTGCTGTTCGCGAAGAGCAGGGCGTAGAGCCCCACCGTCTTCATGCGCTTTGGGAAAGCCTTGAGAAAATCATACTGCATTGCGCCACCCCGCCTGAACCTGCACACATTCCGTGCTCAAAAATCTTCCAAGTGCAATATCTCCTGCGGGATGTAGCGCCCCCCCTCCAGAATCTGCTGCATGGCGAGGATGTCCGCCGCTGCGAAATGCGCGAAAAAGCCGCCCGTGATATGCCGGTTCTGCTTCTCCTTCGTCTGCGGCAGAGCGATGCCCGCCGCCTTTTCGAGCATGGCGCGGTACGCCGCCAAAAAAGGCCGCACCGTCCAGGGCGCGGCGAGAGCCTCGGCGAGATTTTCGTAAATGCCGATGCCCTCGTAGTCGAGATCGCCGAAGTAGAGGAGATCGTTCGCCTCCTCCTTCATATACGGCTCCGCGCTGACAGAAAACTCGCGAAAGCTGCTCACGACGCGCTTGCCCGCACCGTAAATCAAGGTGCCGACCGCCTCGCCCAGAAGAGACGACGCGCCTGCCAGCAAGTGGCGCCGCATGCTGAAAAACGTGTCCTTGTTCTCGACGATGAGTATCTTCTGCGGCGTTTCCCTGTGCTGTGCGTAATAGGAAAAAGGCTCCGCCGTCCTGTAGCAGTTGAGCTGCGCCAGTTCGAAGCCACAGTGCTTCAAGACGCTCCTGCCCGCGCCCTGCAGCAGGAACTTCTCCTCGCCCCAGATCTGGAAGCTGCGCTCGTTGCAGGAAATCTCCTGCCCGAGCTTTGCCGCGTGCAGCTGCAGGAAATCGTGCAGCGCGCGCACCGCCGCCCGCTCCTTCTCATAGACGGCGAGGTGGCGCAGATAATAGTCGACCGAGAGGCGCGGCATCGTGCGGTAGAGAAGCTCCTCCCGATATGCCGCATAGTCGGGCGCTTCCTCGCTGAGCCAATATTCGAGGTGCAGCGCCGGCCGCTTGCCGTTCGTGCCCGAGCTCTTCAGCGGCTTGACGCGCCCCTCTGCCAGAAGCCCCATGATGAAGCGGTGCTGCTCCTCGTAAGGAGCCGCCGACCGTCCCTTGAGCAGCTGCTCCAAAGATACCCGCTTCAAAAGGCTCCGCCCCCTTTTTCTTGCATCCTCACGCTTCCTTCGCCACAGGCTCCTTCTGTCCCAGTGAGACGAAGAAGCCGAGGACGGCGCCGAGGGCGGCGGGGCAGACCCAGCCCATCATGACGCCGTAGAACGGGACGTACGCCGTGAGCATTTCGTAGAGAGCCGCCGAGCCGAAGCCTGCGGCATGAAGTGCGTCCGTCAGCGAAAAGACGAGCGTGAAAAGAATCGCGCCCTGGTAGATGCTCTTTCGCCAGCCGATGAAGCGATCGAAGAGAGAGAGCATGACGAAGACGATGACGAGCGGATAGATCGCCACGAGGAAGGGCACGGCGAGCGCGATGATCTGCGTGAGGCCGATGTTCGACGCGCCGAAGCTGAAGAGGATGGAAAAGAGCAGCAGGCGCTCGTAGGAAATCTTCTTCTTGAAGAGCTTGTGGAAGAACATTGCGGCGCTCGATGTGATGCCACAGCACGTCGTGATGCACGCGAGGAGGATGATGAGCGCAAGGAGCACATTGCCCAACGCACCGAAGAAGATGCGCACGGCCTCGGCGAGGAGCTGTCCGCCGTTCTCCGAATGTCCGAGAACCGTCGCGCTCGTCGCTCCAAGGTAGGCCAAGGAGCCATAAACGCAGGCCATGAGGAATACGGTGATGAAGCCGGCCGCAAAGCATGCCTTACCGATGGTGTGCGTGTCGGTCACGCCGCGATAGCGCACGGCATTGACGACGAGTGCGCCGATGGCGATGGTCGCGAGGAGATCCATCGTCTGATAGCCGTCCTGGAATCCCTGTGCATACGGCGCATCAATATAGGCGCCCATCGGAGCGAGCACTTCCCCCATCGGTGCCCAGAATGTGCGCAAAAAGAGAATCACAAGAACGACGAGCAGCGCGGGCGTGAGCATCTTGCCCACGCGGTCGATGAGCTTGTTCGGATTGAGCGACAAATAGTACGATGCGCCAAAGAAAAGCGCCGTGTAGATGACTTGCGGAAGCGTGACATCGCCCGCACCAACGAAGGGACGAATGCCGATCTCAAACGAGACGGCGCCCGTCCTCGGCATGGCGAACAGCGGGCCAATGATGAGATATAAGATGACGAGCAGCGCCGTCGCGAACCAAGGGAACGTGCGCCTCTTCAGAAGCTGCACATACTCGCCGCCCGCGAGCGCGATCGCCATGATGCCCAAAAGCGGCAGTCCGACGCCCGTCGTCATGAAACCGAGCATGGCAGGCAGCGTGTTCGTCCCCGCCGCCTGTCCCAAGGCAGGTGGGAAGATGAGGTTTCCCGCCCCGAAAAAGACGGAGAACATCATGAATCCCAGAGTCAAAAGATCCTTCTTCTTCAATCGGTTCATTTCGCATTCCTCTCAAAATTCTCTTCCAACAGCGGCTTCAGAAACTTGCCCGTGTACGAGGCCTTGACCTTCACGATATCCTCGGGACGGCCTTCGGCAACGATCGTGCCGCCGCCCGAACCGCCCTCAGGGCCGAGGTCGATGATGTGGTCAGCCGTCTTGATGACATCGAGGTTGTGCTCGATGACGACGACCGTGTCACCGCCGTCGACGAGGCGGTGCAGGATGCCGAGGAGCTTCGCGATGTCGGCAGTGTGCAGTCCCGTCGTCGGCTCGTCGAGGATGTAGAGCGTGCGCCCCGTCGAGCGGCGCGCCAGTTCCGTCGCGAGCTTCACGCGCTGCGCCTCGCCGCCCGAGAGCGTCGTCGCACTCTGCCCAAGCTTGATGTAACCGAGCCCAACGTCGGCAATGACCTTGAGCTTCGTCTCGATGCGCGGGATATTCTTGAAGAACTCCACAGCTTCATCAACCGTCATGGCGAGCACGTCGGCGATCGTCTTTCCCTTGTAGCGCACCTCAAGCGTCTCACGATTGTATCGCGCCCCCTTGCAGACCTCGCACGGCACATAGACATCGGGCAAGAAGTGCATCTCAATCTTGATGATGCCGTCGCCGCGGCACGCCTCGCAGCGTCCGCCCTTGACGTTGAAGCTGAAGCGCCCGGGCTTGTAGCCGCGCATCTTCGCCTCCGTCGTCTGACTGAAGAGCTGGCGGATGGCATCGAATACGCCCGTGTACGTCGCAGGATTCGAGCGCGGCGTGCGCCCGATCGGCTGCTGGTCGATGTCGATGATCTTGTCGACGTGCTCAAGTCCCAGAATTTTCTTGTGCTTGCCGGGCTTTCCCTTCGCATGGTAGAGTCTTGAGGCTATGCCCTTGTAGAGGATCTCGTTGACGAGCGTCGACTTGCCCGAGCCGGAAACGCCCGTGACGAGAATCAGTTCCCCGAGCGGGAACTTCACGCGCAAGTTCTTGAGATTGTTCGCCGCCGCGCCGACGACCTCGATGAAATTGCCCGTGCCCGTCCGGCGGCGACTCGGCACGGGGATGAACTTCTTCCGCGCGAGATACTGTCCCGTGACCGACTCGGCGACCTGCTTGATCTCTTCTGCCGTGCCCTCGGCGACGACACGCCCGCCATGCGCTCCTGCGCCGGGACCGATGTCGATGATATGGTCGGCGGCATACATCGTATCCTCGTCATGCTCGACGACGATGAGCGTGTTGCCGAGATCGCGGAGATGCTGCAGCGCCGCCAAGAGGCGATTGTTGTCGCGCTGATGAAGTCCGATGCTCGGCTCATCGAGGATGTAGAGCACGCCCATGAGTCCCGAACCGATCTGCGTCGCCAGCCGTATGCGCTGCGCCTCGCCGCCCGAGAGCGTGCCCGCCGCACGCGAGAGCGTCAGGTAGTCAAGCCCGACGTTCAAGAGGAAGCCGAGACGCGCGTGGATCTCCTTCAAGATCTGTGCGGCGATCTTCGTCTCGCGCTCCGAAAGCGAAAGCCCTGAGAAGAATTCGTCGCACTCGCGGATCGTCAGCGCCGTGACCTCGGCGATGTTCTTGCCGCCGACCTTGACGGAAAGCACCTCGGGACGAAGACGCGCCCCATGGCACGCAGGGCATGGCGTGATCGTCATGTAGTTCTCGTAGTCCTCGCGCATCGCGTCCGTATCCGTCTCGCGGTAGCGCCGCGCAAGCATCGGCATGACGCCCTCGAAGGCCGAATGATGCAGCTTGTACTCGCCGAACATGTTCTCGTAGCCAAATTCGAACTTCTCCTCGCCCGTGCCGTGGAGAAGAAGCTCCTGCACCTTCTTGTCCAAGTCACGAAACGGCGTGTCGACCGTATAGCCGTAATGCTTGAGAACGGCCTCCATCTGGCAGTTCGCATAAGTGTTGAGGTTCTTGGAAAGCGGCGCGAATACTCCCTCAGCAAGCGACAGCGAATCGTCGGGTACGACGAGCTCCAGGTCAAACTCCATGTTGCTGCCGAGGCCGCTGCACGTCGGACATGCGCCGTAAGGGCTGTTGAACGAGAACATGCGCGGCGTGATTTCGGGCAGGCTGATGCCGCAGTCGACGCACGCGAAGTTTTCGCTGAACATCAAAAGCTCGCCGTCGACGATCTGCACGTAGACGACGCCCTCTCCCATCTTCAAAGCCGTCTCCAAGGAATCGGCCAGACGCTGCTCCATGCCCTCGCGAACGACGAGGCGGTCGACGACGACTTCGATCGTATGCTTCTTCGCCTTGTCGAGGTGAATCTCTTCGCCGAGGTCGACGACCTCGCCGTCGATGCGCACGCGCACATAGCCTTCGCGGCGGATGTGGTCGAGAATCTTCTTGTGCTCGCCCTTCTTGCCGCGAACGATCTGCGCCATGATCAGGAGCTTCGTGCGCTCGGGAAGAGCCTCAAGCTTGTCCATCATCTGATCGACCGTCTGCTGCGCGATGGGCTTGCCGCACTTCGGACAATGCGGGCGGCCGGCGCGCGCGAACATCAATCGCATGTAGTCGTAAATCTCCGTCACCGTGCCGACGGTCGAGCGCGGGTTGCGGCTCGTCGTCTTCTGGTCGATGGAAATCGCCGGTGAAAGTCCCTCGATATTGTCAACATCGGGCTTGTCCATCTGACCAAGGAACTGCCTTGCATAGGACGACAGCGACTCCACATAGCGCCTCTGTCCCTCGGCATAAATCGTATCAAAAGCAAGCGAGGACTTGCCCGATCCCGAAAGCCCCGTGACGACGACGAGTTTGTCGCGCGGGATCTCCACGTCGATATTCTTCAGATTATGGGCGCGCGCGCCCTGTATGCGAATCACATTCTCCATAAAGTATTTTCCTCCGTTCACCCATTATATAGAAAATAACATCTTTTGTCACCAATATTTCCTGACTTATATGCATCAAGAGGTTCTCTCCCCATGGGTGCAGAAGAAAAAAACAGGCTGCCCCTAGCCGATCTTCCAGCCAAGGGCAGCCTGTTTTTTGCTGCCTTCATTCTTCCAGCAAGGCCTGATACACATCTCGACGGCTCAGGTTCAGCCGTTTCGCCGCTTCGCGCATGGCTTCCTTCTTCGACATGCCTTCTTGCATAAAGCGTGCGACGAGGTCCTGCGGCGTCTCCTGCAATGCGGCCTCCTGTACCTCGCCATCTGCCGCCCCCGCGACAACGAGGACAAACTCGCCGCGCGGTTCTTCCGCGCTGTAGTGCGCGAGCAAGTCGGCGAGCGTGCCGCGCCGGAACTCCTCGTAGCGCTTCGTAAGCTCACGCGCAGCTGCCGCAGGCCGCGCTCCGCCGAAAGCAGAAGCGAGCGCCTTGAGCGTATCCTTCAGATGGTGCGGCGCTTCATAGAAGATGAGCGTTTCCCTTCGCGCGGCGACTTCGGCGAGAAGATCGCCGCGCTTCGCCGCCGTGCGCGGCAAAAAGCCCACAAAGGTGAAGCGCCGCGTGTCGAGTCCCGAACAGATGAGCGCTGAGAGTGCGGCGTTCGCGCCGGGCAGGGGCGATACGGCTACTCCTGCGTCTATGGCCAGAGCGGCGAGGTGGCTGCCCGGGTCGGCGATACCTGGAAGCCCCGCATCGCTGACACAGACGAGGTCGTTTCCTGCGAGCAGGAATTCCACGAGGCGCGGTCCCTTCTCAAACTTGTTGTGCTCATGATAGCTGAGGAGGCGCGTGTGGATATCGTAGCGTGCAAGAAGTTTGCGCGTGTGGCGCGTATCTTCGGCCGCAATCAGCGGCACTTCCTTGAGAATCCTCACGGCGCGCAGCGTCATGTCCTCAAGATTGCCGATGGGCGTCGCCGCGAGGTAGAGCGTGCCCTTTGCGTGCCCGGCTTCCTTCGGCGACGATTCCTGCGCCCCTTCCGTGCGCTCCATCTTACGCCTTGTCCCCCTTTTCTACGGCGACGACATCCTCCCACGCCGCCACGAGCGTCTTGTGCGAGTCGAGCAAAATCGTCGCCGTGCGCCGCTGCGCATTGATGGAGATGACCTTGCCTTCACCTTCCGCCGACGCAACGCGGCTTCCCTGCTTCGGCGGCTTCGGACGGCGCTTGGGGCAGCTCTTCTTGTAGTCCGAGCACTCATATTTGAGGCAGCACATGAGCCTGCCGCAGATCCCCGAAATCTTCGTCGGATTCAAAGAGAGGTTCTGCTCCTTCGCCATGCGGATGGACACCGGCTCGAAGTCGCCGAGGAACATCGAGCAGCACAAAGGTCTGCCGCAGCAGCCCATGCCACCCATGAGCTTCGCCTCGTCGCGCACGCCGATCTGTCTGAGCTCGATGCGCGTGCGGAACACGGAGGCCAGATCCTTGACGAGCTCACGGAAGTCAATGCGCCCGTCCGCCGTGAAGTAGAAGATGATCTTGTTCAAGTCGAACGTGCACTCGACATCGACGAGTTTCATCGGCAGGCCATGCAGCTTGATCTTCTTCTCGCAGACCTTGAACGCCTCTTTTTCCTTGCGATGGTTTTCCTCGACCTTGCGCAGATCCTGCTCCGTCGCCTTGCGTTGCACGGTCTTCAAGACTTGAGAGCCGCTTTCCTCCACCTCTCGCGCCCCTAGGACGACGCGCCCGCACTCCATGCCGCGCACCGTCTCGACGATGACGTCGTCGTCGAGTTCGAGTTCGTATTTTCCCGGGCTGAAATAATATATCTTGCCCGCTTTCTTGAAGCGGACGCCCACAATCGTCTGCAACCCCTTGCCTCCTTCATCTATTGAGAGCGCGGCTTTTCGCGCCCGGCATCACCGTTCGGACTCCCGTGCATCCCGCAGGCGCATCAGCAGCCCTTCAAAGAGGAGCTGAACGCTTGCGTTGCTCCGAAGCCTCCCGAGCGTCTCGCGCACGAGAGCGAGACAGGCGAAGATATGCGTCTCGGGAAAATCCGCGAGAGCATGAGCCAAAGCCCCGCGCTTTTCCTCATGGTAGAGTGTACCACGCCCCGAAAGGAGCGCGAGCATGTCACGAAGAAGGCGAGAGAGAGCGAGCAGCCATTCCTCGGCACGATCGCGCGGCAATTTGCCGAGCTCTTCCGCTTTCGCCCAAAGACTGAACATATTGAGCGCGGAAAGTGAAAAGAGCGTCTGCGCCGCATCCTCCATGAGCTGCAGCCCGCCCCCTTCGAGCAGGAGCAGTGCGTGACCGAGACTGCCGTCCGCCGCCATGGCGAGAGAATGCGCCTTCCGGCTTTCCACGCCGCGCGCGAGGAGAGCCTCTTCAATTCCCTCGGGAGAGAGCGCACCGAAGTGCATGTCGCGCACGCGCGAGAGGATCGTCGGCAGAAGCGCCGTGCGCTTCGCCGTCACGAGCAGGAAGAAGACTGCGCCCTGCGGCTCTTCCAAAGTCTTCAAAAGGCTGTTCGCCGCCGCCTCATTCATAGCGTCGGCATCGTCCACAAGGACGACGAAGCGTCCCGAGAGCAGTGGCTTTCGCGCGGCCTTCTTCTCAATCTCGCGCACGGCGTCGATGCGCAGGACGCGCACGCCCTTGCCGCGGCTCTCGGGCGCCGCCTCAACGTAGTCGGAATGTGTACCTGCGAGGAAGGCGCGGCACGAAGGACAAACGCCGCAAGGCGCATTCTCCCTGCCGCACAGCAAAGCTGCGGCCAAGAGGCGCGCAACCTTCTTCTTGCCCACGCCAGGGATCCCCGAAAAGAGGAGCGCATGGGGCAGGCGACCGTCACGCAGCATGGTCCGCAGCCTATGGATATTCCCTTCGTGCCCGAGGACGTCCTTCCAGGAAAGCGCCTCCTCCATCACATATATAAGTCGACGAGCATACCGCGAATCGCATCGTGACTCGCCACGATGTCCAAGGCGTCCGTCTGACCCGTGCGAATTTTTTCCGCAAGCTCTTCGAGCTTCCGATCGATCTTGCGCACCGTCGTGTAGACCTTCTGCCGTCCCATGCGATCCCAACCTGCCTGCACATGAAGCTGATACATGCGCCCGACCGCCTCGTCGACGAAATCCTTGACGAGATCGCGATACGCCTTAAGCTCATCGTACGTCGGCGTATTCGTAAGGCGTGCGCCCTGCTCGTCAATCTTCTTCAGGATCTCCTGCAGCTGGCGATCGGAAAACGCCGCATGCTGATCGGCGAGTTCCGTTCCGAAGTCCGTATCGCTGCGCACGGGTTCCTGCACAGCTACATCGCGCTCAAGTGTCTGCAGCGCAGATCGCTGCGAGCTTAAGGCATCTATCTTCATAAATTCACAAGCCACCTTCCGCCTGCAATTTTTGACTCTCCTTAAATTATAAAGGTTTTTTCATTTTCGCGCAAGCAGAAGCCCTAAAACTCCTCACGCATCGACTTCCAGCGATCGTGCAGCCAGAACCACTCCTCGGGATGCTCGCGGATATGCTGCTCCAAGACGCGGTTGACCGCCTGCTCGGCCGTGCGGATGTCGGCGCGTTTGTCCTTCGTGCGAGGCACCTCGACGGGCGCGTAAAGGATGATCTTATGCGTGCCGTCCGCCTTGCGCGTGATGAATCCGGGGATGACGCCGATCCCTGCCGAACGTGCCATCGCGGCGGGGCCGGGCACACAATTCGTCGGCTTGCCGAAGAAATCGAGCACGATGCCGTCGTGCCGGCTCGTATCCTGATCGGCAAGAAGTCCGACGACCCAGCCTTCCTTCATCATGCGGAACATCTCGCGCACGTCGTTCTTGTAGATGATGTGCATACCAACGAGCCGCCGATACTCGTTGATGAAGCGATCCATCGCCGCATCCTTCTGGCGCATGGCGACGCCGATGAGTGGAAATCCCGCCTGTGACAGCGCTCCGCCCATAAGTTCCCAGTTGCCCGCATGTCCCGTGGCGATGACCGCTCCCTTGCCCTGGGCGAGGACTCCTTCGAGATGCTCTCTTCCCTCGATCTCGACGTAGTCCGCCATGTTACGCACAATGACGGGAAAGCGCAGAACCTCGAAGAGCATGGGGCCGAAACGCACGGCGCTCTCCTTGGCGATGCGCTCTGACTCCCGCTCATCCGTCCCCAGGCACATGGCGACCTGCGAGGCCGCGAGCTTCTTTCTGCGCACGGGCAGAAAAGGCCAGAGGGCGAGCGCCATGGCGCATCCCAGACGATCGCAGAAGCGCCCGGGCAGAAGACAGACGACGCGGCTCAAGAATCGCACGAGGTAGTACGTCATGCCTTCGCGTCCCTCTCTTTGAGCGCCTTTTCCAGCTGCTTGACCTTCTTGACGAGATCGGGCAGACGCTTCATCGCCGCCTGCATGCGCAGCCATTCCTGATGGCTCTGCACGGGGAATCCCGCACAGAACACGCCCTCGGGCATATCGCCGATGATGCCCGAACGCGCTGCATAGACGGAATTTCCGCCGATGTGGATGTGCCCGACCGTGCCGACCTGCCCGCCGAAGGTCACATTCGGCCCTGTCGTCGTCGAGCCGGAGATGCCCGTCTGCGCGACGATGAGATTCCCCTCGCCGATCTTGCAGTTATGCCCGATATGGACGAGATTGTCGATCTTTGTGCCGCGTCCGATGACGGTCGATCCCGTCGTAGCGCGATCAATGCCGACATGCGAGCCGATCTCGACGTCATCTTCGAGGACGACGTTGCCGACCTGCGGCACCTTCGTATGAACGCCGCCCGACGTCGTGAAACCGAAGCCATCGGAGCCGATGACCGAGTTCGCGTGAAGCACGCAGCGTTTGCCGATGCGGCAGCGCTCGCGCACTGTGACGCTCGCGTAGAGGACGCTCTTCTCACCGATTTCAGCGTACTGCCCGACGTAGACGTGCGGGTAAATGACGGCGCCCGCAGCGATCTTCGCGTGCTCGTCGACGACGGCAAAGGGAAGAATCGAGGCGCCCTCTTCCACCTCGGCGGTCTTCGCCACGAAAGCCTGCGGGCTGACGCCCGCAGGAATCTGCAGCGGCGGCGTGAAAAGCTCCAAAAGCTTCGCGAAGGCGGCACGCGGCTCCTTCACATGGACAGCGGGCAGAGGAAAGTCCTGCACATCTTCGGGCAGGAGGACGGCGGCCGCCCGCGACGCCTTGGCCTCCTCGATATGGGGCGGGGCGGCAAAGGTGATCTCCGTCCTGCCCGCCGCCTCGATGTTCGTCGCGCCCGTGACGACGATGCTTTCATCGCCTGCAAGCCGGCCTTCCAAGAAGCGGGCGATTTCCCCCAACGTCTTTTTCATCGTCATGTCCTCTCCCAGTCTCACTGAAGCGCTTTGATCACATCGTCTGTGATGTCCGTGCCGCCGAGATGGACGAGCTTCTGCTCATCCACGTTGAAGAGAACAGCATCCAATTTCTTCGTGCGTGCAATCTCGCCGACGGCCGTCTGCAGTTTGATCGTCTTCTGCTGGTCGTAGATGCTGCTCGTCTGCTGCATCTTGCCCATCGCCTGCTGCTGCGCCTGCTGCATCTCCTCGGGCGGCGCACCCTGCGCCTGTTTCGCCTTCAACTCCTCTTGTGCCTGCTTCTGCACTTCTTCCATTTTCGACTTCATCTCGGCGTCAATATTCACGATGGCCGGCGCTTCCTTCTCGACGCGGCTCGGATCGACATAGCCGATCTCTGCCTTGCCGCAGCCTGCGGCGAGCGTCATGACGGCAAAGGCGCCTGCGAGCATCGCCATGCGCTTCTTGTTCTGCTTCATGATTTTCCACTTCTTTCTAAGTATTTCCGGGCGCAAGCTCGGCAATCAATTCTTCTGTCAGATCGAGTGCGGCGGGAGCGACGACAGGAAAGCGAAGCGAGGGAGCATCTGTCTCTTCTCGCCGCATATCTGCAGCTTCATCCGTTTCCTTCGCAACGACGAGGGAAAGATGGTGGAGGAGCGCGAGCTTCGCCGCCTTGCTCTCAATATCCTTGCGGATGTGCTCGCGAATGATGCGCACTTCTTCGCCCTTTGCCGCGAGCGCCGCTTTCTTGCGGCGCAGGATCTCATCGATCTCGACGCCCTGCATTGCCTGCAGGAGCGCCTCGCTGTTGCGCCTTTCCGCTTCCGCCTTTTGGCGTGCGGCTTCTTCCTGTGCGCTTGCTGCAGCAGGCTTTGCACTCTTTGCGTCGCGCGCGATGAGCGCGTCAAGATATTTTCGCTTCTCCTCGTCGCGGGCGGCAAAGAGCGCCCGTATGCGCTCGCCGCGCTCCTCGCGCAAAGCCTTGAGTTCGTCGAGCAGGCCTTTTACATCAGCCTCCGAAAGGAACATCGCCTCTCGGTTGTCAATCTTCATCTCGATGTTGACGATGCGATTCTGATAGGCGTCTTCCAGCGCCTTCTTTTCCTTGAGAAAGGCGTCCTTCGTGTCTTCCTCCCAGGCAGCGAGCGCCTTGCGGCGCTCACGCGCCTGCTCTTCCGCCGCGAGGCGCTGCTGCTGCAGATTCTTCTCTTTCGCTGCAAGCTGGAACGGCTCATCTGCAAGCGCAGGCGGCTTCAGGGCGCGGCGCGCACGACTCAGTCGATCAATGTCGGCGGCGAGCGCTGCATACTGCGCTTCAAGATCCGCCAGCTGCACATACGCCTCATGCGCCTTCTCAGCTCGCGCCACATCGACGACGCCGATCCCGCCCTCTTCCTGCTTCGTTGGAGCGGCGGGCGGCGGCGCATCTCGAAAGAAAAAGAACGCGCCGCCAAGAGCCGTCAAGAACAGGACAGCAAGAGCGCCGCAAATTTCCTTCCGGCGCTTTTCCCAAAAGCCGCCGCCCTGCGCCTTTTCCTGCGGCATCGCATCCACCTCCCGAAAAGCCCCTGCATTTAAAAGTACCGGGCAGGAAGCCCGCCCGGTACATCATGCGCTCGCGCGCTCATATCCGTATTTTCTTATTTGAACTTCTTCATGACATCGTCCGTGATGTCCTGACCGCCATAGACGACAGCGCTCTTGTCGATGACGACGGAAAGCCCCTTGGCTTCAGCGACCTGCTTGACGGCATCGTCGATCTTCTTCTGGATGCCCGAGATGAGATCCTGTTCCTTCTGCTGCAGCTCCATCTGCGCCTGCTGCATCGCCTTTGCCTTCTCCTCATCGCTCTTGTTTGCGTTGTCCGCCTCGAAGCGCATCTGCGCTTCCTGCATCGCCTTCTGCATCTCGTTCGAAGCCGAAGCGTAATCCGGATGGCTCATCATCACCTTGCGGTAATCGACGACGCCAACGGACGACGACGCTGCAGACGCCGTGCTCGTGCCGAGCTGCGAAAGGCCGAGAGCCACGACCGAGCCAATGAACACGAGTGCAAGCGCCACGCAAAAGATCTTGACCTGTGTCTTTTGAAGTTTTACCATTTCCTTGTCTCCTTTTCCCTTTTGAAGAACGCTGCATCGCGCTTCTTCCTCAAATATCCAACGATAAACATTATAACAAACTCTTTTGGGGGATTCAAGCCCAAGAGGGCGCAAACACCCTTAAAAATCGCCAATCAGGCGCAGCCAGCCCCCCGAAGAGTCCCGCACGAGTTCGGCGCGCAGAAAATCGTGCAGGCGGTAGCTGAGTCCCGCCTCGCCCGTATGGTCGGCACGGCGGTACTCCCAGCGCACTTCGACGCGCGGCAGGGGGGCTGCCCGCACGCCCGTCGTCCACGCATGTTCGCGCATGTCGTAGCGAATACTCGCAAAGACTCCTGGGAAGACGCGTCTCTCGTAGGCCGCTTCCCAACCCCAGTCGAAATCCTGCGGCAGCACATCGGCCTGTACGAATATCTCGTCCGCCGCCGACAGCATCGCTCCTGCATGGGCGCGAAACGTTACGTCATTGCCGTCGGCAGATCGTCTGCCGACATCGCCCCAGCCCTCAAGGCGCAGACGATAGCGCGAGGTATCGCTGCGACTCATGACCGATGTCTGCTCACCCGCTGCGATCGTCGCATGTGTCTTCAAACCGAGCGTGCGAAACTCGCCTGACGCGTCGAGAACTTCTTCCATTCCCCTAGCAAATTCCTTCTCGTGGCGTGCCACGAATGCAACGGGAACACCGAGCATTTCATCCGCCTTCGCCTGCAAAACGCTGCGCTTTTCAAGCAGAGCGAAGTTTGCGATCGTATCCGAACGCATGGCGAGATCGATCGTGCGCACGACAGGCATCTTCGGATAAACCGTCAGCGCGACGTGCGTCTTCCTTGCTGTCTCGACATCGAAGTCGGCGCGAAACTCGGGCAGATGCTCCGCCATATAGGCGTTCAGACTCTCCTTCAGGACGCCGTTCGTCCAGTCGACAGCGGCCATGGGAAGCCCTTCGAGGCTTTTTCGGAACACCGTCTCGACGCCTCTGAGGTCTTCTTTCGCCATCTTCCCGATGACAGGCGAGACGCCATCGACCGAAACTTCGACCTCGACCGCCTCGACGCGCTCTGCCCAAGGAGCAAGAGTCACACGAACGTGCGCCTCCTCGCCAGGCTCAATGGCGACGGCCGTAACGGAGTAGCCGACGAGCACCTTGTCGAATACCTCACGGATCGTCGACTCATCCGCCGCCCTGCGCTCTTCATAGGAAGAGAGCGGTTTTCCTTCGATGAGTTGTGAGGAGATGGCGGCGACGCTTTTTTCCATGCGCACCTTGACCGTGGGAGGCAAGGCATCGCCATCCGCTGCAACCTCGGCGCGAACCGCTGCGATCGTACCCGAAGCAAGGGCGTGTCCGCCCCCCGTCCAAAGGAACGCGAGGACAAAGAGCGCGAAGAACGCTCGCGCCCTTGCCCTTCGCCCCGGCATCAGAAGGAGCCGCCGACGCTGAAGTGCACGCGCCCGCCGTCCGAACCGCGTCCGTAGTCGAGGCGAATCGGGCCGATCGGCGTCTCAAGCTGCAGCCCCACGCCGACGCTGCCCTTGATCGTATTTGGCCAGCGATCGTTGCTCCAAGCATTTCCCCAGTCGGTGAAGACGGCGCCCTGCACCTTCTTCACGATGGGGAAGCGGTACTCGACCGTCGCGAGCAGAAGACGCGTGCCGCGGAACTGATCGTCACGGTAGCCGCGCAGGGAGTCCTGTCCGCCGATCTTGTAGAGGTTCGATTCGGAAATCGAGCCGTGCGCATAGCCGATCTGTCCGCGCACAGCGACGGTCTGCGACCGTCCGACCTTGAAGAAGCGCTTGTCCTCCGCCGTGAACTTCTGGTAGTTGAAATCGCCGCCGAAGCCCGCAAATTCTGCCTCAAGGCTCATGCGTCCGCCCGATGTCGGATTGTAGATGTTGTCGCGCGTATCGTTCACGCGCGACAACGTGATGCTGCGCGTCGTGCCGAAGTTCGCATCGCGCCACGCCTTCCACGCCGGCGTGCTGCGATCGCCCTGATTTCCGCTGCTCTTATGATTCTCATAGCTGTCCTTGCGATTGCGCAGCGTGATGAAGTTTGTCGCATATTCGTTGACAGGACGGCTCAAGGTGATCTCGCCGCCCGCGTACTTGCGCATGTACTCTTCCTCCAAGTTACCGTCCGTGTCATAGTCGTCGTACTCGTAGGTGCGGTTGTAGATGCGCAGGGAAGCCGCCGTCTCCTTGCTGTCAAGCCAGGGACGGCGATAGGAGAAGACGAAGCCGTGTGCGTCCGTATCGTCGCCGCTCATCTCGTAGAGAAGGCTCACGGCATCGCCCGTGCCACGGAAATTCGTGTCGCCGACATTGATCATGCCAACGAGACCGTCCGACGAACTGTAGCCTGCACCGATGCCGAAGTTGCCCGTGCGCTTCTCGACGACATCTGCTTCCAGGATAACAGATCCTGACGTCTTCCCGGGATTGAGCTTCATGTTCACGTCCTCGAAGAAGCCAAGGTTGTAGATGCGCTGCATGCTGCGGCGCGCCTTCTTCACGTCGAAAGGCTCGCCGATCTTCAGTCGCATCTCGCGCAGGATGACGCGATCCTTCGTCTTCGTATTGCCCTTGACGGCGAATCCTTCGAGCTTTCCCTCATTGATCTTGAGCGTGAGGTCGCCCGCAGCGTCAATATTCATATCCTCGATCTTGGCGAGGATGAATCCGTCCGCTCTATATCTTTCCTGAATGGCAGATACATTCTTCTGCAGTTCGCGGCTGTTCATCACACGCTCCTTCTCGAGTGTGATGAGCTTCTCAAGGTCTTCTGTCGTCTCGACCGTATTTCCCTCGATCTTCACGGAATGAAGCACAGGGTTTTCCAAGACGTGATAGGTGAGAACGACGCCCTCAGGCACATATTCCCACGACGGGTAGAGGTCGTAAAAATAGCCCGTATCGAAGATGGCGGAGCGATCGCCCTGCGCCTTCTTCGCATCATACACATCACCTACGCGCTGCACGAGGGCAGCGCGCGCCGTCGCCATCGTATCCTTGCCCGCGCCGTCGATGACGATGTCGACGATGGTCTTGCCGTCGGCGATCTTCGCCTCCTCGTCAATCTTGCGCTCCTCGGGGCGCTTGGCTTCCCACGCCTCGACACGCACATCCTTCATCTGCGCCTTGGCGGCAGCAGCGTTTTCAGCAGCGACCTGCGCATCCGCGCGCTGAATCTCCGCAGCGTCTGCAGCGGCGTTCTTCATCTCCTGATCGCCTTGCATCGTACCCACGACGGCGACGGCCGCAGAGGCGTCTGCGGAAAAGCCGGCAAAGCCCGCAGCAAGCGCGACGGCTCCGGCGAGGATTCGCGTTCTCTTCATATCCAAGTTTTCAACCTCCTATGCTTCACATCCCCTTTATTGTACCATGAATGCCCACGAGGTCAAGGGGGACGCAAAGACTTAACAGCAGACTCATCGAATTATAGGAATCAATAAGAATCATTCGCGCAGCACGCGCCCCGCAGTGACCATGAGCTTTTGCATGTCTTCGGTCGGCGGCGAAGCGGCAGAGGTCTGTTTTGGCTTCTCCGTCTGCTGCTCCAAGGCAGGCTGCGGCTGCGGCGGCTCGACAAACTGCGCTTGTCCTTGTGCCTGTGCCATCGGGCTTTCCTGCGCCCGCGCAGGCATAACGGGAAGCTCGATCTCACGGGATTCCGAAAGCTTCGCCGCAGATTCCATTCGTTCGGCGAGAACCTCACTTCCCAATTCCTCGTGAGCCGTCGTCCCCTGTCCGACGATCGCCGCAGGGCTTTTCTCGGCAGACGACGCCGTCGGCTCCGCACTCCTCTGCATGGCGACGCCGCCCAAGGCGAGAAGCACGGCGAGCGCCGGCGCTAAGAAACGTGCGAAACGCTTCCCTTTGCGCGTCTCTCTCGCACGCTGCAGTTCCGCCTCCGCCAGCATGAGATTGAGTCCGCCCCGGACGTCCTCCGCCTTCTCCAACGAGGATTCTGCACGCCCCAGCCAGTCCTTCGCCGCCTTGACGTGCGCACAGATCCTCTCTCTTTCCTCGGCCATCTTCCTCTCCCTCCTTCCCTAAAAGCGCATGAGGCGCGAGAGCATGCCGCGCACGCGGCGCATGCCGCTCTTCTGCAAGCGGTAGATGTGCGAGGCGCTGACGTCGAGCACATCGGCGATCTTCGGAATCGTCTCGCTCTTCAGGTACACGCTCTCGAGGACGACGCGCTCCTTCTGCGGCAGACGCGCGAGCGCCTGATGAAGCTCTCGCGTCATGAAGCCCAATTCCGCCTGCTCGGCAACGGAAGGCGTCGTATCGGGCAGAAGTTCCCAAGGCGCCCTGCCGTCGGCGCGGGGCGCATCCATGCAGGTGACGTCGCGGCTGCCCTCTTTCTGCAGGAAATTCAGCATCCTGCCGCGTATGCGGTGAACGGCGAAGAGGCTGAAGGCGACGCCGCGCTTCCAGTCGAAGTTTTCTGCCGCCTCGATAAGTCCGACCGTGCCTTCCTGTATGATGTCCATGATGCTCTCGCTCATGCGCCACGGCAGCGCCGTCTTGAATACGAGCGGCTGGTACGACTCGATCAGGCGCTGCCTCGCCGCCCTCTCGCCGCGCTCCTTGAAGGCCTGCCACAAGGACTGTTCCTCCTCGGGCGCAAGGAGTTCGACCTTTTCGAGCTCCTGCAGATACTCCTCAAGTTTCATGACGCTCCTCCTCCTCGCACCTAGAACTTGATGCGCGCTTCAATACCGATGACGGACTGCGAATCCTCGTCGCGGTTCCAATAGATGCTCATGCGGTCATTGAAGTCGTAGCGCACGCCGAATTCGCGCACTTTGTTGCCAATGCCTTGCTTGTAGCGCAGCATGACCCTGTCGTTGATGTACTTGCCCACTTCCAGCGTGTATTCGAGTCCGTGCGCCACCTCGCCCGGCTGCATGGCCTCCTTGTCCGTCGTCGTCACGTCCTCGCCCGCGATGCGGAATTCATCGAGGCCGAGCGCATTCTTCACGTTCGTCTCGAATTCGCCGAGAACCGTCATGGAAAGGCCGAAGGTCAAAAGCGATGTGAGCGCCTGGGAGCTTTTCAGATCGGGCGTCTGAAAGGTCAGGAGGCTCACGATCTCCGTCTCGCTCATCTCGGGCATCGAACTGAGGTGCGTTTCCATCGCTCCGATCGGGCCTTTCGAGTGCAGGAAGATGCGCACCTTGCCGACGTGCGCCTCCGCTTTGAGCGTGAGACTCGGCAAGAACGAACCAATCTGGTTGAAGTACGCCTCGCCGTCGCGGATTGTAAAGCGCGTCTTGTTGTAGGTGATCGTGCCGCGCTCGACGAGGATCGTGCCGGAAGGCTCGACGTGCTGCGTCGTGCCGCCGTAGCGGAAAGCGCCCGAAAGACGCATGTCGTAGAGGGCGGGATCGTAGAAGCGCACGCGCTCGCCAAGCGTCACGCCGACATCCAAGATCATCTCGGGCAGTGCGCTCTCGGCATCGGGAAGGGAGGGAACGGAAAGCGTCGCATGATGGATGCGGATGTCTCCTGTAAGTTTCGGCATCTTCCGTCCGAACATCTCGCCCTCTTCGATGTGAAAGTCTGCCGTCAAGGGGCCGTCATAGAAACTGCTGACGACAGAAAGCTCATCCGCCTTAAAATCGAGCGCATAATCGCGCCACCTGCCGCCGACGAACGACGTCCTGCCCGCGATGCGGTAAGAGCCTGTGCCCATCTTGCCCGTGCAATCCTCAAGCGTGATGCTGCTGCCGAAGAAGCGCAGCCGCGCCTTCATCTCCGTGACGGGCGTCGCGACGGCCTTGAACTTCAGCGCTCCGTCCGCGAGACTGACCTCGCCCGCGAACTGCGGCCTTTCGAGCGTCCCCGTCACGCGCACCTTGCCCTTCGTCGGACCGATCGCCCATTCGACGGCGGGCGAGAGAATCGGCAGAAGCGAAAGATCGGCATCATCGAGCGTGAGCGAAAGATCGATCTGCTCGGATGACGCAACCGTTTCATCGGCGGCTGCCGTCAGGCTTCTCACGGGAATCTTGCCCTTGGCGCTCGCGCTGTAGTCACGCTCGCCAAGTTTCTTCTTCACGCGAAGCTGCTCGATGTTGATGACGCTGTCCTTAAGACTCGCCAAGCCCGTCATATCGTCAAAGGTCGACGCGCCCACGCCGCCGTTCTTCACTTCGACGGAGGCATTCGCCTGCGGGTTCTCCAGCGTGCCGCCAAACTGCACGGCGAGATCGATCGTGCCGCGCACGTCAGCGTCCGCCCCCGCCGCCTTCGCGACCATGCCGGCGGAGATGCCGTTCGCGGCAAACTGCGCGTCCATCACTGCACCGTTCAATGGAATGTGTCCCTTGGCGGCGAATACGCCGTCTCCCTGCCTGCCGTGCAGTTCATCGATCGTCACGACGTGGTCGGCAAGCTTGATGTCCAGCGCCATATCACGAATCTCGTAGCCTGCCGCCTTGCCCTCGACGACGACGGCGTCAAGCGCCGCCATGGGATTATCCAAAGTGCCCCCAAGGCGGATCGTGCCGTTCAGTCTTCCGTCGAGGATGTCGTTCTTGAGGTTCGCAATCGCGAAGAGAGCGCGCACGTCGCCGTTCTCGACATTCAATATGCCGTCAAGCGCCTGCGTTTCGAGATTCGCCGTGCATTTCATCGCGTAGACGCCGCCGTTCTGCTGGAAGCGGATGTTCTCAGCGCGCAGCACATCTGCGCCATAGACGAGTTCGCCGTGCACGGACTCGATCGCCTGTCCGTTGAGTTGAAGCGTTTTTGCATCAAGCACGCCGATGAATTCCGGCGATTGCAGCGTACCCGCGATATGGCCGGCAAACGTGCCGTGGCCGCTGACCGGATACGGCAGTCTGCTGCCGAAGCGGTCGAGGCTCACATCGTGCACATCGGCATAGAGGTCAAGCGCACCATCGCGCGTGACCGTACCGTTGAGGTCGACGTCGACGAGCGGTGAGAAGATATGGAAATCCTGCAGGCGCACGACGCCGTTCTCCAGATAATAGTCGCCGTCCATGCCCGAGAGGATATAGCCATTGTAGCTGCCGCGATAGAGATGGATGTAGCCGACCGCCGACGGATTGTCGAGCGTGCCCGTGAAGCGAATCGTATTGTCGACATTGCCCGTGATCGGCTGGTCGGGGGCGACGAGAGCCGCGATGTCCTCCATGCGCGCACCGATGGAATCGACGCGCAGGTCGATGCGCCTCTCGCCCGTAAGGCCGACGCTGCCCTCGGCGATCCACGTCTCCTTGCCCGCACGCTCCACGGAGAAGCGGTCGATGGCGATGCCGTCGGCGCTGCCGTGCACGGCGCCGTGGAATGCGTCAAAGGGCTGATGGAAGAGACTTCCTGCCGTCCCCTCGAAATCCGCCTCGATCCGAGGATTCGACGCATCGCCGCGCACTGCGCCCGCAATGTCGAGCGTGCCCGCGCCCTCGGCCTCCGGCGCAAAGGCATCGACGAGCGCCAGCGGCAACGCCGTACCGTAAAAGCGCAGATCGAGCGCCGTGCCGCCCCGCACGTCACCCTCGACGACGAGCGTGCCGCCCGCCGCAAACGACGCGTTGAGGTTATCAAAATGAAGAAGCTCCCCTTGCTTGAAGAACGATGCAGAAACCTTCTCGGCCGCAACGCCGCCGAAGGACGCGCCCTCGCCCGAAAAGGTGCCGTAAGCAAGAAGATCTGCCAAATCCGTCCCCTTGCCGCTCAATGCGATGTCCGCAGCGCACTTCCCCGTCAGGGAAAGGCCGTCCACAGGCAGTACGGCGACGATTTCCTCGCCCGAAAGCCCCTTCGCTTCGACGTGTGCGCTGTAGGAGCCGTCCGCCGTGCGGAGCATCCCCCCGCCCTCGAACGTGCCTCCCAAGGCTCCTGCCTCGCCGCTCGCCGTCAGAAGGCCGTCCTCGTAGTGCCCCTTTGCCTTCACCGCTGAAAGCGATGTGCCGTAGAGCGTTGCGGCTGAGGCTTCGCACTCTCCGTCAACCTTCCAGTCCTGCGGCGTGCCGTAAACGGAAGCGAGGACGCGCACCGGACCTTGAAAAGGACTCTGAGCCAAGATTTTCGACGGATCGAAGGCTGCGGACTCGACGACGAAGTTGAAGCTCGGCACTTCCTCCTGCCAGGCGACCTTCCCATGAATGGACGCTTGCTGCTCTTCGGCAGAAGCACGCAAAAAGATGCGCGCCTCCTTGCCCGAAAAGACGACGAGTCCACGCGACGCCTCAACCTCCATGCCATGGACGAGCGCTTTCGCACCCGAAAGGCGCACGTCGCCCGCAAGCGAAACGTCATCCGCCTCGCGCACGAGCTTCAGCGCCGTCTCGTCGACGTGCAGCGCCTGCGGCTCGATCTCGTCGGGAAGCACGCCTTCGGGCAGGAATGCGATATAGTCCATCGCATTGATATTTTCCCCCTTGAGCTTCAGTTCCTGCCGCTCTTTCGAGACTTCTCCCTCGACAGCGAGCGGTGCGCCCTTGCAGCTGACCTGAGCTTCGACGGAGACAGAAGACTTGTGCGCGAAGTCAAGCTCCGCCCCGATATCTTCCAAGGCGATTTCCTTGCCCGAAACGGCAACGTTCGCCTTTCCTTCCTTCACGCTGACCTTGCCGCAAAAATCATTTTCCCCTGCTTCCTGCTGCACGAGGTCGGCGACGTTCCAGCTTCCGTCCGCGCGCTGCTGCAGGGAAAGCTCCGGCTCTATGACCGTCACATGGGAAATCGCGGCGACAGGCGAGGCGGAAAGAGCCGCAAAGAGGCTCATTTCCACCTCGGCGTGCGCAGCGCGAAGGATCTCCTCTCCCGCCCCGTCCTGCACCGCGATGCCGTCAAGGGCAAGCGTATGCCAAGACTCGACCCGCACGGCATCGATGGCGACGGGAACGCCGAGCGACTCGGACGCCTTTGCAGAAAGCGTCCGGCCCGCCTCCTCAACGTAAGCGCCCGTGCAGGCGATGTAAGCTGCCGTGCCGCAAGAGAGCGCAAAAAAGAAGAGCGCGATGACGACTGCAGCGAAAACAATGCGCCTCTTCTTCATCGGCTCTTCCTCCTCGTTGTATCTTTTTCAAATTCTGCGGCACGAAAGGACGTCGCGGCTCGATGCGCTTTACATCTCCCCGGCGGCAGCCGCCTCGGCCGCCGCATCCTTCTCTGCTGTCTTGACGGGTGCGGTCTTGACGGGTGCGGTCTTGACGGGTGCGGTCTTGACGGGTGCGCCGTGCGTCACGGGAATCATCGCATCGTCCTTCGCCGTGCGGCTCTTCCGGCTCTTCTCATCGAGCAGCTTCTGCTCGGCAGACATCTTCTCCGCCGCCTCATCCGTATGGTAAAGCGCTGTCTCAGCCTGCTCCTTCGCCGCCTTATAATACTTGGCGTCGACTTTCTCACGGTAGGAAACGGTGTCGAGATCGACGGGCAGACCCATGGCTCGGTCGAGCGCCGCCTTGCTGAGGTTGTAGTTGTAGAGCGCGTCGTAGTAATTCGTCTGCGCCGCGACGAGCTTTTCGTCGGCGTCCGTCACGTCGAGGTTCGTGCCGACGCCCGCCGTGTAGCGCACCTGCGCAATCTTGAAGTCCTCGACGGCATGCTCGACGGCGACGCTCGTCGTCTTGATGTTCTTCTCCGCCGCCAGAAGACTCAGGTACGCCGTCTGCACGTCGAGCGCAATCTGCTCGCGCGTGTCCTCCGCCGCCTGCTGCAGCTTGTGCACCGCCGCACGCTTCCGGTTCACCTGCGCCTGCGTCACGTTGTTGTCAAAGGCCGCCCAGTTCGCCTGTATGCCGATCGACCATGTGTCCGCCGAATCCGTGTTGTTGGAAAAGAGGCTGTCGCCGCCGACCGTGCGGGATGCCGCTGCGCTGACCTGCGGCAGCGAAGCGCCGCGCGTTGCCTCCATAGCAGCGTTCGCCTGACGCACGGCATAGTCCGCCGCGATGCCGTCCGCACGGTGCGCGAGCGCGTACTCCGTGCAGTCCTCAAGGCTCAGATCATACTTTCTGTAGGCGAGTTCGTCCGCCAGCGAGAGCTTCGTACCCGTCGGCAAGCCGACGATCTTGTTGAGTTCGGCAATGGCGACGTCGTAGTTGTTCGTCACGTTCACGAGACTCTGCTCAGCGTTCGCGAGCGAGACCTGGGATGCGAGCACATCGGAACGCGCGACCGTGCCCACCCTGTACTGCGCGTTGACATTTGCCAGATGACTCTTCAAATTGGCGACGGACATCTCGCCGACCTTGATGAGATTGCGGTATTCGAGCGCCTTGAAATATTGTCCCGTCGTCTGGTAACGCACCGCCTGCTTCGTGCCTTCGAGCGCGAGATCGGCATTGTTCACGCCGTAGCGCGCCGCCTCGATGCCGCGCTCGATGCTGCCGCCCGTGTAGAGCGGGAAGGAAAGCGCCGCGCTGCTCCGAAAAGCATAGTCGTGGTCGTACATCTTGTATGCCTTGCCGCCGACGCGGTTGCCCTGCGTCGAGAGCGTGAGCTTCGGTCCTGCCGTGCGGCGCGCCTCATGGTATGCCCAGTCCGCCGCATCCACATCGGTCACGGACGACTTGATCGAGCGATTGTTCTCAAGCGCCAGCTCCACGCTCTCGGAGAGTGCGAGAGAGCGCGTCTCCGCTGCGGACGCAGATGCGAAGCTCAGGGAGAAGATCCCGCCCGCGACGAGCGCCGCAAGCTTCTTGGAAAAATATTTTGACTGCTTCACAATGATTCCTCCTAAAATGACTGGTGCAGACCGAAGTAGGCGGTGCGCCGCTCGCTGCGGTTGAGATCTTTGAGTTGGCCCATCAGATACGTATCTTCACGCAGACGGTACTTGGCGGAAAGGCGCAGCCGGAAATCGTCGGGGTCGTAGGCGTCAGCGGAGAAGAGCCAGCGATTTCCCACATTCGCATCAAGCCCGACGCCCGGCTCGCCCGCGATGAGTCCCGCGCGTGCGCCAAGCCTGCCCTTCGTGCGGCCGACCTCAAGATTCAGATCGTTCCCCTCGCCGATGTCCTCGACGCCGACGCGCAGGAAGCGGTCGGGCCTGTCCTCCTTGGAAACGTCGACGTTGAAGTTCGTGATCCAGTCGCGATTCTTGCCGCTGTAGAGAATGTCAACCGAAGGCTGCGTTTCTATGCTGCTTAAGTTATCGAGCGTGTCGTTCGCCTTCTCTGTGACGGCGCGCGCCTGATGGATCGTCGCCTTGAGATCTTCGCGCACCGTGGGATCGCCCGTGACGTCGTGCAGTTCCTCCGCCACTTGCCGAATGTTCTCGCTCGCCCTGGCAACATTCAGCAGCGTCAAGCGAAGATTTGCAGCCGTCGCGCCGCCATCGGAGACGTCTGCCGCCATCTGGCGCACCGTCTCCGTCGTCGCGGCAAGGTTCGCCAAGATCGTGCGCATCTCCTGCATCATCGCGTGCATATTGCCCTCGTTCTGCAGCGCGACGCGCCCGAGCACGGCCGTGAGGTCGCGGATGTGCGCCGTGACCTCGCGCACATTTTCCGCCGAACCGAGGACGGATTCCTTCATGCGCGGATTGCCGAGGATGTCGTTCAACGAACCGAGGAGGTCATGCACATCGGACACCGCCTCGCTTACGTTCTCCAGCACGGAATCGACGCTCGTCTCATCCGTGCCGATGACGAAGTCGCCGTCCTTCAAGTAATCCGTACTCCTCGATCCAGCCGGCGAGATGAGGACGAACTTGTCGCCGAGGACGCTGTTCGCCGAGAGAGAGATTCGCGCATCGCGCGGGATCTGAATGTCTGGATGGACGGAGAGCGTCACGCGCACGCCCGTCCCCTCCGGCTCAATGGCCTTGACCTTGCCTGCGAGCACGCCCGCATAGCGCACGTCCGCTTCCGGGGCAAGCCCCACGACCTGCGTGAATCCTACATATATCGTATAATTGCGGCTCGTCGAAAAAGAAAATCCTTGAAGCTGCAGGAGCACTGCCATCAAAATCGCGATGCCGAGAAGCGTGAACGCTCCCACCTTCGCTTCCGTCGTCATAAACCCGCCTCCTTTTCTTCCGTCTCCACCGCGCGAAAAAACGCACGGACGCGCGGATCTTCGAGCTTTCTGAACCCTTCGACCGTATCGAGCGCGATGAGCGATCCCTTGTGCAGCATGGCGATGCGGTCGGCGATGCGACAGGCGCTCGCCATGTCATGTGTCACGACGACGCTCGTCACGCCAAGAGTCCTCTGCGTCTCGATGATGAGGTCGTCGATCTTCGCCGATGTCAGGGGATCGAGTCCCGAACTCGGCTCATCGTAGAGGATGATGGACGGATCGATGGCGATGGCGCGCGCCAAGCTCACGCGCTTCTTCATGCCGCCCGACAGTTCCCCCGGCATCATGCGCTCGCTGCCGTCGAGGCCGACGAGATGCAGCTTCTCGCGCACGATGCGCACGATCTCCGCCTCCTTGAGACGCTTGTGCTCGCGAAGCCCAAAGGCGACGTTCTCACCGACGGTCATGGAGTCGAAGAGCGCCGAATACTGGAAGACCATGCCCATCCTCAGGCGCACCCGGTCAAGTTCGGATTCCGTCATCTGTGAGATTTCAGCGTCATCGATCCAAATCCTGCCCGAGGTCGGGCGGATCAGCCCGATGATGAGCCGGAGAAGCGTACTCTTGCCCGAACCCGAGCCGCCGATGACGGCGAGCGTCTCACCGTCTTTGACGCAGAGATCGAGAGGGTGCAGCACCTCATGGGAAGCGAAGCTCTTCGTCACACCTTCCAGCCGTATCATATCTTCCACCTCAGCCCGTCAATAAAGCAAGAACGACAGGAACACATTCAAAAAGAAAATGCAAACGATCGCCGCCACGACGCTCTTCGTCGTGGCGCGTCCCACGCCCTCCGCCCCTTCGGGCGCATGAAGCCCGTACCATGCGCCGAGGACGGCGATGACGACGCCGAACACCGCCGCCTTGATGAGTCCGCCCGTGACATCGTGCGGCACAGCAAAGACATGGATGGAGTTCGTGAAGGTATAGGAGGCGATGCCCGCATAGTGCACAGCGACAAACCAGCCGCCGAAGACGCCGATGACATCGCCGAAGACCGTCAGGAGCGGCACCATGCACATGCACGCGATCATGCGCGGCACGACGAGGTAGCCGATGGGACTCGTCGCCATGACGCGCAGGGCGTCGATCTGCTCCGTGACCTTCATCGTGCTGATCTCCGCCGTGATGGCAGACCCCACGCGCCCCGCGCAGACGACACCGACGAGCACGGGACCAAGCTCGCGCCCGACGGCGATGGCTATGACGCCGCCGATCGTCGACTGTGCGCCGAAGCGGATGAACTCATGCGCGACCTGCAGCGTCATGACCATGCCCGTGAAAAGCATCGTCAAGGAGACGATGGCGAGCGAGTCTACGCCGAGATGCGACATCTGCGCGAAGATGTGTCGGAAGCGCAAGGGGCGGCGCATCTCTTTGACGGCGGCGGCGAGGAGCAAAATGACGGAGCCGACCCACTCGAATCTTTCGAGCACGAACGAACCGATTTTCTCCAACAGCCGCGTCATCATCTCTTGTCCTCTTCCTCAATCAGCAATGAAGTATGGATCACATTGTCTATGACATAGCCCGTCTCGAACTTCGCCTCAAAGGGATTGCCCTGCTTCTTCGCCTTCTGCCCGAGGAGGTCAATGCGCTTCTCCTGCTTCTTCCGCGGTGCGCCCTCCTGCTTCTTCAGACGCTTCTTCGCTTCCTTCTTCTCCTCCGCCGAAAGGGGCAGCTTGGGCGCGATTGCAGGCGCTACGATGATCTCATTGTTCCTGCCGAGCTGCAGGAACTGCTTGAGCTTGTCCGCCGTCGTCTGCGTCTTGTCCTCCTCGGCGCTCGTATCGATGCCGAGCGCGTTCTGCAAAAGAGCCGCCGTCACGGGGATGAAACTGCCGCCGCGCACATCGAGACTCAGGACGCCCGGTGCTTGGCTCTCCGGCACATGGTAGGGAATCAGCAGCTCTTCCTTCTCCCTGCGGAAGGGCTTGATCGTCGTGCGGAAGTTCACCGTCTCCCCCGGCTTTGCCGATGGCTTTTCGGGCACAGCGGAAATCAAGGAGGCCGTCTTGCGCGTACTTTCCATCTCGATGTCGACGTCAATCGAAGTCACGTCGGCTTCCTCCTCCGTATTCTGACAGAGGAGCGTCATGACCTGCGCCAACTCGCCCACCGAAGCCTGTCCGACATCCGAGGCCGTATAGTACATGTTCGAGCGCTCGATTTTGCCATCCTCGCCCGCTGTCGTGCGAATCGTGAACTTGAGGTTCGCCGTCGCCTCGCCGAGCGTATCCGACGTCTTGCCCATCGCCGCGTAAGCGATGCCAGGCACGAGAACCGGCAGAAAATCCTCGTCATAGGCGATCTGCGCCGCAAACTTCCTGTCGTAGCCGAGCGACGTGTCCTTCACGCGCACGCGCATCGGCACGCTCTCGGGAAATGCGCCGATGATGCCGGCGACGCCCGCCTCTCGATCCTGATTGATGCGCCCGATGATATTGCCGATGCTCGCAATCTTCATGCCGTCCGTCGGACCGCTGATCGTGCCGACGACCCTGGCATCCGTCATGAAGTAGTTGACATTTCCCTTGTGCAGGAACGGATGACCAAAGGCGAGCACGCGCTTTCCGTCGACTGCCGTCACCGTCCCCGTCGCGCCGACGGAAAAATCGCCGTAGGAAACGGCGACGCCGACGGCGCTCCCGGGCGCGAGAGCCGCATCATAGACGACATGTGCACCTGGCGTCGGAGTGCCGAAGGCCGGCATCTCGCCCGCCTTGAACCCGAGGGCGGAAAGCTTCTCCTCCATATAGGCGGAACCGCTTCTGCCGAAGCCGGCGAGATAAAGCGCCGACTTCGCCTGCGTCTCGTGCTTCTTCGCCGCAGGCTTCGCGCCTTCTTCAGCGACGGGCTTCTTCTCCGCCGGTTTCTTTGACGCCTCTGCCGGTTCTTTCGTCTCCTTCGCCGGCTCGTTCATCGTCTCGGCGGGCTGCTTCTCTGTCTCAGCAGAATTTCCCTTCGCCTCGGCAGGCTTCTTCCTCGCTTCTTCGGATCTTTCTCTTTCCACTGCAGGCTTCTTCTCCGCTTCTGCAGGCTTTTTCTTTTCTCCCGCAGGCTTCTTTTCTGTCTTTGCAGACTCTTCCTTCTCAGCCTCAGGCTTCTTCTCTGCTTTTGCCTTCTTTTCTTCTGCAGCCTCAGGCTTCTTCTCTGCCTTGTCCTTCTTCTCCTCAGCTGCTGCAGGCTTTTCTTTCTCCGCTTTCTTTCTCTTTTCGGAGTCCTTTCCCTGCTTTCCTGTCGGCTTCTTGTCGGGCTTTTCCGCCGTGGCCTCGGCTAGCTCCGGCAGTTCTTCCTTTTCGAGCTTGGCGCGCTTTCCTGCCGCCTGCTCCGTCCCGCCTTTGCCGGCGCCTTCACCGACATCCTCGCCCGTGCCTTCACCCATCACATCATCGGCGTCCGCCGCCTTTTCCTTTTTTTCTTTCTTCAGATGAACCGCCTTGTAGTCGGGCATATCCCAGATCGGCAGCATCTCCTCAATCGGCGTGATGAAGAACGTATAGAGACTCATGCCCTTGATGCCCGCCGAAAGCGCGCCGACAAGCGCCCCGTCCACATAGACGGGGCTGCCGCTCATGCCCTGCAGCGTGCCGCCCGTGCGCTCGACGACAGGGCCTGACGCCTTCGCCATGATGCGGTTCGTCGACGAGCCTTCATCGTATGTGCCGACGACATCGACATGGAACGGCACGATCTCGCCCGACTCGTCGACCACGGTGTACGCCGTCCCCTCCATGCCCGGGTATACCTCCGAAAGCGGCAGCGTCGGCGGCAGGGAAGCCGCTGCCGCCACTCCCGTGGAAAGAGACAGAGACAGACCGAGCGCGAGCATCTTCTTCTTGAAATTACGCAAATATATCACCTCGTACAGATTGGAGAGCGGCACAAAAGAGGGAGTCTTCCCTCGCAGTCATTCATCCTGCTTTTTCAAGCGCGCGACGACCTGTCCCGCAGTGATGTCATCGCCGACGGAGACGAATATCTCGCTCACACTGCAGTCCTCCTCGGCACGCGCCGCCGCGACCTCACCCGTCAATGTGCGCACGCGCACGATCTCCGCACCCGCCGCAAGCGCGCTTCCCGGCTCAGCCCGCCATGTGACCGTACCGGCAATGCCGGACTTCGCGTCCACTGCCGCCTCTGCTGTCAGCGCATGGACAGCAAATATCATAATGCCAAGGAAAAGGCCAAACGTCAGTGCTTTTTTCATCTGCATCCCCTCCATTATAACGGATTCTTTCCTATGTGCCAACAGAAACTCGGAAAAATGCCGTGTCAGCGCGGCAAGAGGGCAAGCGCCGAGCCGACGGCACGCTCCTGCCCGTCGGACGGACTGTTTTCAAGTTCACCGCCGACGACGAGCGCACTCGAACCGCCGCCGTCAAAGTTGATCGCCTGAACGGCGCCGAACTGCAGCATGAACTCCGCCATCTCCTGCAGCGTGCAGCCAATGCTGTGCGACTGGCGACCGTCGACGACGGCGAGCAGGTAATGACCCTCCGCTGTCACGCCGAACGCCGTGCGCGGCGCACGACCGCGTGCGATGTCGGGAGGAAATTCCTCCTCCTCCGCCGTCACATGAGCGGCGCCGTCCTTGACGAGCATCGGGCCTGCGCCGATGACTGTCGGCAGGCTCTCCCAAGGCGCACCAATCGTCTCCGCTACACGCACAGCATCGCCGACCTTCACTTGGGAGAAGGCGTCCTTCGCCTTGCCGTGCACCGAGATGACGAGGCCGTCTTTCGGAATCGCGCTGTCCGACAAGTTGACGGCAGCGACCCTGCCGCCTCGGACGATGTACTCCTGTCCGTATTCATTCGTGCGCGTCGTCGAGCCATAGTAATGATTGTAAATCACGAGACTGTCCTCGCCGCGCTCCGCATCGACGCCGCCCACGGGCCAGCTCCTCTTGCCAAGCGTCACCGTTCCGCTGTAATCGACAGGGCCGAAATATGCCCTGCCGTCAGCGGCAAACCCCACGGCACTGCGCCGAAAGTACGTCGTGCCGACGATCGTGCCGTCCAGCTTCAAAAGGCCAAGGATCTCGCCGTTCGGTGCAAAGTAGGACGCATTGATCGCCGCGTCGGCCCCTGCCATATCCGACATCGCACTGACCGAAGCGCGTCCCGGCACAGCCCCCTTGGCGAGCACAGGCACGGCGCGATAGCGGGCGGGATCGGCCTCCAGCACCCATCCCGTCAGGCGGCCGCGAGCGTCGAGCCGCTTGAGCGTCGAGAGCTTCAAACCGGGCGCAGGCGTCTCCTCGGAAACGACCTCATACTCCTTCTGCACATCGATGAAGAGGCGCGTCGGATTCGCCAGCGTCTTGACTTCATAAGATGCCGGCGCCGCAAGATCGATGATGACCTTGACGCCCTGCGGTACAGCCGATACGCGCACGCGCTCGACCATGCTGCCCGAAATCTCCGGCTGTGCGGCCTGACTGCGTGCGCCCGCGAGGAAAAGCACGATCCTCTGTCCGTCGTTTTCCGTATGGACTTCGTAGGCGGGCAGCGTCGTCAAGTCGAAGACGACGCGCTCACGCTCATCGTTCGTGCCAAAGCGCACGCCCGTCAGAGTCTTCGCTGCTTGCTGCTGCACCTGCACACGAGCCTGCGTCTGCGGCAGTGCCGCAAACGAAACGGCATCCGTCCCCAAGGCCACCGCCAGAGCCAGAGCCAGACTCAGCGCCATCTTCCTCATACTCTCGCCATCCCCTCAAAATCCATCTAGTGAAGATTATTATAGCACGGATTCAAGCGAATCGGTGGAAAATCTTTGACTGAAAATCCTTTAACGAAGGAACAGAACATGCGCCGCATCATGCACATGCAAAACAGGCACCCTTCCATCATCGAAAGGATGCCTGTTGTTTTTCGCAATATGTTTCTGCCTGCCCTCAATCGCGCTTTCGGTTCATCCACTCGGGGATGTCGAAGTTGCTGAAGCTCGGCGCTTTCGGCAGCGGCGTGTCGGCCTGGGGGACGGGCTTTGCGCCGGGCTGCGCGGGCTTTCCCTGGACAGCCGTCGCAGCGGGACGCTGTATGCCTACCGTATCGTTGTCGAAGCCCGTCGCGATGACGGTCACGCGCACGGTGTCTCCGAGCGTTTCGTCGAGGGACGCGCCGAAGATGATGTTCGCATCGACGTTGACGGCCTCCTGAATCGTCGACGAGGCTTCGTTGACCTCGTACATGCTGAGGTTCTCCGCCGAGCTGGAGATGTTGAGGAGAACGCCGTGCGCCCCTTCGATGCTCGTCTCCAAGAGCGGCGACTCGATCGCGTACTTGGCGGCGGTGACGGCGGCGTTCTCGCCCGTCGCCTCGCCGATGCCCATGAGCGCCGAGCCTGCATTGCTCATGATGGACTTGACGTCGGCGAAGTCGAGGTTGATCAGTCCCGGCACAGCGATGAGGTCAGAGATGCCCTTGACGCCCTGGCGCAGGACATCGTCGGCGAAGCTGAACGCATCCGTGATCGAGGTCTTCTTGTCGACGACCTGCAGCAGGCGGTCGTTCGGAATCGTGATGATCGTGTCGACGTGCTGCTGCAGCTTCGCGATGCCCGCCTCCGCCTTCTTCTGGCGCAGACGTCCTTCAAACGTGAAGGGGCGCGTGACGACGCCGACGGTCAGAGCGCCGATCTCACGCGCACACTCGGCGACGACGGGCGCCGCTCCCGTGCCCGTGCCGCCGCCCATGCCGGCGGTCACGAAGACCATGTCCGCGCCCTGCAGCGACTGCAGGATGTCATCGCGGCTCTCTTCCGCCGCCTGCTCGCCGATCTCGGGACGCGCACCCGCGCCAAGGCCGCGCGTAAGTTTCTCGCCGATCTGGATGCGTTTCGGCGCCATCGCGTGCAAAAGAGCCTGCGCGTCCGTGTTGACGGCGATGAACTCCACGCCCTGCAATCCCGCTGAAATCATGCGGTTCACAGCATTGCTGCCGCCGCCGCCCACGCCAATGACCTTGATCTTGGCGAACTGGTCCAAACCCATATCATCCAATTCAAACACGATAGCAACCCCCAAAATATAGCATAGTCCGCCTTTCGTCCCACTGGAGGGAGTACGGCAGTCGTCTTCAAAAGTTTCCCTACCATTCTATCATTATTTTAATACGTGCGCCATAAAAAAATTATGAAAATGCTTGCTTTTTTCTCTTTTTGCCGCTCTAATTATGCTTTTCAAAGAAATGACGGCGCAGAATCGCCAGATTCTGGAAGACCCGCAAGCCAAACGCCAGAAGCGCCACATAGTAGAGGTCGATACCGAGGCGGTCGCCGATGTAAACGAGAAACGCCGCCATGAGGGCGTTCATAAAGAAGCCCGAGATGAATACGGCATTGTCGAAGTGGTTTTCCGCCGCCGCGCGAAGGCCGCCGAAAACGGAATCGAGCGAGGCGAGCAGGGCGACGGAAGAGAGCTTCGCGTAGGCGAGCGGCACGGTGATCGGCGAGAGCATGCCGACGGCAACGCCGACGAGAAGTCCGAGAACGGGCAGGATCATCTTGACCCCTCCTTTTCATCCGAAAGCGCTTCGATGGCTTTCGCGTACTTGAACGACGCCGCGCCCTTGTAGGCGGGCACCTCAACATGCTCTTCCTTCTTCACGTCGATCTGTATGCCCCAGACCTTCAGCGTGTCCTCGACGCCGCCGCGCATCTTGATCGACTTCTCCAAACTGTCGGGATCGCCGATGGCATGAATCTTGTAAGGCGGCGCCGAACGCACATTGTTGACGGAGAGCGTCGGCCCCGCGCAGCGGATCTCCGACGTACCTGTGAGCCTCTGCCCGTTGATGGACACCGCTTCTGCGCCTGCGGCGCGCAGTTCGTTGATGACGCGCAGGAGATCGTCGTCATGAATGAGGTAGAGGTTCGGATTCTCGCCCGCCTTCGATGTCGCCTTGCTGTCGTCGAGCGTGACGATGACGCCCGGTCCCGCAAGCGCCGTAAAGCCGCCCTTCATGCGCTGGTAATCGTTGCTCGGCCCTTCTGCCGTTGCGTCCTTCGTATCCCTCAGCTCTTCCTGCAGACGGTCGCGCTCCTTCTCCGTCTCCAAAAGACGCGTGGCAAGTTCCTCCACGCGCTGCTGCGATACGGACTGGCGCATGTCCTCCGTCGCGCGGAACTGCACGGCGAGCATGAAGCCCAAAACCATGCAGACAAAGGCGATGGACCACCGCCCCTGCTTGAAATTGATCATAAAATGCCTCCCGAGCTGTTGCTGAAATGAGATAATAAAGGAATTATAACGCAAAAGATCTTATCTGCCAATAGAATACCCCCGCCGCTCTACTATGCGGAAAATCACAAATCATACGGCAAACTTGTTGATCCTTTTTCGCAAAGTCTTGCTCAATGCCCCTCGCTTCAAATCAATATGAAAATACTTCTGTGCGATAGAAAAATAGCCGACCACAACATCTTCGCCTTTATATTGCTTAAAGACAAGATATGTGGCGGCTATTCTCTGCTTTGAAAAAGCAACCGCCTTTTCCTTGAGAAAGTTCTCCACATCTTTATTGTAGGGACATGAAAATTCCACGAGGATGTTGTTGAGCGCCTCTTCTTCGCCGCCCTCGATCAAATCGAGCAAATTGACGATCGGTGTACCGAGCATTATGAATTCCTACGCATTTCGATACTTCGACAACAAGACGTGCATCTGCTCCGGCGAAACCTCATATACAGGCTGTCCAAGCCTCAGATTCTTAGCACGGTATTGCTCCGCCTTTTCCAAGGCATTCGCAAATATCCGAATCTGCCTGTCCTCTTTGATATTCACGCTCTTCAAGAAACTCTTTGTCGCCATGACAGCCACCCTTCCTATTCACACAGCAAAAGGCTTCCATCGAAGCACCATTCCACACGTCTTCAAGGCTATTATACTGCCGCATTTCGAGAATGTAAAGGAATCACTGCTTGAGCTTGATGAACGGCGCCGTGTACTTGAAGTCGACGTACTCGACGGGGCGCTGCTTGATCTCCTGATCGACGATGAAGCTGTCCGTCAGATGCGCCTTTTCTTCCAAGCGGTCGAGTGCACCGAGGCGGATCTGCACGCCGCCCGTCGTGTACGCCATGACGTCGTCCGGCTTCTTCAGCGACACCTCGGAGATCTGCGCATTCGTCTCAGGCTTCAGGGCATTGAGATAGACGAGCGCCGCCTTGAGATTTTCATCCGTCGTTTTGTCGCCGATGTAGATGTCCTTGAGCTTGATGCCCGTGACCATAGGAATCGCCATCTTTTTCAGCGTCTTGTAGGCGTCGATGACCGTGCCTTCGCGGTCGAGATCGACGTAGCCAAAGTCGCAGTCGACGGTGGCGACGGGGCGGCGCTCGACGATCTGAATCTCAAGCGTCGAGGGCAAAGAGCGGCGCACGCTCGCCTGTTCGACGCGCAGATCCTTCATCAGGAGCTGCGCCATTTCCGCCGTCTTCACCTGGAAAAGCGGCACGCCCGGGTAGACGCCGGCGACGCGGCGGATGTCATCGGCCGGCATGTAATGGTTGCCGATGATGCGCACATCGCGCACGGAAAAGAGCGGCGAGTAGACGGCGACGGCGAGGAGAGCGCCCGAGACGACAAGGAACAAGAAGCCCTTGAGGACGCGGCGCGGGCTGCGGCGGCGCACGATATGCGTCTCGCCCGGCAATGCGCCGGGCTCGGTAAAGCCGAGATTCTCCTGCCTTTCCTCTGCCATCGTCCCACCTCCTTTCCGTATCCCGTACCTTCGCTCATTTCTTACTTCTCATACCCTGCCATTTCCAAAATCCTTTCGCAGAGTTCAGGGAACTCGACGCCCATGGCGCGTCCCGCATCGGGCACGAGCGAGGTCTCCGTCATGCCGGGCATCGAGTTGATCTCGATCACGTATGGCGTCATGTCCTCGCCGAGCATCATGTCGGCACGCGCCACGCCGCGGCAGCCGCAGGCACGGAAAGCGTCGACGGCGAGCTGCTGCACGCGCTCCGTCACATCTAAAGGGATGCGTGCGGGAATGATGTGCGTCGAAGCGCCCTTCGTGTACTTGCTCGCGTAGTCGTAGCGTCCCGAAACGGTCGTGATCTCGATGACGGGAAAAGCCTGCGCTTCTCTCGCGTCGCCCCAGACGGCGACGGTCAGCTCCTTGCCGCGAATGAACTCCTCGACGAGCACTTCCTCATCGTAGCGGAAGGCGTCCTTGAGCGCCGCCTCAAGCTCCTCCTCCTTCTCGACGATGGCGACGCCGATGCTCGATCCCTGCGACGACGCCTTGATGACGACGGGCAGGGAGAAAGCCTTTCGGATGCGCGAGGGAAGCTCCGCGTCAAACTCAAAGCGATGAAACGTCTCGGAGCGCGGCGTCGAGATGCCGGCGCCGAGGAACACGCGCTTTGACATGACCTTGTCCATCGTGACGGCGGCGGCGAGGACGCCCGAACCCGTATAGGGAATGCCGAGCATGTCGAGCGTGCCCTGCAGCACGCCGTCCTCGCCGTACCTGCCATGCAGCGCGTTGAAGACGATGGTGCAGTCGCTCTTTCTTATCGCCTCGGCAAAGTGCGGCGGATCGAGTTCCATGCCCTCGACCGCATAGCCCTTCGACTCCAAGGCGCTGACGATGGCGGCTCCCGTGCGGCGCGAGACTTCCGCCTCGCTCGACGGCCCGCCCATGACGACGACGATCTTTCCCTGCTTCATGAAATTACTTCCCCTCCAAAAGAGCGACCAGTTCCTCGCCCGTCTTCCATATATCGCCCGCACCCATCGTGAGGACGATGTCGCCGGACTGTGCGATGGCGGCGAGGTGCGCGGCAATATCTTCCCGCTGCGGAATATAGACCGCATCCTGCCCCGTCGTCTGCCGCACGGCGTCGAGAATCGTGCGCCCCGACACGCCCTCGATCGGCGCTTCTCCCGCCGAATAAATATCCGTCAGTACGAGCACGTCCGCCTCGCGAAAAGCGCCGCCAAATTCAGCGGCAAGAAGCTTCGTGCGCGAGTAGCGATGCGGCTGAAAGGCGCAGATGATGCGGCGCGGCTTCGTCTGACGCGCCGCGAGGAGCGTCGTCGCGATCTCCGTCGGATGATGCGCGTAGTCGTCGACGACCCATACGTCCTGCACGCGCCCCTTCGTCTGGAAGCGCCGCTTCGCGCCGTGAAAGAGCGCAAGTCCCGCCGCCATCTGCTCGACTGTCAAACCGATGGACAGCCCCGTGACGACGGTCGCGAGCGCATCGAGCACGTTGTGCCTGCCGGGCAGATTGAGGCGCACGCGGCCGAGATCTTTTCCTTTGTGCAGCACGGAGAAATCAACGCCCGCGCCGTGCATCTCGATCTTGCCCGCGCGGTAGTCCGCCTCATGGTCGATGGCGTAGGAGATGACCTTGCGGCCGAGCGTCTGAGCGATGTCTCGCACGTTCTCGTTGTCAAAGCACAGGACGGCGTGGCCGCCGGGCTTGATGTTTTCCAGAAATTCGCGAAATGCCTTGCGAATGTTCGCGAGCGTGCCGTAGTGATCGAGATGATCGTCCTCGATGTTCGTGACGACGGCGATGTGCGGCCGGAGCTTCAGGAACGAGCCGTCACTCTCATCAGCTTCGGAGACGAGATACTCGCCCTTGCCGAGCTTCGCGTTGCCGCCGAGGACATCGACCTCTCCGCCGATGATGATCGTCGGCGAGATGCCCGCATGGTCGAGCGCGACGCCGAGCATCGAGGTCGTCGTCGTCTTGCCGTGCGCTCCCGCCACGGCGATGCCTTTCGTCGCATTGAGGAGCGCGGCATTGATGTCCGAGCGATGGAAGCGACGCAGGCCGAGCCGCGCTGCCTCGACGATCTCGGGATTCGTCTCAGGAATCGCCGTCGAGACGACGATGGCTTCTGCCCCGTGCACGTTCTCTGCGCGATGCCCGTGATGGATGTGCGCGCCGAGACCCTTGAGCTGCTCGATCAGCGCGGAAGAGCCGAGGTCGGAGCCTGTCACTTCATAGCCCTTTTCCAGCAGAATGTGCGCGAGCGCACTCATGCCCGCACCGCCGATACCGACAAAATGTATCTTATGGATGTCCTTCAGCAACTCTCTCTCCTCCTAATCCTTCGCAATCTCCAGCACGAGATCGGCAATCTCATCCGCCGCCTCGGGGCGGCCGAGCGCACGGCTCGCCTCTGCCATGCGGCGGAGCTTTCCTTCTTCCGACAAAAGCTCGCCGAGAAGCGCCGAAAGCGTCTTGTCCGTGAGATCGCGATCCAAGATCACGCGCGCCGCGCCCG
>ERZ773197.250-NODE-250-length-44981-cov-4.644972_pt1 | contig 44981 bp, 29 predicted proteins | sample MGYA00580999_ERZ773197 | MGnify/ENA primary metagenome ERZ773197 (study PRJEB29015, sample SAMEA2738166) | human oral metagenome | biome: human oral; feature: human-associated habitat; material: saliva | place: China | collected 2185 ...
AAGAATGAAAAAAAGTTGTGACACTTGTGACAGGGTTTTCTAAAACAAAAGGGTCATTCTAACCTGTGGATCAGAAGTTTCTTGTTTGTTTCGATGGGATGGTACACAGGTAGGAAGTTGGCATGGGAGTTTCGGATGTGGACTATCTGTTTCCCGTTTGTTTCGGTGGGCCGGTACACAAGAGAGAAGTCGGCAGGAGACGGAGTTCCCTTCTGTGTACCATCCAAATGTTCTGTGACGCACCAGAATCCGTTTTAAGCCCTGTGGAAGGTTTCGGCGTAAGTTTCTATGGGTTTTTCCGTTTCGTTTGGTTTAGATGCCTTCTCGTTGATGAGACAGGGTTTTAAGATACGGGTCACAGAGCCGCCGGTCTTTCCTGTGCATCCATCTTTTACTTTTTCGTTCGAAGTCTGTTGACAGATTCGTTCTAATATGGTATTATCTTGGCATAGAGTTCGTTAGGAGGTAAGCGTATGAGTGAACATGTTCCGAAAAGGATCGGCTTTACAGTGCCGGACGATGAAACAGTCGTTGCGTGGATTAACGCGCAGGATTCTATCAGAACTTCGTTACTTGTTTTAATCAAGTGGCACTTGGCGCGGTGCAAGGGACCCGTGGATGTTCTTGAAGATGTTTTTTCGAGAATGGAAGATGAGACGTTTTTAAGTCCCGCGAAAGAAAAGGCGAAGACGAAAGTAGACAAGCTTGAAAAGGCGAGCGTGACAGACAAGGCAGACAGAATGGATAAGTCCGAAAAGACGGATAAGAGGACAGAAAGGGTTGAACATGCCGAGCACGCCGAACACATCGAAACGGTTTCGAAGTCTGTGCCGGCTGTCAAAACCGTTGTACCGTCCGATGATGCTTTAAAAGACCTGTCTGACGGATCGGATTCTCTCACGGACATGAGTACATTATTCGGGCATTGATTGGAGGACATAGATGAAAATTTTTAAAGTAATTGCCGGTCTTGATATTGGCAACGGTTATGTGAAGGGTGTCATTTCGACTAAGGCTCTTGATAAGTCTTGTGCCGAGAGTGTCAAAGATTTAAAGTCTGACGAAGCTGTTACGGGCTTTCTCTCGGGTTTTAAGACCGATACGATTCATATCACTTCGGGTGTCACGATGATGACAAGACCTGTTACGGTTCCCGTGCCGGATGCCTCGGCAAAAGATTTTATGCGGGGCGATACGATTTACGATTCGTTTGACGCATCGTTTGTGTCCCCCGTTGTCGAGAACGGTTCTTATCGTAGACTTTTCGGTAAGAGCGCCCTTGTCGCAAACGGTATTTACAGCGAGTTTGATGTGATGAGCGGTAAGTCAAAGGCGCTCCAGTCTCTTTCCAAGGAGTTGACGCTCGGTCTCATCGCGGCAAATGTACTCAAAAACTATGTTGAACTGAACGGTTCTTTGCCGAAAGAAGAGATTCAGTGCGATGCCGTTGCCGCGCTTGCACTCCCCATCACAGAGTACATGGCGTACCGGCAGAACTACGCATCAGAGTTTCTTTCGAACTCTCATATCGTGGTTGTGCAGAATTTCGAGACGCAGTGCACGATTCGGATTCACTTCGTTTCCGTTCAGGTTGTGGCAGAGGGTGCTTCGGCACAGTACGCGATCGCGGCAAAAGGCATTAAGCTTGCCGACATGATGCTCCGCGATGTTCGCTCTCACGGCGTAAAGCTTGAAGGCGTCACAGCCGAAGATGTTTTCTCGGCGAGAAACACGATCGGTATCGACATTGGAGAGGGTACGGTTAATTTCCCGGTTTTCTCTGACGGCACTTTTAACCCACACGCTTCGGGTTCGATTAACAAGGGTTACGGAACGGTGTTGTCCAATGCGCTTCAGACGATGGAAACCATGCGCGTTCCGGCGGGCTTCACTTCAAGAAAGCAGTTGTCCGAATACTTACAGCGTGAACCCACGGCTTTAACGAGGGGTAATTACAATCGCATCAAGTCTTTCGTGGATCAGGAAATTGTCTTTTTTGCCGATGAAGTCGCAAAGCGTTTCAGCCAGGTTCTCGGCGTGGTCGCATCGACCACAGAAGTTGTCTATGTGTACGGCGGCGGTTCTTCGCCGATTAAGGACATTCTCTACCCGAAACTTCTTGACCGCGTAAAAGAAGTGACCGGCACGGGCGATTTTGCCGTTCTGTATCTTGACGCAAAGTATTCGGGACTCTTAAACCGTGAAGGTCTTTATATCGCGGCGACTTCGGCAGCTAAGGGCGCAATTAAGGCCGGAAAGTGGTGATTTATGAACTATACGAAACCGCCGGGCAGGCGTTCTTCTATGCCGGATCGCGAAAAGCTTCTTGATGAGTATTTTACGAAAGGCATTACCGCCGAAGATTTGTCAAAGCAATATCAGGTATCGGTTCCGACTATAAGGCGATGGGTTCGTGAAGCGAAAGAAGGCGTTTCCGACAAGAGCGAAGAGAAGATTGCATTTGTTATGACAAAAAGTGAGTTAAGAGACTTTATTCTCGAAACCGTGCGTGACGCGAATTAAAAAAAAAGACAGACTCAGCGACCTTACGGTTCACTAAGTCTGTCTTTTACTTTGAGAAATCGTTGATGATAGTTTACATGGCAATGTTATTTGAAAGGAGTCCACAGAGATTTCTCAAAAGAGAAATCGCCACGCATAGCGTGGCGACTCTCTACAGGTTAGGAAAGAAAATGAAGTTAGATTAGAGACACATTATAACTTTCAGGGGGTGGGTAAAAATTATAAAACTCTAATCTAAAGGCAGATGTGGGGGTTGCACCCACGCCGAATACTGTATCTGCCGAATGTCCGTTTTGCAAGCGCGGTTCGGTAGCTCGACCTATGCGGCCCCATAAGCGTCGTCGCTGAAACCGAATTTTACATTCGAAATCTACTCTGCGGCGAGACTCGCCGCCTTTTTGCCAAATTCCGTATCAGAGTATTCCTTCATGCTGTGATACAGACCCCCCGAAGTCACGATGATGTGGTCTTCGATCGGAACCCCGATCTGTCTTCCGAGACCAACGAGCACTTCTGTTATGGCAATGTCATCTTTTGACGGTGTTAAACTGCCGGACGGGTGGTTATGCATGAGAACGATGCTTGTCGCGTTTAACAACAGTGCGGGCTTAAACACCTCGGCGCAGGACACAACCGATGAGTTCACGGTTCCCATACTTAAGATGCAGTAATTTAACGGCATCAGCTTACTGTCCAGATAAATCGCGGCAAAAATTTCTTTGTTTGAGTCGTGAATCTCTCTCCCCAGAACTTTTGCGGCGATTTCGGGACTCCCGATCGGCTTGTCACAGTAAAGTGCTTTTCCCGCAACAAGTTTTACTCTCTTTTCTCTCAAAGCAAACTTTTTCATGTGCACTCTCCCTCAAAACTCGCGGCAGGAAGACTCTTCCAGAACGCGATTCAAGTCCCTAAGCCTCGACTCAAGGTCTTTGATTCTAAGCTTTAACTCAAAGTCGTTTAAGTGACCGGATTCTGTCCGTCTTTTTAAAACGGCAAGTTCTTCTTCGAGTTTCCCCATGCTGTCAAAAATCTCATTTCTTTCCGCTCGGTTCATTTTATGCTCCTTTCAAGAACGAAAACTGTTTCAAAAATTAAGCTTTCACGCGAAGGCGTGTTTACAAATGCTTAAATATGAGATATACTGACTTCGAAACCGAAACTAAACAAACGGAGGTAAATTGTATGAGTAAGAGAAAGCGGCAACTTAGCCGCGCGGCACTTCTTACGATGGCGGCACTCACTTTAAGCAGTGCGCCGGTTTCCGCTCTCCAAGGACTTACGCTTTTAACTGCATACGCAGAAGAGCCGCAGGGCTCTCTTGTGATTCCGAGTGCGGAGGCCGCAATCGAGGCGGGTTTTAATACGAGAGGTGACAGCGCGCATCTTAAGTATCACCTTAAGTTTACGATCCCCGACAATGTGCGGGGCGGCGATACCGTTCTCATTCAGACCAGAAACTTAAGTGACTTCATCCCGGCGGGCGTTGATTTTTTGATGATCCGCGTGGATGGCAAGATTGTCGGTCGTTTGGATCGTAGAAATACGGTATCAAAGGCGGCACTTGCTTCTTCGGCTGACACAACGATTGCCGAGAAGAGGGATGCAAACCTTTCTGCGGGTCTTCGGGATACCGACTATCGCCTCACCTTTAATGTGAACGCGCATGATGCAAGAGGCAAGGACATTGTACTCACCGCCGATACGGACGAGGCCGCAACGAAGGTGAGCGAGAACACACAGGTCACGGCAGATATTCGCGTGAACCGGCAGAGCATCTTGCAGACGCAACTCACAATCCCCAAGTATCGTGTGGATCAGCGTCTTGATGTTGGCAAGATGACTTTCACGATGGAAGACGGCACAAGTGTTACGCTGAAAGACGGACACCTGACCGACAGTAACCTCTCGATTCGCATGGTTCCCTACGGCAGAGTTTTGAAGCCGGGTTCGAGATTCAATGTGAAGCTTGGAAACGCAGGCGACATTCTAAAGTTCGTCAAGAATACGAGCATTACGAATCCCGGATTTGCTGTGCACACAGCAGATGTGACGGCGACAAGTGAGCACAACGCAAACAATGTGTATCTCATGCGCTCGGATATTGTGAGATTCAAGATTGATTCCGTCATGGATGACGAAATCGTTCTTGAACTTCTGGACGGGGAACTGAAAGATAACAATGTGTATGTGCTGAACACCAAGGATTCCGGCATCGGTATCGAATTAAAAAGCGGTGCGCTCGATGCACTTAACACCGATGGATCGGCGATCGGGCCGGTTGGTATCGATGTTATGGTCGCAGATCAGAAGGGCGCTCCGGTTACGGCACTTAATAACAGAATCAAGGTTGCCGTCTACGGAGATACGCTTGATCGTGACAAGCTTTCGAATGTTCTCGCCGAGAAAATGTCTACCCGTTTTGTGGATGACGCGACCGGTGAAGACATTGCAGACCGTGTTTCTAACGAAGATGAGCCGTCTTCTCCGATCGAGATTTCGGGTTATTACTTTGTAAAGACCATCACGATGGGTTCCGAAACGATTCACTATTACCACAAGGTTGCGGATTTACCGGCGGGCATCCGGCTCACCGAGTATACGGATTCTTTCGGTAAGCAGATCGCGGCTCCGGTCATGGCTATGACTACGATGCCGTCCAAGTTGATTCCGGGTTACACTTTTGTCAGAACCGATAACACCGAAACGGGTGTGAGACATGTGTACACCGAGGCGGCAAAGACGGAAGTCATTACGAGATATTTGGCTTACGGCACGAACGAAAAGCTTGCCGATGACAAAGAAGGGCTTGATGCGGCAAGACAGCTTGACATTAACGGTTATGTGTTCCGAAACAAAGAAACCGATCGAAACGGAAATGTCACATACTGGTATGTGAGACAGGAACACGCTCATGTGAGAGAGGTTGTGACTAATTGGGTCGATCTTGAAAATAAGGCTCTTAAGACCCCTGTCACCGATACGGCGATGCGACCGGCAGACACGATCGGCGGTTACGAATATGTGAGAACCGATACTGCGGATGATGGCGCAACGGTTACGCATGTGTTCAAGAAGCTTGAGAATGCCGAGACTCCGGTGGGAGATGTGTACACGAAGTACATTGACGAAAAGGGTCTTGATCTCCGCGAGATGACGCACGGGGTCGAGGCCGGTAAGCCGATTGATATTGACGGCTACAAGTTCTTAAAGACCGTTGTTGTTGATAAGACACATGTCGAGCATGTTTATGCAAAGACGGCATCGGTTGATACGAGTAAGGCAAGTTCCGAGAGCACGATTTCGAATCGTGGACTCAATGAAGTTCACACGAGCGCGAAAGAGATTGTGACGCGCTTTGTTGATGATAAGGGTGTTAATCTCCGCGATTCGATTACGGACACAAGAGAGCGGAACTATGTTCAGCTTGACGGCTATGTGTTCGATCATACCGAAGTGAACGGAAACGAAGTCCGTCATGTGTATAAGGTCTATACCGGCGCTCCGTTTGTGACCTACTTTAAGGACGCAGATAACGGCGAGGAACTTCATGACAGCGTAACGGCAAAGGGTTCGGTGCCGCCGTACCAGTTTGAGGGTTATGTCTATAAGAGAACGGAGGGCAACAGTTCGGTTGGCTTCACGCACTATTATGTGAAGGGTAACGACAGAACCACTCTCACCAATGTGACGAAAAATTCGAGTTCTACTTCGGAATCGAGTCGCCGCACGGATGATTCGATTCTTACGCGCTATCAGGATAAGAGCGGAAATCAGATTGCTTCTAGTGTGACTGATAAGAAGCGCGGCGAGAAGAAGTCGATTGAGGGCTATCGTTATCTCAATACCGATGAGTCTTCGGATGGCAAGACCGTGACTTATGTGTACGAGAAGGTCACGGACTATACAGTTCGCTTTGTCGATAAGAACGGCGATCGCATCAAGGATTCCGTAAAGAGTAAGACCGTGCCGCGCTACGAAGAGATTGAAGGTTACAAGTTCGTTGAAACGAAGGTTGACGGCGATACAGTGACGCACACTTACCGGAAGCTTACGGATGCCGAGTACAAAGAGAAGTACGGAAAGGATCGGGATAGTTCTAAGTCAGAGACTAAGAGTCCTACGATTACGCCGAACAATTCCAACTCGAATGTTAAGGCAGATGTAAAGCCTGATGTGAAACCGGATGTTAAGCCGGACACGAAGCCGTACATTAAGACGGGCGTAGATGTGAAGCACGCAGTTCCTTTTGTGCTCGGCGGCCTCATGGCGTTTACTGCCGGTGCGGTTATTTTCTTCACGCACTACCGCAAGAAGCTTTTTGAGTCCGATGAGATTTAAGTTTTGGCGGGTGGCTTATGCCGCCCGCCTTTTTTAAAGGGTTTTCGGAGGGTTTTATGTATGAGCGATTTTTAAAACACAGGTTATTTTTTAGGCGCATCTTGTTTTTTGTGGACATACTGTCTATTTTTTTGTTCTTTGCCGGGGCCGTTGTGACGCTTTGGCTCTATGCAAATCCCGAATACGAACTCTATCGTGTGACGGAGGCGAACGCGTCAAACAGTGTCGAACATAAAATTGTTGATGATACGGCACTTCAGTCGTTACAACAGAGTGAATCAGAAAATGAGCCCGTGCTTCAAGGTGTGACTTACGATGCCGGTGCTGTCCGTGAGATTAACTCGGTTGACATGCTAAAAGAAGATGATCCGAACGAGAAGCTTTATCTAAGAAGTTATGTTTCTGTCCCGTTTGCCTATGTGAAAAAACAAATCTTCGAGGGCTTGTCTGAAAAAGTGTTAAGTCGCGGAGCCGGAACGGTGAAACCGAATCAGAGCCTTAATAAGATAGGCAACTATGCCGTTGCCGCACATAATCTCCGTGACTTTGATGTAGGAAACGGATTTTCACATTTTCAGAAGTATCGTGAACAGCTGATCGGGCAGAACATCTATGTCTCGGACGGCAGGACTGTGTATACTTATCGCATCGTCCGTGCGGATTCCGTTCCGAGAGATAAGAGCATGAAGTACACGGAAGATGACTGGGCGAACCAGATGCTTCAGGATGAAATCAAACAATACGAGATTTTGCCGGAACAGCATACGACCAACAAGATATATAACGAAGACGGAAGCTATTACGAAGTAGATACGCCAAAGACATTCACCTACGGTCACTTGTTTACGACTTATACTTGTGAAGCGTACTATAATCGTAAGACCGGACACTATGAGTCTCTTAACCGTGTATTAGTCACAGGCGTTTTAATCGACAAGTGTTCTATCAGGACTGCTGACGCGCCGGTTCGTGAACTTTTCCCGGAGGCAATTAAAGAGGCGAGTGATGCAGGCGTTGATACGAGCGTACTTGAAACGACTGCCGCGCCGAGTGAGTCTCAATCGGATGGTGCACAGGAAAGCGAGCCTTCTCTTGCCGAAAGTGTTCAGGCAGAAGCAAGCGCACTGGTTGCGCCAAAGAGAGACAAAAAGCATGATCCAATCGAAGAGTTGATCTATCAAGGTATTGATCTAAATTCCGATATGCCGAAACTTTTGTCGAAGGTCTTTTTACTTTCGGCAGTCCTTTTACAGGTGATCTCTTTCGCTGTGAAATTCAAAAGGTATTCATAAATGTTGTGTTTTTTGACTTCGGGTGTTATAATCTCATTAAATTCTAAAATCGGAGGGTTATTGTATGGTACTTACGATTGCTGACATTGGCTGTAAGGACGCCGTTCATTTTTTGCTGAATAAAGTAGGCATTGTGTGCGTCCGACTGTTTCTCCGTCAGGATAAATTCAAGGATTTGTCTGACGCAGAACGCCTTGCGGCTCTTGAAGAAGAGATTTGCGGCTTTTCCGGCCCGCTTGACGATATTGCCGCAAGACGCGATGAACTCTTGCTCGCCGGAGCGCAGTATTTTACGCGCGGGGTTGACACTTTGCGGCGTGTCTTAAACGGTGCGACCGGAGAGTGCACACTGGTTCTTACTTCGAGCGGCAAGGTAAATGATTACGGCGATGCCGTAAATGCTTTGTATCTTGAGTTTCTTTATTGCCAGAAGAAGGGCACAGAGGTTCTGGAAACCGGACTTAAGCTTGATCTCTATAAGCTTCCGATCGGCATGGTGATTTCCAGTGACGAAAAAGAGACAAGAATCGCACACTTTTCACAGGATGTGATTCCGGTCGGATTCAGAATGGTGCGCGATCAGGTCAAGGTAAAGCTTGAAACGGACGCTGTGGATTCTGTCACCGATGCCGATACAGAGACTTCGGATTCCGAGTCTGTAGATAGTACGGATTCCGATTCTAAGACAACCGGCGATGACACTACCGGCGCGAAAGACGGCGAAGTAAATTGGGAGGATGCGGTATGAGAAAATTAAGACGAACGGTGGCGCGATTCCTGGTCGCAAGTTTTATGGCGGCGCAGATTGTCTCTGCTATGCCGGTCAATACCTTTGCGGCTGATCCCGCAAAGATGTACGATATTTACGAGGGTAATACCGGCATGGTTACGGTTGTCAGCGTAAACGGCAACAAACTTCAAAAGGCAGACATTGTAAAGATCGGCGATACCGTCACATGGGATGTGATTGTCACGCCGGGCAATACGGCCCTCATGAAGTCTTTTAAAGATGAGTTGCCGGAAGGCATTAAGTTTGAACCCAATTCCGAAAAGGCATTTACGGTTTTCGCCGTGAACGATGACGGCTCACTCGGGCGCGATATTACTGCCGAGGGTAAGATCGTGATTGACGGCAGAACTTTTACATGGACTCCCGAAAACCCGAATAAGTATTTCTTTTCCGGTAAGGGCAGTACGAATCGCCTCTTGTTTCACATTACGAGCGTGGTTGAGCACTCGGTAAAGCCCGACACGGTACTTGAAAATACCGGTACGATCGAGTTTAACAACCCGAAGGGTAATACGCCGCCGCCGCTCAGTGATAAGGCGAGCGTTAAGATTCCGGCGACACCGGAAACACCCGTCATCAGAAAGTCCGTCTATAAAGAAGATGCCTCCGGCAATGTACCGGCAAGACTTCCGTCAAACGGAACGGTCAACGAGACTGCCGATAAGAAGTTCTCGATTTCGACCGATGATGTGTACTCTGACATGAAAAAGAATGTCGGCGATTTTATCCGCGAGGCCGATAAGTATAAGATCGACACGAAAGAACTCTCGGAACTTCTTGTGAATCTTAACGAGAACTCCGATGCGGCTTACAAACAGCAGATCGTGACGGCATTTAAGGCGGCGGTGCTTAAATATAATACCGCCGTTGCACAGGAGTTAAAGGACACCGGTCATGTTGACGATCTTGAGAAGCTTAAGAACGAGGTCTACCAGAGTTCCGAGAACGCCGATTCCATTACGCTTGATAAGATCGAAGAGAAGTATACTTATGTGATGAATCTCTTGATTCCGTCCCAGTCTGTCAGCACTTCTCTCGAAATCGAAGACTTTGTTGAGAATGTGCAGACCGTGGATGCCGCAAATGTGCATGTCTATAACGATCGCGGCGAGGATGTGACCGCGCAGGGTGACATTACGATTAAGCCGTATCAGTACGATCAGAACAAGGTTACATGGACTGCGAAGAGCGAGTTCGTAAACTGGCTTAAGTCCACGAATACCGATAAGAATTTGCAGATGCGAATTACGGGCGTCACTGTTCGTGATGCGAGAAGCGATGATCTTGAGCGTTATCGCCTCGGCGGTGTCATCACGATTCCGAACACTTCGACCGTGGTCTTTGACAATTTCAGAAAGGATTCCAATAAGACTCTTGTCAGAACGCCGAACCCGCCGGAGTATAAGGATCACAGTATCTTAAAGGGCGTCAGTGCACAGGAAGGCAAAGTCATTATTGGGGATGCGCCGTATCACGCCGCAGGCGAGAAGAATGCGACACTTTATACGAAAATTGACGCATTCAAGGCTTCGATGAAGGCGATCGTTGAGAACGCGGGCCTCAAGGACTCTGATAAAGCCGAGGTGCTTGCAAAGCTTGAAAAGTTAAGTGAGGCTTCGACAAAAGAAGAGAAAGAGGCGCTCGCAAGAGAACTTGCGGCAAAGTCCGAAAAGGTGAAGTTCGATGAGGGTTCCAATGCTGTGCACCTCCAGGGGTACAAAGATTATTATCGCTATAACCTGAATGTTTCCGTGCATCCCGAGAAGATCAACGACAGTTTTGTTGTCGAAGATATGTTTGAAGACATTCACAGCTTAAAGGTTGAGGATGTTAAGGTCTTTGACGATGCCGGAAAAGATGTGACGGATCAGTTTAAGATGTCGCTCAACAAGCAGAAGTTTACGGCGACCGCAAGCAAAGAACTGGTTAAGAAGATCAGAGAGCGTCATACGGAGAGCGGATTCCAGTTCTTGTTCTACAATGTACAGCTTAAGGATGACGATAACTTAAAGGCGAAGTACGCGACCGATACGAATCTCATCACGGTTCCGAATAAGGCGAGCCTCATCATTGACGGCAAGCCGCTTGAGAGTAATATTGTCAATGTGAGCGTTAAGACCAAGACTCCGCTTAAACCGGGCAATGATCCTAAAAAGCCGGATGTGCCGAAGGATAATTCTAAGCCGAAGCGTCCGAATGTGATCGGCGAAGACGGCAAGAATGGCAGTAGCAGTAATTCCGGCAGAGGCAATAAAGGCAACGGCGGTAATTCCGGTACGGTTCGTCCGAAGGTTCTTGACATTGTCCGTGACAGTGCGAAGGATGTGAAAGAGGGCGTGTCTCTCATTACGAGAGAGAATCCGGACATTAAGACCGGTGTCGGTAAGATTTTCTTAAATCCGCTCATGCTTACTCTCTTTGTTCTTTCGGGAGCCGGAATCGGCGCAGGCGTTTATTTTCGCACGAAGAAGAGAGATGAAGACGAAGTAGCTTAAACGAAATTAGTACCGGAGCAGAAATGCTTCGGTACTTTTTCTTGTAATTTGCTTAAAAATGAGATATAATTTTGCTAAATCAAGAAAAGGAGGTAGTAGTGTATCTATGAGATGCTTTGACAGAAAGGATGGAAAGGAGGCTTCCCCTTCATGAATTTTTCGAAAAAGCTTTTAAAGCGGGCGGCTTCGGCAACGCTTGCGGCGGTACTTGTCGCACAGCCGATGATGACTTCGTTCGGTTTCAAGGCCGGAACGCCGGTCGAGTCCACTTCGATGCCGCTTTTTACGAATGATCCGGCTACAGCCGATGCATTAAAGAGCATGTTTCTCGATGTTCGTGATCCGGCATATTATTCGGCAATTTTTTACTGGAACTGTAACGGTAATCTGACCGAGGTACAGCCGATCACAGGATCGGTTGTCCCGCCGAAGAGTCTTCCGAGATCGATCGATGAGGACTATAATGTAATTTCTTGGTGGGACAGCAATACAGCTTCTTCGGGGCACACCGGAAGTTCACTGACACCGCGCATCGGTTATTCGACCACTCCGGGCTCTTCGTATCGAATCACGAATATCGGTATGATTCCGGCGACAGGCGAGATGCTTGATGTGATTATTACGGTCAAGGATTCCGTTCGATGCAACACGAACTTCCCCGGTAAAGTTTACTTTGTGAACTCAAGTGACTGGGACGATTCCGTGCAGGGTCTGCTCGGTTCGGATTTAAATTCTCTCGGTATCTGGCTTAACAACACATCTTGGATTGACTTTGATTATCAGATCGTTAAGCACGGCACAAACGAGGGCGAAAACTTACAGTTCATGTCCTATTTCTGGGATATTGACTTCGGTCAGTCCATTAAAGAAGACTTGGGTTCCCTTCGAACGATTTTCCATGATCCCACGGAACTTCGAACGAATGCAGACGGAACTGTTTGGTCGAGAGGTGGTAGATGGGAAGATGCGAGTGCGCATCCCGATTACTTTTACGATCCGGCGGCCTATATCACGCATACGAAGATGGCGAAAGGTCAGCACTTTGACATTAAGTATGCGGCAGTCGGAAACGGTTGGCCTGCGAGCCAAAAGCCGGTCGAGCCTCTTATCAATAACCGTTTGCCGAATGGCGAAAAAGTTACGGAACACGATGCAACCCCGTCAAGAGATGCGCAACAGATGCTCTCTATTTCGGAGTATAACGATATTTGGTTTCTCCAGTTCGGACGGTTTGAGCGTATGCCGCCGACCGTCACGAAACTTGCAAAGACGGTTTCTGACTTGAATGAAAACAGCTTCGAGAAGGCAAACTTTGATGTTTCGAGTGCCGCCGCAAGAAGGCAGACGATTCAGCGTCTTATGGAAGCGGGTGAAAACAATCCGAACCACTTAGGTTTAATCGACCGCGATCAGAGATATTATCTTAGCTTCGCAGTTGATAAGGGTTCGTCTTCGTTTAAGAAGCTTTCGATTATGGACAGCGTTGCGAATACCGGCGGTACGCTTGTTCCGCAGTCGGCACGCATTGTGAATGCGGCGAATAAGGACATTACGAACCTGTTCACTTGTACTTATAACAACAATGTGTTCCATGCGGCTCTTAATCCCGATCAGCTTGACAATGATGATCTCATGAATACGATTATCACCGTCAGTTTTGACATTAAGGGTGTGAGATGGCTTGGAGACACATTCGATAACACCGCAACGCTTGATACCGGTTATCATAACCGTAATGACGGTGTTCCGGCAGTCATCACATCCAATGTGGTTCGGACTACGATTCCGCAGAACGGAGTTGTTGAAAAGTACATTTCCGTTGATGAGGCGGCAAGCAGTGCAAGATACCGTGACGGCGCAAACTATGTGAAGGCAGAAGACCCGGATGCGGCAGAAGTGCCGACCGAGCGTTACCGTTCGGCTGACTACACTTGGAAGACCGAGTATTCGCTTCCGAATCTGACGGACTATACAGCGCTTCAGCTTCGCGATGTGTTCGAAGACATTCAGAGCATCAATCACTCGGATGTACATGTTTATAACGATAAGGGTGATGACATTACGAATCGCGGTACGCTCGAAATCGTTGACGCAAATCAGGCGGCGAGAGCGAACTATTCAGGTTATTCGATTCCGAATACGCCGACCGATCGCCTTATGGTTACTTGGACAGCGGATAAGCACGAACTGAATGACCTCAACACTCTTAACAAAGAGTATGGCAAGGCATCGAAGAAGCATCCGCACTACACGATGAAGATTACGACCCGTGTTACGCCGGAGAATATGACGCGAATCTCTGATAAGTATATTCGTCCGTCCGGTGAGGTTGTGATTCCGAATATCGCAGGCTATTCCGCGAAAGACGATTCCGGTGCGGGCTATTATCATCAGGATAGTAACTGGTCGCATGTGAAGCTTCGCCCGGGTGTCAGAACCTCTCCGATGAAGTTTGTCTCGGATCACAATGAGAACACGGTCGATGAGAATCATGAGAGCGGCACCGGAAATGCACACACCGGTCTTGTGGATCGCAATGTGATGTACACGATTACGATTCCGATTACGGCAGGCGCTGATTTCAGCGAGTTTACGATTACCGATCAGCTTTCTCCGCACTTTAAGACCAATCGCGACCGTGTTACGGTTGTGAACTCTGAAAACAGAAATGTGACCGATCTCTTTGAGAAGACGCTTGATGACAACAATCTCTTGACGCTTCGGCTCACGGAAGACGGTAAGAAGTCGCAGGAACTTAAGAACACGACCCTTTCGGTTTACATTAAGGGTGTCGCGGAGCGTTGGATTAGCGATAATGGCGGTATCGTGAATAACACGGCAACGATTGATAACCACGAGCCGAATCATCTTTACAAGACGCCGGAAATCAAGTTTGCAATTCCCGAGGACGGTGAGGTTACGAAGTCGAACTCTACGACCGCGCAGGATTATACACAGCCGGGTGAGGACGGTGGAAATTACGGCAGAAACTTTACGAATTATCTACCGGCAAGCACGATGCAGACCGCAAATCAGGTCGCGCACTACGATGATAACTACGAGTGGCGAACCGACTTTAAGCTTCCGAATCTGACGCAGTACCACGCTCTTCAGCTTGTGGATCAGTTTAGAAGCGTGCAGGCGCTTGACACTTCCGAGATTCGTATTTACTGGGCAGATAATGTTGATGCGAACGAGAATCTTGCGGGATTCGGTACCTTTGATGTGCAGGAGAAGAACGGCATCAAGACCGTTACTTGGACGGCAAATCAGGCGATGCTTGACAACATGAACGCCCGTTACGGCAAGGCGAGTACGGAACATGCGGTGTTCTCGATGTACATTCCGACTAACATTCGGAACTCTAACAAAGAAGACATTAAGCCGTATGTGAACGCGGCGACACAGGACATTTACATCCCGAATGATTCGTACTTTATCGTTGATGACGATTCCGGTATCAATAACGACCACATCGGACGGTATACGAAGGCTTCGAATACGTCTTGGGTTAAGGTTGCGGCAAAGATTCCCGATATTCCGCAGTTGCCGCCGGATACGCCCGATCCTAAGATTCCGCCGACCACGGTTCCGAAGTTACCGCCCACTTTTGACGAGAAGGGAAAGAAGTATTACATCCCGCCGGTTAAGATGGTTTCGGATTCGGATGAGAGACTTGTTTCGAGAAACAATGTCGGCCTTACGAAGCGTGATATGTCCTATACGGTCAAGTTTGAAACGACACCGGGTACGCATTTTAACACGCTTAGAATCTATGACCGACTCCCGAAGGAGTTTACGACAACGCTCGATCAGATTCAGATTACGAACGGGCGCGGCGAGAATGTCACAGATCGTTTTGACTGTGTACTGAATGACAACGAGTTCATCGCAACGGTGAAGGAAAAGTCGGCAACCGACCCGGCAATTAAGGGTACGGTGCTTACGACCGCGTTTACCGGTACGGCTCCGAGATGGCTCGGCGGCAAGTTTAAGAACGGTGCATCTGTTACGGATGAGTATCACACCTACTATACGAACCTTGTCGAGACTCGCGATCCGTCCGAGCCGAAGGTTAAGAAGTCGGTTTCGATCGATAACGGCAAGACCTACGCGGATGCAGAGACACACGAGACTGCGCCGGAACTTACGAGAAGACCCGATCGCTACCGTTGGAAGATGGACTATACGCTTTCTAACTACAGCCTGTTCACGGAAATTACGCTCGGCGATCTCTTTGAGTCCGTGCAGACGGTTACGCCGGAAGACATTCATGTGTACGACTTTACCGGAAAAGAGGTTACGAATCGCGGTGATCTCACGATCGGCGCAAAGGTTCCGGGCGGCGCAAGCGACATTATCTGGAAGGCGAAGCGCGAACTTGTCGAAGAGACGAACCGCACCTTCGGGCCGGAGAGCGATAAGATTCCGACCTTTACGATGACGATTGACACGGATGTGAAGGCGGCTCTCAATCTCGATGAGTCCAAGTATTACGATGCGGCTCTTGACAGAATCGTTATTCCGAACGAGGGTTGGTTTATCGAAGCCGATGCAGAGGGAAGCGTGACGACACGTTCTAATAAGTCGCATGTGAGATTCCCGAAGCCGGGCGAGCCGAACGACCCGAACGGGCCGAGCGTCACGAAGCGCGTGTCCATTGCCGATAAGAACGATTGGCAGACGACTCTTGAACTTCCGGATTACAATCAGCTTTACGATTACAAGACCGCTTTCAAGCTTTCGTACAATCATAACTACGATGCAGGCGACTTGAAGCTTGTCGATCGCTTTGAGAATGTTCAGGAGTATAAGAGCATTCAGATTTTCGAAGGCGAGGATATGAAGGATGTTACCGATCAGTTTGAAATCGGTGTGAGTGCGGCAAGACCGGGCGCTTCCGATTCCGAGCCGCTTGAGGTTCGTGCCGTTCCGAAGAATCAGGATGACTGGGACGATACCGGAAAGACGCTCTATATGGTTATCAAGGGTGTTAAGCTTGTCGGTACGCCTGATCGGATGATTGATTATCTTGAGGACAACCCGGAAACTCCGTTTACAGAGGGCGTCACGATTCCGAACCAGTCTTACTTGCACGAGGGCCACGCAGTCGTATCTTGGGTCAGAAAGACGGATTCCAATAAGACCTATGTGAATTTCGTTGCTAGACCTAAGATGGAAAAGTGGGTTGAAGATGATAATATGGTTGTCTTTGATCCGAAGACCGCAAGCATCGAGGCCGCAGACCTCAAGGACATGGTCGGTTTGTCGCAGTATATCCTCACAGAGATGCTTAAGAAAGACCCGACTCTCATTAACTCGCAGGAGTATTTTAAGCTTAGAACCGACCTTTTGAATCCGGCGGTTACGAAGCAGGAACTTAGAGAACAGCTTGCAAAGCTTTATAAGCTTAAACTCACAAGTCCTGTGAGGGGTACAACGGAATAAGCTTTACGATAGCCGAAGGGGAATTTTCCCCTTCGGTTGTTTTTTGTTTTCGGAATTGTTATAATGACATATAAATAAGCATTTTCGGAGGGCTTTGTATGAGTGATAAAAAGAACGATGTAAAGCAGATGCATGTCTATGTCCCGATGGACTTGTATAAGCAGATCGAATACTGGGCGGCAAAGCACGACTCAACAATCACACAGTATATGTGCGATGCGCTTGAACACATGATTAAGTATGAGAACAAGGACTATGATCTGCCGACTATGGAGCAGGCGAGACTCAATCAGTTGATCGATGCGATGCACACGCTTTCTAGCAATGTGGACAATTTGTCCGAAATTGCAACGAAGGGTTTTAGTGCATTAATCGGCCTTACGAGAGGCGACAACTATTTACTGGAGGATGACAATGAGTGACGAATTTGACAAGATTAAGATTGACCCGCCTATGCCGAAAGCAGATGACTTACAGAATGTGGGCGATGGTCTGATTGACGATTTGCTTGGTAACACGGGCATTTTCGGGACACAGACGAAATCCGAAGTGAAAGAAACGGAGCCTGTGCCTGAACCGGTGAATGAATCCGAACCGGAATCTGTTTCTGAACCGGCAGATGAACCTGTTATTGAAACAGAAGATGAAATCGAAACTGAAACTGAAACTGAACTTGAATCTGTTTCAGAGCCGGAAATTGAATCTGAACCAGAAGATACAGTTGAAACTGTTTCCGAGCCGATAAGTGAGTCTGAAACGAAAGAGGAAACAGGAGTTGTCTCTGAACCGGTAAGTGAAGATGAAATCGAAGCTGAACCGGCAGATGAAACTGTCACCGAAACAGGAGATGAAATTGTACCGGAATCTGTTTCAGAATCAGAAGTTGAATCCGAAATAAAAGAAAGTGTCGAAACTGCTTCTGTGCCGGTAAGTGAGCCTGTTGCAGAATCCGAATCCGAAAATATTCTTTATAGAGAACTCTTGAACGGGAATCAGGAGTATCAGGTTCGAGGCGTTTCGAACAGCAGTCAGGTTCGTATCAGTGATGATGATTCAGATAAGAATTTAAAGATTTCCGGCATTATCTTTGAGGATTTTTACGAACGATACAAAGCTGTTTCCCGTGGCGAAGAGATTCCGCAAGTTGTTGCTGTGACCGCGATTCTTCACGCGGCGTTGCACAGCGACCGGCCTTTTAATTCAAAATATCCGAATGCGCTCCGCTATGCGCATGAAGTGTTGAAAGACTATGCGGCTCGCACAGCTGACACCGACCGGGACTTGATCGCTGATTTTAGGCGAACCACGGAAGAGGGCATCTACGCAATCGAGAGCCTTGTCTTATTACAGTTTGTGAACCAGTACGGCGCAGATGCGTGGTTTCGATGCCGTGATCTCTTGATGGACGAAGAGAATCGCGACATGCTTAGAACCTTCCGGCGAGAAATCGAAAAGTACGGCAAAGCCGTCCGTTTAAAGAAACTCGCCGGTTCAAAAAGTGTTGATATATGAGCATCTTTGTGGTATCATTTTCTTAACGGAGGTGTCATATGATTGGTATTTTATGTGAGAAACCGTCAGCGGCACAGAACTTTGCGAAAGCGCTCGGGTTAAAGGCCGTTGAGCGCTCTCCCGCAAAGTATGTGGGAAAATATGGGACGGATGAAGTCATGGTTGTTCATGCGCTCGGACACATTTACGAACTCTATTATCCGGCTGACAATGTGGCTCCGGAAAAAGTTCAGAGGTATAAGAGTTGGGACTTGAATCTGCTCCCGTGGGACGCTTCTGACTTTCTCTGGAAAAAGAAGGTGACAGATAGAGGCAAGGCAATCGCTAAGTATTTAAAGCAGAATTTGAGCGGATGCGATGAAATCGTTCTTGCATCGGATAACGACCCGTCCGGTGAGGGCGATGTGCTTGCCGGTGAGATTATCAAAGAACTCAAATTAAAGCCGAAGATACTAAGCCGTATGCATTTTGTGGATGAGGCTGAAAAGTCGATTCAGAGTGCATTTAAGACACGGGAGCTGATTCACGACTTGGATTCCTACCCGGCTTACCGAAAAGGAATTTTTAGACAAAGATTCGATCATCTTACGATGCAGTTTACGAGAATTGCACTCTCTGCCGGTGACGGAAAGACGCTCACAAGGCAGGGTAGACTTAAATCCGCGATGATTGTTCTAATCGGTGACGGACTTAAAGCCTTAAAAGCTTACAAGCGCGTGCCTTACTATGAGAACCGTTTCAAAGACGAGAACGGAGTCATTTATGCGGCGAAAGAGGGTGTCAGAAAGACTTACCCGAATCCGAAAGATGTGCCGGAGTACGGCAAGGTTTTAACCTCACCGGTAAAGTTTGATAAGAGAGAGCGGAAGTCAACGCCACCGCCAAAGCTTTATGATTTGTCGGCACTCTCTGCTGTACTTTCGTCACTCGGCTATAAGCCGAAGGATGTGCTCTCGGTTTACCAGTCTATGTATGAAGCAAAGTATGTCTCATATCCGAGAACAGAGGATAAAGAGATTACGCCGGAGCAGTATAACGAACTTTTGCAAAATAAAGATAGGATTGCTTCTTTAATCGGTGTCGATACAAAGCTTCTTACACACACGGCACCGAGGCGTGTGCATGTAAAGACCGGTGGGTCGCACGGTGCAAACAGACCCGGAAGTAATATTCCGAAGAGTTTGCAGGCACTTGAATCAGAGTTTGGGCCGCTTGGCGCTTTGATTTACAAGCTTCTCGCAAAATCGGCTCTCTCTATCTTTGCAGAAGATTATGTTTACGATTCCGAGGTCGGACACTTGATGTGTTATCCCGATTATGTCGGGAGCACAACGGTTCAGGTGAGCCCCGGTTATCGTGCAATACTCGGCACGGATGACGATGACGAAATCGGGACAAAGGGGCTCGGAGTAGAAGCAAAGTCATTTATCTACGAGGGCGCGCCGACACCGCCTCCGACACCCACTGTCAAGTGGCTCATGAAAGCACTTGATAAGAGAGGAATCGGAACGGGTGCTACGAGAACGAGCACTTATGCCGACATATCGACCGATACCAAAAAGGCCGCTAAGATGGTCGGCGACACAAAGGGCAAAATTTCTATGACACCGGCGGGAGAACTTAGTTATGTTCTCTTACAAGGTACAAATATCGGAGACTTAAGTGTGACCGCAGAACTTCAGGAAGATATGAAGCAAGTGGAGAACGGATCACTTGACATGAGAGTGGCACTTACAAAAGTTGCCGACATGGTAAGACACGATAAGACAGTGATGTTAAATAACGGCGTTGCATACCGCAACGAGAAAGGATTTAAGATGGAACAGAAGTGGAACGGAACTCCGAAGGAAAAGGTTGAGATTTTCTTTGCACCGAGAAAGAAGACCTTCGAGGTAAGCAAGACTTGGGGTCAGCACACTTTCACGCAGGATGAACTCGACAGAGCGGCAAAGGGCGAGCACATTCCGGTCGAAGGCACGAGTAAGACGACCGGCAGACCGTATACCGCAGAGGTCTGGCTTGATGACTGTGAGTTTAACGGACATGCCTATTTTGGTTGGAAGGTCGGTTTCCCGAAAAAGTAAGGTCGGTGGCGGGCGGTAACGCCTGCCACTTTTTTTAAGAAAGGAGTTTTACTTATGGCGAAACAGTCATATAAAGTGCCGGAAGGCTTAGATAAGACGATACTGGAATCCGAGATCAGTCTTAGCAAAAACTTTGATTTTTCGGCCTCGGTCGGGTCGCTTCTTATTTATCTCGGGTTCATTCTCGGCGGGATTTTTGTTTTAACCAATACATTTCTTGCAAGCGGAACGGGGTTACAGAAGTTTTTATTCATCATCGGATGGGCGATGCTTACCGTTTTAACAGGCCAGTATCTTAACACTAAGGAACTTGGGTTTGTCAGAATCTTTGATTTACTTTCTTACTTAGAGCCCGGCGCAAGACGGGTCGGTACGAGAAGCAGTGATTCGGCAGTTCCGTTTCAGCATCTTGTCGGTATTAAAACCGTTGACGAAAACGGGCTCATTCGGTTTCTTGACGGGCGCGTAGGTTATCTCTACGATGTGGTCGGTTCGGCATCTCTCATGCTTTTTGATGCCGATCGGGACAGAATACTTGATTTAACCGATGCCTTTTACAGAAAGATGTTTCACGGAATCGAACTTTCGTTTATCACCGTGAAAGAACCGCAGTCGGTGGCTTTACAGACGGCATATCTTAAACAGCGGTACGATTCGCTTCGTGCGAATAAGAAAAGCGATCCGCAGTTACTTGACTTATGTGAAGCGCAGTTTCAGATTTTAAAGAATCATGTCGGAAAGAGTTATCACAGCATCCATCAGTATATGTTCTTGATGGCACGCGATATAGAACTCTTAAGACGAGCGGAGAGTATCATACAGGCCGATGTTTCGGATCACGGACTTATGATTAAGAGTCTTTACAGGCTTTCCGACAAAGAGGTTGCACGGACGCTTAGTTCGATTTATAAGATGGACGGAGGCAGAGGATGATACCTTTATTTAAAAAGAAAAAGACCTTAGAGGAAAACCGCAGTTTTCAGGGAAATGCTTTCTTGCAAAACATTAAGCCGAGGGAGCGTTATAAGTTTCACAGTGATTATTTTGAAATTGATGACGGCGTTGCCACGATTGTGAGACTCTTTCATCACGCGACCGCGCCCGATGGTTTCCCGCCTTTCTGGGGAATCAATAAGATTCCGAGTTTTTCCGGGTGGATTTCGAATCAAGTGAAAGTTGTTCTCATCGAACAGAATCGTGTCTTGCCGGAAGGTCTTGTCAAAGATTTCTTAAAGGGCGCAGAAAAATTAAGCCGTTTTGAGAACGCAAACTCGGAAGATGCTTCGACCAGTGCAAAAAAAGAGGTCAATAAGCGCCAGTCCGACATGGACGAAACGATCGATGAACTCGGCATGGGTGCTTCGTATGTGCAGTCATTTACAACGGTTATGATAAAGGCCCCGAATCTTGACATTCTGGATGAAGCGATGTTACAGCTTAGTAGTCAGTACAAAGAACTCTTCAGTACGATTAAGGCCGCGCCGTATGAGGGCAGACAGAGAACAGAGTTCAGCAATCTCTTTTGTCCCTGTGAATTAAAGCGCGGAAACGGCGACTACTTTACTTCTGTGGAGTACGCAGGGTCTTATAATTTAGTCACCTGTGGACTCGTTGACGATTGCGGTGAGTATGTCGGCACGATGATGGGCGATGTGAATAACTCGGCGGTTCTATTCGATGCCGATAAGTACAGTAAGCAAGTAGTCATTGCCGGAGATCAGCGCCACAACGGACTGAACGCTTACTTAAGCGATCTCTGGGGCTTTAAGCTTGGACTCTCGGCTCTCTGCCGTGAACATAAAGTCGTCCATATTGTGCTTAATCAGACGGATTTGCAGAGCCTCGGCGTGAGTCTTGAAAAATCCACGGTACGGGTTGATTTGCAGTCCGGCGAAGTAAATCTTTTCGAGATGTTTGGAGACAGAAAAGATGCCAGTGCGATTTTCTCAAGACAGATCGAAAAGATTAAACTCATGGTGCAGGAAGCGCAGGGCATCCATGAAAAGACTTCGGCGAGACTTATCGTAGAGTCACAGCTTGCAAGAATCCTGGAAAACTTTTATGTGGATCAGCGGATGTGGCATAAAGACGCAAACAATCACTTGGATAAGCTTCGCATTGTGGGTCTCGACCATAAAGTTGTTCCGACCTTAAAGCTTTTCGTTGCCTATCTTATGAAAGAGGAGAAGGCTACACTTAACGAACATGACGATCAGAGGCTTGAAGCGATTCGTGTCTTACTCGGACTTTTTAATGAGATGCTCACGGCTTACGGAGACTTATTTAATAATACGACTTCTCCGGTGATTGACAGCACCGCCGGTGCACAGCGGGTAATTTACGACTTGTCAAATATCTTTTTAAGGTCGTCCGGCATCGCAACGGCACAGCTTGTGAATATCTTTGGTTATGCAACGCAGTCGCTTAAAAGGGGTGATGTTGTGATACTCCACGGTGTTGACCGAATCACATCCGAGGGTGTTAAGAAGTATCTACTTGAACAGGCGCGGTTACTCAAAGATCGCGGCGGGCGCATCGTTTATGTGTACGATAATATCAGTACGATGTTAAGCGACAAGGCGTTTTGTGAGTTCGATAAGGCAGATTATACCGTTTTCGGTACGATGACCGAGAGTGAGTTACTTGAGTATCAGAAGAGACTCGGGCAGGCTGTACCGGCTGACCTTGCACACATGATTACGCTTAAGGTTCCGGGACTTTGCTATGTAAGGCGCGGCATCGAAAATGTCGTCTTTAAGCAGGATTTGATTTTGAGCGGAAATATTCGGACAGAAAAGAAAGCACTTCGGCGAAAGGAGTCATGATGAAATTTCGAACACTTTTTATGACGGCGGTCTTGTCGCTCGCCATGTCTGTTGCCGTACTTGCCGCGCCGATCGGTAACGGTGGCGTTGATAACGGACAGGCACAGCCGGACTCGAATACCGGCGTTGCGGCAAGCAGTACGAATCTTGAAGGCGGCGCAGACGATTATTCGTTTTACAAGATGAGTTCTGCCGCGAGTATGTTCGTAAACGGTGCTATGTCGCCGGACGGGCAGTACAGTTTAAGTGAGTGGCAGGGTGTCAATAACGGCGGTATTTCCGGCGCACTTCTCGGCTTCTCGGACGCGAATAAGACGAAAGGCGTGGTTTCTTTCTTTACAGGCCTTACATCGGCGGCGACCGCATCGGTTTCGTATGATGCTCTGATTCAAGCCGATGAAGACCCGGATATTAACATGGGTTTTTCCGGCTATGCGCTTTACGGTGCGGCACTTTCGGATTTGGGTCTTGATAAGATGATCGCCGATGGCAGTATTGCAAATATTGTTCGGTCGATTGCCGGTGCGCTTGCACTTTTTGTGTATGTGCTTGCAAAGTTGCCGTTTGTTGTTTTTCAGGTGAGCATTAATATCTTGCAGGCGCTTAATCCGTTTAAGTGGCTTATGTATGCCGGACATGCTCTGGATGCCGATACACTTTCAATGATGGGGCCGCTTGCTACCCCGCTTGAAGGAATCGCTCGATTTGTCTCGCACATTTACGATATGTTTTACAGTCTCGGTGTGTATGTGGTTATTCCACTCGGACTTATCTTTATCATCGCAAGCCTCTATATTCGTAAAATTTTGCTTTTTCAGAGAGGCCTTCCGAGGGGCTTCAAGCGATTTGTGATTCGGGCGTGCTTCATGCTTTTCGGTGTTGCGCTTCTCGGGTCTGTCTATACGGTTTCGCTTGATGCTATGTCAACGGGCGTGGATTTTTCGCTTAGTGATGTTGCGGTAAAGCGATATTTTGTCGATTTCGAGCGGTGGTTTTCTTGGAACGCGCTCGCACTTCCGTCCGATGTTTCTGACTTACTCTATAATGTCAGTTCCGGGCATGTGAGTGGTACATTCGGTGTGTCGCTTGCGGACAACGTGCTAAAGATTAACAATTCCGTGTCTCCGTCCGTGATTCATGCCGGAACGGAGCAGGACAACGCGGCATTCAGCTTACTGCTTCGTTATATGAGAAACTCTACTTTCGAGGCCACGGATTTTGAGTCTGAAATTAAGACTAAGCTTCGTGATAATCTGGGTTCCGATTCGGCTTTATTTAAAAAGCAGTTTACGAATGCGGGTAAGCCTAAGAATTTCGAGAAGATTGATCCGACCAATACGAGTCCCACGGATGACAGCAGTATCTTTTTTGCAACGGCGGGCGGCATCACGGCAACTAAGGTTTCCGGTATTACAAACGGAAAGGTTTATAAGCTTCAGACAACCGGTTCCCCGGGGGCGTTTAAGAGTTTCGGAACGGGAAGCAGAACAAGCACCATGTCTCCGATTACGGCATATAATTATCTTAGTACGCGGTTTGATAGCCGCATGATGACGATGTATTCACAGGAGAAGGCTTCGTCTAATTTTGTCAAGTTTAAGCACGCTTCGGTGAATCTCGCGGGCACAGGCTTTATCGGCTTTTTGAATTATCTTTGCTATATCACTCTGATGCTTGCGGTCGGCTTAGTCGGCATACACTATGCGCTCGGTATGATGTTTCAGGCGCTTAAGCAGAGTTTCGCATTTTTAACTTCTCTGCCGTTTGCGATGCTCGGCTTTATCGGCATGATTGCAAAGACGATCGGCGCTGTGGTCTTAACGGTTTTTGAAATTCTGGTTACTTGGCTTCTGTTTTCGTTTATCGTTCAGGTTTTAAGTTTCTTACCTGAAATCGTGACAGCGCCGATTCAGAGAGCATTTACTGAAAAGTATGATTCTGCCGGAATTTTGTCTGATCTAATATCAAACGGCGGCGCAACTTTCTTCATGCAGATCGCAGGCGGTCTAATCTATCTTGCGGTCATGTTTTATTTTATCAAGTGGGCAATCAAGCTTAGAGGTACGGTGCTCATGAGTTTTGAGACGATTACGATGCGTGCGATTGATAAGTTTTTAGCAGTCGAAGGTTCCGGTGCAAGCGATCATATGCGAGAAGGTGAAGCCGGAGACAGAAGTGGCGCAAATCGTGCCGCAAGAAATGTCATGGCGGCAGGTGCAGCTCTCGCAGGCGGTATCGGTTCCGGCATCGTCTTAGCGGCAGGCGCAAAGGCGCTTCAGGGCAATAAGTCAAACAACAATGCGCCGACAAAATCCGTTGCATCGGGTACGGGTGACGATAACGATACGCCGAATACGCCGGATGGTAATACCGGTACGAATAGCCCGAACGACCCGAACTCTCCGAATAATCCGAACGGAACGGGCCAGACAGGTCAGACCGGCAATACAAACGGTGCAAGTAATACCGGCAACGCTACGAGTAACGGTAGAACCGGTCGCGCAAACAGATCGGGGCAGAATAACGGTCAGACAGGACAGATCGGACAGAACGGTTCGGAAACACAGTCCGAAACTTCTGAACGGAGTCAGGCTGAAAGCGAACAGATTGATCTCGGCAACGAGGTTCTTTCACAGAACAGTCTTGCCGATACCGTTAAGTCCGAGGTGAAGGGCACAAATCGCGTTAAGCCCAATCAGCCCACAAGCAATGGCTCTACCGTGAACTCCGGTTCCGATACTGTGAAGTCCGGCGATACAGGAAATTCCGTCAGTGTTACGGGTAATACGGCAGAAATCAGCGCAGAAAGTGTGACGATTACTGCAAGTGACGGTCGGGTTACAAACGGACAGTCGAGTGCGCCTACTTCGAGAGTCTCCGGCAGTTCCGGCAAGGCCGTCAGACCGGCGCAGAATGTGGTGAGCACTGATGGCGCACAGCAGGGCACTGTGGATTCCGGCAATGTTACGCAGTCTACCGGACAGAGTGCTGTTAGAAGCCATGTGAGGGCCGAGGGAAATGAGGCTGGTGCACAGGTTGAAATTGGCACGACTGAAAGTTCGCGCGGCGGTTCTACGACCCAGAGTGTTACGAGAAGTGTTCAGAGAGCCGGTGGTAGCGAAAACATGCAGTCGCTTTCTGACGGCAATGCGAGCGTACCTAGCGAGAACGCCGGTAGTGGCAGTTATGTTCCGCAGGGTTCGTCCGGCTCTTCCAGAAATGTTAGAAGAGTGCAGGCCGAAAGAAGTCAGGACACAACCGAGGACACCGAGGTTGAGATGACGAATCAGAGTCGGGTGAGTCAGAATGTTTCCGGGCGTACCGTGAACGGGCAGAGCGTAAGTCAGGCTTCCGGTAATGTCAGTTTTGGAGATACAGGTGCAAGCGCTCCCGCGCCCGGCGGTGACACAAATATTCCGACAGCGGGCCATGCGCCGAGTCGTTTACAGCGGAACACCGTTAAGAGAAGCCAGACCGCTGAAATCGAACAGTCCACGGTGATTGAGACTGCGAACGATACACGGGTTCGAAACAATACTCGCGAAGTCGTTCGGGGTCAGGCATCGGTCACAAACGGCGCCGCGCGGAGTCAGGGACACACTTTGAATGGTACGGCAAATCTTAGTAGCGAACATGTGAATCTCGTAGACGAAAAGAATCATAAGTCGGATGTTGGCGACAAGGGTGACAGCGGAAACACTTTAAGAAAGCGCCCGCTTAGACCCAAAAAGTAAAAAAAAAGATTTGAGGCGGCGAAAGTCGCCTCATTTTTTTAATCGTTGACGAATCCCGATAAATGAGATATAATTTTAAATGCAAGGGAAATATTTCGGAAAGGAGGCGTATGAGTATGGGCATTTTGAGCATGTATCTCCCGATTGGAACCGGTAGTTTTGGCGGTATCGAGGTGAAGGACACTAAGATTCCGGTGATCGACAAGATTTTCGGATTTATAACCGGACTTGCTTTCAGATACGGCGGTATTCTTTTTGTTTTTCTCGGTGTTATCGGCATCGTTATCGCCGGGATTCAGACTTACAAAAAGGCTACGGGCTCCGGACGAATGGAGTGGCTTCAGATCGGTGGCGTTTTTGTTGCATCCGTTCTGATGATTGTGGTCGGTATGAACGGTCTCGGTAAGTTTATGAACGGACTTATGAGTTCTTCCGAAGTTACGAGTATTCTGGAGTAATTTTTAGGGGTGCATGGGTTAACAAAACCCTGCACCCCGATTTTTATATCGGAGGGTAGTATGAAACTAAAATTACCTGATTTTCTATCAAGGAGTCGACATCACGAGATCGAGAAGTTCGGCATTACGGTGCTTGTTATGACTTTGCTTCTCGGCGGGTCGCTCGGTACAAGCGGTTATGCCGCAATTACGAGAAACCGTAAAATACTTGAGAGACAGGCACTTTTTACTTCACAGTTTGAAATGTCAAAGTCTAAGGCTTCGGGTCAGGTGCTTCGCGTCTTCGAAAACGATTCACGGACGAAAGCCTTTGTCTTACTCAAATTTTCTGACATGAGCAAAATGTCATCGGATGCAAAGACTTATAAGATGTTCTTACTCACGAAGGGTGGGTCGAATCATCATCCGTCCGGTGCGATCTATGTATTCGGACAGACTGGCTATGTCGGACTCTATCTGGTCGATTCAGAGGGATTTTCGTCTAAGTTACAGAATATTGTACTTCGCGCAAACGCACAGCTTGTGCCGGACAGTGCAAAGGCTGATCCGACAAAGGACGTATCATTTGCGAAATACGATCAGGCACTTTTCTCTGTGAATCTCGGCGCAAAGGTGACGGATCAGGGTTCAATCTCTGTTTCGGAGGCTACGAACAGTAACGCAATCTTTGAGAGAGGCGTTACGATTACGGCACAGCTTAATGACGAACCGCTTGATTCGAAGACTCTTTTTAACAGTCTGGTTGCCGAAAATCTCGACAAAGAGACAAGACTTAAGCTTGCGGATGATTTAAATACCATGAAGTATCAGTTAAATCTCATTGATGAGTACACCAAGCGCCTTCAGAGTTTCGATCTTGACGGCAGACGCATCGTGATTCCCGAAACGATGGCTTCGATTCTGGGAGATTCTATTATCGAAAAAGACGGCGTGCCGTATCTTGAAACACAGTATGTGTTCCCGAAGGGATATAATTTTAACTGGCAGGATATGACCTTCGAGGGCGGGTATGCTAAGAATATCGTCCCGGAAGGCATGAATACGCTTGATTATATGCTCTCTGTCAGTCAGGATATGACCGCACGGGTTCCGCAAGTAAGGTCTAAAGACTGGTACTTGTCGGACGGCTCTGCATTTTCTGATTTACAGCGTATCGCCTCGGATTCTACGGTTGTAAAGACCGCCGGTGAACTCGTTTCGGGACTCACTTCCGCGTGGAGCAGTTACGCACAGCTAAAAGAGCAGTATCAGTGTGATGATCTAAAAAAGCTTCTCGACATTGAACTCTCGGCAAAGAGTGCGGCGGAGAGTACGACCGTATACGCGGGCGAGACGGCACTTACCTCGAATTAAGATGAGAAGGGGGGTGATATTATGAATCAAAAGCCCGATCCGAATAAGTCTGTGAAGCCGCAGGACGGGGGTGCATCATCCCCCGTTCCTTCGGGGGCAGACAAGGGGTCTGAAAATAAGCAGACAAAGCGTGCCGTAAAAGGTGCGGCGCAGTCGGTCGGAAGTAAAGTCGGCAAGACGATGGCGATGAAAGGCGCGATCAACAAGGCCGGAAGTATGCTCGCGAATTTCGTAAACGGCATTTCCCAGTCCTTTATGAATTTCTTCGGCGGGATCGCCGCAGGCGTTAAGGGCTTTCTTGCGGGTCTCGGTGTTGCACAGGCTATGGCGGGGACGCTTGCCGTTATGGTTATCATGGTGAGCGGTTTCGGAACGATTTTACTAATCGTGAGTGTCATTATGACGCTCATGAATCCCGCAAGGTACGATGCGTTTAATGACTGCCGCAGTCAGGCAAAAACAGCGCAGAGTGAACTTGCGGCGGCAATGCGCGGGAAAACCGGCGCGGCGGCAACGGCACAGCAGACAGCGAACGCTAAGTTAATTTATTCGGCGCTTCACGAGATGGGTATACCGGATGTGAACATTGCCGGTGCGATTGCGAACGCAAACACCGAGAGTTCTCTCGATCCGACAAAGCTTGAGGCATGTTACACAGAGAACTTTATAGTCGGGCCGAGAAAGACTGAAATTATGAATGACACAAATAGCTATGTCTTAAATACGGTCTTTCCGGCTTATGAGCGGCACGGTATTCATCTTAGAAAGAATTATTACAAGCGCCCGTCCACAGGTGAGTATGCTCCGGGCCTTGGGTTTTTTCAGTATACGGGGCCGGAGTTCGATGATTATATGATTTTCTGTGAAGGTCACGGACTTAACTGGTACGACCCCGGCGCACAGCTTGCGTATGCACTGAACGGCTTTCATAAAAGCGCATGGCTTCGCGCGTGGACTACTCCTGAAGCTTCGCCCGAGGCGGCGGCGGTTGCTTTCGCTACGAAATTCGAGGAAGCAGGGTACACGGCTTCGTATGGTGAGAGACAGAGTTATGCGGCACAGTGGTACAGTGCAATGGGGAACTGGGAAGTTGACACGAACTTCGCAAATTCCGTTATGAGTCTTGTGTCGCAGGGCGGCACAAAGGCAGGGTACAGTGCCGTCAGAAAGTCCACAGAAGATTGTCTGAAAGCACAGAAATATAATAATAGCGGAATTGCAGAGGCGGCGCTTTCGTTTGCCTATGCAAATGTCTCGGACTCTAAGGGGTCTAAGGGAACGGAACTCTGGCAGGCGGTGCATGACGCTGTGATGCCGGGCGATTCGATTTATCAGTCCTGTGACCGCACGGTTTGCGGTGCTGTCAGATGGGCAGGCGCAGACGATTCGATACCCGAAGGCAATGCAGACGCAATGTATCGTTACTTTAAGAACTCTCCCAAGTGGGAGCAGATCGAAGTGACGGAAGACATGTCTTTACTACAGCCGGGCGATATTATTTGTGAGTACACGCTTTCCGGTGAAGGCACAGCTACCTGTAAGCATGTCATCGTTTATACCGGCAAGGAACTCGCGAATGAGCGGTTCCCCGGCATGGGCGGCAACTCCGTTTCGGGATCGTATAATCACAGTTCTCCGAGCGAAGGCCGTTCACCGGCTCTTGTGAATACCCGATATAAGAGCGGGCCCAGATATCAGGAGGCGTTTCGTTGCATACAGCCGGAGGCAAACTCGAAATATAAAAATGTCGGAATTGAAGTGTCGGGAGTTAGTGATACCTCCTCCGGTCACGGTAGCGCAGAAGACGATGACGGCGGCTTCTACGAAGATTAATAAAATTAAGGTACTTTCGCTTGAAAGTGCCTTAATTTTATGCTATTATTTGATAAAAGAGAAAAAGGAGGTGTAGTGTGAAGAAATTTATAGCGCCGATTGCGGCAGGCTTAGTCTTAATAGGCACAATCGGAACTCTTCGCGCCGTTGACAGTGATAGGAGTGCGAAACTTATGAAGGTTAGAGCCGAGATTGCGAGCGCAAATAATGCGATTTCCGCTCTAAAGGCAGGCGAATCTGCGGCGAAATACCAGATTGTAAAGTCCGAAACGGGGATTGATCCGCTCCGTGTCGAGCAGGACACGAAAGCCATTGAAAATCTCTTACATACGGTTTTTACATGGAGTTCGTATGATGAGTATACGGCGGCAAGAGAGCGAATCATGAAAACTTACGGCGTTGCCAAAGATTCGAGTTTCTTAACTTCGTTTATGCCGGAAATTAAAGATACGGTTTCGCCGAACGGAAACCATTATAACGATATTGACATTCAGGGGTACAATGTCGAACTCACCGGCATGAAGGTTTATCCGCTTTCTGTGGACAATGGGTATCGGTATCTCGTTGAAGTGAGAACGGAATCCCACATGAAAAACGGTGAGGGCGAAGGTCTTATGAACGCAATGTGTCTCATCACAACCACAGAGGCCGGACATATCTCTGAAATTTACGGTACAAATGTATCGGGTCGTTAAGGGGATTATCGTATGAATACGAAAAGAATACTCAGCGATTTTCTTCGGACGTTGATTCTCACATTTGGCATTTTTGTGAGACTTGCAATTATCGTTTTCTCTGCTCTTAGTTTCGGGTGCCTTGTCTGCCCGATTGTTGTTACGATGGTGGTAAGACTGATGGGTGTTCCGGTTTCTGCCGGACTTGATTTAAAGCTGTTATTCTGGCTTGTTCCGATCGGTGGAGTCTTGATTATCTTAAGCGTGTTCTTGCTTAGAACCTTGTTTTTGTTTGACGGTTATCTTTGCAAGTTTTTTGACCGGCTTTCATGCAAAGTCGAATCTATGATAGAAAGAGAGGTGAAAAAGTGAATAAACAGAAGTTGATCAACATCGGAAGCGCGATCGTGATTGCCACGAGTATGCTTTTCGGTTATTTTTCGTTACGACAGGGTGAACAGCAGTTTCAGAAAAATCTGGCAACGCTTTCTGATGAACTTACGAGAGTGACCGGTGAATTTAACGAGCAGAAGCGGCTTGCAGACGAAACTTCCGAACTTGTTTTGAAAACAAGCCTTAAAAACAGCAACGATGTTGGAAGCGAGATCGCCGATCTTCAGAATCAGTATCGCCCGTCCATGAGAGACAGCGAGTATGCCGAGGTTACGGATGCTCTAAAGACGCATTTTAAGAAAGATGATGTTTCTGCCGGTGCACAGCCCTGGTTTCAGAACTATAGTAAATCGAGAGCCGATTTGCATTGGAGTTATGTGACGACCTACGGATTTAACGGCGATACGGCCCAGATGATTTGGCTTTGCCGGGATGTTTCTACGAACGAGGTTTTCGCGTATGCGATGGCAGAGTATAATGTGAACGGGAAACTGGTATCGGATTTGTCGATTAAGTCTACTTTTGTCGGGCAGAAAGATACCGGAGTCGTTGAAACGGATTCTCCCGATAATGATATGAATACCGAGGAAACGGATTCCGAAGGAAATCCGGTTTAATTAAAGGAGTGAGCCTATGAAAATTTTGGCGTTAGAAGAGGACGGTATGGCGGCCTATGTTCTTCGCAAGTGCAATGTCGATTATGAATCCGATACATATAAGGCGATCGGTGAGGTGTATGTCAATTCGGCGGTGCTTGAGACTCACTATGAGTTAAATCATAGACCGTATCTTGTGTTAAGCGGTAAGGTCAGGCGAGTTGCCGGGCACCTCGGCGGCAAAGGAATCGATGAGTTTTATTTTGAAGAGGGTGCGGTTCATCCGATCACTTATAATTACGAGTTCTCGGAGCCCCAGTTGGCTGAATTGATTCGTGAAGGCTATTTTGAAAAAGGGTTTGAGATGCCGAGCGTTTTAAGCGATATGGTTGTTGAAATGCCGCTTGAAGTTCGCGTTACGCGCGTGAACGCAAAGGATGAAACGAAAACGCCGCTTGTTTTCGTTTCTATCAAAAACGCTGTGATCGATACCGATATGGATGCCTGCAATTACGATTTTGCGGCAGAATTTAAGTCAAAGGACAAGGAGTTTATCAAGACTTTCAATACGCCGCAGAAGGGGTTCGGCTTAAATCACACGACTCCGCAGAAGGGGTTCGGCTTAAATCACACGACTCCGCAGGCAACTGCGCCGGAGCCTGTTAAGGAATCCGTGACAGAAAAGGTTTTTGCAGAACAGTCTACGGAGAAGGCCGCAGAGCCCGATGAAAAGATGGTTACAGAGGCAAGAGAGGCAGTCGAAGTTCCGCATGAAGCCACAACGGAAGTCGCACATGATTCCATGTCGGAACACACTGTTAAGCCTGTGCCGCTCGGCACTGTGAGTCCCGATGAGTTAAAAGAGAAAGTCACGCTTGAAACAGAGGCTGTGCTTTCCCCGGAAGAGAAGCGCATCATCACGAATGTCGATCTTCCGGCACCCGACTTCGGGGAACTTGCCAAGGTCGCAGACGAAATTGCGACCTCGAAAGAGAAGCTTGAGCGCATGAAAGAGAGACAGCGCGAAGAGGACAGACGGCGCAGAGCAAAGGCGCAGTATGTGAAAACCGAGGCGAAAAAGCCTGACGGCCTCGGCCCCGGATATTGTTAAAAACCAATCTACCCCGCAAGGTATCTTGCGGGGTATTTTTAAAAGAGGGTAGTTTATGAGTTTAAAGCAGAGTATCGTTATTAAGAACAATTTTAGTATCAAGAACGGCCCCGACAACGGTAAGGGTGGTAATACGCCGGGTGCTTTTGTGCTTCGCTATATCGCGCGTGAAAATGCAACGGAGCCCGTTGCACCGATTGCGCCAAGAGCCGATGTTTTTATTACGCGCTATATGGCACGCGCTTCTGCCGTTGAATCCTTTGACGGAGACTATGTTTCGGAACTGAAAGACGATCTCGAAAAGACAACGGGTCTTAGCGGTGTCGCATTCGGAGATGATTCGATCAGTCTCTCTGATTCCGAGATTCGATTAAAGAGTAAGCGGATTCAGGATGCGTTCAATAAGGGCAAAACGATTTTTAAGTCAGTCATTTCTTTCTCGGAAGACTATCTTAGAGATTCCGGTGTCCTAGAAAAAGGTTTTCAGCATCAGACAAAAGGTGATTATCGGGGACACATCGATCAGCTTAAATTACGGGATGCAATTATGACCGGTATGCGTAAGATGGCGCGTGCCGGAAAGATGGACGATCCCGAATATGTCGGTGCAATACAGGTTGACACCAATCATGTGCACTGTCATTTTGTAATGGTAGACCATGGTCACGGAAAGCTTCATAGGAGCGGTACACAGAATGGACAGATTTCGTCTTCGATGCGATCTGCTCTTAGGCGCGGCATTGATTTAACGCTTGATGATTCGAAATCGGTTCAGTATATGGCTTCGCAAGCGGATGCCGAAGAGAAAAATGTAAAGTATTTTGTGAAACGCGCTACGATCGAGATGGTCGAAGATCGCGCGGATTTACAGTTTTTGCTTGCGTGTCTACCCGAAAACACAAACCACTGGAGAGCGTCTACGAATCGAAAGGATATGCAGAAAGCGAACCGGCTTTGTAAAGACTATGTTCTTGATATTCTGTCCGAGCCGGACAGTAACGGTGCGGCGGCATTTGCTTCGATTTTAGCGTATGCAAACAGCCGAAAGTTAAGAGAGGGTTTAAATCAAGAAGAGGAAGAAGCCATTATTTCTGTGGGTCGGGATCGTTTAATTGAGGCTTGCATGAACAGTGTCTATGATGTTTTAAAGCAAGTGCCGGACAGCGAGTGCAAGACCAGAACCAAGAGTCTTGACATAATGAGTGCCGATCTCGATACGCTTATGCGTTCAAGTGACGATAACGATTTTATTCGATTTGCAAAGCATTTCCGGTCGTATTCCAGTCGGCTTGAAAAGCATAAACGAAAACAATTAGAGGCCGAGACTGCTTATTCACGCACCAAACAGCCGGGCATCAAAGAAGAAGCACTTGTTGTCCCGCTTTTTTATCAGATAGAAGCCGAATATCATAAGAGAGTCGCATCGAAATATAGGCATTTTTTAGATTTTGGATTCGATGAGCGTGAACTTACAGAAGAGTTAAAGTCCGTCATCGAGGCCGGTAAAAGACGGGATGATTTCGGTCTTATGATGCACGATAAGGCGTTTTCGCGGTTTAAGAGTGCGGCGAGCGCAGAAGCTTACGGAAAACAGGTTTATGGGCATGATGGCGGCAGGGATGTACTTTCGCATCCCAATAAGATGCAGGCGCGTCTTGATCGCCTGACTGAAATCTATGAAGATAAACTCAAGGAATTTAAAGGCCACGCGGCAGAGAGAGGTTATCTTTTAACGCCTGACTGGAAGGTTAAAGCCGATAGCTTTGACTTTGACGAAGTGAAGGCGCTTGACATGCATGATTTACGGTATGACTGGGTTCACGATGTTAAAGTCTCTAAAAGCGCCGTTTCACAGTTTGTGAGTTTTGCGTATCTTAGGCATCGTGCGCTACAGGATGTTATTCAGTATCTTGACAGTTCCGGACAGAGTGAACATATCGTAGATTTCGATGTAAAAGATATTACGCGCATGAAGGAGTGCGCCGATGAGGTGCTTGAGTCCGGGATTTTAACTACGATGGTAGACGGGGCCGCGATTAAGCGCGATGCCGGTACGGTTTCTCTTGACAATCATGTGCCGAGTGAAAATGTCTCTCTGGCTCTTCGGAGCGTCATTGAGAAGGACTTAAAAGCACGGGTCATTACAGAGAATCAGCAGTCTCTTGCCGATTAAGTGTACACATATTTATGATATTTTTAATTGCATGAACTTTGGATGGGTGGTATACTGGTTTTAAATTAATGGAGGTGAGTGTATGGAGAGCGCAGTCGAATTTTATGAAACGCTCGATGATTTAAAATACCCGTTACTGAACCGGTATACGCGCCCTGTCCCGAGGATGCAACGAGCGGTAATCGGGCGCGAAAAAGAGGAAGGTGTCATACTGTCCTCTTTTTTAAGGCCTGAAATCTCGAATGTCATCTTGCTCGGTGACGCAGGCTCCGGTAAAACGACTCTGGTTAAGAATCTTGCCCTTAAAGATCGCTCACGGTTTTATCTTGAGGTCGATGTTGCAAAGATGACCGCCGGAGAACTTGATGCGACACAGCTTGCCGGAACGCTTAAAAGCCTTGCCGATGAAGTCGAACTTTGTACGAAAGAGTATGACAAAGAAATCGTACTTTTTATGGATGAGATTCATCAGCTTGCAAAGATTTCCGACATGGCGTTCGAGGCGCTTAAGCCGATTTTGGCTGAATCCGGCACAAGAAGACTTCGGATTCTTAGCGCAACGACTTATGATGAGTTTGACAAGTATATCGCCGGTAATCAGGCCCTTGTTGAGCGTTTACAGCGTGTTAATCTGATTCAGCCGGACGAAGATACGGTTCTTGCTATCTTAGAAGGCATGGTGAAACGCTATGCGCCGGAACAGTGGGGCTATGACATTGTTGACGATGAAAGAGTGTTCGATAGGTCAAATTTAAAACTTCAGCACTTGTTTCACATGATTTACAAATATACGAACCTGTATATTCCGGCAAATTCACAGCCGAGAAAGTCGATCGATGTACTGGACGCCATGATCGGTCGATCGCTTTTCGAAGATCGGGACTTAGATTTGGAACTCTTGTCGGATGTGCTACTGGTGTCACAGGGCGTCCGGGTCAACTTAAAAGTTGACGCAGGCAGTATTAAGAAGCGGCTTGATGAAAAGGTCTTTCAGCAGAGCCTTGCGACAACGGCTGTTGAGAACGCTTTACAACGCTGTGTGGCAAAGCTAAACGATGAGAGCAGACCCATGTCTTGCATGCTACTCACGGGTTCTACCGGTACAGGTAAGACCGAACTCTGTAAACAGCTTGCGATTTTACTGTTTAACGACAAGCGAAGCCTTATTCGCATTGATATGACGGAATATTCAACGGATGAGTCCGTTGAGCGTTTTCGGGAAGAACTCACAAGGCTTGTGTGGGAGAGACCGTTTTCGATTGTCTTATTCGATGAGATTGAGAAAGCTTCCCCGCTTGTTACGAAAATGCTTCTGCCGGTGCTCGATGATGCGAGACTTATCAATAAGTATAATCGCGAGGTTTCGTTTAAGAACTGCTATATCATGATGACAACGAACGCCGCATCGGAAGTGTATAAGCAAGTCGGTGATTATAGTCCGACAAGTGTCGAAGAGCAGATTTTCGAATTGGAACGGCTCATGCCGCTTATCAAAGATTCTATTGTGAAAACAACGAAGGGTGGCGGTTTCCCACCGGAATTACTCGGTCGAATGGATGCAATCATTCCGTTTCAGCCGCTTTCCGAAGAGACATTTAAAAATATTGTACTGTTACGGCAGGAAGATTTGCGTCAGAAACTATGGGACACGCATCAGGTTTCGATTGGGTACAGTGAGAAGGTGGCTGACACCGTTGTTTTTGACAGGCTTATCTCTGACACGGATAACGGCGGTGCAAGATCGGTCATCAAAGAATTTGATAAATTTGTGGTTGCGCCGGTCGCCGCATTTTTGAATCGCTATATTACGCCGGATTTAGACCGGAACATTATTCTTCGGGTTGAGATTGAGGGCAAAACCCGCTTTGAAGACCCGACACAGCTTAATTCCGAGGCGAAAGTCGTAGTTTACTGTGACGATCCGATTATTAAGAGACAGATGGAACTTGACCGGAAAAAAGCTTCGGAAGAAAGGTTAAGAGCGTTAAGACAAGCTGAAATTGAAGCTGAAATTAAGAAGAAGTTTGAGAAAAAGAGGGAGGCTTAAGACATGGGTTTTAACTTATTTGGCAAGAAAAAGGGTAATGATGATGCGCCGAAAGGTGACAAGGCCCCGAAGATGAAAGGGAAAAAAGCAGACGGACTCATTTCGTTTGTGAACCCTGCCGTTTCGGACATTGTGTATAACCGGCTTGAAGATGAGTGCCAACTGTTTCGGATTTCGCACGATGGCGAAATCGGTTACGCTGTTTTCGGACTCAATGTCGATTCGATCGGTGGCATCTCTATAAAAGATAAGCGCAACGAAGACAAGGGTGGCATCATTAAGGAACTTGCTGACGGCACAATCGCCCACGGAAGCGATGAGGCCGCGCTTGAAAAGAATCTTTTGATTATCATCCCGACAGACAGCACGGTTGCGAGAATGGGCGAGTACAGCTTACTTCGAAACGCGACCTATGATGTTTATTGTTGGCTTCCCTCGGGTGAATATGTGCCACTTGACAGCGAAATCAGTTATTCTGAAATCGAGGCACTTGTAAGCAATCATCAGAACTTTTCGGATGTGTATCAGCTTTCGGATGATACGGTAGAAGACACGGACGAAACCGGCGATACCAATACGGTTACGGAACCTGTTCAGGGTGAGGTAAGTTCTGTGCCGGTCGATAATACACAGGTGAGTAGCCCCGAGGGTTTTGACGATGAGGCGGTATTTGACAGTACTGCGAGCACCGATTACATTCAGGACGCGAGTTTACCGGAGAGTCTTCCCGAAGCAAGTGACGATGAAATCAGCTTTGACAATACCGGCGAGGCTGTTCCGGCAGAAGAGGTTTATGCAACGCTTGATAGCTACATCCGGTCGGACTCTGTAAAGGCGGCTGATTTCAATGTGGACGGTTATAAGCGCTTGCTTTCGCAGTATCAGGCGTCCGGCCTTGCGCTCTTTGATGAGACACCCGTTGACGGCGGCATTACAAGTCAGGAACTTCTTGAAATCAAGAAGCAGGGTAACACGGAACTTAAGGCTTTCAGAGAGCGGTGCAGTCAGGCGATTTATACGATCTGGCAACAGGAGATGACGAAAGCCGTTGACCGCGCTCTTCGAGAAACAGACACTTCGAAGGATGCCGGTACGAGTTTTTCTAAGATCGCTACGCAGTTAGAAGACGGTCTTGAAGCTACCAGAACGAAAAAGCTAAATGCTTTTGCCGAGCACTTTCAGGAGGTCGAGAGACAGTATCAGGCTGACCTCGATGCGGCAAAAGAGGCGGGTGCAAGAGAGGCTGAGAGATCGTATCGCGCGCGATATGAACAGCTTCATAGAGATCGCGAAGAGCAAGGCAGATTCGAGGCAGAGGCAAGTGCACAGAAAGAATATCAGATGCATCTTGCAGAACTTGAGGCGAAGAAGGCAGAGTATGTGAAGCGTCTACTCGATCTCGCCGAAAGCGGTTTAAATGTCGCTCTTGCAAAAAGAATCGGTGAGTTTTTTAACGGTGAGCAGAAGATTTATGCCGCTTATATGCAGAGGATTCAGGACTGGCTTGAAAAGAATCGTGCGAACGACAGTGCGGCGGTCGAACTCGAAAGACGGCGCGTTGAGAATGACGCTCGAATCGAGGCGATTCAGAGAGAGCAGGCCGCGAAGGTCGAGATGTTAAAGTCCGAGTACGATGCGAAGGCTGAACAGCTTCGCGCCGAAATCGACAAGCTTAATGCGGCTCACAAGGCTTACATCGAAGAGAAGCAGACCGAGTTACAGAGACTTAAGGAGCGTCTTAATGAAGAGGCCGAGGCTCACAAGGTAGCGGTCGATAAGCTTATTGTGAGTAAGGACGAAGAGTATGCGACCAAGATTCAGTCTCTTACGAGAGAGATCGAGATGCAGTCGAAACTCATTGACGAGTTAAAGGCGACTGAACAGAAGCGTCAGCATACGATGATCGGCATCATGGTGACGATTGCTCTCGCGGCGGCGGCGATCGGTGTGGTTGTTGGCGTGCTTAATGGCATTAACCTAATGAGCGCGGCGCGTTCTGTGGCAGGCGGTGTGATTGTTTTTTGACAAGACGGGGAGAGGGTGGATTGGTTCGTTCTACCTTCTCCCGTTTTTAATAAAATTAAAATTATTGCTTGAGGTTAATTATCTTGCGTGATATAATTTCATTAAAGGAGGTATCTATGAATCGTCTTAAAATCAAGGGACGCATTATCGAACGATTCGGTTCGCAAAAGATTTTTGCGGATCGCCTCGGACAGACGGAGCAGACCGTTTCCAGAAAGTTGCGAGGCAAAGCACCGATTTCTCCGTCAGATATAGAAGCTTGGTGTAAGCTTTTAAGCATCCCGGAAAATGAAATCGGAAGTTTCTTTTATTCAGAAGAGGTTGTAACGGTTTAATTTCGGAGGGTTTGTATGAACGAGACAGAACTTATTGAGTCTTTATCGAAGGATGTTGAGAGATATTGTTCTCTAGCGGAAGGTGTTTTAAAGTACGCATACGAGATGAGAAGCACTTGTGAAAAGATGATGGACGAAACCAATCATGACGAACTGGAAGAGTCGATCGTTAAAGTGTTTTCGCTTTTTATGCTTTGCGGTAATTCTGCCGAAGCGATCTATACCGAAGCGTATGCCTGTGCAAAGGAACTTTCGAGGCAATATAACGATCCGAGATATTTAGAGTTATTTGAGTCTCGGGGGAAGTAATTTTTAGGCGGGCGGATAAAACCGCCTGCTTTTTCTGATTCAGACGGGAGGGGTTTATATGCAGGATAACTGGAAGCAGTTAAAATCACAGAACCAGAGAGATCAGGCGAGATACCGCGATGTTTACAACGAACAGGTGCTTGAGCGCGGTAAGATTCGGAGAGTCTCTTCTAAGGGGCCTTGGTACTTTTTCGCTTTCTTTCTCGGATTCATCGTTGCCCTTATCACATGGAACTCTGTCAGTTTCTTCGATGCGTCCCGTGTGAGCGGTCGCATCCAGACAATTTATAAAGACCGGATTTCCGGCACGGGTGCGCCGATCATAAGCGGCTTTGACGGGATTCGAAAGTCAGATGTGTACGATGACATGACGGTTTACCAGTGGCTCTTTAAAGAGAGTAACGGAGAAAACGCCGGTAAGTATTATACAGTCAACGCAGACGGAACGCCTACGGGAGAGTATTATGACAACTTAAAGAGTGTGGTTCGTCCTCAGTGGGTGAACGACAAAAAGGCTGAAATCGAAGGGATAATAAGTTCTCTACCCGATGAGACACAGAAAAAAGAAGCGGCTCGGCATCTTGCCAGAACGAAACTCATGTTTTATGAGTATCAGAAGGGCAGATTTACTTCCGGTAAGCTCGCTTTTGCGTTTACGGCCTTTTTTATCACCTTCGGTATTGCACTCACGGCTTTTATGAAAGCGTATCATGTGCAGAATCTAAAAGCCGATACGAAAGACCTCAACTATCACGCGAACGATTCACACATTCAGCTTCCGATGGAAGTTCTCGGAAACTATGACATTTTCCCTGATGTTGGTGCACACTCTTCGGTGTCGCCGTCTGCGATGCTTTCACATGTGATGCTTTCTAACAAAGGCGTGAGACAGATTCAGCTTGCAAAGCGGCACGAAAAAGACACTGAAATTGACGGTACACAGTATTATAAAGGCGATTTTCTCTTAGATCAGGATGACAACTGTATCTTTGACAGTAAGCCGATGTTTGATACGGCACGCGGCAAAGAAATATTCGAAGCGTCACAGGTCATTAAGCCGTATCAAAAGTATTTTGACGCGCCGGGCATCGAATACAATCCCGGGAACCGGAACTATGAGAAGCTGAAAGGCTTCAATACCGTTGCGGATTTGATTAACAAGGATTGGATTTTTCCGGCATATGAGCCACAGCGCCCGTCCGGTGTTTATTGCGTTGATACGGCTCCCGTGAATACGCTTCTTCTTGCTATTACGCGAGGCGGTAAAGGTCAAGGCTACATCGAAGCCATGCTTGACATGTGGACTAGAGAGCGGAGACAGAATAACTTTCTTGTGAACGATCCGAAGGGCGAGTTGTTGCTTAAATTCTGCGTGAGAGCGACTGTCCGAGGCTATGAGGTGATTCAGTTTAACCTTATGAATGTCATGAAAACGATGGTGTATAACCCGCTCGGACTTGCCGCTCTCGCCGCACGCGAAGGCGATTTTACACAGTGCGCGGCTTATGTTGTCGGTATCGCAAATGTCTTCTTTCCGGTTGAGGGCGCAGACGATCCGCTTTGGCCCAACGCGGCAAACAACGCATTTAAGCGTGCGGCATACGGACTCATTGACTACTATCTCGAAGAAGAGAAAAAGCTTAAAGTCGAGTACGAAGGGAAGCCGAACGGTGCAAAACTGCTCGCAAAGAAGTTAGATGAGATGTGGGCGAAAGTTTCGCTTTATAATTGCTATCAGTTTTTTGTAAGACTCAGCAGTAAGAAGCGTCTGAATCCGGTTAAAGAACTTGATCAGCGGATTGATGCCGGAGAGTTTGAGGATGCGGAAGACGGTGAGTTAGAGCGTGAGCAGGAGAGAGCCAATAAGATGGCTGAACTCTTTGACGGACAGGATTCGATTGATATGCTGACGCTTTACTTTAACGCCTCGGCGAAGTTACCGGTAAACGGCGTCCGAACGCTTATGATGGACGCAGATCAGTCTCTTAGATCAATCGGCGGCGCGGAAAAGATGCTTTCCAGTGTCTACGGTATCGCAGTCACCGCGATGAGTTTCTTCACAGACCCCACGATTATTAAGCTTACTTCCGGCCCGCCGTCCGAAAATGTCGATCTCGGTGGACTATCGTTTCCGAGAAGATTCGGTGTGAGATTCAACCCCGAATATCTCGCGAAGTATCATCTTCGTGGCATCGGGTGTCGTTGGAGCGCTTACGGTGATCCGATGTTTAAAGAACCGTTAAAAGGCGATTTTTCACACACAGATGTTGTCAGCATGGTCGGTTGGGCGATGTGTTATTTTGACGGTATCTTCCCGAAAGATGTTTCTTATGTGAAGCTTGAACTTGTGGATAACAGCACGGGGATGCTTTCGAAAACCTATTATTTCAGATTTACAAAGTCGTACCGTTTGACTTCTGATGGTTATAGCTACATGCTTGATCCGATTTTGAAAACAAAGATCGTGAAGGATGGGTACTTAGAGGAACTTCAGCCGGTCAAGAAGGACGGAGAGATTGTCCGTTTCGAGGTGAAGCCGTCTATGTATCGGGTTAAGAAAGTAACGGGTATTTCCAGTGAAACCGAGGCTCCGCATGTTGACGAAAATGCGCTCCGTCCTGTTTTCAAGATGACACAGGTCAAGTACACAGAAAAGCCGAAGGCGGTTTTCGTTGTGACACCGCCGCATTTAACTTCGTATGCGAAGCTGATTCTGATTCTCATTAAACAACTTGTGGACTTAAACTTCGAGAAATCTTATATGACAAAAGAGAATCAGAAACCGCTCTATAAGACAAGATACATGCTCGATGAGTTGGGTAATCTTCAGTCCGAGGGGCACGGTATTCAGAACTTCCAGACGATGCTTTCTATCGGTCTCGGACAGGATCAGCAGTTTACACTTGTGTTGCAGACCTTGCAACAGCTTCGCGATGTGTACGGCGACAGTGTTGATAAAATCATTCAGGGTAATGTGGCAGACATTATTTATCTCAAGTCCACGGATGACAGCCTGATTGACACGCTCACGAAGCTCTCCGGTGTCACGCATGAAATCGACTCAAATCGCTCTATCACAGAGAATGAGGGCGCGGTTGCATTTGGCACAGAGGCAAAGGTCACACTTTCGCAGTCGGTAAAGGAGCGACCGCTGATTCAGAGTAACGATTTGCTCTTTATGCCGCCGAGCAATGCCGTAGTATTTAGAGCGGGTGACAACCCGATCTGGAACCGCAACGAGACTGCTTTACCTCAAAGCCGTATTCTTCACAAGGGAACGATTATTCATCCGGGTCATAAGTACACGCTTCAGAATGTGCCGAGCCTTTCGAATGTGTTAAATTTTGATGAACGAAAGAATGTTCCGGACTTTAGAAAGATGCTCGATGAGAGAATCGAAATGGCTTTATATGCTGACGAGGCGATCGAAAAGTACAGTCAGGCTTACGGGTATCGCGAGGATGACATTTTAAGGCTCGACCCCGATAACTATGCCGATGACATTATCGAGTTGATTTATGAGTGCCGGACGGCAGGCTTTGAAGACGATATGGAGGAGCCGGAAGAGATTCAGCATGTCGAGTTTGACAATGCTGAATTTATTGAAGAGAAGGCAAAGTCCGACAGACTTATTGCAGAGCGACAGGTTAAGAAGTTTGCCGGTGGACAGCTTGCGATCGAGAATCTAATCGGGGAAAGCGGCGCTGTCCGTCACACGATCGACAATGTGCTTAGAAAGGCTTACACGGCATCGCGATATGAGTTGGCACAGGATAGACAGCACTTTATCGTTGAGGGTCAGAACTTAAAGGGTGCTGACGGAGCGCTTTATATCAGTTGCGTGAATGACGAAGATCGCGCAACGAGAGAACTGTTACGAGAGGCCGGACAGGACGCTTCTACGAGAACCTATGTTGACGGCGAGATTGAAGACGATCGCGGCCAGTGCCAGCCGCAAGGCCACAATCCGCGGTCGGATGCCCGACGGCGCAGTGCTCGTCTCGGGGGTCGGCGTGCCGCCCACAGCTCGATCTCCGAGTCCCTCGGTCACAACCACCAGGAGCCCAGAGACCGCAACAGAGGCGATGAGCGACATAAGAGCGGCCTGAGAATACGCGGTTTCGGGGAGTGTGAGGATCGGTGCGGTGCCGAGGAAAGCCAGGATCGGGGCCGGCTCCACCCGTCCGTCCACGATGGCGGGCAGGAAGCAGAGCATCGCGGTCATAACGACGAAGGGATAGACCCGGGGGTCGTTGATGATCGCCAGACCTACCAGTGCAACGGGGAGAATCGATGCCTCATGGCCGATGGCCATGGCGCTGCGCCACTGGTCGGGGCTGCGGGGCGCGAACACCGCGAGTGCTGCCCCGGCCAGCAGAAGAAGCCCGAGGATGAAGACAGCGACGACGGTGGAGTGCGCCAACTCGAGGTTCACCTGCTCGATCAGCAGGTTCCTGTAGGCCACCATGAGGACTGCGACGGCCAGTCCCCAGTCCCAGCCCGCCGTCTTGACGCCGATGCTCCACAGACGCCTGCTGGCGTGCAGCGTCTGGCAGACGAGTAGCAGGCACAGAGCCATGGCGATACTGATGCCGCCGGTGGTGGAGATGCGCAGCATCGGCCTGATCGGGGC
>ERZ773197.256-NODE-256-length-44754-cov-14.623504_pt1 | contig 44754 bp, 39 predicted proteins | sample MGYA00580999_ERZ773197 | MGnify/ENA primary metagenome ERZ773197 (study PRJEB29015, sample SAMEA2738166) | human oral metagenome | biome: human oral; feature: human-associated habitat; material: saliva | place: China | collected 2185 ...
CTCCGATCTCGCGGATGGGGTTCAGGACGCCCGTGCCCGTCTCATGATGCGTCGTATAGACGAGCGCGATGTCCGGATTGTCCGCGAGGGTGCGCTCGACCACCTTGAGATCAGGCACGTCTTCGACCGACGAGCGAATGTCGATATAGGGAAGTCCATAGGCGCGGCATATATCGACGGCACGCGCCGAATACGCGCCGTTGTTTACGATGAGCACCTTCTTCTGCGCAGGCAGAAGCGAGTTCAGGCACACGTCCATGTTGAGCGTACCGGAGCCGCAGAAGAGCACGCACGAAAACGCCTTCGCATCGGCATGGACAATCTGCAGGAGTCCCTGCGCCACCTCGCGCATGATGGCGCCGAACTCTTCTTCGCGCGGACAAATATCGGGCACGACCTGTGCCATCTTCACCGTATCCGTCGTCGTCGCCGGACCTGGATTCAAGAGGATCTTCCTCTCCATCAGCCACCGCCTCCATAAGAAATCATTAAGGAAAGTATAACACAAGAACGCGAAAAGGGGAAGCGTCCATGTACACTTCCCCTGCACTTCATCCGTATTACATCTTGCCCGCTTCGAGCCGCGCCTTCCGCTTCAGCCGTTTTTCCAGCATCACGCGCATGAAATCGTGCGCCCTTTGCAGATCCTCTGCGTCGGGGTGGCTCGCAGCTCTCTGCCAGCGCGCCTGCGCCTTCTTTCCCGCGTGCGGATCATCCTCTGCGGCAGCTTCCTTCTTGCGCTTTTCTACAATCTTCGGATTGAGCTTGCCCTGACACGAAAACGTACCCGCGATATAGCAGTCCGCGCCGAGCGCATATCCTGCACGCGCGAACGCCGTGACGGCATGCTCGCTGCCCGGATCTGTGCCGTGCGTCTGGAAAAATACGACATCCTTGCCCTCGATCTTCGGCAGGAGCGCGAGCATCTTCGGATCGGGCGCGCCGCGCCGCAGCCAATAGCCGAGCGCCACGGCCTCGTAGCTTGAGAGGTCTTCCGGCGCTTTCTCCACCGAGAAGAGGTCGGCGTCCGCTTCTGCCGCCATCGCTTCGGCGACGAGCTTCGTATTTCCCGTAAGCGACGAATAAATCACGCACCATTCTTTCATAAAAAAACAGTCCCCTCTCATCTTATATGCCATCCTTACCATCTTAGCATATAAAACAAGAGGAGACTGTACCTTATGCTACGAAAGTTTGCGTCTTATCCGATGAAAGGAAACCATCCCGCAGGCTTCCATCGGGCAAAAGTATGCAAAGCTTCGGCTTATCTGCCCCTTCTGGCAGAGAAGCAATCGCGGCAGTAGACCGGGCGGTCATCCTTCGGCTCGAACGGAACTTCCGTCTCCTTGCCACAGGCAGCGCATGTCACCTGGAACATCGTGCGCTCACCGCTGTCGCCATCATGGCTGCGGCGTCTCTTTCCGCGGCAGTCGCGGCAGCGAACCGGATCATTCTCAAACCCTTTCTCCTTGTAGAACTCCTGCTCACCTGCGGTGAACGTGAACTCCTTGCCACAATCCTTGCAAACCAATGTCCTGTCTTGGAACTCCATGAAATATCTCCCTTGCTGATAATTATGTGAAAACGCCCCTCTCGGACGCTGCACGCACCGACGGCTTGGCATGTCCAAACCTGCGCTTGCCTACCCATTCTAACAGATTCAAACAAAAAGCGCAACTGAAATTATTTTGCCATTTCTTGGAGGATGACCAAGCGAAACGCTAGGAATCATCGCTCTTGCCGCATCTTTCATCCATCGTGCTGAGCATCGGAAGTATGCGTCACGCCCCACCCACATCGCGCAGCGAAAGCCCCGGCACGGCGTTCAGATGAGCGTCTGAGAAGCCGCCCGCCAGAGCCTGATAGTAGGCGCGGCAGCCGATCATCGCCGCATTGTCCGTGCAGAGCCGAAGCCCCGGATAATGGAACTCGACGCCGCTCTCCGCTGCCGCCTGGCGAAGCCGCCTTTCGAGCGAGCTGTTCGCCGCAACGCCGCCCGCCAAGACCAGCGTCCTCAGCCCCGTCTCGCGCAGAGCCGCCAGCGACTTCTCGACGAGTGTCTCGACGACGGCGTTCTGAAACGACGCTGCGACGTCGGCGGCATTGACCTCGATCTTCTTGAGCTTCATCGAGTTCAGATAGTTCAAGACGGCAGACTTCAGCCCGCTGAAACTGAACTCGTAGTTGCCCTCTTCTTCCAAGGCGCGCGGAAAGTCGATGGCTGAGGCGTCGCCTTCTTTCGCGAGGCGGTCGATCTCGGGGCCGCCCGGATACGGCAGCCCGAGCACGCGAGCCACCTTGTCAAACGCCTCGCCCGCCGCATCGTCGCGCGTCTGCCCGAGCAAGGTGAAATGGTTGTAATCCTTGACGTGGACGAGCGCCGTGTGCCCTCCCGAAGCGACGAGCGCCACAAACGGCGGTTCTAGCTCCGGCGAACTCAAGAAATTCGCAAAGATATGGCCTTCGAGATGATTGACGCCGATGAGCGGCACGCCGAGCGAGAAGGCAAGCCCCTTGGCGGCGGCGACGCCGACGAGCAGTGCGCCGACAAGCCCCGGTCCGTAGGTGACGGCAACTTGACCGACCTCCTCCTTGGCGACGCCCGCCTCCTTGAGCGCCTCGTCGATGACGGGCACGATGTTCACAATATGACAGCGCGACGCGATCTCGGGCACGACGCCGCCGTACTTTTGATGCACGGGGATCTGCGTCGCGATGATGTTCGACAAGATTTCGCGTCCGCCGCGCAGCACGGCGGCGGACGTCTCGTCGCAGCTCGTCTCGATGGCGAGCGTCAAGATGTCCTTATCCATGCGCCTCATCTCCTTTCCCCTGCGCTTCCCCGAGTGCGGCGAGCGTCGCTTTGATGTCCGTGTTCCAGAGGATTTCCGCATCCTCCGCGTTGTCCGTATAGTAGTGCGGCCGCCTGCCGACGCTCCGAAAGCCGAACTTCCTGTAGAGCGCGAGCGCCGCCTCGTTCGACGGGCGCACTTCAAGCGTCATGCTGCGCACGCTGTGCTCCATGGCGATCCGCATGAGTTCTGCGAGCAGCGCTGCGCCGACGCCGCGCCGGCGCATCTCGGGCGCGACGGCGACGTTCGTGATGTGGCCCTCCTCGCCGAGCAGCCAGACGCCGACGTAGCCGATGACTTCTCCGTCATCGAGCGCCAACAGGTAGTAAGCCGCTTCCTGTGCGGCCTCCTCCCAGAAGGATTCGCGCGACCACGGCATGGAAAAGCACGCCATCTCCACCTTCTCGACGGCGGCGGCGTCCGCGGGCAGCATCTTGCGAAAGGTCAGCATGACGCCCCCTCCGTCTTTTCTTTGCCATGACGCTTCTCCCAAAGCACCTCCGCCTCCGAGCGCCGAATGTAGAACGGCTCCAGCGTCATGGGATCATCGCACTCGCCCGCCGCAAGCCGCGCGATACCGAGCCATGCAACGTGCGAGGCGCGCGCCGTCAGAAGATGCGCAGGCGCGAGCGTGACATTGTCGGGCAAATTTCCGAGACGCGCCCGCTTCTTCACGGCGAGTTCGCCCGTCAGCAATACAGGCTTTCCCCTGTCCGCCGCCTCGGCGATCGCCTCGGCAAGCGGCGCGACGCGCACGGGACGCACCTCGTGCAAACTCCCGTCACGCCACTCGTAGAGACCTGCATAGGCGTTTCCCTTCTGCGCATCCATCAGGGCGAGCGTATGAACGTCCGGCACGGGGACGGCAAGCGCGAGCGCCGCCAAGGTCGAGACGCCGACGAGCGGGATGCCCAGACCGTAAGCGATAGCCTTCGCTGTCGCCAAGCCGATGCGAAGCCCCGTGAAAGAGCCAGGGCCGATGCTCACGGCGACGCCCGTGAGCGCCGAGCGCTCGACGCCCGCAAAGGAGAGCGCCCCCTCAATATGCGAAAGAAGCGTCTCCGAATGCGTGCGCCCCGCCTCGACCGTCACTTCCGCCTGCAGTTTCCCCTCGCTCGCCACGGCGACGCTCGACACCGAGCTTGCCGTATCAATCGCCAGAATCGACAACGTCCCTCATCTCCTCAAAAAATTCCTTGAGCTGCACTCCCACAAGCGAAAAACACAGCCGACGGCGATCCGCCGCCTCCTCTGAATCGACCTCCCCCGCCGAAGATGCCACGCGCTCGATCGTCACGCGCACATAGTCTGCGGGCATCTCCTCGCTGAACTTGTCGAACCACTCGACGACGACGACGCCCTCGGAATCGTCCGCATACTCGTAGAAGCCGATGTCATAAAGCTCCTCGGCACGCTCCAGGCGATAGACGTCGAAATGCGTAAGGCGCATCTTCCCTTCATATACGTTCATCAAGTTGAACGTCGGACTCGTGACCTCGCCCGAAAATCCCAAACCACGCGCCAGTCCCTGCACGAAGAGCGTCTTTCCTGCGCCGAGATCGCCCGCGAGCGCGAAGACCGCCCCCGCCGGGCAAAGCGCCCCGATGCGCTCGGCGAGCGCCGCCGTCTCCTCGGGGGAAGCCGTTTCCACCGTAAACATTGCTGCAACACCTTTCCATAGGAGAGCGCCGCTTCTCTCAGCCATCGCGCTGGACTTTTTGCCGAAGCTCTCCGTCGTTTCTCTGCCTATCATACCACAAGGGCGCCGTTTTTTGAAACGCTTCGCGCAAGTATAGCGATACTTTTTATCAATAATAATTATCCACTAGGATTTATTTTGAAAAAGTATAAAAATACGAGATATATGGAGATATTTCACGATATATGCCTATATCTTTGTTATTTAGCATTTTTTCGATATTTTCTTCTTGGGACACTTCGCCTATAATAAGGGCACAGCAAGCGACAAGCACATGAGGGAACACCCCCGCACGGTGAATCGCGAGCTACTACCAGGAAAAAGAAAAACATCCACGATATTTTGGGAGGTAATGTAAAATGAAAAAGTTTGTTTGCACGGTTTGCGGTTATGTTCACGAGGGCGACCAGGCTCCGGCAGAGTGTCCGATCTGTCATGCGCCCGCTTCCAAGTTCGTCGAGCAGACGGGCGACATGCAGTTTGCGGACGAGCATCATGTCGGCGCAGCCAAGGGTGCGGATGAAAAGGTCATCGAAGGCCTGCGCATGAACTTCACGGGCGAGTGTTCCGAAGTCGGCATGTACCTCGCGATGAGCCGCCAGGCAGACCGCGAGGGCTATCCGGAGATCGCCGAGGCCTTCAAGCGCTACGCTTTCGAGGAAGCCGAGCATGCAGCGAAGTTCGCGGAACTTCTCGGCGAGGTTCTGACGAACAGCACGAAGGAGAACCTCAAGATGCGCGTCGACGCCGAGCACGGCGCATGCGCAGGCAAGAAGGAGCTCGCTACGCTCGCGAAGCAGCTGAACCTCGACGCCATCCATGACACCGTGCACGAGATGTGCAAGGACGAGGCACGTCACGGCCGCGGCTTCAAGGGTCTCTTCGACCGCTACTTCGGCAATAAGTAATGACTTTCCCTCGGGGCGGGGATCTTGAACCGCCCCGGGAACTTCCCCATAAAGAAATCACGGATAACGATGAGTCCGTCCCATCGACGCTCTCGATTCGTCCGTGCTTTCTAAAACCTTCTCAAACCCCATAACCACTATCCAGAGGGGATTTCCCCAATCCCTGACCACTCCCAAAAAGCGACCCTTTCCCCAAGGGTCGCTTTTTCTATGGGTTGTTTCACAGCCTCGTTCCCATATTCAAAGAGCCGCCTGCACCTGCTCTTCCTTCTCCAGTGCCAGCAGCGCCTGCACGTAGAGTGCACATTCGAGGCGTTTTTTCTGAATCTCGCAGCCGACTTCGTAAGGCTTTCTTATATCGCCGTGGAATAGGTCGGCGTTGGCATGACAGCCGCCGCTGCAGAAGAAGCGTGCCCAGCAGTCGGCGCATTTTTCCTTGTTGAGTACGTGCGACTCGCGAAAGTACGGCGGCAGTTCTTCATCCGTCACTCCGTCGTAGATGCTGCCAAGCTTATAGCGCTTTCTGCCGACGAATTGATGACATGGGTAGAGGTCGCCGTTTTCCGCGACGGCGAAGTATTCGTGACCCGCGCCGCAGCCCGAGAGGCGCTTGGCGACGCAAGGGCCATTTGACAAGTCCATGTTGAAGTGGAAGAAGAAGAATCCCCTGCCCGCGCGGTGCCGCTCCATGTAGGCGGCGGCGAGGCGGTCGTATTCCTCGCGGATGCGCGGCAAATCTTCTTCCATGAGGGCGAGCGGGCTGTCCTTCAAGACGACAGGCTCGACCGAGAGGATATGGAATCCCGCATCGTGCATCGAGAGCACGTCCTCGGTGAAGTCGAGATTGCGCTTCGTGTAGGTGCCGCGAAGATAGGTATAGATGCCGCGATAGTCCCAGTCGCCGCCCGCGCGGCTCGCGAGACACCTTCGGAAGTTCTCCACAATGCGGTCATAAGTGCCGTGACCACCGACGTCGGGACGCATGGCGTCGTTCGTCTCCCTGCGCCCGTCGAGCGACAGCACGAGCGAAAAATCGTTCTCGTTGAGCCACGCGATGTTCGCATCGTTTAAGAGCATGCCGTTCGTCGTCAGCGTGAGCTTGAAGATCTTGCCCGTCTCCTTCTCGCGCTTCCTTATATGCTCCGTCACCTTCTTAATCGTCTTCATGTTGAGGAGCGGCTCGCCGCCGAAGAAGTCAATCTCACAATGCTTGCGCGGCCCTGAACCCTCGATGAGAAAATCGACAGCGCGACATCCGACCTCGGGCGACATGACGGCACGCTCCATGCCGTAGTTGCCGCCGTCGCCGAAGCAGTATTTGCAGCGCAGGTTGCAGTCCTGCGCGACCATCAGACACAGCGACTTCACGAGTCCCTTCTGGGAAAACGTCGGCGGCACGTCGATATCGGGCGCGAAAAGCTCGCCGAGCGCCATGAGTTCGTGCAGCTCTTCGAGCGCTTCGGAAAGTTCCGCCCTCGAGTACTTCGCGCCGAGCGCATCGACGACCGCCCGATCGTTCGCGCCGTCAAAGACGTCCATGATGTCGTAGATCATCTCGTCGACGACATGGACGGCGCCGCTGTTGACATCAAGCAGGATGAAGCTGTCCGCCTGCTTGAACTTGTGTATTCTCTCTTTCATAATTCCTCCAGATATATGGCGAAGCGTGAAGAAAAGACCTCTTCCTTACGGAAGAGGTCTTTTTTCACGCTTGCTTCCTGCTCTCACAGACCTGATTGCCCACCGTGCAGGACGTCTTGCATGCCGACTGGCACGACGCCTGGCATTCGCCGCAGCCGCCCGTCTTCAGTGTCTTCTGCATCGTCGGCTTGTTGACCGTCTTGATGTGTTTCATCGTATGACCCCCTTCTTGCCGTCTTTCCCTTATTCTACCCTTTTTCCGCTCGCTTGGCAAGATGTTTGCACATCGCGCAGGTATCGCCAGACGCGTGCGAATCCCGCTGCCGCGTCGAAGCGGCATTGCCAGCCGAGTTCTCGAAGTTTGTCGGCACTGGGACGGTTCGCCTTGTTGAAATTGTTTTCCAGATACGCCGCGCCCTTCGGCCGCTCCTTCAAGATGACCTTCAAACTCAGTTCGGGACGCAATTTCACGAGGATTTCCGCAAGCTCGCGGATGCTCAAGAACGCCCTGTCGTTCGACACGTTGTACGCCTCGCCCGCCGCACCCTCGAAGAGGATGAGAAAGAACGCCGCCACGGCGTCGGCGATGTAGCAGAAGGGGCGGCAAGCGCTGCCGTCGCTGTGCATGACGATGTCCGTGCCCGCCGCAACGCACTTCATGAAGGAAGAGAAGACGCGCGGATCGCTCTCAATATCCATCGTCGGCGCGTAGGTGTGCGCGATGCGTGCGATCTTCGCGTTCACGCCATATTCGACGGAGAAGAGCCGGCACCACGTCTCGCCCATGCGCTTGCTGCCGCCGTAGCAGCTCAAGAGATCGAGCGGATCTGCCGCGCCGACGTCCGCCTCGTGAATCTCGCCCGCGCCCTCTTGCATCTTGCCGTAGACGTCGCCGCTGCTGAAGAAGAGGAAGGACTGCGTCCCCTTCTCCCTGGCCAAGCGCAGCAGATGGTATGTGCCGAGCACGTTCGGCTCGGCGACCTCGACGGGCATCGTCTTGTAGTACGCAGGATTCGCAAGGCTTGCAGCGTGGATGATAAAGTCGACCGCCCCTTCGAACTGCCACGGTTCTCCAAGGTCGTGCTGCACGAACGAGATATATGGCGCATCCGCGTACTCGCCGAAGCGTGCACGCGCTCTTTCCTCGCTTCGCACATGGAAGAGCAGCCGCATCCCCATCGCGTGTTCCTCGTTCAGATAGACGAGGAAGAACGCGACGTAGGACGCGAGCATTCCCGTCGCACCCGTCAAGAGCACGGTCTTGCCCCTGAGCTTTTGCCAATCCAGCCCACGCGCGTAGATGTTCTGCATGTCCTCTTCGAGCACCGGGCTATTTAGAAACGCTCTTTTTTCCATCGCCTTCCCCCCAATAATGGAGCTTCTCCACAGGGAAATCGTCGAGATTGTCCTCACTCGTATCCTTCAGCGGAATTTCGCACGTCGCGCAGAGCGCATGGTGCGCACCCTTCGTCTTGAGCTGCATACAGCGAAAATCGTAGAGCTTCTTCGAGTTCCAGATCTCTTCCAGCGTATTGTCACAGATGCTGCCGACCAGGGTGTCGCGCGACCAATCCGTACAGCAGACGACGACGTCACCGTTGCTGCGCACCGTCATGTGCGTGAACGGATAGCGGCAGACCTTGCGCTCCTTGTAAAGCGCCTGCTCCAAGTACGCCGCCTGCGCTTCCTCGCCCTTTTCCTCGCTGCCGTAGAGTCGGTCGAGGGCATTTTCCTCAAGCTTCGGCAAAATCCACGGCGTGTCAATCAACTGCTCGTCGGACACATCCTCGTACATGCGATAGAACTCGTCGTTTTCCTCGCCGTGCGTGTCCATGATCTTCGCACAGATGAAGGGCTTCTTCGCTCCCTTCTCGTCGCGGTACTTCTTCAAGTAGGCGATGTTCTCGCGAATCTCGTGCGGCGTGACGCGCGACTGCGTGATGCGCGCCTGCCCGTCCGTGCGCACGGAGTAGATGGAAGCGCGCAGATAGTCGAGTCCGAGATCGACGAGTTCCTCCGCCACTTCCTTCGTCAGAAGAGACGCATTCGTCGTGATCTCCATCTCATGACAGACATCGGCTTCCTTGATCTTCTTCACCATGCGGCAGACGCCCTTGTGAAGAAGCGGCTCGCCCGTCGAGTAGAGCTTGATGAGCTTGATCTTCTTGCCCTGATGGCGGCAGAAGTCCTTCATATCTTCCAAGAGTTTGTCAAAAAGCTCGTCTGTCATATTGCCGAAGGGACCGCCGTGCTTCGTGTATTCCTGTGTGCTCTGCCAGCACATCAGGCACTTGAAGTTGCAGATGTTCGTCGGCTCGATGCACACGCACAGAGGTACCGTGAGCGGCACGACCTCGCGCAGTGTCAGGCGATTCTTCTGATATGCCTCGGAAAAAGGCACAACTTCATTTTCCACGATGATTCCTCCAATATTGCAGCAGACACGCAAGCGCCTGCCGGATTTCTTCTTCCTCAACATCGCGATAGACGCTGAGCTCATGCGCTTCGTTCAAAAGCACTGCCGTGATTCTCTCGCTCGTCTGCTTCTTATCCTTGTGAATGGCGGCGATGATGCCCGCAGACGCGAACCACTCCTCGTGCCAGGGGATGTGCGCGAGGATCTTCATGCAGAGCGCCGCGATGCGCGCCGCATACGCTTCTTCGATGAAGCCGCGCTTGACCGATACCGCATTCGCCGTCATCATGCCGAGCGCAACGGCAGATCCGTGCGGAATCTCATAGGAGCTGACGCTCTCGAAGGCGTGTCCGAAGGTGTGCGCGTAATTGAGCAGAACCCTCTTGCCGCGGTCAAACTCGTCCTCCTCGATGAAACCGCGCTTGAAGTCGAGCGACGTTCGCACATACTGCAGCAGCTTCTCGTAATCGTGCGCAAGAATCGCCTCCATATCGCGCTCCATGCCGTCGATGCCCGCCGCGCCCGCGATGACGTTGAACTTCACGACTTCGCCTAAGCCGCTGCAGTAGTCCCGCGGGCTGAGACTCCGGAAAAACTCGGGATAGATGAAGATCTCGTCGGGCGGATAGAAGGAGCCGAGAAGGTTCTTGAAGCCCTTGTAGTTCAGTGACGACTTGCCGCCGATGCAGCTGTCGCAGGCGGCGAGGAGCGTCGTCGGGAAGAACGTCCAGCGAATGCCGCGATAGAGCGCCGTGGCGACAAAGCCCGTGACGTCCTGCGTGATGCCGCCCCCCAAGGACACGAGATGCGAATTGCGCTTGGCGCTCATCTCCGTCATGCGCTCACAGATTGCGAGCATTGCCGCCATATCCTTCTTTTCCTCGACAGCTTCAAGCAGGAGGAATCGCTCCTTCGGCAAATCCGGCAGACGGTCTTTATAAATCTCGTAAACCGTACGGTCGAGCACAAAAAACGTGTCCTTCGCCGCCGCCAAATCCTGCAGCAGGGACAAATCCCTGCAAAAAGCCACGCTGTATTCCTTGAACACCGACTTGATCTTCATGCCGCCTTCTCCTTCCCCGTATCTCGCTGCAGACGAATCCCGCTCATCTGCCGGGACTCAAGCCTTCCTCCTGCGCATCTCGCCGCGCGATCAGCTCCAGCCAATTCCCCTCGGGATCGCGGCAGAAGCAGCAAAGGTTGCCGTTTCCCATATCGTGCACGCGCGTCGCGCATGCGCCGCCATGCGCGGCAATCGCCATGCGAGTCGCTTCCATATCGCGCACGCCGAAGGCGATGTGCAGCCCCGCCTCGATCGGCAAGTTCGTCTTCTCTTCCCGTCCTTCGGGTACGATGACTTCCAGAAGCTCCAGCATATCGCCGACGCCGCTCGCCTTTCCCTGCTCCGTGATGAGCTTCGTGATCCGAACCTTCGCACCCGCCGCCTGGAAGAGGTCGGCAAGCAGCGCGTCCCTCTGCTCGACGTTTTCGCATATCGCGTGCATATAGAAGACCTCGCGGTAAAACGATGCCATGCGAGCCAAGTCGCTGACGTAGATGCCTGTATGGCGCAAGTTGATCATGCTTTTCCTCCGTCTGGCTCGATGAGCGGGATGTACATATTGCGTGCCAGCTCCTCGCGCGGCAAAAACGGCGCGAGATCTTCCAGCGGGGGACTCGTGAGCCGCCCGTCGGGCAGCCGCTTCGTCGCGGACTTCGGCTCGAACTTCTGCTCTTCCGTCACGAACACTTCCGTGAGCACATAGCCCGGTTCTCTGAGCGCCTGCGCGATCTTTTCGTGCAGCTCCGCGTTGGAAGAAATCTTGATGTAGGGCATCTCGAACGCCCGCGCGATTCGCTCAAACGACGGGAAGCCGAGATCGCCGCTCTCGGGGCCGACGCCGACGAGCGCATTGCCGAAGACGTTCTTCTGCGTCTGACGAATCTGATGATAGCCGTTGTTGTTGATGACGAAGAGTTTGACGGGCAGCCGATTCGTGACGACGGTCTGCAATTCCTGCAGGTTCATCATGATGCTGCCGTCGCCCTCAAGGCAGACGACGCTCTCGCCGCTCGCGACGGCTGCGCCGACGGCAGCGGGCAGGCCGTAGCCCATCGACGAGATGCCGCAATTCATGAGGAAGCGGCTGCCATCCTTGATGAAGTACGACTGGCTGCCGACGACGCTCGCAGACCCGTTGGTGACGACCGTGATGCTGCCCTCGGGCAGAGCGCGGCTCAAAGCATCCATGAAAGCATAGACGTTCGTCTTGCCCGCCGCTTCCTTCTGCTCGGGCCGCACGACGGGGTACTCGCTCTTCCACCTGCGGCACTGCGCGAGCCATGCCCCGTTTTCCTTCGGCTCATCCTCCTTCGCCGCCGAGAGAAGCGCACGCATGAAGTCCGCCGCATCGGCGCACACGGGATAGTCGACGCGGATCGTCGGCTTTTGGAGCTCTGCGGGGTCGATGTCGTTGACGATCGTATATGCCGCGCGCGCCCAGAGACGCACGTCGTAGCCGACCTGATAGATGCTCAGTCGGCTGCCGATCGAGAGCAGAAGGTCGCTGTTCTGCACGGCGAAGTTGCCCGCGCGGTCGCCCATCGTGCCGCCCCTGCCGCAGTAGTACGGATGCCCCGTCGCGATGAGGTCAATGCTGTCCCAGCATGTGACGACAGGCATTGACAGGCGCTGCGCCAGTTCCTCGACGAGCGGCGCCGCACCTGCGAGGCGGATGCCGTTGCCCGCGTAGAGCACGGGACGTTCGGCGCTTCTAAGCTTTTCCAGCACATGATGCGCGGCCTTCTCGACGTCTGCATATTCCTCCTGCGCATGAGCCTTGAAGCCCGGCAAGTCGTCGTCGATGAAGCTCCCCTGTATGTCGAGCGGCAAATCGAGCCACGAAGGGCCGGGGCGGCCGCTCTTCGCCAAGTGATACGCTTTTCCGAGCGCGAAGGGAATCTTCTGCGGCTCGGTGATCATCTCCGCGTACTTCGTCATATTATCAAGCGCTGACACGATGTCGAACTCCTGTCCGCCCAGCGTGCGAAGCGGCAGACCGCTCGCCCGCACCGTCAGAGAGGATTTCATCTGCCCCGAGAGCACGAGCAGCGGAATCGAATCCTGATAAGCGCCCGCAACGCCGTTCAGGGCATTGATCGCGCCCGGCCCGCTCGTCACGCAGAGCGCCGCCATGCGCCCATGTACGCGCGCATAGGCTTCCGCCGCCATTGCCGCCGCCTGCTCATGATGGCAGTATATCGACGTAATCTTCTCGTGGTGCCCGAGAGAATCGTTGAGGTGCATAGCGCCGCCGCCAACGACGGTGAATACGTGCGTGATGCCTTTTTTGACAAGAAAATCCGCGATATAGTCTGATACTTTGACCTTCATGAAGCACCTCCGCTACTTCAGCGACGCACCGCCGTCCACGGGCAGCACCGCGCCTGTGATGTAAGAAGCCTCATCCGAGACGAGGAAGAGCGCCGCACGCGCCACTTCGAGAGCGTCGGCAACGCGCCCCATCGGTATGCCCGAAAAGCGTGAGAAGTCGCGATTCGTATAGATCGGCGTGTCCGTGATGCCGGGAGCGAGGCAGTTCACGCGCACGTCAGGCGCGAAGTTCAGCGCACAGAGCTTCGTGAACTGGATCAGCGCCGCCTTCGACGAAGCGTAGAGGTACGTCTTGCTGCCCGCGATATGATAGGGAAGGCCGCCGATCGAAGCCGTGTTCAGGATCGCGCCCTTCGCCCTTTGCAGGAGCGGCAAAAACGCCGCCGTCATATCCATCGCCGCCTTCGCATTCGTCTGAAAGACGCGCTGCCATGCCGCATCGTCGATCTCGTCGATCGCCCGCGTCACGAAAATGCCCGCATTGTTGAAGAGGATGTCGAGCCGCCCGAACTCTTCCTGCACAACAGCAAGAAGCCGCGCCACATCGTCGGCGTCCGTCACGTCTGCACGGACGAAGCGTACGTGCCCCGCATGTTTCTTCTCAATCTCAGCGGCAAGCGTCTCGCCGCGCTCCGCATCTCTGCCCACGGCGATGACGTGCGCTCCCTCAGAGGCAAAGAGCCGCGCCGACGCATGGCCGATGCCCGAGGTCGCGCCCGTGATGAGCGCGGTCTTTCCCGCGAGCCGCCCCATCACTCGCCGTCCTTTCCCTGCCATTCGTAGCGCGTCTTCGTGATGAAGTCCACCGTCATCTCATCCTTGATGCGATTCAAGAAATCTCTGACATACGCATTCAAATAATCGGCCTTGCTCTTGGCAAAGCTGTACTCCCTGCTCTCATCAAAGTAATTGCTCGCTCTCTTGGAATAGCCGTCGAATCCAGCCAAGGAGACAGTCGAAACCTTCATGCGGAGCAGAACTTTGAGGAGCATGATCAGAGAGTTGTCAATGATTTCCGTATCCCTGTCGATCAGGGAACTGTAATTCAGCACATAGGGGAAATCGCCCGCGATCTTCGTCACATTCGATGTCGCCAAAATCGGTTTTCCCTTATTGATATTGCGATGCAGGTCGCTCACAAGCTGCGTATAACGCTTTGCTTTCGTGAGAAAGATGCCTGTGACCTCGATATCTTCGGGAGCATAATTCACGGAAATCACGATCGGCTTCTTATCCGCAATAAACTTCTCAACTTTGCTTCGTTCTTTCTCCATGCTGCGTCCCGGCCCTAAGATGAGCAGAGGACGGTTTGAAAGTTTTTCCGTCAAGAGACGAAGCGTTGCCGAATCATCGCACTCGATACTCTGATACTCACGATAAAGTTTCTCGATGTACGCCTCATCATAGAGAAGACTCTTCGACACTTCCAAACTGCTCAAGATATCACGAATCTGCTTGACCGACAACGTTCGTTTGTTCATCAAGTTCTTTACATAGTTCGGATGACAATGCATGGAAGAAGCGATATAGAAAAAGAGGTTATAACCCCAGTACTGTTTCTGATAAATGTCCAGGATAACATTATCAATCGCTTCAAGTACCTGGTTGACATCATATCGCGCACCCTGCTTCTTGTTGCGGAACATCATCAAGAGTTCCAGCGGTGCATTGCCCGCGCTCTTGCCCATGCCGTAGAGCGTGCCGTCCGCCAAGAGGCCGCGCTTCGAATCGAGCGAGAGAAAGTGCTTCGCATTCGCATAGCCGAGCTGGAAATTGTTGTGCGCGTGGTAACCGACACGAATCTGCGGGTCGAGATTCGCGTCCAGGATGCCGTATATATGGCACAAATGCTCCTCGTCGAGCAGTCCGTAGGTATCGACCATCGACGTCGCATAGGGCATGACCTCGTTGACAAGCTTCGCATACTCGGCGAGCTTCTCATCCGTATACGTCGTGACGGAAACCATCTGTGCAAAGACCTTGTAGCCGAGCTTCTTGACCTCGGCGCAGAACTTCAGGGCAGCCTCCATCTTAGATTCCTTGAAGATCACGCGGATGCCGTCGAGGAACGTCTCCTCGCACGGCTCCAAACGCTCAATACTGCAGGCGCCGTAGTCGATCATGCCGAGGACGAGCGAGTTCCCCTTGGAAACTCCTTCGAACATACGACTGACGGAAGCCGTGTCGGGCAAGACCGTACGCCCGCGGTCGAAACTGCTCTTTTCATCGAGGAAACCCACCTCAATGAACTCCACGCCCGAACTTACGAGCCGCTCAAAGATTTCTACAATCCGATCATAGCCAAACTCCCAATTGTTTACATAGCCGCCGTCACGCAGCGTACAATCAAGCAGCAGCCGCTCTCCCACAGCAATTCCCTCCCATCATCTTATAGAACAAGACCTCATTTGACGCTCTTCAGTCGCCGTACTTCTCCAAAAGCGCACGATGCTTCTCTCCATGCAGGAAGAAGAAGTTCGTCTCTGTCGTCGACTCGTCCATCTTCTCGAAAGGAATGAGCTTTTCGTTCTCAGACGTATAGCAGCCATATCCCCAGCCCTTGAACATCTCGATGATCTCGTTCGGGTGATAGTCGAAGCGTGCCGCATGTTTCCTGAGCATCTCCGTGTAAACGACGGGACGCAAATCGCGAAAAACATGTATTCCTCCCGAAAAGACCATCTTTTCCGCCCCCTCGGTATCACATTTGATAAAGTCGAGACGCTTGACATCATGCTTTTCAACGAAGTCATCGAGCGTATCGACGGGGCAGACGATCTCTTCCAGGCGATCCCGGCACTCGCCCTGCCCTTGATCTCCTTCCTTGAAGTAGTACGTATCGGTGATCGGACGCAGCGACGCCGCCTCGTTCGCCGCCGGCACGAAGAACTTCAAGTCGCCGCTCTCACTGTAAAAGCCCATGTGATAGGCTTTTACATGCTCCTCCTCGCCATTCAGCCGGAGGTTCTTCTCCAAGCCGCGGAAGGTCTCCTCCACTGGCTCAAAGGCGTAAATCGTCGAATCCTCATGAGCTTTCGCCAAGCCAAGGCTCACACGCCCAACATTCGCTCCGATGTCGAAAATCGTCGCACCAGCGGGGATAAAGCGGCTTATGAAATCAATTTCCTCGCCCTCCGTACCGATGAGAATCGTCTCCGCGCGGCAAATGTTCTGCGTCATATCAAAGAAAATGGCGATGTCCTGCGTCTTGAGCACAATGCCGTCTTCTCGGATCTCTATGCTCCTGCAATACGGATTCTTCTTGACGATCCGCTGCATCTCCAGAAGCGGCACGAGCCGCTCGCGCGCCAATTCCCAATAGAGCCGCTTTGACACCTTCCCCGCTTCGTATAAATCATAGAGCTTTTCCAGTTTCATCGTATCCGTCATCCTTCTTTCTTGAAATGCGCACCAACAGGCTCAGTCAAAAGCATTCTGTGATATTTTCCAAAGCCTCTCGACAATCTGTGAACCATACAGCTCTTTCGTATAATACTCCTCAATAATATCGGAATTTTTTCGGAAAGATAAAGCTTGATCCTTCGCTCAGATTTTTCGTATGCAGGAAGAATCTCTTCTCTCATCAAACGCCAGTTCTCAGCCGGCATCACCGGCAGCATCGCCGCTTCCGCACTCAGCTCTGCCGTTCCTTCAGGACGTCTTCAAGTCTCTTGCAGATCTCTTCATAGTACGGCTCCTCGCCATAATACTCTCGAACGATATCAAAAAGTCCATCCAAGGAAATCTGCAGCTGCTGCGCCTTGATTCTTTCGCATTGAAAATATATGCATTCTTCCATCAGTCTCTTTTTTTCTTCTGACAGAACCGTCGACGGAATCTCCCCCGCCGTTTTGAGCAAATCAAAGTAATTCTTGATGAACACTTCGACAAAGTTGAACCCTGATGTCGTATGCTCGCCTGACCCCAAACGCATGAAAGGCGCCGCAATGACAGCGAAGTCCGGCTCCTGCTTCAGCATCTCCATTTGCAGGTATACCTGAGGGATGCGCGTAGCATCATGCTTTTTCGGCTCTTTGATCCGCGCATAAATGTCTCGCCGCATGATGGTGCTCGTAATCCACGTCATATGATAGCCAACCATATGAACGTACTCCGCGATTCCGCTTCCTGTATGCACGCGATACGGCTCATGCGCCCTTCTCAGATGAAAGATCGCTCTCCCTCGGTGTTGGAGAAGCCTTCCGAGCACGGCAAGCAAAGACCCATCGGTGAAATAATCGTCATCTCCTGCAACAAGCACATACTCGCCGCGGCTCTTTCCGATAGCCACGTGAATATTTGCTTCCGCACCGACATTCATTTCGTTGCGATGGTAACGCAGATTCCTGTACGTCTTTTGCATCTCTTCGACAAAATCTTTCGTATCATCTGTCGATGCATTGTCCGAAACAAGGATTTCCGCCAGATCATCGTTTCCCAACTGTCGTAAAACACAGTCCAGAGATTTCCGCAAGTATTCACAGCGGTTGTACGTAATGATGGCAAACGTCAGAAGCGGCGCTGCTATCTTGCGCTCTGCAAGCAGTCGTGCCAATACCTGTTCATTCGCCAAAGGAAGCCATTTCCGTTCTTTCAAAGAAAATGCTTTGACGACGCGTGCAGGACTCCCCGTTGCTATGCAATAAGCAGGGATATTCCCACACACGGTGCTGCCCGCCCGTATGAAACTGCCGCGTCCGATCTGCACGGCGCCCTCGATCCGAACCCCTTCCTCGATCCGCACGCCGCTTTCAATTTGAATGCCGTCACCACCGACGGAATCTGTCTGTGCTTCGAGAGAAAGGCCAATCGCCGTCTCATCGTAAGCATAGTCCTTGATGTGGACGTTCTCCGCCACCGTCACATTGTTTTCCAACCGGATGCCATAGAGCGCCGTGATCGTGCTGCCGGCACCAATCGTGCAGTGATCTCCAAGAAGGAGCTTGGGGCGCCCGGCGAAATTCGACAGGGCAAGGCCGCAGCTCGCTGTCCGATGCACATGTGTATCGCGTCCGACAACAATGCCCTCAGGATGGGAAAAATCTCGCCAAGATGGAAGCGTCGTTCCCTCGCCGCACGCATACAAAACAGCCTGCGCCCCCTCCGTCTCTGCAAGATTCAGATAAGGATGATATCTTGCAAAAAATTTCGCGTGATCCGCTTCTTCGGCATCGAAGGAGATATCTCGTGACTGATAGGCGCACCAAGCCTCCTTCGCCAAGGACGTCACGATCCGACTTCCGATTTCCTCAAAGCTTCGGCACTGTGCCAGCAAGGCATAATATTGTGTTTCATACTCTTCATCCCACGGCAAATCCATCTGCGTCGCATAGAATGAGGGCAGAAGGAAGCGGACGTCCGCTGTCTCTTCTTCCGAAACTTCTCCGAATCGCATCTCTGACAGTTCTCGTCCCGTCGGCACATAGACAACGCCCCGCTTGTAGTCCGATCCCAGCACATTGCCATCGCGAGGCAGGGACTGACTTCCCAGCACTCCGACCATGCCGATGGAGGCATCCTTGAAAACTGTCAGCAATTCCTCGATCAACTGCGATCGGACAAGACGCACATCATCGTTGATATAGATCTTGTACTTGGCATCCGAAAGCGTCAACGCTTTGTTCGCCTGCGCAGCATACGGACTTTCCGCTGTCAACGTAAAGAGTTCCGCCTCATATCCTACGGGCAGATGAAGCGCCTGCAGCGATTCCAAGCAGGCGCGGTAAAGTGCCTCATCCGACTTGCGTACGAAAAATGCAACTTCCTTTTCCTTTTTCATACCATGCCCTTCCTGCAAACGTCCATCCCCGTGATTTACCAGAGCTTCCACGGCGCCTTGTCGCTCTGCCACAACTTTTCCAACAAGATCTTCTCGCGCAGCGTATCCATGCACTGCCAGAAACCTTTGTGCAGATAGCACTTCAGCTCGTTCCTCTTTGCCAGCTCCGCCATCGGCGTCTGTTCGAACACGGTCGAATCACCCTCGATAAAGTCAAAGACGGAAGGCTCAAGCACCATGTAGCCCGCATTGATTGGCGCACTGTCTTCCATCGCCTTCTCTCGAAAGGCATGCACGGAATTATCAAAGCCAATGTCCAGGATGCCCTTCTGCTGTTTCTGCATGATCGCCGTCAGTGTCGCCGCCTTGCCGTGCGACTTATGAAAGCGCACAAGCTCACCGATGTCAACATCTGCCACACCGTCGCCATACGTCATCATGAAGGTTTCATCCTCCACATACTTGCGGATGCGCCGGATGCGTCCGCCCGTCAAAGTGTCAAGCCCCGTATCGACGATCGTGACCTTCCACGGCTCCGTATGCTGGTTGTGCACGATCATGCGGTTCTCCTGCGTGAAGTCGAACGTGATGTCCGACGTATGAAGGAAGTAGTCAGCGAACCACTCCTTGATCATATGCTGCTTGTAGCCCGCGCATATAATGAATTCATTGAAGCCGAAATGACTGTACCCCTTCATGATGTGCCAGAGGATCGGCATGCCGCCGATCTCTATCATGGGCTTAGGCCGCCTCTCCGACTCCTCCGTGATGCGCGTGCCGAACCCGCCCGCCAAAAGAACTGTCTTCAAACCTTCATCTCCTTTGCTGCCAGCACTGCGGAAGAGGTCATCACTCCTCGCCCGCATATGGCAGAATGATCCATCGCAACGCATCATCTGCACGAACGACAATCCGTCAGTCCTGTAAAATCTTCCCCAGCAACTCGACGAGCTGTGCATAGTACGGTTCGTTCCCGTAATACTCTTCGATGATGTCGAAGACGCCATCGAGAGACAAGCCGATCTGCTCCTCTTTGATCCGTTTGCACCAGGGGAGAATCGAATGCTCCAAGACGTGCTTCTTTGCTGCAGAAAGCTGTGCCGCAGGAATTTCCACCGATGCCGTTAATATATCGAAATAATTCTTAACGAAGACCTCGATAAAATTATAGCCCTTCGGCTTATGATCGCCGCCGCTTTTCATGAAGAAGGAACCGATCAGCACGGCAAAATCCGGATTCTGTTTCAATATCTCCATCTGCAGATACACCTGCGGAATACGCGAATCATCATACTTATGCGGCTCACGGATATGATCGTAGAGTTCGCGCCGCATGACAATGCAGCTGATCCACCCCATGAAGTAGCTCACAACCTCGATATATCGCAAACAACCTGTCCCCGTACATACAGAGCGCGGGTCTTCCGATCGTTGACCCAAACAGAAGATTGCGATGCCTCGATATCGGACGATTCCATTGAGAAGCACATGGATGGCGCCATCGACAAAGTAATCATCATCGCCCATGACGAGCACATACTCACCACGGCTCGCCTTGATGGCCTCATGGATATTTCCTTCCGCACCGATGTTCTTCTCGTTGCAGTGATAGCGCAGATTTTTGTGCGTCCGCTGCATCTCTTCGACGAAAGCCCGCGTATCGTCCGTCGAAGCATTGTCTGAAACGAGGATCTCCACGAGATCATCGTTGCCGACCTGCTGCAGTACGCATCGCAGCGACTTCTTCAAGTATCTGCTGCGATTGTACGTGATGAAGGCAATGGTCAGAAGCGGCGTCGTCCGCCTCCTTTCTGCGAGCACCTTCCGCAGCGTCTCCGTTCTTTCTGTGGACAGCCACTCCCCCGCTTTTGGCGAAAAGGCGAAGGTGATGCGAGCCGGGCTTCCCTCGGCGATGCAATAGGCAGGGATATCCGTACAAACCGTACTTCCCGCTTTCACAATGCTGCCGCGCCCGATACGCACAGCCCCCTTGATGGACACATTCTCTTCTAGGCGCACGCCTCGCTCGATCTTGATGCCGCCTTCTTTCGTGACAATAGCGTAGTCTTTGGGCAAGAGGCCGATTCCCCTGTCATCGTAGACGTAGTCCTTGATGTGAACATTCTCTGCCACACTCACACCGTTTCCAAATTCGATGCGCTGCATTGCCGTGAGCGTGCTGCCTGCACCGATCTTACAATGATCGCCGAGGACAATGCGCGGCTTTCCTTCGAAGTTCGGCATAGAGAGACGCAGGAACGCCGTCTCATGGATCTGTGTCGCCACACCGATAGAGATTCCTTCAGGACGGGAGAATCTCTGCCACGAGGGAACCTCGCTTCCCTCGCCGCACGCATAGAGGGTACTGCGCTCCTGCGTGTCTGTGCGATCAATGTACGCATGATATTTCCCAAAAAACTTTTTGCGATCGACATCGGAGTTGTCGAAAAAGATACTTTCCAGCTGGCAGACGCACCAGATGTCTTCAGGCAAGGGAACGACGATGCGCATGCCGGCCTCCTCCATCGCGCGACAATGATCGAGCACGGCGTAATACTGCTTTTCATAGGATTCATCCCATGGAATATCTCTTTGCGTCGCAAAGAAGAAGGGCAGAATTCCGCGAACATCTTCGGCCTTTCCCCTCGTGCCTTCAAAGCGCTGCTCAGAGAAGCTCTCTTTTGACGGCACATAGACAGAGCCGCGCTTATACGGCGAATCCATGAGATCGCCGTTAACGGGAAGCGACTGACTCCCTAGGATGCCGGCCATACCGATGCTTTCGTCTTGGAAGATCGTCAGCAGATCCTCGATCGCCTGCGGATGAATCAGACACATTTCATCGTTGATGTAGATCTTGACCTTGGCATCCGTTCCCGTCAAGATTTCATTGACCTGTGCCGCATAGGGCTTTGCCGCATCCAGCGTGAATACCTGCACTGCATACCCTTGCGGCCACTCCATCCTCTCAAGAGATTCCATGCAGCATCCATACCATTCCTCGCTGCTCTTGCGCACGATCACTGCAATCTTCTTCTCCCTCGGCAGGCGGCTTTCCTGCACCGTCCCGACCGCCTCCGCAGGATGCTGCAGCAGACGGCGAAGCTCTTCTGCCTCCATGATCTTGTATGTCGAAGGGACGTGCCATTTCTGCTGGAACAAGGCACCGTTGCGCCGGAGCAACGCATTGGAACGCCGGGCTTTTTCCGCCATCTCTTGGTCGCCATATCCTTTCAAGAAGCTTGCATGTCCGAAATGATGAATAAATGTGTCATGGCAGAGGAGGAGATCCCATCCTTGCTGCAGAATGCGCAGGGAATAATCATCATCCTCGAAGTTGCCGGGACTGAACTGCTCGTCAAGAAACCCCACCTTGTCGAACACTTCCCGCTTGAAGAGAAAGCAAAATCCTACGAGCGTCGTCTTCCTCTCCCAGCGTGCAGGATCCGATACATTGTATTTCGCAGCGAACGCCTGCATATCCTCCACATTTTCGTAGGACGTCTCGATCTGCTGGTTGTTGGAGCAGCAGTTCGTGACGCAGCTCACCGCACCGACCTCCGGGGCGCTGTAAAGGGCACGGCAGAGGTTCTCCAGCCAGTTCTTCGTGACGATGACATCGCTGTTCAATAGCAGCAATTCCGTCCCTTCCGCGATCGAAAGTCCTTGGTTGCAGCCCTTCGGGAAGCCTTGGTTTCCCTCGTTGTAAATGCAGCGGAGATCCATCTGCTCCCTGAGCCACTCGGCGGAGCCGTCCTTCGAGGCATTTTCTACAACGATGATCTCATACGTTCCCGCCTCGGTATATTCGCGTATACTGTTGACGCAGAGCTGCAAAAGCTCCAGCGTGTTATAGCTCAGGATGATGATGCTCGTCTTATGACACATGACTTCCCCTTCCCGACGGATTCCCGCCCAAGATTTCCTTGAGTTTTGCAAGGATTTCCGGGTAGAACGCCTCGTCTCTATAATATCTCTCTACGATGTCGAACAGCTTTTCCAAAGACAGCGTGGAATATCCCGCTTTGATCTTCCAACACCACGGATAGATGACGCGCTCCATGACCTTCTTTTTCTCCAGAGTCATCTGCTCGGGGGACGGCGCTGCCGTCTCCTGCAGGATATGCAGATAATTCTGTATGAAAACCTCTGCAACATCGAATCCCGTCGTAAAATGATCTCCGGTTTCCGCCGTGAATACATCCTCTTCGAGAATGGCGAATTCCGGCTTCTGCTTCAAGATCTCCATCTGCAGATACACCTGCGGCAGGCGCGTTGCATCATATTTGTGCGGCTCTTCGATGGCATCGTACAATTCGCGCCGCATGGCGATAGTGCTCAGCCATGTGATGCCGCAGCGAAGGAGCGCTAGGTAGTTCAGGCAGCCGCTCCCCGTATAGACCTTCTTGGCCGAAGGATCGTCCGACCATACGCGGTAGAAGAGCGCATAGCCGCGATACTGATACATGAGATCTATCAACGAATACAGCGTGCCATCCACCAGGTAATCGTCGTCCCCCGCCACGATGACATATTCTCCCCGGCTCTCGCGCATGGCGACATGAACATTCCCCTCCGCGCCGATATTCTGCTCATTGCAGTGATAGCGCAGATTCCGGTATCTCTTCTGCAACCCCTCCACTAAACTCCGCGTATCATCTGTAGAAGCATTGTCCGAGACGAGCACCTCGACCAGCGCATCATTGCCCGCCTGCTGCAGGACGCTCTCTAGCGATTTGGCGAGGAAGCGACTGCGATTATACGTGATGATGGCATACGTCAGCATCGGCGGCGTCTTTTCCCGTTCAGCCAAAAGAGCCGCCAGATCCTCAACACAATTTACCGGAAGCCAACGTCCTTCTTTCGAAGAAAATGCCTGCACGACGTGCGCGGGATTCCCTTCCGCCACGCAGTAATCGGGGATGTCGGTCCGAACGACGGAACCCGCCCGCACGATGCAGCCGCGTCCGATCTGCACGGCACCTCGGACGACGACATTCTCCTCCAGACGCGTCCCATAGCCGATACGTATGCCGCGCACCTCCGAGACGCTGCTGCGGCCGCGCACGGCAAGGCCGACAGCCCCGCCTCGCTGCACGAAATCCACGAGATGCACATTCGGCGCCAGCGTCACAAAGTTTTCGATCACGATGCCGGAAGCCGCCGTCAACGTGCTGTACGCATCCACCGCACATGCATCTCCGATGACGATGCGTGGGACGCCTGCAAACTCCGCCTGCTCCGCGCGGCACAGCGCCGTCTCGTGAATCTTCGTGTGCGCACCGACGGAGATCGCCTCCGGCAGGCAAAAGTTCTGCCAGCCTTCGACGGCAGAATCCTCGCCGCACGCGTAGAGCATCTGCCTGTCAGGCGACACATCATCCGTCAGATAAGCATGATGCACGGCAAAGAACCTCTTGCGATCCCCCTCGTCAGCATCGAAGGAAATGTGTCGCCCCTGGTAAGCGCACCACGGCTTCTCTACGGTCGGCACAACGATGCGCTTCTCCTGCTGCTCAAAGCGCCTGCTATATGCGAGCACGGCATAATATTGATTCTTGTAATCCTCATCCCACGAAAAGTCGCCCTGCGTCGCAAAAAATGAAGGCGCAAGGAAGCGGACATCCTGACATTCCCCAACCGCACCACTGCCGAAACGAGCCTCCTGAAGTCCCTTCTCTGACGGAACATACACGGTGCCGCATACATACGGCGATTCCATGAGATTTCCGCTCACAGGAAGCGACCGGCTGCCGAGGAAGCCGACCATGCCGATGCTTCCGTCTTGAAAGATCGTCAGGATTTCTTCGACCGCCTGTGGAAACACAAGACGCAGATCGTCGTCGATATAAATCTTGACCCTGGCGTCTGTTTCCTTCAAGACAGCATTCACCTGTCTTGCATACGGTTCTCCCGCAGAGAGCGTGAAGACCTCTGCCACATGATCTTGCGGCCATTTCATTTTCTGCAGGGCGGCTATGCATTGCGCGTACTTTGCCGGATGACTTTTACGCACAAGGACGGCAATCTTCTCATTCATGGAAGAAATCCTTTCTCATACATCACGCCAGGGATGATCTGCGGAGACATCACCAAGGCTTCCGCTATTTCCAACTTCTCTGTCACAGAAGCGCAGGCGATTCCCCCATCCGCTAATCTTCATGGTCGGACGATTTCAACACCCTGTCTTTCAAGATGGAAACGACCTGTGCATAGTACGGTTCGTTCCCATAATAATCGCGCACGATTTCGAAGATTCCTGCCAACGAGAGAATCCCCGCCTTCGTCGTGATGAGACAATCTACCTGCCGCAGCACCGGGACAGAAAGTCTGTCTTCCAACGGATGTGTCAGAACGAGCGGCGCCTCATCTCCCGCCGCTTCCAACGTCTCCTGCATGTACGATAGCGCAGCCGTTGTCTCCTGTCCTTCCCGTACGCCGAACAGCAAGGCTGTCTTATCCGCATGACAATAGGCCTTCAAATAATTCTCAAACACCCTTTTCCAGACCCGATCCGGCATATCAACGTCAGCCAGCGATGCAATAGTAAATCGCATATCCTTGTGCCTGCAGTTCCTTCAGCGAGGCCGTTAATTCCGCATCTCGGGTCTCCTCTTGCACACCCTCGGTAAACTTATCGACAAAGCGGCGCACATCCTTTAGTTCCGACAGCAAGGACAAGATTTTTTCATCGGGCCAGTTCCACCACTTGATCTTCTGCAGCTTGTCGATGATTTCCTGCGGAAATCGATACTTGATGACGCGCGCCGGATTCCCCACGACGACGGCGTAGGGCGGCACATCCTTCGCCACGACAGCCCCCGCTCCAATGACGGCGCCGTTGCCAATGCGCACGCCGCCCATCAGCATCACATCGCAGCCAATCCAAACATCGTTGCCGATGACGATCTGATTGCGATTGACTCCCTTGGCAAGATTCAAAGTGTCCTCATCGATTTGCAGCACATCTTCAAAAGGATACGTCGTGACACAATGGTAGTCATGATTAAGTCCCATTTCAAAAACAATCCGATGTCCCAACGCACAGTATTTGCCGATCAAAATGTGACAGTCGCAGTTGCCGCATTCCATGCTGCCATCCACCAAGTACGAACGCCGTCCCAATGTAGCAAGCCTTTTCGTCTTCTCCTCGTCCCCAAAGATATTTTGCTCCACAAGAGCAAACTTCGTCATACTGAGTCTCTTTATCAATTTTGTTCATCGCATCTTTCTTTTCTGCGTCCGCTTGACCTCCTAGATCTCACACTCCCTGCAAGATCTCCTTCATCTTCGCTACGACTTCTTCGTAGTAAGGCTCCTCACCATAATATTCATGCATGATGTCAAAAATTCCATCCAAAGGCAAACCGTAATGATATTTCGTAATCTTCTGCAGACGATCATAAATCATATCTTCTGCCAGCCGCTTCTTCTCCTGCGACAGAAGATACGCCGGTATACCCGCCGACATCAATATATCGAGATAATTCTTAATAAACACCTCACCAAAGTTAAATCCTGATGCCATGCGCTCTCCCGAGTCTTCTGCCAGAACACGTCCATAGAGTACGGCAAACTCAGGATTCTGTTTCAGCATCTCCAGCTGCAGATAGACCTGCGGTATGCGTGTATCGTCATATTTCTGCGGTTCTTCGACAGAAAGATAGAGGTCGCGCCGCATAATGATGCCGCTGATCCATGTCATCAAGAACCCTACATACGAGATATATTCCAATATTCCCGTGCCTCGCCGTACCCAGCGTGGCACGGCTTCCTTTTTCAAGCAAAACAGCGCGACGCCACGGTGCTTGACGATGGCGGAAAGCACGGAACGCAGGACGCCATCGAGGATGTAGTCATCGTCACCCGCTACAATCACATATTCGCCACGGCTCGCCCTCATGGCGCAATGAATGTTTCCCTCCGCGCCGACATTCGTCTCGTTGCAGTGATAGCGAAGGTTCTTGAACCTTTTTTGTTGTTCCTCTACGAGGCTTCGCGTCTCATCCGTCGAGGCGTTGTCCGAGACGAGAACCTCGACAAGCGGATCGTTTCCGACCTGCTGCAGCACACTCCTGAGCGACTTCCTCAGATACCGGCTGCGATTATATGTGATGAACGCATAGGTAAGGAGCGGATTCGTCTTCTCCCGCTCTTCCAAGAGGCTCGTGAGCACCTCTTCATCGGGTGTCGAAAGCCATTTCCCTTCACGCGAGGAAAAGGCCTTGACGATGTGCGCGGGATTGCCCTCGGCGATGCAGTAAGCGGGGACGTCGCTCTTTACGACGCTTCCCGCACGAACGCGTGCGCCGCAGCCGATCTGCACAGCGCCCTCGATGACGACGTTCGCTCCGATCTCTGCCGCACAGCCAATCCGGATGCCGCGTGCATGCCCGAGAAGCTCGCGATCCTCGGCGGCAAGGCCAAGATCCTCTTCTGCGCGAGTGTAGTCCTTAATCTGAACGTTCGCACCCACAGTCACAAGGTTTTCAAGAACGATGCGATTGTGTGCCGTCAGAGTGCTGTAGGCGTCAATCGTGCAATCGTCGCCGATAGAGATGCGTGGCTCGCCCACGAAATTGTCTGCAAGCAGCCGGCACAATACCGTCTTATGAAGCTTCGTCCGAGCGCCAACAGCAATCCCCTCGGGATGAGAAAAACTCTGCCAACCTTCGACTTGTGCCTCCTTGCCGCACGCATAGAGAGCCAATCGCGCCCCGGACGACAGCGCATCATCCAGTCTGGAATGATAGGCTGCAAAGTAGCGCCGACGATCTCCCTCGGCAGAGTCAAACGATATATTTTCCATCTGATAGGCGCACCAAATCTCGCGCGGCAGCGGCACGACCATCTTCTGTCCGCTCTCCTCCATAGCGCGGCAATGCGCAAGGACGGCATAATACTGCTTGTCATAGTCTTCATCCCAAGGAATATCAACCTGCGTCGCAAAAAAAGACGGGCAGAGGAATCGCACGTCCATCGTAAATTCGTGAGCGGCTGCCTTACCGAAGCGGATTTCTTCAAGTCTTCCCTTCATCGGCATATGGACACTGCCCCATACATCGGGCGCTTCCAAGAGGTTGCCGCTCACGGGCAGCGAGCGACTACCCATGAAGCCGACCATGCCAATATTTTCCTGGCGGAAGATTTCCAGCATCTGCTCAATTGCCAGCGGCGAGACAAGGCAGATCTCATCATTGATGAAAATCTTAATCTTCGCATCCGTTTGGGAAAGTATCTCGTTCACCTGTGCCGCATAGGGCTTGTTCGCAGGCAACGAGAAGATTTCCAAAGCATATCCTGCGGGCAGCCTCGATGCGCGTAAAGACTCCACGCAGAGGCCATACCGCTTCTCCTGCGTCCTGCACACAAGGACGGCAACCTTTTGCGCCCCAAGCCCTGCGCCAGAACCTTCCTCTTCTTTTTCCGCCACCTGCTGTCGCAGGTAAGGCAACAGTTCCTCGGGAGCCATCTTCCAGCAATCCCTCGGCACATGCCACTTTTCTTCAAAGAGATCTCCGTTTCTCTCCAAAAGGGAATTGTAACGCTGCGCCATTTCAACAGCGTCCTGCGTACTGAGATTCTTCTTGAATGACGCCTTGCCGAAATGATGGATGAACGTATCCCGGCAAAGAAGCAGATCATATCCCACCTGCAGGATACGCAGCGAGTAGTCATCATCTTCGTAATTGCCCGGACTAAACCGATCATCAAGAAATCCAACATTTTCAAGCACCTCGCGCTTGAAAAGATAGCAAAAGCCAATCAGCGTCGTTCTCTTCTCCCAAAGTTTAGGATTAGATTTATTGTAATCTGCAGCAAAATCCTGCATATCCTCAAGTTTTTCATAGTGCGTCTCAATCATTTGATTGTGCGGGCAGCAGTTTGCCACGCAGCTCACGGCGCCAACCTTCGGGCTGCTGTAGAGAGCGCATCGGAGATTCTTGAGCCAAGTCTTTGTGACAACGGTATCGCTGTTCAAAAGCAGAAGCTCCGTTCCCGTCGCGATCTCCAAGCCTTGATTGCAGCCCTTGGGAAAACCCAAATTCTCTTCGTTATAGATACAGCGAAGATTCTTCTGCTCTTTCAGCCACTCAGCAGAACCATCCTCCGATGCATTATCGACGACGATAATCTCATACGTCCCCGCCTCCGTGTACTCATGGATGCTCGCAATGCAGAGCTGCAGCAGCTCCTGTGTATTGTAGCTCAGGATGATGATGCTCGTCTTATGGCGCATGATTCTTCTCCCAACATTTTCTTCTCATCATATCATAAACACGCGATAAAAACCAATTTTTTCTAGGAAATACCGCGCTTCTTCCTGCGATAGCCGAGCCACAGAACGAAGAGCCAAACGGGCAGGACGAGAACGGCAAACTGCATGTCGGGTATCTGCGTCATGAGGGCGTACATCATGACGAGGAACGCGAGGCAGATGTAGTTGACAACGGGAAAGAAGGGGGCACGGAATTTCGCCCTGCGTCCTTCTCTCGCATAGAGGCGACGGAATTTCAAATGCGTGATGACGATCGTGCCCCAGCTGATGATGACGGACGCCATGGCGATGGAGAGAAAGAGCATGAATACCTGTCCGGGGAACAGGTAGTTGAGGAGTACGGCGAGAAGCGTCACGCCCGAGGAGATGAGGATGCCGACGACGGGCACGCCCTGACGCGACAGACTCGCGAGAATTTTCGGCGCATCGCCGCCCGCAGCGAGTCCGTAGAGCATGCGCGAGTTGCTGTAGATCGCCGAGTTGTAGACGGATACCGCAGCGGTCAGGACGACGAAGTTCAGGATGTGCGCGGCGGCAGGGATGCCGACGTTCGAGAAGATCTGCACGAAGGGGCTTGCCTCCATGCCAACCTCGTCCCACGGCCAAAGCGCCATGAGCACCGCCATCGCGCCGACGTAAAAGATGAGGATACGCCATATGACCTGGTTGATGGCGCGCGGAATCGATCGATCAGGATCGGCGGCTTCTCCCGCCGTGATGCCGATCAGCTCAATGCCGCCGAAAGAAAACATGACGACGGTGATCGAGAGCATCATGCCCCATACGCCGTTCGGAAAGAAGCCGTCATGCACCCAGAGGTTGGAGAAGTTCATCGGAAATGCCTCGGGGCGTGAAAAGACGAGATACAGCCCGAGGACGATCATCGAGACGATGGCGGCGACCTTGACGATGGCAAGCCAGAATTCCATCTCGCCGTAAGCCTTGACAGCCGCGAGATTCAGTGCCGTGATGACGACGAGCGTGACGAGCGCCGAGAGCCACTGCGGCAGGTCGGGCAACCAGTAATTCATGTAGATGCCGATGACAGAAAGCTCCGCCATGCTGACGATGACGTAATTGAACCAGTAGTTCCAGCCCGAGAGGAAGCCCGGAAAAGCGCCCCAATACTTCGCGGCGTAGTGACTGAAGGAGCCGGACACCGGCTCTTCAACCGCCATCTCGCCGAGCATGCGCATGATGAGAAAGATGACGACGCCGCCCGTCAGATAGGCGAGCATGACGGAAGGTCCCGCGAGCTTGATGGTCGACGCCGAGCCGTAGAAAAGCCCCGTGCCGATGGCGCCGCCGAGCGCGATCATCTGCAGATGACGATTCTGCAGACCGCGCCGCATTTCTTTTTGTTTCTGCATGGTATCATATCACCTCAAAAAACTACACGCACAAACGTCCACTTTGTGGACAAACGTGCGCCACTCTCAATGAAAGTTGTCCAATCCGTCTGCGCCCTTCGGGCTTGACTTCTTGGACTTTCATAGTAAACTACACGCACAAACGTCCACTTTGTGGACATTGTGCGCCGCCCTTAATGAAAGTTACCCAATCAGTCTGCGCCCTTCGGGCTTGACTTCTTGGACTTTCATAGTAAACTACACGCACAAACGTCCACTTTGTGGACATTGTGCGCCGCCCTTAATGAAAGTTACCCAATCAGTCTGCGCCCTTCGGGCTTGACTTCTTGGACTTTCATAGTAAAATCGCTCTTTTTATTATAGACTGTGCATCCTGCTCTGTAAACAAAAACGGAATAATGCTATACTAGGAAAGTCCGAAGTGAGGAAGGAGAGGCAACTATGGCAGAAGAAATCCACCACGAGAATATCGACTACACGCTCTTTGAGAACATCAAGATGAAGATGCTCGGCATGATCAACAGCGCCGCCAGTCCCTATGACATCATCTATGAGATCGCCAAGGAGCTGGAAGCCGTCACACACGAGGCGGGCTATGCGCACGAGGTGCGCCAGGGGCTGCGCTCTGTCTACGGGCTTGCCATGCACGACCGAAAGCTCCTCGCCGACGAGCTTGCAGACGTCGAAGAACGTTTGAAACGCATCGAGGAATCGCACGAAACGGGCGACTTCACGGACGAGGAGAGGACGCGCATCGAGTTCGCCATCGTGCTGCACAAGAAGAACATTGAACGCCTCAAGGGCCTCATACAGCATGCCGAAGCCTTCCACGAGGAGCCGTATATCGAAAAGCTCTGACCGCGAAGGCGCACGTCATACGTTTTCATAGGCGACGCACATACGAAAAGAGGACTGCCGCTTTCGCGTACAGTCCTCTTTCTATGTCGTTATTCCAAGACATAAACCTTGACCCAACGGCGGCCGAATTCCATCGCCTCACCGTAGGATTCCATACACAGGTCGATGCGCTCGCCATTGATGGCGCCGCCCGTGTCCCCTGCGATGGCCACACCGTAGCCCGGGATGTAGAGGCGCGTTCCCAAGGGAATCACGTCCGTATCCACGGCTACGACGCCCCGCTCTGCGAGCATACCGGAAGCCGTGATGCCATTTCCGCCGCCGTCGGTCGGCAGGTAGGCCGTCGCTTCCATATCGTACTCACGCACATAGCGCATAGCGCCGCGCGATGTTTCTACAGACTGGGCACGTCTTGCTGCTTCTTCTCTTTCTTTTTCTGCGACCAAATCGTGTATCTTGATGTTGAGATTCTTTTCAAGTCGTGTTGCCCCGTCCAGCTCCGCCGAGAAGCGGTCGCCGACGTATCCGTAGTCCTTGAGTACCTCGCCCACATTGCTGCGGGTCGTATAAACCTTCTGCCTGTCGCCTTCAAACTCAATGACGACCGGCACGGCACGTTGCACAATAATTTTTTCTTCTTTGTCCGATTTCTTTAACTGAAACTCATCCTTGTGCCTAATCTCAACGCCTGCCTGATGCAAAATCAGTTCCGGGCTTGAGTATCGGGTGCTTACCTCCAAAGTCTTGCCGTCGACGACGATGCTGACATTGCGCATCGCGTCCGTAAAACCTGTCGTGAATACGACTCCGAGGATCAACACCATGCAAAGTGCTAGTTTCCTTAAAGTCATTCAATCCCCCCTTAGAAATCTAACGACAGGCTCATTCTAGCACCTTTTTCCCCCATTGTCAAGATATGCCCCACTTTGACAGAATCAACCACCATATTTAGGGAAAAGAGAAGTGGTGAAAGCCCTTTTGCGACAGGCTTTCACCACTTCTTTCTTTGTGTCATATTAAATCAAATTTTCTCTCAAATCCCGTACAGATCGCGTGTATTCTCGCGCGTCGCCCGCGCGAAGGCTTCAAGGCTCTCGCCGCGCAGTTCCGCCGCCTTCTTGGCGACGTAGAGTACATGGGCAGGCTCGTTGCGTTTGCCGCGAAACGGCATGGGAGAAAGGTAGGGGGAATCTGTCTCAACGAGAATGCGCTCCGCCGGCAGGCGCTGCACGATTTCGGGCAGCTTCGCGGCGTTCTTGTACGTCAAAGGCCCGTCGATGCCGAAGTACCAGTCCCCCTTCAAGAGTTCCGCCGCCATCTCCCAGCTTCCCGAGTAGCAGTGCAGCACGCCGCGAAGCCCTCTGCCCTCCGTCTTGAGAATCTTCATCATGTCGCCGTGCGCCTCGCGGTCGTGGATGCAGACGGGCAGCCTGAGCTGACGCGCGAGATCGAGCTGGCGCACAAAGATCGCACGCTGCAGCGCACGCTTTTCCTCGTCCTTCTCCCAATAATAGTCGAGCCCGATCTCGCCGATGGCGACGACCTTTTCCTGCGCCGCCCATGCGGCAAGCCGGTCGTCCGTCGCCGCCGTCATCGGCTGCGCCTCCTCGGGATGGATGCCGACCGCCGCATAGACCGACTCAAACTCCTCCGTGAGCGCGACGCTCCGCGCCGAGGATTCTAGACTATCGCCCATCGTGATGATCTTCACAACGCCGCTTTCTCGAGCACGCTCGATAACGGCGGCGCGATCATCCGCGAACTTCTCGCCGTCGAGATGCGCGTGCGAATCGATGAGCTCCATCACTTCACCTTGCTCCCTGCGGATGCGGCAGGCTCGACGAGGTGCAGTCCGCTCTCGTCCATCGTGCACAAGATCATGCCGTGCGAGCGGATACCGCGAATCTTCGCGGGCTTCAAGTTCGCGACGAGAACGACCTTCCTGCCGACAAGCTCGTCTGCCGCATAGAACTCGGCGATGCCCGAAACGACCTCGCGCTCCTCCGTGCCGAGGCTCACGGTAAGGCGCATAAGCTTCGCCGTATCGGGCACGCGCTCCGCCTTCCGAATCTCGGCGACGCGCAAATCGACGCGGTTGAAATCGTCGATCGTGATGATGCCGTCCGCAGGCGCAGCAGCGTTCGTCTTTTCCGCTTTCCCCTGCTTTTTCTGCGCCCCATGGGACTTTGCGGCAGAGCCTTTCTTCCCCTGCACCGTAGGCTTTTCCTCCGCCTCAACCTCGATGCGCGGGAAAAGCTGCTCGGGGCTTCCCACATGCGTTCCCGCTAGGAAGCCGCCCCACGTGCGCACATCGGCAAAACGCACGCGAGAGAAGTCTCCCTCCATGCCGAGCTGATGCCAGATCTTCGCTGCCGTCTCCGGCATGAACGGCTCGATGAGCACGCTGATGCGGCGCAGGCTCTCGGCGAGATTGTAGAGCGTATTCGTCAGTTCCTGCTTCTTCGCAGCATCCTTGGCGAGCGCCCACGGCATCGTCTCGTCGATGTACTTGTTCGCGCGGCTGATGAACGCCCACGTCGTCTTGATGGCGCTCTGCAGCTTCATCTCTTCCATCTCGCGCTCATAGGCAGCGATTGCACTTTCCGCATCCGCAAGGAAGGCGCGGTCGATCTCGCTCTCACCCTGCGCCTCTTCCACGACGCCGTCTTGGAACTTGCCGATCATGTTCAGCGTGCGGTGCAGGAGATTGCCAAGGTCATTCGCAAGGTCGGCATTGATGCGCGTAATGAGCGCGTCGCGCGCGAAATTGCCATCCTGCCCGAGGTTGATCTCGCGCAGCAGGAAGTAGCGGATGGCGTCAGCACCGAATTCGTCGATGAGCTGCACGGGATCGACGACATTGCCCTTCGACTTCGACATCTTGTCGCCGTCGACAATCAGCCAACCGTGGCCGTATACCATCTTCGGCAGCGGCAGATCGAGCGCCATGAGGATGCACGGCCAGATGATCGAATGGAAGCGCACAATCTCCTTGCCGACGAGGTGAACGTCGGCCGGCCAATACTTCTCAAATTTCTCGGGATCATCCAAGAAGCCGATCGGCGTCAGGTAATTCGTCAGAGCGTCGAACCAAACGTAGATGACATGATCGGGTGCGATCGGCACGGGGATGCCCCAGTCGAACGACGTGCGCGAGATGCACAGATCTTCAAGCCCCTGCTTGATGAAGTTGATCATCTCGTTGCGCCTTGAGACGGGCTGTATGAAGTCGGGATTCTCCTCGATGTATGCGAGGACGCGGTCGGCATAGTGCGACATCTTGAAGAAATAGGCGTCTTCCTCGACCTCCGCCACCTCGCGCCCACAGTCGGGGCACTTGCCGTCCGCGAGCTGGCGTTCCGTCCAATAGCTCTCGCACGGCGTGCAGTAAAGCCCCTTGTACTTGCCCTTGTAGATGTCGCCCTTCTCGTAGATGCGGCGGAAGACCTCCTGCACGACGCGCTGGTGGCGCTCCTCGGTCGTGCGGATAAAATCGTCGTTCGAGATGTGGAGCTTCTGCCAAAGCCCCTGAAATCCCGCAACGATCTTGTCGACGTAGGCGATGGGCGTCACGCCCTCCTCCTCTGCCTTCTGCTGGATCTTCTGCCCGTGCTCGTCGCTTCCCGTGAGAAAGAACACATCGTGATCGGTCAGCCGCTTGAAGCGTGCGACAGCATCGGCGATCGTCGTGCAGTATGCGTGCCCGATATGCAGCTTCGCGCTCGGGTAGTAGATCGGCGTCGTTATGTAGAATGATTTCCTTGTCATCAAAAAAGCCTCCTCAACGGCATGATGCCGCATTTATATATCTTCCCTATTATAGAATAAATTTGTCCTCCTATGCAAGATTTTCAAGCTCCAAGCATTGAGAAAGCGCCGATACATGCAGCCCTTCCTTGAAGATTCAGCTTCAAAGCACCTTCACTCTCGCTATGTCCTATATCAAAAGTACAGTGTCCTTCTAGTATGGATTTATTATTTTTTCTTAATTATTTCTCTTGAAACATTCTCTTGAAAATGCTATACTGTAAGCAAAGGAAAAAGTATACATTTTAAGTCAAAAAATGTTTCTTCATGTAAATACTGTAAACTTGTAATAATCACTCAACTCTGCTTTTGCACGTTGAATGACTATTTCCCCGCAGTTGGCTGGCCTGCTTCTAAGGAGGAGATAGCTATGAAAGCCACAGGAATCGTCAGAAAAGTTGACGAACTCGGTCGTGTCGTCATACCGATCGAGCTGCGCCGCACGCTCGGCATCGCAGAGCGCGATGCCTTGGAGATCTACACCGATGAGGATCGCATCGTGCTCAGAAAGTACGAGCCGACCTGCACGTGCATCTTCTGCGGCAATGTAGACGACGTGTCGCTCTTCAAGGGGCGCAACGTCTGCAAAAAGTGCGCGATGGATATGAAAAAGGAAGCCGTATAGGCCTCCTCCATCGAACGCAGCACCGAACGGCAAGACGTCGCGTTCGAACTGCATCATCCGACGTGAATACATGATTTCCTAAGCCGAAGGGGCTGTGCATGAATCAGATCCGATTCATGCACAGCCCCTCTTTCCTTGTCCAAGACAGCAAAACAGCATGCAGCATGAGAAAACTGCACAACTCTTGCGCACGACGATATTCCCGCCATTACCAGATCTTGCCCGCAAGGAACCAGAAGCGGCCGCGATCCGTCGATATATTTTCGTTCATCGAATGGCCGAGACCGATGCGGCGCGCATAGTCGACGCGCGCGAACCAGTCGGGCGCATTGTAGGCAAGGCCGACGCCCCAGCCCTTGAGCGTCGTCGTGCCGCCATCGAAGGAACTGCGGCCGGCATCGAAGTAGGTGCTCGCAACGAGTCCCGGCACATCGGTGTAGTAGCGGAACTCAACCGTACCGAGTATCCCCTTGTCACCTGTTCCCGCACCCTGCGGATAGGCGCGTACGGCATTGGCGCCGCCCAGATACATCTGCTCGGAACTGTCGAGATTCTTCGACGCCATCTGACCCGACAGCTTTACCATGACATCCGCCTGCTTGCCGAGCGACTGTACGGCTGTAACCTTTGCCTCCGCCTTCGTGAAGCCGCCGTCCGTGCCCGCACTTTTCGCCAATCTCTTGGCATACCACGAATCCGCCGTAACGTTGCCTGCCGTCAGCACGAAATTGTAGTTCAGCGAAAGGCCGCTCTTGCGGTCGCGCCAAAAGCCTTCGACACCGGCATGGATACCGTGCGAGTGCTTCTCGCTGGCCGCCTGAGCGCCGAAAGCATCCATATCATCCTTGAGTCTGCGGTAATCGTAGCCGTAGGTAAGGGCGAGCTTCTCATCCGTCGTATGGTATACCGGACGGCTGCCGTAGATGCTGATCGTGTCCGCCGTGCCGTGCGCTCCCAGACGCTTCAGCGGGCCGCCGACCTCATAGTCCATGCGGCTGTAGCCGATGCCGAGCGACGTGCCGCCGTGCCCGACGAGCGCTTCGTAGTTCACATAGTAGTTGTGCAGCGACTTGTTGGAAATCAAAGCGCCGACATTGACCTTCGATCCCATGCCGTCGACGTTGTAGATCGAATGCTGTGCGCCGTAGCGATAGCGTCCTGTGGACTCGCCGCCGTAGTTCTCGGCGTAGACGATGCTCGAAGACGGCTTGCCGTCCTCGATGTGCACGGTCACATCGCTCGTTCCGAACGATTTTCCCGCACTGAGCGTGCCGACGGCGCGCGCGCCGCTGAAGTCGCTGATCGTGTAGAGCGCCGTTTCGAGATCCTTCGTTCGGATGATCTCGCCCTTCTTCAGCCCCGCGAGGAAGCCCTTGGCCGCCGCATCCTTGAACCGGCTCTTGTTGTCGAGCTTCACATCACCGTAACGGCCGGGGATGACCTTGATGATGACATTGCCGTCCTCAGACTCCTGTGCGGGCAGGTAGGCAGCGGCAGCCGGATAGCCATGACTGCGGCAGTACGCCGTGATCTGATCCTGCAGGTCGTTGAGTCCCGCGAGCGTCGTCTCCTTGCCGATGCGCGCCAAAAGGATGTCTCGAACTTCGGCATTGTTGAACTTGATCTCGTCCTCGACATCGAGCTGGATGTTCTTCACGAGGAACTTCACTTCGTTCGTCGCCGTATTCTTCTTCATGTTGTTCTCGACGCCCGCCTCTGCCCCAGGCAGCGTCCCTTCGATGTCCTGCCCGGGCTTTGAAAGCGAAGACGCGGCATACGCCGGCGCCGCCGCCGTGCTCGCGAGAAGCCCCAAGAGCACCGCCCTCGTCAAAGTATGGTGCAGCTTGTTTTTCATGCCAATGATCTCCCTTGCTCTAAATTTATGGATACGCTGCTTCGTGCAGTCTTCCTCCTAAAATAGGAATCTGTCAGACGTATGCCCACCCGTTTGCAGGAAAAGCCAATCCATCAGACATAGCCTAGCTCTTTTCTTTTTCGACATGCACCTTTTGAAATCCTTCCCTCAGAAGCATTTATTGTGCCTCGCGCGAAATTTTAATCCGCTGCCATCCATACATATCCTTCTGCGTATTTTGTATACAGTCGTTCCATTGACATGATTTTTCTCATGGTGTACGATGTAGGGGAAAAAGAAGTTTCCCCCAAGCAGGAGGCACAGGAATGAGCATACATGAAGAATGCGGCGTATTCGGCGCATTTTCCCCCGAGCCGGCGAACGTCGCCGCGATGACGTATTACGGACTCTACGCGCTGCAGCACCGCGGCCAAGAGAGCTGCGGCATCACCGTGAACGACGACGGCGTCTTTTCCTCGCACAAGGATCTCGGACTCGTCAACGACGTCTTTTCGCACGAAATCCTCTCGCACTTCCCCGAGGGCACGATGGCCGTCGGCCATGTACGATACGGCACGACGGGAGCGACGAGCCGCCGCAACTGTCAGCCACTCGCCATCAACCACCAGAAGGGAAAGCTGGCGCTCGCACACAACGGCAACCTCAGCAACGCCGATGTCCTGCGCGACAAGCTCGAACTCGCGGGCGCAATCTTCCACACGACGATCGACACAGAGATCATCGCCTACCTCATCACGCAGGCACGGCTCAAGACTCCCTCCATCGAAGACGCGGTCAGTCAGACGATGAACCGCCTGGAAGGCGCTTATTCGCTGTGTCTGATGTCGAGCGCCAAGCTCGTCGCCGTGCGCGACCCGCAGGGCTTCCGTCCGCTTTGCTACGGCAAGATGCCCGACGGCACCTGGATCGTCGCCTCCGAGAGCTGTGCGCTGAGCGCCGTCGGCGCCGAGTTCGAGCGCGACCTCCTGCCCGGCGAAATCCTCGTCTTCACGAAGGACGGCATGACGAGCCGCTTGGAACACTGTCATACGAAGCCTAGAAAATCGTGCGTCTTCGAGTACATCTACTTCGCGCGTCCCGACTCCATCATCGACGGCGTTTCCATCCATGCGGCAAGGACGCGCGCCGGCGAGATCCTCGCCGCCAAGCATCCCGTCGACGCCGACGTCGTCATCGGCGTGCCCGACTCGGGACTCGACGCGGCGCTCGGCTACAGCCGCGCCTCGGGCATCCCCTACGGCATCGGGCTCATCAAGAACAAATACATCGGCCGCACCTTCATCGCGCCCGGGCAGGAAAACCGCGTCGACAAGGTGCGCATCAAGCTCAATCCCATCGCCGAAACCGTCTACGGCAAAAGGGTCGTGCTCATCGACGACTCCATCGTGCGCGGCACGACGAGCAAGCGCATCACCGACCTCATCCGCAAGGCGGGCGCGAAGGAGATCCACCTGCGCATCTCCGCGCCGCCGTTTCTCCATCCTTGCTATTACGGCACGGACATCGACTCTGCCGATCACCTCGTCGCCGCGCACCACACGCTTGAGGAAATCACGAAGATCGTCGGCGCCGACACCCTCGGCTACCTGCCGATCGAATCGCTCCCCGCACTCGCCGGCAACATCCCATGCTGCGACGCCTGCTTCAGCGGCGATTATCCGACGAGCATCCCGAAGAATACGAACAAAGACCGCTTCGAGAAGAAACTCTCCGAAAGCGAAGGCTGAGGAATCGCCCCTCGAAAGCGCACAAAAAAACCGCTGCCTGGCAGCGGTTTTTTCATGCGTTCGGCGCATCAGGGCGCGGAAATCGCGGAGACGGGACAGCCTTCCGCACACGCACCGCACTCAATGCACTTCTCCGGGTCGATCACGTACTGGGACTCACCCTCCGAGATCGCCTCGACGGGACAGGTACCGGCGCACGAGCCGCACGAAATGCACTCTTCGCTAATCTTGTAAGCCATGACAGGACACCTCCTTTCGCAGCCGTGCTGCAAGCACGAGCTTTATCTTATCGCCTTCTCGCCTCTGCCGCACGACATAGGGAGACTGCTCATCTATCGGAAAAAAATCTCGTGTGGGACGTGTCTGTTCCACCTCATAGAGGAATCCGAGCGCCTCAAGATGCTCTTTCGCCTCCTGCCATGGAATACCCAAAACATCGACTTCTTCCATCAGACTTCCATGATTTCCTTTTCCTTGACGACGCGTGCATCATCCACGGCCTTGATATACTTGTCGACAAGCTTCTGCATGTCGTCCTGGCCCTTCTTGGCGTCGTCCTCGGTGATTTCCTTCGCCTTTTCGAGCTTCTTCATCTGCTCGTTCGCGTCGCGGCGAATGTTGCGGATCGCGACCTTCGCGTCCTCCGTCTTCTTGTTCAGCGACTTCACGAGTTCCGTGCGGCGCTCCTGCGTGAGCTGCGGAATGGAGAGCCGTACCGCCGTGCCGTCGGAATTCGGCGTGAGCCCGAGATCGGACTTCATGATCGCCTTCTCAATGTCGTGCAGGATCGTCTTCTCCCAAGGCGTGATCATGAGCATGCGCGGCTCAGGCACGGCGATCGCCGCGACCTGGCTCACGGGCGTGGGCTGTCCGTAGTAGTCGACCATCACGCGATCGAGGAGCGCAGGGGTTGCGCGTCCGGCGCGCAGCGAGCCAAAATCGCGGCGCAGCGCTTCGAGCGTCTTCTTCATGCGCTCTTCCTGCGCATGGAAAATATCCTTGATCATGCTTCCTCTCCCCCTACAATCGTGCCGATATCCTCGCCGACCGCAGCCTTGAGGATATTCTCATGCTTGTCAATATTGAATACGACAATGGGAATCTTGTTGTCCATGCAGAGACTCGTCGCCGTCGAGTCCATGACGGCGAGGCCGCGCTGCAGAACTTCAATGTACGCAAGACGCGTGAACCTCTTTGCTGCAGGGTTCTTGCGCGGGTCGGAGTCGTAGACGCCGTCGACGCCCTTCTTCGCCATGAGGATGACGTCCGCCTCGATCTCGGCGGCGCGAAGAGCCGCAGTCGTATCCGTCGAGAAGTACGGATTTCCCGTACCCGCCGCCAGGATCACGACGCGTCCCTTTTCGAGGTGACGCACGGCCTTGCGGCGAATGTACGGCTCAGCGATCTGACGCATCTCGATGGCGCTCTGCACGCGCGTATCGACGTCGATGTTCTCCAAAGAGCTTTGCAAGGCGAGCGAATTCATGACGGTCGCGAGCATTCCCATGTAGTCCGCCTGCGCCCGATCCATTCCCTTGTCGCTTCCCGCAAGGCCGCGCCAGATATTGCCGCCGCCAACGACGACGGCGACGTCAATGCCGTGCTCGCGCACCTTCTTGACCTCGGCCGCAATGGCGTCGACGGTCGGCAGGTCGATGCCGAAGCCCTGATCTCCTGCGAGAGATTCACCGCTGAGTTTCAAAACGACACGCTTGTAGCTGGCAATATCCAAAATGAACGTCCCCCTTGCAGAAGTATCTTCCCATCTCGTTGCTTCTCTTCCCTATTCGACGAAGCTGGAAATAATCCTCTTCGCTTTGCAGAAAATCGTCCTGTCGTTAGAGCTTCCTAAGGTGTTGTGCATTTGCGCGACAACTTCCTGAAAATGGCAGGAAAAAGCTGCCGCACAGAAACATTTTCCATCCATCGCCATGCAGCAGCTTTTCTTATTTCAAATCTCTTAGCCCTTGATCTGAGCAGCGACCTCAGCCGCGAAGTCCTCCGACTTCTTCTCAAGACCCTCGCCCAGCTCGAAGCGAACGAAGCGCTCGACCTTGACATCGCCGAGAATTTCCTGAACTTTCTTGTCCGGATCCTTGACGAAGGGCTGCTCCAGCAGGCAGACTTCCTGATAGAACTTGTTGATGCGGCCCTCGACCATGCGCTCCACGATCTTCTCGGGCTTGCCCTCTTCAAGAGCCTGCGCACGCAGGACTTCCTTCTCGTGCTCAAGGTCTTCCGCCTTCACGCCCGAACGGTCGATCGCCGTCGGCGCAGACGCTGCAATGTGCATGGCGACGTCCTTGCCAATCTCCGCCGTGCCGCCCGAAAGGTCGACGAGCACGCCGATCTTGCCGCCCATGTGGATGTAGCTTGCAATGCGGCCCGAAGTGTTCTCATAGCGCTCGAAGCGGCGCAGCGAAATCTTCTCGCCGATGCTCGCGACGGCTTCCGTGACGATCTCCGCCACCGTCTTGCCTTCAAGCGTGCTCGCATTCAAGGCGTCCAGGTCGGCAGGATTCGTCTCTGCGATGTGCTTGGCGATCTTGTCGCAAAGCTCGTGGAACTTCTCCGTAACGGCGACAAAGTCCGTCTCGCAGTTGATCTCGACGAGCGCCGCGACCTTCGCATCGTCCGCAACGTAAGCTGCGACGACGCCCTCGGACGCGATGCGGCCAGCCTTCTTCTCAGCCTTCGCAATGCCCTTCTCGCGCAGGTAGTCGATCGCCTTGTCCATGTCGCCGTCGGTCTCCGTCAGCGCCTTCTTGCAGTCCATCATGCCTGCGCCCGTACGCTCGCGCAGCTCCTTGACCATCTTTGCGTCAATCTTTGCCATCTTGCGCCTCCTCGCCTGCACCTGCCTGACCCTGACGACCCTCGACGATGGCGCTCGCCATCGCACTCGTCAAAAGGCGGACGGCACGGATCGCATCGTCGTTGCCCGGAATCACATAGTCGATCTCATCGGGATCGCAGTTCGTATCAACGATTGCGACGATGGGGATGTTAAGTTTTTTCGCCTCAGCGACGGCGATGCGCTCCTTGCGCGGATCGACGACGAAGAGTGCGCCCGGCAGACGGTTCATTTCCTTGATGCCGCCGAGGAATTTCTCCAGCTTCGTCATCTCATGACGCAGCTGCAGGACTTCCTTCTTCGTCAGGACATCGAACGTGCCGTCCTCTTCCATACGCTCAAGATCCTTCAAGCGGCGGATGCGCTTCTGGATCGTCTGATAGTTCGTCAGCATGCCGCCGAGCCAACGCTCGTTGACATAGAACATCTCAGCCTTCGTCGCCTCTTCCTTCACGGCGTCCTGCGCCTGCTTCTTCGTGCCGACGAAGAGAACGCTCTTGCCCTCTTCCGCCAAGCTGCGAAGGAAGTTGTACGCCTCGTCAACCTTGCGCACGGTCTTCTGCAAATCAATGATGTAGATGCCGTTCCTCTCCGTGAAGATGTACTTCGCCATCTTCGGATTCCAACGGCGGGTCTGATGTCCGAAATGGACACCGGCCTCCAAAAGTTGTTTCATAGAAACTACTGCCATAATTGGTGCACCTCCTGTTTTTTCCTCCGCGCCCCTCATCCTCTGCACCACTCTCAAGGGAGCACAGGGCAGACGTCAGTGCGCGTGCGTTATATAGACACCGTGAAAAATTTTAGCATAGATGGGGTGGAAAAGCAAGTGGGAAAAGTATGAAGTTTACGTTCGCTCCTTCATTTCGCGGCGGCTTGGTCGCCGCGCATCGCTGGTTCTATTCCAATTCCAAAAACACCAAAAAGGCGCCGCTTTCGGTCGGAGCGTCACACCCGACATTTCTTTTCGATAAAAACCCAAGAGGTCAAGCCGAAGGCGCAGACCGATTGGCATGTTTCATCGAAGGGCGGCGCACAATGTCCACAAAGTGGACGTTTGTGCGTGCAGTTTTCCCATTGCCTAAAGTATGTGGCACCTTAGGACGCTTTTTCACCTCAAAAGCAGGATACCTTTTCTCGCTCAAGTATAACACGATTATTCTCAACTGTAGAGGCAGGGAATCACTCCTGCCTCTTTTTGGTGGGTGGTTGCATCGGCATATCTTTGCCGACCTCGCCCAAATCCTCAAAATCGTATTTTTGGCGTTTCGCCTCATGAGCGGCGATATTCTCATCCATCTCTTTCGAGATTTGCTCGGCTTTCGCTCGATTCGCCGCAACACCTTCACGCACCATCTTGCTATGCTCTTCGATTCTTCGACCAGTATCTTCCCACTGACGTTCAAAGTCGTCATGAGATGTACGGGGCTTCGTATTCGCCCAATGCAGCCCCTTCGGGGTTTCGGGCTGCGATTTAGAAACGAACGGGACGCCCATGTTGTCAGCAAGCGTTAACACTGCCATCGCCAACAATCCCAGTCCCCCTGCGACTATTTTATTCATTTTCATTGTCTCCTTTCTTATTTGGAATAAACTGTCCGGACATATCAAGAAGGCCCCCTGTACATACGCCCTCTCACCTTACAGAAACCTAGTCATTCTAGACTTCGACTTGATGCTAAACTTTACCAGCACGCTGCAATAGTGTCGAAATCTGCGTCACTTCGGCATCTCCTAATATATGACGCGCTGCATAATTTGTGATGAAATCAAGAATCGTATTCCCATTATCCGTAACCTCAGCAGAGCAATCGCGAAGAATCACATCGGGATTTGTAAAATAAACCATGCCGTCGACCCAAACACGAATTCCCTCTTGTTTGAGAAACTGAGCCATTGCATGAATCTGACCTTTCAACTGTATGACGGGATTGCGCAAAGTCGCTGCATAATCTGTTCCGCCTCGGCCAGTCTTCTCCTGCACCCAATCTTTTCCCCCGCTTGGTGCAATCCTTCCGTTATGATTCTTCACTTGAACGATGAAAACGCCATTTCTGCCAACAACAACAATAGAGCAGTAGCGTCCCATGACCACGACATTGCTAAACACCTCATAGTCATCCGGCAGATGCTGCAAAACATCGAGCGCACGTTCCACGCCCTTGTCCCCCGATGCAGATTTTCGATAGTTGCGCCAAAAGTGCCTGCCCAGCCACCCTGCACCACCGAAAACCACGAAGATTGGCACTACTGTATTAAAAGGCAATATACGATGCACGAAAAGAATATTATTTACCCACCAAAGCCACACAATTCCTGCAATGCCATAAAAAAATGCAGCCAGAAAGAAATTCCTCTGCTTCGTTTTCGCTAAGGCAGATTCCTTCGTATGTAAAATCGCCACGTATTCCTCCTCCTACTCATAAAAGCAGCACAGATAAACAAGCACAAATGCCCGCTTCTTAAAGATTATATACCGCCCTTACAGCAGTGTATCCCAGCGATCTGCGCCTTCAGCTTGACCTCTTGGACTTTCACGCTAACTTTCAAGAATCTTTTTATTGAAAAAACTGCCGCACGCGGATGCGTGCGGCAGTTTCCATTCGTACAGCTTAGCCGACGATGACCAGCGGATCGCCGGCCTTGACGCTCTGACCGGCGGCGACGTT
>ERZ773197.257-NODE-257-length-44675-cov-19.447288_pt1 | contig 44675 bp, 30 predicted proteins | sample MGYA00580999_ERZ773197 | MGnify/ENA primary metagenome ERZ773197 (study PRJEB29015, sample SAMEA2738166) | human oral metagenome | biome: human oral; feature: human-associated habitat; material: saliva | place: China | collected 2185 ...
TTACTACTAAAAAACGTTTTCTATTTTTACGACTGTGCTTGACCTAACCATGCTGTCCGGCCAAAGACAACACTATTAACACGTATCGTATGGGGTTCTAAGAAAATCCCCCTTTAATAATCGGACTGCAAAGGTACTTATTTTCAACCTTATATAAAAGGTTTGAATAGCATAGATATGTGTTGTTTATGATTATTTAACTAAATTAATATAAGTGTTACTATCTATCATGAGGCTTTTTGAAATGGGGAGTGAATACCTTGATATCTGTACATGACTATATGTGCATTTAGTCTTACTCCTTTCCCTTATTTCCTTATCCTATATAAAGGGTGTATCCGTAAAGCCTCTCCTTCTTAGAATTGATGAGTTATGTACGGTGATGAGAATGGCTATGTTAGTTCTGTGTATAACAAAAGGAATAACTACTCATCTTACTCTTTGTTATTCTGTCTTTTTGTATCCAGTTCTATTGCCTTCACTTTCCAAATAGCATGACCCCTAATTATATCATTCTATACAAGAAAAGTTTAAATTCATTTTGCTGTCATATTTAACATTTGGAGTCATCTCGTTGCGGGTGAGTTAGTTACAAGGCTGTCGTAGGTGACAGAAATGACAGCAAATTTGATTTGTCTGAAATGGTATAGTTGACGTAACTCATCATCTTTTATGAGTTTTCCGATATATGAAATGACAAACCCAAACGCTTATATAATAAGACACACAGAGTTACGGATGGAGCGGAGGTAAAGGCAATGTCACTGAGGCACCGATGGCACAAAGAACCATGGAGGTGTAGCGTACAGATTCTTGATAACTCTTTTGGGATGAACGCTTTGTATATAAAACTACTAATAGAATAGGCAAACTACCTTTGTCGCTCCACGTAGCGACGGTGCCTCCGAGCCTATCAGTGCTTTGTATTGATAATCTTCTTTACTCTCCATTTCTCTGTGTGACATTTCTTCAAAGTCCAAAACTTAGGTGCCCCTTTTCGATCGAGTTTCCTAAAGAGACTCTTTTTCTCACAGAACTATACAGAAGAACAGATTTCTCTTGTTTTCTTTTATGTTTCTTATCAATGATTTCAAAAACTTAAAATTCAGTCTGTATAGCCAAAAATGATAAAAAAGAATGTGTCTTATAATTGTTTTATTTATTTTTGCAACAACGTATTGTTGTGCTATGTCTTTTCTCAAAGAGGGCTGCGTAGGGCGGATGATACGATAGAGATCTAAATATTGAACATAAACATATAAACCAAGATGAAATTAAAATCTAAATTGTTAAGCATGGCTTTAGCCTTCGTTCCTGTAATCGGTTTTGCCGACAGTAATATTAAGATGGTTGTTGGTACTTATACCGATGCAGGTAGTCAGGGATTGTATTCCTTCTCTTTCGACCAGTCTACGGGTACGGCATCAGGCATTACTTCGTTGAATGTAGACAACCCTTCTTATTTTACTTTCAGCAAGGATGGCCGTAACATCTATGCTGTTAGCGAGAAGAATAATGCAACGGCTGTTCTCAATAGTATTGGTTACGACCCTGTAAACGGTACTTTCGCTTTTAAGAACTCTCAGCTAACGCATGGTGGCGATCCTTGTTATGTTGCTACAGATGGCAAGATTGCGCTTACAGCTAATTACTCTGGGGGTACTATCTCTGTCTTCCCTATTCTTAAGAATGGAACACTTGGTAAGTCTTTGCTTCAGGTAGGTAGTAAGAAAGGAGGACCAGATCGTTCACGTCAGAACACACCTCATGCACATTGTGCTATCTTTGCGCCTGATGGTTATATCCTTACAACCGACTTCAGTGGCGACCGTATTCTTTGTTTCTCTTATAATGAACGTAATAAGAAGTTAGAGGACCATGGTATTGCAGCTCATGTGAAGCCAGGCTCTGGTCCACGTCATCTTGTCTTCTCTCCTAATGGTAAGTATGCTTACCTTATGAGTGAATTGTCTGGTAAGGTGACAGTTTACAGTTATAGTGATGGTAAGTTAAAGGAACTCCAGTCTATTGCTGCCGATTACGCTAACGCACGTGGTGGTGCTGATATCCATGTTAGTCCTGATGGTTCGTTTGTTTATGCCAGTACGCGTCTGAAGGGAGATGGCATCACAATCTTCCGTGTAAACAACAACGGTACATTGACTCGTGTCGGTGCACAGCGTACGGGTAAACACCCACGTAACTTTGCTATAACCCCAAATGGTAAGTTCCTTCTTGTTGCTTGCCGTGATGACAACTCAATACAGGTTTACTCACGTGATAAGAGTACGGGTATGCTTAAGAATACTAATCAAGATGTTATCCTTAGTCACCCTGTCTGCATCAAGTTCTATCCGGAGTAGTGTCCTTTGGAGTAAAGGAGTAAAGGAGTTTTAGGGAGTGAAAGGGAGTTAAGACATTAGTCTTTTCCCTTTCGCTCTTTTTTTGTGGAGTTAAGACATCAGTCTTTTCCTTACGTTTCTTAACTCCTAAATTCCTTATTTTGTCTTAACTCCATTTTGCTCCCTAACTCCTTAACTAACAGGGATAATGAATTTGTTAAATATCTCAAAAACTTACTCTAATAAACCTGTTTTATAAATGATAATATGTAATTTTGCACAAAATTTAAGAAACGTATTCGAGATTGTTTGACGAAAAAGTAAGTACTCAACAGATTATTTATGACTATTCAGTAATAATAAGAATACAATTAACCATTGGATATTAATAAAAGTTCTATATTATAATTTATGAAAAAGAAAGATTATTTAAAGCCTAATACGGATGTGTTGAGCCTTTACACAGACGAGTTTATGGAGGGTGGATTCCATGCACAAAGTGATTTGAAAGGTAGTATTGATTCTGGTGAAGATGCAGATGATCCAGAAGAATCTAATCCAACAGCTTTCTAAGAGTTAAAGACTATTTTCAAACGTAATGGGATAAATGAAATCCCAATACATAACTAAGTTTTAAGAAAACAAATGAAGAAATTACTTTATTCATGTATTGCTTTCTGTACATTGGTACTCGCAGGTTGTGCTGACCAAGATGTTACAGAAACAAATGCGACTAATAATGATGGACCTGGTGTAAAGGTTTCTATGGCGATGGAAGGTGAAATGCAGAGTGATGCAGTAGTACACCCCACTAGTCGTGCTATTGGTTATGAAGTAAAGGACGATAATGGTTTCCCAACCGCTAAAGGTCTTTACGATGGTGTTGGAGCAAGTGCACACGAGCTTGCTACAGGTACAAAGGTTCCTGTTGTACTTATATTTAAAAGTGACAATGCAAGCCAGCCTGTAACAAAGGTGAAGACTCAGTGGACTTATACACAGGGTGGTAAGTTGACATTGGAGCCAAGTGAGACATTTGAGATGAAAAGCGGTACAAACCTTAGTCAAGGTACATGGTATGTATGTGGTATCTTAGGTGGTGAATTGGACAACACAAACAGTAATGTTAAGTTCGATGGCTTCGTTGGAGATTATACACCTACAACAAGTGGAAGCAAGACAACATTTGGTGCAGAAATCCCTTATATTTTTGGTTGGCGTAAGTTGGAGACTAACCAAGCAAAGAAAACTATTAAGGCAAAGGATCCTGTTCATTTCAAGCAGTTTGGTTCTATCGTACGTTTGAAGGTTTCTAACAATACGGGTTTCGGCATCAAATATAATGGTGTTCGTATCATCACAAGTAACATTCTTGTTGGTCAGTTCGACCTAAGCTCATTTGATAATGTAGCAACTTCAGACCTTGCTGATACACAAGATGGCGTCCTCAATGATGCAACATCTGCAGCCTATAAGAAGGTATTCAAGGCATTTAATTTCACTCAGCGTGCTACTACTGATGCTAAGATAACAAGCTTGGCTTCAACAAATAAGTTCAGTATGCACAATGACCTTAGCTATTACGATTATAAGTTTAATGACTTCGTAACACTTGCAAATGGTGCTCCTGCTACAGGTTATGTATATGTATGGATGGCTCCTAAGCAGCAGACTGTGAATATATACAGTTCGCAAGAAGGAGTTGGTAGTCCTGTTGAGACAAAACAAATCTCTAAAACACAGTTCATGTTGATGGCAATGCCTACAGAGACAAGTGCAGGAAACAAGGTTGTACCAACATCTATCAATATGATACCTGCTTATGGTACACGTGCTGACTATGTGTCTGGTAGAAACTATCCAGCTAAGGGCAGTGTTGTATACAACTTCCCTCCATTGAGCTATATTGCTAAGCATAGCAACTTTGGTACAGAGGCTGAATTGTCAAATGCCGCTACCCAAGACGCTGCACATACAGAGACATATTCATACAGTGAGATAGAGACTTATGTTAATAACCCTTCAAAGGTTCCTGCTGGTTATATGTTTGCACACCACGAATATTGGCGTAGTATTCTTCCACAATTCTATGGATTCTCTGGATTCCGTAATAACGGAACTAAATATAACTGCTCTATGGGCATAGTATCACCTGCGAGATTACCAGGTTGGAATGAAACGAAGCTTGTATTCCAATCTTACTCTAAGGGTGTAAGAGATAGCCAAGGAAACCTAATAGCTTATATGATTGGTTTGTCAAAGCAACCAAGCTATATAAGCAATACAGAAGAAGGACAAGCTTATCAAGGTTATGCTAAGAATCCTCTAACAAGAGCAAGTTCTGGTGCTTTCGAATCAGCACCATGGATTCAAAATAACGACTATCGTTATGTTATGCGCTGGGAAGACAAGAATGGCAATGCAATCCTTAAACAGCGTTATCTTGGTCCACGCTTTGTACTTGATATGGATGACATTGCTAACGAAGACTTCTGGGCAGCACCAAATAATTATGATACAACTTATCCTGCCGATGTAGAACGTATCGTTCCTTATACAGGTATATATGATGTTGCTGCAACTAAAGACCCTTCAAAACCTGCCACTTCAAATGAAGGACAGACATGGTGGTACTTTAATACTAACACTGTTGGTAAGTGTGCACAATATTGGACACCAGATGATGCACCAAATGGTGGACGTTTTGCAAATCAGGGTCCTGAAGGTGTTGGAGCTATGCGAGATGTTGCGCAACAACCATCAAAGTTGTCTGTAACGTTCAGATATTCTGTTGTTGCTGACGATGTAAGTGGATTCTTCAACTGCTTGCTTTTCACCCGTACGCCATCAGACCAAAATCAAAAGAAGCCTTATGTAAATGACCCACGATTTGTTGAAGGTCTCATCATGAAGGCTCCTGTACGCTTATGGAAGACAACTCCATACGCAGACTAATTCGCTAACATTAGAATTATCTATAATATTAAGTATCTGTGGTACCCGAAAGGGTATCACAGATATTTTTTTATGTGGGTTTTATGCTATGTTGTGGAGGCTTTTCTTGCAGCAAGAAGTTATCTTTCATGGGGATTGGTGGGCAGACTATAAAAGAACACAGAGGCTACTGTTATCGAATTATTTTCATGAAAAAAAATATTTTTTATCATGAAAAGAAATATTTATCTTCATGAAAAAAAATAATTCTTTACGTGAAAAGAAATGGTTTATTGCTGTTTTCTACAATGCGATGAGAAGTGTTAGTCTAAGGAAAAGATGAAGATAAAGACGTTTCATGACCGTCTGTAGTCATCTTTTATACGCATAATAACTTGTTTATTCCTTGCAGATACAAAAGAAAGAATGTATCTTTGCTGCAGTAACTCCAATCCTTTGAGGGTTATGCAGATGCGGCATTGCCTACATGTCATTCTCCCTCATTGTTGCTCACGGGCAGCAGTGATAACGAAGGAGAGAGCGATGTCTGTTCGTCTTTCACCTAATTAGATACGTCAGGCGTAGCCCATAGTGCAATAGCCTAATGGGAACACCATAACTAAAAGTAGCAATGAACAAAAGAAATCTTTTCCTTTATGCAGTCTTGACAGGTCTTTCCGTATCGGCTACGGCACAGACAATGAACGTTACATGTGAAGGCGACACAACGATTGTAAAGATAGCAAAGTCGCCAAAGTATCTTCTCCTTCCGATTGAAGAAGGTAAAGACGAGGCGCAGGTGATACTCGATAATGGCAAGAAGACTGATACGTGGATGGATATAAGGTTGGCACAAGGGAAGACCGACTATTATGTTCCTTTCAAACTCAATAAGGGTAAGACTTCCGTTGTCAAGATTCTGAACCTAAAAGCAGATGCACTGGCACTTCAAAAAGGACAGCTGAAGCTCTCAAACGTGTGGGACGTGACCAATACCGACTACTATCGCCCTTCTTATCATCATACCCCTTCTTACGGATGGATGAACGACCCTGTTGGAATGTTTTATAAAGATGGGGTCTACCACCTCTGTTTCCAATACAATCCTTACGGCTCCATGTGGGGAAATATGCACTGGGGACATGCTGTCAGTCGTGACCTTATTCATTGGAAAGAGGTTGAACCGACGCTTTATCGCGACCCTATGGGACATATCTTCTCGGGTAGTACGGTAATAGATAAGGACGGTACGGCGGGTTATGGTAAGAATGCGGTTATCTCCCTTTATACCTCCGATAGCAAGGAAAATGCGCAGACACAATGTATGGCTTATAGCACCGATGGCGGATATACCTTTCATAAGTATGAGAAGAACCCTGTTTTGAAGCCTTTTGATGGTGTGAAAGACTTCCGCGACCCAAAGGTGTTCTGGTATGAGCCACTGCAGAAATGGTATATGATTGTTTCTGCCGACAAAGAAATGCGTTTCTATTCGTCGCCAAACTTGAAAGACTGGACCTACGTCAGTGCTTTTGGAGCAGGCTATGGTGCGCAACCTAACCAGTTTGAATGCCCAGACTTCTTCGAACTTCCCGTTGATGGTAACCCAAAGAATAAGAAATGGGTGATGATTGTGAACATAAACCCTGGCTGTCTCTTTGGTGGTAGTGCTACAGAGTACTTTGTTGGCGACTTTGATGGCAAGAAGTTTACTTGTGATAGTAAGCCTTCTGTTGCTAAGTTCCTCGATTATGGTAAGGATCATTATGCTACGGTTACCTTCTCGGGTGTCAAAGATCGTGTGTTGGGTATTGCCTGGATGAGCAACTGGCAGTATGCCAATGTTACCCCTATTCGCCAATATCGTGGTGCCAACACACTTCCACGTGAGTTCAAACTCTTTACCGGAAAGGACGGAGAAATCTATATGTCGTCTAATGTTGTGTCAGAGGTAGTCTTGCTAAGAAGGAAGTATAGGCGCTTACCTAACCTGCTTATCGCTCACGAACGGGACGCAGAGAATGTATCAGTCAGCAAAGAGAATGCCTTTGAATTAGAGATGGATGTAACACCGAATAAGGCAGCTAAGACTGGAATTGTTCTTTATAATGATAAGGGTGAGAAGGTAGATATCTACTTTGATATGAAGGCGGGGCGATTGGTTATGGACCGTACAGAGAGTGGAAAGGTTCTGTTTGGTGAGAAGTCAGAACCACATAAGATTGAAACAGACTATGATGAGCGTGCGGAACAGAAGGCTTTAGGTCCGATGCGTAAGCTGAACGCTATTAATTATAAGAACGACTTTGCACTCGGAACATGGGCACCATTGAGCCTCTGCGACTCCGACACCTATCACTTGAACATCTTTGTTGACAAGTGTTCGATTGAAATCTTTGTCAATGGTGGGCGTATCTCAATGACCAATCTTGTCTTCCCGACGCAGCCTTACACTTCTGTTAAGTTCTATTCAGATGGCAATAGAGCTGCTTTCAGAAACATAAAGGTGAACGAATTGGGCTTGATAAAACCTTAGACGTTCGTTAATTGTTGCTTATCCGTGTTTGAGTAGCGATCGTGACAGTCTTTACTTGTAAGGCATGGTAAGCCCACAGAATAGCTATTGAGGCTGTGAATGGATGCTTTTTATAGACAGAATTACTTGCTCCGATACTTGCAAATGCAGAAGAAAGAATGTAACTTTGCTGCAATAAAGCTGTATTGTACATAATCTTTTCGATATTTATGCAGATGAAGCAATGCTTATACATTCTATTTTTCACTTTGTTGTTTTCGGCTTGTTCAGATAACAATACAAAGAAATATGTCATTGGAGTGTCACAGTGTTCAGAAGATATCTGGCGTGATAAACTCAACGACGAGCTGGTAATGAGTACTTATCAGCATGATAATGTCTCGTTGAAATTTGCTTCAGCTAATGATAATGACAAACTACAGAAACAACAGATAGAACAGTTTATAAAAGAAGGTGTCAACCTTCTCATTGTTTCTCCTAATCAAATTCATACCATTTCATCGGTAATTGACAAGGCATACGATGCTGGTATTCCTGTTATCTTATTCGATCGTAAGACTGATTCAAAGAAGTACACAGCCTTTATAGGAGCCGATAACTACGAGGCAGGACATGAGATGGGATTGTTTATTGCGCATCAGCTCGGTGGAAAAGGAAGTGTTGTGGAGATAGGTGGATTGAAAGGTTCTTCACCAGCTATTGAGCGTGACCGTGGTTTTACGGAGGCTTTGAAGGCTTATCCTGATATAAAAATCGTAGGACGTTATTATACTGATTGGCAGGAAGAGCGTGGGGCTGCAGTCATGGACAGCATCCTTGCACAAGGAATGAAGATAGATTATGTCTTTGGGCAGAATGATCGTATAGCAGCTGGCGCACGAAAGCTGGCGATGCAACGCGGCGAAAAGGCTATAAAGTTTGTTGGTATTGATGCTCTTCCTGTTGCGGGTGGGGGGATGGAAGATGTGCGTGATGGCCGTTTGGTGGCCTCTTATATTTATCCAACGCGTGGCGATCTTGTTATGCAGTTGGCGTTAAATATCTTAGAAAAGAAGCCATTTCATCGTGATAACTACTTGAAAGGAACACTTGTGACGATCGATAATGCTAATGCGCTACTCCTTCAAAATGAAGAAATCATGAAGCAGACAGCTCGTCTTCAATCGCTTCATGGTAAGGTGGATAATTATTTAGCACAATATAATCACCAGAAGGTTTACTTCCTCCTTTTCAGTATTATCGTCATTCTGGTTATTGGCATTCTTGTCTATGCCTATCGTTCGATAGTAACACGGCATCGAATAGAGGAGGAGACGGTTACAGCTAAACTTCAGTTTTTTACGAACATTAGTCATGAACTACGCACACCATTGACTTTGATAGCCGATCCTGTTGACTATATCATCCGTGACAGCAACCTGAATGCACAACAGCGAGATATGCTTCAGATTGTTCAACGTAATGTGGCTGTGCTGACGCGCTTGGTTAGTGAGATACTTGACTTCCGTAAGGTACAGAATGGAAAGATGAAACTTCATTTGTCCGACTTCGACTTGATAGAGTGTATGCAGCAATGGATTGGACTGTTTACTGTCTCTGCACAGAAAAAGAATATCAGTCTACAGCTTGAAGCACCAAAGACTATACCGATGCGTGCCGACCGTGACAAGTTAGAGCGTATCTGCTATAATCTCTTAACCAATGCGATGAAATACACTCCTAATGGGGGTAAGATTACCTTTGCTGCCACTGTGGAAGGCGACAAAGTAAAGATAGAGGTAAGTGACAATGGTATTGGTATCGCAGCCGACGAACAAGCTTATATCTTCAATCGGTTCTATCAAGCAAAGAATGCCGGACAAGGGACAGGAATTGGTTTAGCGCTTGTCAAGGCTTTCACTGACCTACATCACGGAGAAGCAACGGTTGAGAGTAAAGAGGGAGAGGGTAGTAGGTTTACTATTGTTTTGCCACTCTCTCAAGCCGGTGAACTGAGTACTTCAAAGTCTCAGCAGCCATACTCACCAGTTGTGGAGATTAGTTCAACGGAAGAAGTACCTAATCAGGCACGTCATATTGACGACCTTGTGTTGCCAGATGAGGCAGCTCGCCCAGAAGTGTTGATAATTGATGATAATAGTGATATTCGTGCCTATCTTCGTAGAGCACTCTCTTCAACCTACAAGGTGAGCGAAGCTGTTGATGGTAAGAGTGGACTGGAAATGGCAAGACGGATAGTTCCCGACCTTGTTATCTCTGATATTATGATGCCTGTGATGGACGGATTGGAGTTTTGTAGTCAGCTGAAACAGGATAAAGCAATTAGTCATATCCCTGTTATCCTACTTACTGCACGCAGTTTAGACGAGCAACGTGCTGAGGGGTATAAGCATGGGGCTGATGCCTATATCGCAAAGCCTTTCTCTTTGGAACTGCTCCTCTCACGTATTGATAACCTTATAGAAAGTAGGAAGAAGCTCAGTCAGATGTTCTCAAATACCGATGAAAACGGTGTTTTTGAGAAGTTATCGAATGAGACGGATAAAAGTTTTGTTACTCAGTTGCGCAAGATAATCCAGGAAAATCTTGGTGATAGTGAGTTTAATGTGGAGCGAATTGGCGATGAAATCGGTCTTTCTCGTGTACAACTTTATAGAAAAGTAAAAGCATTGACAGGGCATTCTCCTGTGGAGATGCTCCGCAAAGCCCGTCTTATGCGTGCTCGCCATCTGCTCAGGACAACAGAGAAATCGGTGTCAGAGGTGGCTTATGCTGTTGGTTTCTCTACGCCCAGCTATTTCTCGAAGTGCTATAAAGACGAGTTTGGGGAGAGTCCTAAGAAGTAATTTGTGTGCAGTTTCTCTTTGAAGAGAATAAAAAAAGGCCCTTTTCTTATAAATCGTTCATTTGCTATAAGGATTCTGTTTAGGTAACATTTGTTGTAGGTAAGGAACGATTTTTTTGAAGGCTTTCTTTTTGATGATAGTAAATTTGCGGCATAAATTTTATAAACCCAAAATTACTAACATCAATCATTTTCTAAATGGAAAGCCTAAGGAAAATTATTTCGAGTGCAGTATTGCTTATGTTCTGTTCGCTTATATATGCTCAGAACAAGGTCACTGTTAGTGGTACAATTGTCGACGAGACTGGTTCTCCTGTCGTTGGTGCCACAATAATGGAGAAAGGTACAGCCAATGGAACGGTAACTGACATTGACGGTAACTTTAGTTTAAGTACAAATGAGGGTGCACCTCTCACAATCTCTTACATTGGTTATTCTACTATTGAAGCCAAGGCTGCAGCTAAGATGAATATCCAGCTGAAGCAAGAAGCCAATGAATTGAACGAAGTTATCGTAACTGGTTATACAACTCAGCGTAAGGCCGACCTTACTGGTGCTGTATCAGTTGTGAAGACTGATGCTGTCAAGACATCTCCAGATTCTGATCCAATGAAGGCACTTCAGGGACGTGTGGCTGGTATGACTATCACAGACACCGGTTCGCCGTCAAGTACTGCAACAATTCGTATCCGTGGTATCGGATCATTCAACTCTTCTCAGGATCCTCTTTTTATTGTAGATGGTGTGCCAATGACAAACGGTATCAATACACTTAACTCTAACGATATCGAGAGCATGCAGGTTCTGAAGGATGCTGCTTCAGCAAGTATCTATGGTTCACGTGCTGCTAATGGCGTTATTATCATTACAACAAAACAGGGAAAGAAGGCTGACAAACTAAAAGTAGACTTTACAGCTAATCTTACTGCTCAGTTCTATACAAAGCAGTCAAAGATGAAACTTCTTGACACTAAGGGTTATGCTACCGCAATGGCTCAAGCTGCACTTAATGATGGTATAGATCCTGTAGCGTACGCAAGCAACTATGGCTTGAACCTCAATGCTGCAGAAGGTGTGGGAATCAGGGTATGGAATCCTACAACAAATCAGTATGTAAACTATACTATAAATGGTCTCTATGACGGTTTTATCAATGCTAAGCGTACCATGATGTTCTCAGATACAGATTGGGTCAGAGAAATTTCTCGCACAGGTTTCTCCCGTAATTACAGCGTATCTATCTCTTCTGCTACAGATAAGTTAACATCGATGTTCTCTTTGGGCTATAAGAAAAATGATGGTATCCTGAAGTACACAAACTTCTCAAGTATTCAAGCCCGTATGAATAACTCGTACAGACTCAATAACATCATCAAAGTTGGTGAGAACTTCACTATAAGCTACAACAAACAGGTTGATGGTGCTCCTATGGAGAATGCTCTGAAGATGAGCCCAATAGTACCTGTCTATGAAAAGAATGGTGTTACATTTGGTGGTCCTGTTGGTGGTATGAGCGACCGACAAAATCCTATGCGCGAACTGTATCATAATAAGGATAATCATCTTGACTATTGGCATGTATTCGGAAATATGTATGTTGACATAACCCCTGTCAAGGGACTGTTGTTTCGCTCAAATTTCGGAGTCGACTATACTACATCATTCATTAATGCACTGACGCATACCTTTGCATCAGATGTCGTGAATAACAATACAGCAAGAACCGACCTTGGTCAGACCAACAATACTAATTACACATGGTCTAACACTCTGAACTATCTCTTTGATATAAAGAATGCTCATCATTTCAATGTACTTCTTGGTTCAGAAATCAATAAGCAAACTTATCTGGATTTCCATGCTATTTCTGAGGGATATGCTCTGGAGTCAGTGGAATATATGTACCCAAATGCAGCAACTGGTACAGCTCGTAACACTGGTGCAATGGTTGGATACCGTCTGGCTTCATTCTTTGGTAAGGTTGACTATAACTACAACGACTTGCTTCTTGCATCTTTCACACTACGTCATGACGGTTCAAGCCGTTTTGGAAAGAACAACCGTTGGGGTAATTTCCCTGCAGCATCACTGGGTTTCCGTATCTCACAGCTACTTAAAAAAGACTGGCTTGACGACCTGAAGCTTCGTCTTTCTTGGGGTAAGACCGGCAATCAAGGAATTGACAATAATGCACACTATGGCTTGTATGTTGCCGACTATGGTCTTGAGCGTACTACATCAACAGCCTACGACCTCAATCTTGCAGGTAGTGGCACCTTCCCATCAGGCTATCGTGCAATACAGACAGCTAATGAGAACTTGAAGTGGGAGACAACCACACAATATAATATAGGTATTGACTATAGTCTGTTCCGCAGCAGTCTTTATGGAACAGCCGATTTCTATATCAAGAACATTACAGACATGCTTATCAACCCAGGATACCTTGCAGCAAAGGGAGAGGGTGGAAGTCAGTGGCAGAACGGCCCATCGCTTCGCGACTGGGGTATGGAACTTACCTTAGGTTACCGTAAGAACTTTTCTAATGGCTTAGGCATCGATATTAATAGTAACATTGATTTCTTCCGTAATCGTGTTACATCTCTTCCAAAGACAACAACAGGTGCTTATGCACACACCTCAAAGCAGAATATTGTTGAGGCAAAAAAACCTTATGGTAGTATTGTAGGATATGTTGTTGACGGACTCTTCCAAAACCATATGGAGGTTTATGCGTCAGGTCAGCCTAACGCTCGTGTAGGTGGTCTGAAATATGCTGACCTGAATGGGGATGGACGTATCAATCAGGATGACCAGACATGGATTATGAATCCCGTACCTGCATTCTCTTATGGTCTGAATGTTGCGGTGAGTTACAAGAACTTTGATCTCAGTATGTTTTGGCAAGGTGTAGCCGATCAGGATATCTACAACAATCAGAAATACCAGACAGATTTCTGGAGTATAACTGATGCAGGTTCAAACAAGGGAAACCGTATGCTTAATGCATGGACATCCGATAATACTGATTCTTCAATCCCAGCTCTGACAACTAACAATACTGCTGACGAAGGTCGTGTTTCTACGTATTATGTTGAGAACGGTTCTTACCTGAAGCTCCGCACACTGCAGCTTGGGTATAACGTTCCTGAGAAGTTTATCTCAAAGTTCAAGATGTCCAGCCTCAGAGCATATATCTCAGGTCAGAATCTTCTGACACTCAAGAGTTCCAGTCTGACATGCTCAGATCCAGAGAATCCAAGCTGGGCTTATCCATTGGCCACATCTATTTCATTTGGTCTGCAGGTAGGATTCTAAAGATAAAACGATATGTTCATCATAAAAGATTATAACAATGAAAACAATCATATATAATAATATCAAAAAGGCTTGTATGACTCTTTGCCTGGTAGGTTCCTTGGCAAGTTGTAACGATTATCTGGAGTATAAGCCAACAGCTGTTGTCGATGAGCAGCAGGCATTCCAAAACCCAGACGAGATGGTGAATAGTGCCTATGCCATGCTGGGTGATGACTGGTATGGATACCCTTTCAATCTCTGGGCATATGGTGATGTGGCGTCTGATGATGCTCTCAAGGGTGGTTCAGGAACCACAGATACAGATTATCATCAGGTGGAGGTATTCACAACTCTTACCCCTACATTAGGACATCTTGACGAGTTGTGGTATCATCTCTATATTGCTGTCAGCCGTTGTAATCGTGCTCTCGTGGCACTGCAGGATAATGGTGAGGCGAAACTCGGCGCTGAGACAACAAAACAGCGTATTGCCGAGGTGAAGTTCCTTCGTGCTCATTTCTATTTCAAACTAAAGATGGTGTTCAATAAAGTGCCTTGGATTGACGAGGATGCTTATCGTAATAACAGTCAGGAGCAAATTAAGAATGATGAGTACACTGCAGAACAGCTATGGGAGAAAATCATTGCTGACTTTAAGGAGGCTTATGATGTTCTTCCAGCAACGCAGTCTCAGGGCGGACGTGTCAATAAAGTTGCTGCCGCCGCTTATCTTGCAAAATGTTATCTTGAGAAAGGATGGGGTGACGGCTACGAGGGTAGCACTGGTGCCAACTTTGTCAATAAGGAGGATATGAAGAAGGTTGTTGAATACACTGATGTAGTGAAGAGCTCACAGTATGGCTATCTTGAGGACTATGGTGATATATTCCTTCCAGAGCATCACAACAGTAAGGAAAGTATATTTGCAGTACAACATTCTGATTACGAGGATGACCACACAACTTACGGACGTGGCAACTGGTCAAATGTTCTTAATGGTGTATGGGGTATTTGGTCATGCGGATGGGATTTCCATAAGCCATCACAGAACTTCGTAAATGCTTTCAAAACTCACAACGGACTTCCACAGTTTAATGACTATGCGGATGAAAATGCCCACCCAGTAAATGGAGCACCATCATCTCAAAAATGGGATCCAAGATTGTTCCACACAGTGGGTATGCCTTCATTCCCTTATAAGTACGAGGGAGCCTACACTCTGACAACTGCGAACTCACGTACACCTAACACCTATGGTTATTATTGCTCTATGAAAGAGGTTCCGCAGCGTTCAAAGGGAGAGACATACAACAGCCCATGGCAGTCTTTCGCAATGAATGACTATGTAATTCGCTATACCCAGTCAATGCTCGACCGCGCTGAGGCTCTTATCGAATTGGACCGTTTTGTTGAGGCACGCCAGATTATCAACGATATCCGTCAACGTGCAGCCAACTCCATCAATAAGCATATCTCTTATGCTGCTAATCAGTGTGAGATAAGTCTCTATCCTGATACATACTTCCAGAATAAGGAGAAGGCACGTTTGTGTCTGCGCTGGGAGCGTCGTCTGGAGATGGGTATGGAGCATGAACGTTTCTTTGATCTCCGCCGTTGGGGTCTTCTCTCAACAACTCTCAACAATTACTTTAAGAAGGAGCAGAATGATGAATACAATGGACAGAAGTATGCACAGTATTATAAGGGTGCACATTTCACGCCAGGCAAGAACGAGTACTTCCCTGTACCTTATCCACAGTTGTATTACATCCCAGGACTTTACTCTCAGAACAGAGGATACTAAGTTAGAGAAAAGAAGTAAAATAGACAGAAATTATGAAAAAGATATCAATCATATTAACGGTATTGGTTGCGCTTATCTTTACTGCTTGTCAGGACAAGGATATCGAAAGAGCTCCAATGCTTCTTCAGGCTATCAATGCTGAAGAGATAACAGGTAATCTTACAGGTGATGACTACACATGGACATGGCCACAGCTAACACCAGGCCAGTCAATGTATGTTATGGTTTATGAAGGAAGTACATTGCTTTCTTCGGAGACTGTGACAGGCAACAGTTTTACGCACAAGAGTGTTCAGACCAACGTTCCTTTTGTTTATGTCTTCAAAGTCAGCGATGGTGATAATGTCTCTTCTGGTGTAGTAAAGAATTATACACGTGAGGGTGCAACACAGATTACAGGTCTTTCTATGTCACAGGTTGAGAAGGGACGTGGATATGACGCTGCCATCACATGGAATAAAACTACTGATGCCACATCCATCGACTTAATTGCTACCAATGGCACACGGACTATTCATGAGACCCTCTCAGGTTCTGTTTATAGCTATACAATTCCTAACGTAGTATATGGCGACACATGGAACGTTACTCTGCGTGCTATCAACGATAAAGGAACCTCAATGGCAACAACGTCAAGCCTGAAGATCGGTAAGACGGCTATCGCATTCCTCAGCATATATGCTACGCCAGAGGAACTCATTGCTAATGGTGACGATGACGAAGCGTCTGCATGGCTGTGGCTTCATAAAACATATCCTAACGCACAGTTCGTTTATTTCGGTAATATTAAGTCGGCTACAGACATGGAGCCTTATCGTGTGGCATTTTGGTTGCGTGACCTTGAGCAAGGTACAGAGGATGATGTATGGAGTCTTCCAGCGGTTGTGAATTCTGCAACACCTTACATCTCAGAATGGTACAAAAATGGTGGAAATATACTGCTATGGCAGCATGCAACAGCTTACCTCACTAACCTTGGTCGCTTTGAACAAAGCCTATTCCGAGGAAATGACCATACTATCGGTATTGGACGTGGTGGTATCAATAATGATAACTGGAGTATGGGTGCATGTTTGAACATCGAAGGAAGTCTCATAGACTTCACTACTCACCCTATCTATAAGGGGATCCCAGTACATATTTCTAACGGCATCAAACTCATTGATATGAAGGGACCTGGATGGACAGAGGATCATAACTGTCTATACTTCAACATCCCTTCTGTATTGTCTGGCATAGCTAATGACAAACTCTCTGCCTATACTACAATAACAGAGACTTACGGCATATATCCTCTTGGCGTATGGGATTCACAAATAAGGTCAGTTTCACAACTCAATGTATGGGAATGCCGTCAGGGCAACAGCGACTTCAAGGGTACAGCAATCTGTATCGGTAATGGTGGTTGCGAATTCTCTATGCGTAATGCTGATGGCTCTGCAGATGTAAGTGCCCATCCAAAGAACAACGTCAACCAGGAGTCAATCCTCAAGTTGGCTAAGAATAGTATCGAATATCTCAAAACTCGCTAACAAAACATTCTATATCAAAAGTTATGAAGCAAATACTTATAACAACTTTGCTTATACTCATGGGATGCATCTCGTCGGTAGCCCAGAGTCAGGTACAAGTTCTTAGTGAGCGCCATGCTATGCAGCGTATCTCTGGGCAGAGGAATTATCTTATGTTGCCTGTCGAAGAAGCCGAAGAAGGGGCACATGTAAAGATAATTTATAATAACAAAATTGTCAAGGAATTCAATGTTCGTCTTGCTGTCAACAAGGTGGACTATTATGTGCCTGTTGACATTTCAGTAATTAATGGTAAGGATGCACTCATTGACGTGGACTTTGGGGATGGCCGCAACAGAAGACATAGTGATATAAAGAACTATGCATGCTGGACAAAGATTGATTATACAGATAAGATAGATACGGCCAATCGTGAGACACGCTGGCGTCCTATATATCATCATACCCCTACATACGGATGGATGAACGACCCTAATGGTATGTTTTATAAGGATGGCGTGTGGAATCTCTACTTCCAATATAACCCTTATGGCTCAACATGGGAGAATATGACATGGGGACATTCCACGTCTACTGACCTTGTGAACTGGACATATCAGGGCGATGTAATAGAGCCTGATGCCTTAGGTACAATATTTTCTGGTTCTTCTGTAGTTGATTATAAAAACACTGCCGGATTTGGAGAAGGGGCCATCATCTCTTATTACACCTCTGCAGGTCAATCACAGACTCAGAGTATGGCATATAGTGTTGACAATGGTATGACTTTCAAGAAGTATTCTGATAATCCTATATTGACAAGTAATCTTCCTGATTTCCGTGACCCAAAGGTTTTTTGGAATGATGAGGCTTCTCACTGGAATCTTATTCTTGCAGCTGGACAGCAGATGAATATATATAGTTCAAAGAACTTAAAAGACTGGAAGTTTGAGAGCTCTTTTGGAGAGGGATATGGTAATCACGGCGGCGTGTGGGAATGTCCTGATCTATTAAAGATGGGTGATAAGTGGGTGCTTATCTGTAACATTAACCCTGGCGGCCCCTTTGGTGGTAGTGCAACTCAATACTTTGTTGGTTCATTTGATGGTCATAAGTTTACTTGCGAATCAAAACCTGAGGTGACAAAGTGGATGGATTACGGAAAAGACCATTATGCAACAGTTTCTTTCAGCAATGCTCCAGACGGTAGAATCGTTGTTCTTCCTTGGATGAGTAACTGGCAGTATGCTAATCAGGTGCCTACACAACAGTATCGTTCTGCCAATGGTTTGCCACGAGAACTCAGTCTCTTCACTTATGAGGGAGAAGACTATATTTGCGTAAAGCCATCTCCTGAGGTATTTGCAGCCTTTGAGCAGAAACCTACAGGAAGTCTTCAGTCTGCTGCTTATCTTGAAGTTACAAATATAAAGAGTAATGCTTCTATCGTACTCAGCAATGATAAAGGCGAGAAGGTGGCGATGGTTTATGATGAAAAGAACAGAACGTTCTCTATGGATCGAACAGAAAGTGGTTTGACAGACTTCAGCAATGACTTCAAAGCAAAAACCACAGCACCTACCTATGGAACTATAAAGAAACTTCAGATTTTCGTAGACAATAGTAGCATCGAAGCTTTTGATGCTGACGGAAAGATGTCAATGACCAATCTTGTGTTCCCTAACAAGCCTTATGACAAGATCCTTGCTAAGGGCTGTAAGGTAAAGGTATATAACTTGAAGAAATAAATAATAGCACGAGTTAAGATTTAAGATTTCGTTCATTTACCGCAAAATAAACTCTTATAGTAACATTTGTTGCGGTCAATGAACGGAATTTAAAACGTGTTTCTTGCGTAAAAACTTAACTTTGCAATCGATATTAAGACAATCACTTTACACAAAACTAAAAATTTAAAGATTATGTCGAAAACCAATAAGCTCGCTCTCTTGCCCGTAATGCTTTGTTTTTTTGCGATGGGTTTCGTTGACTTGGTAGGTATTGCCTCCAACTACGTAAAGAACGATCTACAGCTATCGGATTCCACAGCGAACGTATTTCCATCCCTTGTTTTCTTCTGGTTCCTTATCTTCTCCGTACCAACAGGTATGTTGATGAATAAGATTGGACGTAAGAAGACGGTGCTTATCAGTCTTGTAGTTACCTTGTTCTCTCTTCTCTTGCCAATCTTTGGTGAGACATACGGCTTAATGCTCGTGTCATTCTCATTGCTCGGAATAGGTAATGCGTTGATGCAAACATCGTTGAACCCGTTGGTTTCAACTGTGATGAAGGGTGGTAATCTGGCTTCAACACTCACCTTTGGACAGTTTGTTAAGGCTATCGCATCCTTTATGGCACCTTACTTCGCTATCTGGGGTGCACAGGCAAGCATTCCTGCCTTTGGTCTTGGATGGCGCATTCTCTTCCCAATTTATTTGATTATTGGTACTCTTGCAACCCTTCTGCTTTTCTCAACACCTATTGAAGAAGAACCTATTGAAGGCAAAGCAAGCTCTTTTGCAGAATGTTTCAGCCTATTGGGTAAACCTATTGTTCTGCTTAGCTTCTTGGGTATTATGTGCCATGTTGGTATTGATGTAGGAACAAACACAACGGCTCCAAAGATTTTGATGGAGCGTTTAGGTATGTCATTGAATGATGCAGCTTTTGCAACTTCCCTCTATTTTATCTTCCGTACTTTCGGATGTCTGACCGGTTCCTTTTTCCTTCGTGTGATGAATAATAAGTTGTTCTTTATTATTTCGGTTACAATGATGGCACTCTCTATGTGCGGCTTGGCTGTAGGAACATCAAAGACTGTGCTCTTTGTGGCGATTGCTCTTGTTGGTTATGGTAACAGTAATGTCTTCTCAATGGTCTTTGCACGTGCTTTACAGAGTGTTCCAGATAAGCAGAACGAAGTGAGTGGGTTGATGATTATGGGACTTTTCGGTGGTACTATCTTCCCACTCTTGATGGGTTTTGCCAGCGATGGGTTCGGTCAGGTGGGTGCTGTTGTCGTAATGGCAGTGGGCGTACTCTACCTCTTTTCTTATATTCCAAAGATGAACAATAAATAATACAGATATGAAACAGTTAATCGTTGGCCTCGGAGAGGCATTATGGGATTGTCTTCCTGAAGGAAGAAAGCTCGGTGGTGCACCAGCAAACTTTGCTTATCATACAGGACAGTTTGGCCATGAATCATTGGCTATTAGTGCTGTTGGTAATGACGCCTTAGGTAAGGAAACACTCGATGAGTTCGATAAAAAAGGCGTAAAACACCTGATGCCAAAGGTGGATTATCCAACAGGAACGGTTCAGGTTGAACTCGATGGTGAGGGTATTCCTACATACGATATTAAGGAAGGAGTAGCTTGGGATAACATACCGTTTACTCCCGAGGTTGAAGAAGCAGCCAAGATCTGTCGTGCTGTATGCTTTGGCTCACTCGCACAGCGTAGTAGTGTAAGCCGCCAAACAATACAGAAATTCCTCGAAGCAACGCCAAAGGATTGTCTCAGGATATTCGATATCAATCTTCGTCAGAACTTCTATACAAAGGAGATTATCACTAATTCGCTCCAGCATGCCAATATCCTCAAGATTAATGATGAGGAACTTGTGTTGATTGGTCGTCTTTTCGGTTATCCAGGTCTTGATATAGAGAATAAGTGTTGGCTGCTTTTAGGAAAGTATCACCTTGATATGCTCGTGCTGACTTGTGGTGTCAACGGCTCGTATGTCTTTGCGCCAAACCTCAAGTCGTTTCAAGAAACGCCATTGGTTGAGGTTGCCGATACTGTTGGTGCTGGTGATTCCTTTACGAGTGCTTTCACTTCAGCTATCCTTGCAGGCATGCCAATCACCGATGCTCATAAGTTAGCGGTGGAAGTTAGTGCGTATGTCTGCACGCAGAATGGTGCTATGCCAAAACTCCCTAAGGAACTATTAGACAGAATTAAGTAATTTATTCCTTTCTCTGATACGTGATATTGTTTCTGTGTGGGATAATATTTGTTTATTGTATTTATCTCAATAGACAAGAGATAATAGGCATTTAGATAAACTATATGGTCCGAATTGATTGAGTGAAGGATAACTTTTCTCGATTAATTCGGGCTTTTTAGTGTGCCAGTCTTAGAGTTCTTAGGTTCTTCCGAAATATGGCGTGATAAACTAAAACGATTATATAATAGGCACACGGAGTCACGGAGGGGACGGAGGTAAACGCAATGTCACGGAGGTGCCGACGGCACAAAGAGAGACGGAGATGTAGCGTAGTGATTCTTGATAACTATTTTGAGGTAAGCGCTTTGTATATAAAGTGCTAATAAAATTGGCAAACAAGCTCCGTGACTCTATGCACCGACGGTGCCTTCGTTACTTCCATTGCTTTGTTTTAATAATCCTCCGCCCTGAAACCTTGTTCTTTTCTATACTCGAAAATCCTATGATAATGCCTTAAAAAATCATTACATAATTTCGAGTAAAACATCCATAAATAAGGCTAAAAGCACATGGAAAGGGTAAGCTTGTAACCGACAGGAGATCAATTAGTTATAAACAGTAAAGTAAAAGGTGCTTAATTGGACATCAAAAGGACCTTAGTAAGGGTCTTAAAGGGCATCTTTTGCAAGCCAAAAGGGCGTCTTTTGGATGCCAAAAGAGCATGTGTTGATTTTGAGTTAAGTGAAAATAGTTTACAAAAATCAGATAAAATGGGAATTAGTGATATGGTCTTAAAACATCGTATAAACCTTTATTCTAATTCTGAATACTAATCCTTTTGCAGTTTACATAGAATCCGTAAGCAGAGAAATGATGTCAAAAGATGTTCTTGAATGAACCGATAGAGTTTAAATAGAGCGTAAAAATTTATTAAAAGTTTACTCAAAAGTGAAAAATCTAACTATTAACACCTACCTTTGTAAAGCTTTCTATTATGAGTAAATACAATTCTGGAGGGTGCTAAAGTTTTTTTTCTAATAGATTACAAAGAGTCGGTATGGTAAAGAACGAGCTATTCAGACAGTGTCTTGCTGCAGTACCTGCAGAACAAAAAGCCCAATTTGAACTTTCTTTTGGGATTGCAGAACGTATCCATGAAGTGTTATCTAAGAAAGGATTAACACAAAAGGACCTTGCAAAACAACTACATAAACGTGAGTCAGAAATATCTAAATGGCTTACAGGAAGGCATAACTTTACAATGCAAACTATCGCTAAGATAGAGACTGCATTAGATTGTCAGTTGATTAAAATAGCACAATAAAGACTATACAGAAGTTCTGCTACGGTTGGATTTCTGTATCTCTTAGCCTAAAATAACGAAAATCTAAAACCTATAAATATGATTTCAACATTTGTAAAAACGCTCTTGCCACTCACTGTTTTTGGATGTGTACAAGGCAATGCTGCGACTCCTAAAAAACAACAAAAGCCTAACATTATATATATCATGTGTGATGATATGGGCTATGGCGACCTTGGTTGCTATGGACAGAAGTATATCCTTACGCCGAATATCGACCGCATGGCAAAGGAGGGGATGCGCTTCACACAGGCTTATGCGGGTGCACCTGTGAGTGCACCGTCACGTGCCTGCTTTATGACAGGACAACATTCTGGACATACGGAGGTGCGTGGAAATAAAGAGTATTGGGCTCCGAGCAAACCTATCTACTATGGGAAAAACCGCGATTTCAGCGTTGTGGGGCAACATCCTTATGACTCAGAACATGTTATCCTACCAGAGATAATGAAAGACAACGGCTATCGGACGGGTATGTTCGGTAAGTGGGCTGGTGGTTATGAAGGCTCTAAGTCAACGCCTGACAAGCGTGGGGTAGATGATTTCTATGGTTATATCTGTCAGTTCCAAGCCCATCTTTATTATCCTAACTTCCTCAATGAGTATAGTCGGGAGCGTGGTGATAGTGCGATAAGACGTGTGGTGATGCAGAACAACATAGCCTATCCGATGTTTGGCGACCAGTATGCACAGCGCAAAGACTACTCAGCCGACCTCATCCACCAGCACGCCTTGAACTGGCTGAAGCATCAACAAAAGGGTAAACCCTTCTTTGGTGTGTTCACTTATACGCTTCCCCATGCCGAGTTGACACAACCCAACGACTCGCTTGTGGCCTTTTATAAGAAGAAGTTCTTTGAGGATAAGACGTGGGGAGGGCAAGAAGGCTCACGTTATAACGCCGTCGAGCATACCCATGCGCAGTTTGCTGCGATGATAAGTCGCCTCGATGCGTATGTAGGAGAAATCCTTCGCACACTGGACGAACAGGGACTTGCCGACAACACACTCGTCATCTTCACCAGTGATAATGGTCCTCATGAGGAGGGTGGGGCTGACCCAGCCTTCTTCAATCGTGATGGGAAACTACGAGGACTTAAACGACAGTGTTACGAAGGAGGTATTCGCATTCCATTCATTGCCCGTTGGAAAGGACATATTAAGGAAGGAGTGACCAACGACTTGCCGTTTGCGTTCTACGACCTCATGCCTACCTTCTGTGATGTGGCCGGTGTACGCAATTTTCAAAAACGCTATACAAATAAGAAGAAGACTGTCGATTATTTCGATGGAATCTCTATTTATCCTACCTTGATGAGCGATAAAAAGGCACAAAAACAGCATACGCACCTCTATTGGGAGTTTGCTGAGACCAATCAGATAGGCGTGCGTATGGGAGATTGGAAGCTCATTGTTATTCGTGGAGTACCGCATCTATATAACCTTGCGACCGACCTTCACGAAGATAAAGACGTGGCACAAGCACATCCAGAGATAGTCGACGAGATGGTGAAGATTATCTATCAGGAGCATGTTGACAATCCGCTATTCCCAATAACAATGCCGATGAAAAGGGAGAAATAAGACAGATACAACTAAAAACCATTCTATATGAATCAGAACATCGCAAAGGTAATCTTGCCATTGGCGGCACTGTCGTGTGCCCAAGGTAGGATGCTTGCACAGGATACGGCACGTCCTAATATCCTTTACATCATGTGTGACGACCATGCTATGCAGGCTATCAGTGCATACGGTAGTCCTATCTCGAAGTTAGCACCTACCCCGAACATAGACCGTTTGGCCAAGCGAGGCATGTTGTTCCGCAACTGCTTTGTTGAAAACTCACTCTCAACGCCAAGTAGAGCTTGCCTGATGACAGGACTCTACAGCCATCAGAACGGACAAAGGCAGTTGGCTGAGGGTATCGACACGACCAAGACTTTCTTCCCAGAACTGCTGCAGAAAGCTGGTTACGAGACGGGTATCGTAGGCAAATGGCACATGATGTGTAGGCCGAAGGGCTTTGACTACTATCATATCCTTGATGGTCAGGGCAAATACTATAACCCAACTTTTTGCAAGACGGGTAACTATGGTAAGTATGAACAGGAGATGGGGTATGCCACTTCGCTGACGACAAAGCATGCGATAGAGTTCCTTGACAATCGTGAGAAGGACAAACCGTTCTGCTTGTTGGTGCATCATAAGGCCCCACATCGCAGCTGGTTTGCTGAACCAAAGCATATCGGGATGTATGACGGGGTAGACTTCCCACTGCCTAAAACCTTCTGGGACAATTATGATGACCGTGGGTCGGCAGCAAGAACACAGAAGATGAATATAGAGAAGGATATGGAGTTAATCTTAGACTTTAAGATACCAGAACTCCTCGATACGTCGGATGTGGAGAGTATGGCGTCATACGCTGGTCTGATGGGCGAACTTGGTCGTATGACAGCAGCGCAGAGAATGGCCTGGGATAAGTACTATATGCCAAGAAACCGCCGTTTCATCGAGGCAAAACTGTCGGGAAAAGAACTCGCTGTATGGAAGTATCAGAATTATATTCGTGACTATATGGCTGTCATAGCTTCGGTAGATGAGAGCGTTGGTCAGCTGTTAGATTATCTTAAGGCACATGATTTGGATAAGAATACGGTGGTTATCTATACCTCTGATCAGGGCTTTTATATGGGCGAACATGGATGGTTTGATAAGCGTTTCATGTATGAGGAGTCTTTACACACACCACTTATTATTAGTTATCCTGGTCATGTAAAAGAGGGAGTGGAGAACGCTGACATGGTACAGAACATCGACTTTGCTCCTACTTTCCTTGCTTTTGCAGGGGTGAAACAGCCTAAGGAGATGACTGGTAGACCACTGCAGCCGTTGCTTGCAGGTCAGAAACCAAAGGACTGGCGCAAGGACTTGTATTATCACTACTATGATTATCCTACTTATCATCTTGTTCGTAAACACGATGGTGTACGTAATGAGCGTTATAAACTTGTCTATTTCTATGGAAAGGGTGGTATGCGTGCTGTGGAGGAGAATAAGTATCAGAAGATACCGGGTACGAGTGAGTATAATTGCTTGAAGTATTTGAATGCTACAAACTACTTCAATGACGACCCTGACGTGAGTTATTATGAACTTTACGACCTGCAGAGTGACCCCGATGAATTGCATAATATCTATGGTAAGAAAGGTACGGAGAAGGTCACAAAGCAGTTGATGAAACGGTTGAACGACTATCGTAAGGAGTTGAAAGTCGATGAATACTAAACTCCTGTATTGTAGATTATTGGGGACGTAAGGGACTTCACAAAAGGAGTCTGCCAACGATAGCCATCGTGTTGGGATTTTATAATATGCGTGACAGATATTAGTATATTGAGCATCTTTCCTATTCTGTAGGAAAAGATAGGGAAAGACAAAGGGATACACAGACTGTGTATCCCTTTGTTATAGCGTAGGTAATCTGTTCAGATACCACAAAATTAAATAAAGTTTAACCCACTGAAGGGTAAGATTAGAACTTGCTTAGAAGCTCTTTAACCATGCCTTCAAGTCCATCATCATCTCCTCATGATAGCGGAAGCCTATCTTGCTGCCCCAACCATGACCACCACCAGGATAAACATGGAGTGAACCACGAACGTCGTTGCGGTATAGCTCGGTGTAATAGTTTACTCCATTAGCTGGTGGAACAGTATCGTCGTCGTCGCTGAGGGCGATGAAAGCGCGTGGAGTAACACGACTTACGTTCAAGTCAGCACTGTATTTCTTCTCGTCACGCTTGCTTGGGTTCTTACCAAGGAAGTTCATACGACTTCTGTCATGTCCGTAACCTTCCATCATGGTGATGACTGGATAGAAGAGAATCTGAAAGTTTGGCTTAGCCTCACCTTGACTTCTTGTAGCGATGGTTGCCGCAAGGTGGCCTCCTGCAGAGAAGCCCATGATACCAACGTCGTTACGGTTGATCTTCCAACTTGTTGCATTCAAGCGTACAAGCTTCATAGCTTGTTCGGCATCAGAGACAGGTACCTCTGGCTGACCATGGGGCATACGATACTTCAATACGACGGCTGCAATACCCTGGTTCTGGAAGAACTCGCCCCAATCATAGCCTTCTTTCTCCATGGAAAGGGTCTCGTAAGCACCACCAGGACAGATGACGATAGCACGGCCAGTAGCCTGTTTCTCAGCTGGAAGGAACACACGTACCTTTGCAGAGTCGCTTTCGTCACCGTTATTGTAGGGTGGCCTACCATTATAGAGTTTAATGTCAAAGACGCTCTGAGCAGACATTGTCATCGTAGCAGTAGTCAACCCAATTACGAGAAAAAGTTTTCTTAAATTCATTACTATACTCTGTTTATTTGTTTTGTTCGTTTATTCTCTCCCTTTCTATGCTGTTCTGCACGGTAGATGAGTTACAGCAAACAGCACGTTACAGTGAGTTGGAAGAGGAATAAAGCGTGTGATTTTGAACGTATAGATGCAAAGTTAACAAAAAGATACGATTTCAATAGTAGATGTTTAGAGTTTTTAGTATATTTGCAAGCAGAAATGATAAAAGGTGATAGGCGTAAACGAATTTTAATGATTTCGTATTACTGTTAACAAATCCTTTTTGGCTCGTTGTTGAAAGAGTAACCTCAGCACATAAGAATAATATACAATCTCAAGATGCACGTATTAGATAAGTTTCAATATTGCCCTGTTTGTGGAAGTAAACACTTTGTGGTACAGAATGAAAAAAGCAAACGCTGTGAGAGTTGTGGCTTTGAGTATTTCTTAAATCCAAGCTCTGCTGTTGCTGCGTTTATCCTCAATAAGGAAGGTGAACTGCTTGTAACACGTAGGAAATACGAGCCGGGTCGTGGCACGTTAGACCTTCCTGGTGGTTTCTGCGATATTGGTGAAACTATTGGCGAAGCATTGATACGTGAGGTGAAGGAGGAGACCAACCTCGATATTAAGGAAAAACACTACTTCTGTTCACTACCGAATAAGTATCGATACAGCGACTTTGATATCCCAACACTCGATGCCTTCTTTGTCTGTAAGGTGGTGGACGAGACGGCTCTTAAGGCTGCTGATGATGTGGAAGAGGCTATCTGGACGCCTTTGTCAGAGGTTCATACTGAGCAGTTTGGGCTCCGTTCTATCCGACAAGCACTCCATGATTTCCTGCAAAGAGAGCTCGAAAACTTAAAAAAGTAGAAATTTTGCCTATTATATAAGGTGTAAGCAAAAAGTTTAAGTACTTTTGCGTCCTTGAAAAAATGTACAAGATTGATTATGCAAGAAAACTTGGTAATAGTAGAGAGCCCGGCAAAGGCTAAGACCATAGAGAAGTTTCTCGGTAAGGATTATAAGGTGATGTCATCTTATGGACATATCCGTGACTTGAAGAAAAAGGAACTTAGCATTGATCTCGACACGTTAACTCCTGACTACGAAATCCCTGATGAGAAGAAGAAAGTGGTCAGTGAACTGAAGAAGAGTGCTAAAGCTGCTGAGAAGATTTGGCTGGCTTCCGATGAAGACCGCGAGGGAGAGGCTATCAGTTGGCACCTTTGCGAAGTATTGGGATTGGATGAGGATAAGACAAATCGTATTGTTTTTCATGAGATTACCAAGCCTGCTATATTAAAGGCTATCGAGACTCCGCGTCGTTTGGATATGAATCTTGTGAACGCACAACAGGCTCGCCGTGTGCTTGATCGCCTTGTTGGCTTCCGCCTTTCGCCTGTGTTATGGCGCAAGGTTAAGCCTGCTTTGAGTGCAGGACGTGTTCAGAGTGTTGCTGTAAGACTGATTGTTGAACGCGAGCGTGAGATACAGAACTTTAATTCAGAGCCTTACTACCGTCTAAATGCGGTCTTTGCTGTTGAGGGTGAGGACGGCTCAAAGCATGAAGTGAAGGCCGAATTGAATAAAAGATTCAAGTCTCATGATGAGGCATTAGCGTTCCTAGAGCTGTGTAAGACATCGACTTTTAAGGTATCATCGATTGCGAAGAAGCCTTTGAAACGTACTCCTGCTCCTCCTTTTACTACCTCTACACTACAACAGGAAGCTGCAAGAAAGCTCGGTTTCACCGTTAGTCAGACGATGATGGTAGCCCAACGACTATATGAGGCAGGACGTATCACTTATATGCGTACCGATAGTGTGAACCTCTCAACACTGGCTATTAACACCTGTAAAGAGGAGATTGAACGTCTCTATGGCGCAGACTATGGTAAAGTAAGGAAATATCAGACACATAGCAAAGGTGCTCAAGAAGCGCACGAGGCTATTCGTCCTACTTATATCGATAATGTTTCTATTGATGGAACCAGTCAGGAAAAGCGCTTGTATGACCTTATCTGGAAGCGTACCATTGCCTCTCAGATGGCTGATGCACAGATAGAGAAAACTACTGTCAATATCTCGCTCGAGTCAGAAGAAGGCCAGAGTACCACTGACTTACAGTTCGTTGCCAATGGAGAGATAGTTGCTTTTGAGGGTTTCTTAAAGGTATATCATGAGTCAACTGACGATGAAGATAATAGCGAGGACTACTCTCATGCACTCCCTGTGATGCATGAAGGCGAAGCATTAGAGCGTCGTGAGATAACCTCAACAGAGCGTTACTCTCAAGGACCTAACCGTTATACAGAAGCAAGTCTTGTACGTAAACTGGAAGAGCTCGGTATCGGGCGTCCATCTACATACGCTCCAACCATCTCGACCATACAGCAACGTGAATATGTGCAGAAGGGCGATCGCAAGGGTGAAGAACGTAAGTATGCTGTTGACTCATTGTTGGGCTTGAAGATAACGTCCAAGACTAAGAAGGAGATGGCAGGTGCTGATAAGGGTAAGTTAATCCCAACCGACATCGGTATTGTGGTCAATGACTTCCTTATGGAGAATTTCCCTGAGATCATGGACTATAACTTTACGGCTAAAGTAGAGCAGGAATTCGATAAGATAGCAGAGGGGAAAGCAGAGTGGAATAAGGAGATGAAGACCTTCTATCAAGGGTTTGAGCCAGAGGTGGAGAAGGTTATGAATGCCCGCTCTGAGCATAAGGCTGGTGAAAGAGAACTGGGTGTTGACCCTAAGTCAGGCAAGCCTGTGTTTGTAAAGATTGGTCGATTTGGCCCTGTGGTACAGATAGGTAGTGCCGATGATGATGACAAACCACGTTTCTCTCAACTCCCTTCTGATAAGAGTATGGAGACGATTACACTTGATGAGGCTTTGGAGTTGTTTAAGTTACCACGTAACCTTGGTCAGTTCGAAGGGACAGATGTCGTGATTGGTGCTGGTCGTTTTGGACCATACGTACTGCATGATAAGAAATACACCTCGCTTCCTAAGGAGGAAGACCCACTCACGATTAGTCTCGATGCTGCTATCAACCTTATTCAAAAGAAACGTCTGCAGGATGCACAACGTCACTTAAAGACTTTCGAGGAAGACGCTAAGATGGAAGTGATGAATGGTCGCTACGGTCCTTATATTGCGTATGATGGTAAGAACTACCGCATGCCTAAGGCGCTTCATGATAAGGCTGCAGAACTTACATACGACCAGTGTATGGACATCGTAAGGAATGCGCCAGAGCCTAAACGTAAGAAGTAAAGGGCTTTATGCTCACCAATTAGAGGAAGGAGGGTGTCTACCTTGTGGCTTAATCATCGTTAACTATAAGGTGGATAATAGATAAAACGTGAGTATGACAGCACATACAAAGGATTACAAGCCACTCCGCATTATCCTAATAGGATATATGGGTGCGGGGAAGACGACTGTTGGTAGGGCTTTATCAAAGGAATTGAATATACCTTTCTATGACTTAGATTGGTATATCTCTAACCGTATGCGCAAGACGGTAAAGCAGCTCTTTGATGAGAAGGGCGAGGATGGCTTTCGTCTTATTGAGCGGGCTATGCTCCACGAAGTGGCCGAGTTTGAGAATGTCATCATCTCTTGTGGCGGTGGAACTCCTTGTTTCTTTGATAATATGGAATATATGAACGAACAGGGCGAAACCATCTATTTGAGGGCAGAGACAGATGTTCTTCATAAGCACCTACTGATGGGAAAGTCTGTCCGACCGCTTCTGCTCAATAAAACAGAGGAAGAAGTCAACCAGTTTATAACTGAGCATCTGGCCGAGCGGGAGGTTTTCTACACAAAAGCAAAGCATATCCTTGACGTGAGTTTGATGGATAGTTACGATAAGATACACGTCTCAGTCAATCAGCTTTGCAAGCTTTTAAAATTGGAAAAGGCTGATAATCAGCAGTAGAATGGCTGATACTCATTAATAAAACGTAAGTTTTTCAAGACAAGCAATTGATAAAATCAAGATTACATATAGGGATAGAAGAATAGAAATGAAAAAGTGGACGATTGAAGATTCTCAAGAGTTGTACAACATCTCAGGGTGGGGTACATCTTACTTTGGTATTAACGAATCGGGTGATGTGTATGTAACGCCTTGTAAGGATAATACACAAGTTGACTTACGTGACGTTATGGACGAACTTGCCCTGCGTGATGTGACACCTCCAGTGTTGCTTCGTTTCCCCGACATCCTCGATAATCGTATCGAGAAAACATCCTCTTGTTTTGAGAAGGCAAGGAAGGAATACGATTTCAAAGGCGAGAACTTCATCATCTATCCTATCAAGGTCAACCAGATGCAACCTGTGGTTGAGGAGATTATCTCCCACGGACGTAAGTTTAACTTGGGCTTGGAAGCTGGTTCTAAGCCTGAGTTACATGCGGTGATAGCCGTACAGTGCCAGAGTGACTCGCTTATTGTCTGCAATGGATATAAGGACCAGAGCTATATCGAATTAGCCTTGTTGGCCCAAAAGATGGGTAAGCGTATCTTTATTGTAGTGGAGAAATTGAACGAGATAGAGCTTATCGCACGTGCAGCAAAGAAGTTGAATGTTAAGCCAAACCTTGGTATTCGTATCAAACTGGCGTCCAGTGGCTCTGGTAAATGGGCTGATAGTGGTGGCGACGCATCTAAGTTCGGCCTTACTTCCTCTGAACTTCTGCAGGCGTTAGAGACGCTTGATAGTAAGGGGTTGCACGATTGTTTGCATCTTATCCACTTCCATATCGGTTCGCAAATAACGAAGATTCGTCGTATTCAGACGGCCCTCAATGAGGCAGCACAATATTATGTGAATCTAAGAAAGATGGGATATAACGTTGACTTCGTTGACTGTGGCGGTGGTTTAGGCGTCGACTACGATGGCACTCGTTCTGCAAGTAGTGAGAGCTCTGTCAACTATAGTATTCAAGAGTACGTGAACGACTGTGTCTACACCTTTGTTGATGCAGCCAATAAGAACAATATTCCACATCCAAATATTATCACTGAGAGTGGTAGAAGTCTTTCTGCTCATCACTCTGTCCTCGTGATTGATGTCCTTGAGACGGCTTCTCTGCCAGAGATGTCAGAGGAGTTTGAGGCCAAGGATACCGACCATCAGTTGGTAAAAGACCTCTACGATATCTGGGATAATCTTGATTCTCGTAATATGTTGGAGGATTGGCACGATGCCGAACAGATACGTGAGGAGGCGTTAGAGTTGTTCTCTCACGGCTTGGTCGACCTCAAGACGCGTGCAGAGATAGAAGCGATGTATTGGAGCGTATGCCATGAAATCAATAATCTGGCAAAGAATATGAAGCATGTACCAGACGAGTTGCGTAATATGGATAAGCTTCTTGCCGACAAATACTTCTGTAATTTCTCGCTCTTCCAGTCTCTTCCAGATAGCTGGGCGATTGACCAACTCTTCCCTGTAATGCCTATCCAACGACTGAATGAGCGTCCTTCGCGCAATGCAACATTACAGGATATCACCTGCGATAGCGATGGTAAGATTTCAAACTTCGTCGCTATGGGGCGTAGCAGTCATGTTCTTCCTATCCACCCCTTAAAGAAGAACGAGCCTTATTACCTCGGTGTCTTCCTCGTTGGAGCCTATCAAGAGATATTGGGCGACATGCATAATCTCTTTGGAGATACCAATGCAGTGCATGTTTCAGTAAAGGATGGCAGCTATCATATCAATCAGATCTTCGATGGAGAGACGGTTGAAGAGGTATTGGAGTATGTTCAGTACAATCCTAAGAAGCTTGTTCGTCAACTTGAAATATGGGTGACAAAGAGCGTAAAGCAAGGTAAGATATCACTTGAAGAGGGTAAAGAGTTCTTGAGCAACTATCGCAGTGGACTCTACGGCTACACCTATTTGGAGTAGAATCTTATTCCCCTTCTGTGTCAATAGTAAACTGTTGATAGAGAAGGGGATTTCCTTTGACGGGATGTAAGATGTGTGCTACGGACTAAGGTCACATGAGAAGGGATAGAGAATACGCCTAATACATCCCCAAGTCACGGATAGAGAGATTATAAAAGAGCTTGTTTTGATTAGTCATTAAGTAGTTCTATTATATAGTAAAACTTCTTCTATTGATATAGAAAGCCTCCCCTTGCGAATTTATTATCATGAAGAAAAATATTTTTTATCGTGAAAAAAATATTTCTCCTCGTGAAGATAATTCGGAGTTGAGGAACTTCTTGCAGAGTAAAAATCAAGTTCAATAGCTGTATTCAGCAGCATAATGATAATAGTTAACATCTTAATGAAAGTTAAATAACGGCATTTTTGCCCCCAGGCATGTAACTTTCCCCCATAGTTAAACGTCATTTAAGCAGAGAGAAGATGAAGAAAGTCAGTTTCCGTAACGATGTGTTGCCGTTGAAGAACGAGCTTTTTCGACTTGCACTCCGTATCACGCTCAACAGAGCTGAGGCTGAGGACATCGTTCAGGACACACTGATAAAGGTTTGGAACCGCCGATTTGAGTGGGAGAACATCGAGTCCATCGAAGCATTTAGCCTCACTGTATGTCGGAATCTGTCGCTCGATCGCATCAAGAAAAAGGAGAACACGAATGATTCCTTAGAAGATGTGAAGATAGCGGAGCCTCTTTCCTCATCTAATCCACAAGACCGTATGATCGCAGAGGACAAGATTAATCTTGTAAAGCAGATTGTTGACGGCCTTCCAGAGAAGCAACGAAGCTGCATACAGCTAAGAGATTTTGAAGGAAAGACGTACAAAGAGATTGCTGAAATACTCGAGATCACTGAGGAACAAGTAAAGATTAACATCTTCAGAGCACGCCAGACGGTCAAACAAAGGTATTTGAAATTAGATAATTATGGATTATAAGTACATCGAACAACTATTAGAACGCTACTGGAAATGTGAGACTTCGCTCCAAGAGGAGGAAATCTTGCGTATGTTCTTCTCACAGGAGGACATCCCAGCGACGCTGCTACCTTATCGTGACCTGTTCGTTTATGAGCAGAGCGAGAAGGAGATAGATGTCTTGGGCGATGACTTTGACCAAAGAGTCCTTGGACAAATACAGGAGGACGAACCAGTAAGAGCACGCGTGATAACCATGCGTCATCGTCTTATGCCACTCTTTAAGGCTGCTGCTGTGGTAGCTATCTTCCTCACGTTAGGCAATGCCATTCAGGTTGCTGTGTCTGATGAGGATGCTCATCAGGTAAAGACAAGTGGTGCGTCTATCGATAAACCGCAGGAAGGACCATCAGTTGCTAAGGCCGACTCAGTGCTGAGTGACACCCTTCAACATAAGATACAGCCCCCTGTGTCAACGATTACAAAGTAGACAATTTCTATGCTTTCTCTATATAAATAATCATTTTAAGTAAAACAACTCGAGGCTGAGAAGTCTCAATTCTCTCAAATTTTTCATAACATACTAACGTAGAAGAGCCGATACTCATTGCGAGTGTCGGCTCTTCTCTCTTTCGTTCTTGTTGCTCAAAGGGTAGGGTTTAACCCTTTGAATACTTATTTTTTGAAGTTTCTAAGGCGTGGTGTTCTGTACTGACAGACGCAAGCTAAGTAGGTAAAGTTCAGTGCCTAACGGCCTTATAACAATGGTCAAGGGTGAAAGGTAGCTTCTCAAAGTAGCATAATAAGGTGTAACTATACAAAAAAAACGCCGAGACTCTCAACGAGCTTCGGCGCTATCAGTATGTTTAACTAAGAAATCTTTTCTCAATGAAAGGGAACCTCACGGTTGCCTTTGTCATCCAGATTAATCGTTAAACTTTTACCTTAATAAAATAACTAAAAACCTAAATCTATTACTACTAACCTAAACAATCTATTAACCTTTTGACGATGCAAAGGTAGAAGGTTTTCGTCTCTTGTGCAACTGTTCGATGGTCTTTTATATTAAAAACGACCTTTTCTTGATTCATATCAACTCTTTGTGTGCGCAAACAATCAATATTTAGCTACTTTTCTTGGCTTTTTCTTGGTTTTCTTGTAACTTTGCTGCAAAGGAAAAGTTAATGAGAATTCTGATTGTAAATACCAGTGAGAAAACGGGTGGGGCTGCTGTTGCAGCCAACCGACTCAAAGATGCTCTGAATAACAACGGAGTTAAGGCAAAGATGTTAGTACGAGATAAACTGACAGATGACATCACTGTGGTCAGTCTTGGGCATGAATGGCATAACCAGTGGAACTTGTTATGGGAGCGTTTCTGCGTATATTGGAACCTTAACTTCTCTCGGAACCATCTCTTTGAGATAGACTTAGCAAACACCGGAACGGACATTACGAAGCTTCGTGAGTTCAAGGAGGCTGATATCATACACTTGTCTTGGATTAATCAGGGCATGCTCTCGCTGAAAGGTATCCGTAAGATTCTTGATAGTGGGAAGCCTGTCGTGTGGACAATGCATGATATTTGGCCCGCCACAGGCATTTGTCATATTACATTAAACTGTCTTCGTTATCAGTCAGCATGTGGTAATTGCCGCTTGTTACCCAATGGTGGCTCTACAAACGACCTATCTCATCGGGTCTTAGAACGTAAGAAGAAGATGCTTGAAGGGCGTAACGTCATATTTGTTACATGTAGCAAGTGGCTTGAGAAAGAGGCCCGCAAGAGTGCAATCCTCGCTGGTCAACAGGTACGTTCTATCCCTAATCCCATTGATACACACGTTTTCCATCCTGCCGACAGCAAGCAAGCTCGTATCAAGACGGGGCTCCCCTTGAATAAAAAGATTATCCTTTTCGCTTCACAACGAGTAACGAATGTGAATAAGGGTATATCTTATCTTGTAGAAGCATGCCATCAATTGGCTACGAAATATCCAGAGATGGTGGACAACACAGCTGTGGCTATACTCGGAGGGCATGCAGAGGATTTAAGAGAAGAGTTCGACTTCGAGGTCTGTGAATTGGGTTATGTCAATGACACCCAACAGATAGTTGATGTCTATAATGCCTGTGATGTGTTTGTCTTACCATCCTTGTCAGAGAACCTCCCAAATACTATTATGGAGGCAATGGCATGTGGTGTACCTTCGATAGGGTTTAAGGTTGGAGGCATACCAGAGATGATAGACCATCGTGTGAATGGTTATGTCGCTGCAGAACGCAGTGCAGACGACCTCGCAAGGGGTATCCGTTGGATTCTTGACGAGGCTGATTATGCAGCCCTTTCAGAGGCTTCAGTGGGGAAAGTTCTGCGTTGTTATTCACAGAGAAGTGTAGCTATGCGATATCTTGAAGTATATAATGAGGCGCTTGCCTATAAGAATTTCCGATTATGATCACATTTTCTATAGTCACAATAACCTATAATGCGGCCTCTGTTCTGGCACCGACACTTGACAGCGTGCTCATGCAGAACTATCCACATGTGGAACATATCATCATTGATGGGGCGTCAACAGACGACACTGTTGCCATTGCTAAGGCTTATCAGCAGCGTTCTGATGAGGCTGAGAACGAGCATATCGTACGCATACAAAGCGAACCTGACGATGGACTCTACGACGCTATGAACAAGGGACTACAGCAGGCAACAGGCGATTATATCGTCTTTCTCAATGCTGGCGACCGTTTTCCAAAGGCTGACACATTAGACAAAGTGGTACTTGCTGCGGTTGTTGGTGATGGAGAGGAGCATCCCGCTGTCCTTTATGGTGATACTGACATCATTGATGAGAAGGGTAATTTCCTTTGTCATCGTAGGCTTAGTCCGTCCGAGAGGCTTACGTGGCGTTCGTTCCGTTATGGTATGTTGGTTTGCCATCAGGCGTTTTATGCTCGTTTGGATATAGCTCGCTCGTTGCTCTTTGATACCAGTTATCGTTATTCAGCAGACGTTGATTGGTGCATCAGGGTCATGAAGGAGGGCGAACGTCAGCATCTCCTCTTGCGCAATATACATGCTGTAGTGGCCGATTATGTGCAGGAAGGGCAGACAACTCTTCATCATAAAGAGTCGCTTCGAGAGCGTTTTCATGTGATGTGTAAGCACTATGGCTTGATACAGACACTTTTCCTACATGTTTGGTTTGTAGTGCGAAGCATCATAAAGTAGGATAAACAGTGTGGCTTAAAGTCCCTTAATACGTCCTATTGATTGTTAAGGACTACAATTTCCATGCTGTTCCTTCGTTTTATACACAGATTGTATTTATTGAGAGGATAAGCCAAAGAAGGACTTTGAGCGTCCCTCTCAACGACTAAAACTTACGATTATGAAAAGAATTAGGATTAAGATGTTAGTTGCTCTGTTGTTTTTATGCCTCTCGGCAACGGCCCAGACAGAGTATAGTGGTATCGCTGGAGCCTCTCCAAGGTTGGTGAGAGCAGCGAAGCAGGCTGCTAATAAGCAGGCTAATCATAGTAGTAAGCCAGCTACTACGGCTACTGCTTCGAAGCCTAAGACGGCAAATGAAGGTAAAGTGAATAGTAAGAACGATAACTATGCACCGCAGTCTAATAACAACGAGGGCGGTGAAACAGAGGTGAAAGAGGGTTTTAAGACGCTCTCACGTGGCGTGAGTAAGGTCTTTAAACGGGAAGCTAAGTCAGTAGGAGAAGTAACTCGTAGGATTGGCAATGGCGGTAAGAAGTTCTTTAAGAAGCTTGGTAAAGACATCTCAGACTCCTTTAAGCCAGACTCAACAACGACCAAGTAGTTGTCGTTTCATACTTTATAAAACGTGTTCCAAGGCTAAACCCATTTATTGTGGATAGTCTTGTAACACGTTTTTTTTATGTCTATACGGTATGATTAACATCCCTTTGCGCATGTTAATCATGGTGTTCTCGACCCATAAAAACGTCCTTTACAATTCTTTTTTACCCTTCTTAGCAGGTGTCCGGAGGCTTCGGACAAGTCGTCCGGATGCTTTGTACACTTTGTCCGGACGCTTCGGACAAGTTGTCCGGAGGCCTCGGACACTTTGTCCGGAGGCTCCGGACAGGTAGAGTAGAGCCTTCTCTCGACTGTAATCTATGGCAGGATTGGGTCGAAATCAGTTGTTATTAGAAAAGAGATCAGGCTCGAATAGATTGAAAAGAGCCTTATAAGTAATCTGTAAAGTTTTGTCATTAGTAAATAATTAGCTACCTTTGTTGTCCGAAACAAGATTATTATGAATACCATAGTACCCTTTAGTCATCCCATGTATATCATGCTTAAGCCTGCTGGTTCGCTTTGTAACCTGCGGTGTAAGTACTGTTATTACTTGGAGAAGAGTAAGCTATACGAAGATAATAAGAACCATGTGATAACTGATGTATTGCTTGAGAAATTCATTAAAGAATACATCGAAGCACAGACAACACCACAAGTTCTCTTCACATGGCATGGTGGTGAGACTCTTATGCGGCCTATCTCTTTCTATCGTCGAGCCTTAGAACTGCAACGATATTACGCTCGTGGGCGTCAGATAGACAATAGTATTCAGACGAATGGCATACTCTTAAACGACGAGTGGTGCCGTTTCTTCAAGGAAAACAACTTCCTTGTCGGGGTCTCAATAGATGGTCCACAGGAGTTCCATGACGAGTATAGGCGTACAGCAACGGGTAAACCGTCCTTTAGACAAGTGATGAAAGGTATCGACTTATTAAATAAGTACGGTGTAGAATGGAATGCGCTTGCTGTTGTCAATGACTTTAATGCCGACTATCCGTTGGACTTCTATCACTTCTTCAAGGACATTGGTTGTCGTTATATACAGTTTACACCTATCGTAGAGCGTATTGTTAAGCGCACAGACGGGCTGACCTTAGCCCCTGGAATGGAGGAAGGAGGCGAGCTAACAGACTTCTCTGTAACGGCCGAACAATGGGGGGCTTTCCTCTGTACCATCTTCGATGAGTGGGTACATCATGATGTTGGCGAGTATTACATACAGCTCTTCGATGCCACTTTGGCTAATTGGGTAGGGGTGGCACCAGGTATCTGTACGATGGCAAAAGAGTGTGGTCATGCTGGTGTAATGGAGTATAATGGTGACGTCTACTCGTGCGATCACTTCGTTTACCCAGAATATAAACTTGGGAACTTGGCATATAAGACCATCTATGAGATGATGAACAGCAATCGACAAAAGGTGTTCTCAAAGATGAAGTATAGGTTACTTCCACAACAGTGTAAGGAGTGTAAGTATCAGTTCGCATGTCATGGAGAGTGCCCTAAGAACCGTTTTATACGTGATAAGTACGGCAACACGGGCCTTAACTACCTCTGTAAAGGGTATTATCAGTTCTTCGAGCATGTAGCACCTTACATGGACTTTATGAAAAACGAGCTTGAGAACCAACGTCCACCAGCTAATGTAATGAACCAAGTGTTCGGTAAGTAGCTTCTTACTGAGCTTATAAGAGATGAAAGTTTGCTTACCTCTGTTTTTGCGTTAACGGTAAGTAAGATATATAAACAGCAACAGCTCCGATAGACAATGTCCATCGGAGCTGTTTGTATAAGGTGTGGAGTGTTTACTTCGTAATCGATAGTAGTTGTCCTTCCGAGACTCTTGTAAATCTGCCTAAACGGTTCTGACGACACAACTGTTCGATACTGATGCCATGTTGTTTGGCTATTGTCTCTAACGTTTCACCGTTGAGAACCTTGTGATAGAATATCTTTCCGTTATCAGATGTAGGCTCTGTACGTGGTGTATGATTAGAGAAATCTGTGTTGTAAGTCCTCTCTTGGCGTGTACTATGGCTTTGGTAGCCTTTGCCTTGAATGTTCTCACGAGAATAGCCAAGGCTTGATGATGTACCACGAGCAGCCGTTGCACGTTCTGACTCTTGTGCCACAGTGTTGCGACGGAATACGTAGTAGTCGCCTGTTACGTCCTGATTAGCAAAGTCAAAGAAGAGTGCTGGATTTAAGGCAACACCTGCCAAGCGTGTCTCAAAGTGTAGGTGAGAACCTGTTGAACGACCCGTATTACCACCTAAGCCGATAGGTTGGCCTGCACGAACAGTCTGGTTAGGAGATACGATTTGCTTAGAGAGGTGACCATAGATGGTTTCAAGACCATTATTATGGCGTATAACAACATACTTACCATATCCGTTAGCATCGTATTTCACTACACGAACCTTACCAGAAAAGGCTGCGCGAATAGTATCACCGATATATACCTTGATATCTAATCCTTGGTGGTTACGACCCCAGCGGCGGCCGAAGTTACTTGTAATAACACGACTTGGAGTAGGCATGTGAAAGCCACGTAAGTCTATCTTATAGACATCTGGGAGATTACCTCCACGATGTGCATAGTTGTTATTCCAATCGTTGTAGAGTTCTGATGATGGTTCTTCAATCTCTTCAGCTTCGCGAAGACGGTTGATGACCATTGTGTCTAATGCTTTTGCACGGCGGTCGATAGGTGCCTGACGGGCAAGTAGGTCTTGGGCGTTTGCTGAGTTTGCTGTCAAAGTTAAGAGTGTTGTTAGTGCGAAAGTCCTAACTATTTTCTTAAAAGTCATAATCAAGTTATTTTATTTCTATACTCGGATGCCTTGCGGCACGGGACAGATTTTCATATCCCTTTCTATCGGTAAAGTCATTGAACGACCTTAATAAGAAGGTAGCTTTTTACCGAAAGACTTCGCAAAGATAACGAAAAAATATAGAATAAATTGCAGTTTGCCCATTTTTTTAGCCTGTTTAACAAAGGAATACTACGTATTTTTGCCTGCACATGATTTATGTCAAGTCGCTGAAACAGGGCATTTGAGGCCTATTCGGGGGTGTTATTTTCTATGAAATAGCGGCCCAATTAATATTAGACTTTCTTAACGCTTTGAGCCTCTCCCATAGTAGGTTATACTCTATCTTTTGGCAGGTTGGGTCGTCATCAATAATCTTCTGCGCTTCTTCTCTTGCCATTTGCACAATCTGACCATCACGAGCTATGTCGGCAATCTTGAGGTCGAAGGCGATACCACTTTGTTGTGTACCCTCCAAATCACCTGGTCCACGTAGCTTGAGGTCGGCCTCTGCTATCTCAAACCCATCATTTGTATCACACATAATATCAATGCGTTTTCGTGTCTCCTTGGTGAGCTTGTGGTTTGTGACAAGTATGCAATAGCTTTGGTCGGCCCCACGACCAACGCGGCCACGCAACTGATGGAGCTGAGACAGGCCGAAACGCTGGGCATCAAGGATAACCATAACACTTGCATTGGGCACGTTTACACCTACTTCTATCACTGTTGTAGCAACGAGAATCTGCGTTTGTCCACTGACAAACTTCTGCATCTCCATCTCTTTCTCCTTGTCTTTCATCTTTCCATGAATCTTACTTAGCTCGAACTCAGGGAAGACGTTGCGCATAAACTCAAACCCATCTTCAAGGTTCTTGAGGTCCATTCGCTCGCTTTCTTTGATGAGTGGATAGACAATATAGACTTGTCGACCTAACTGTATCTGCTGTCTTATACCGCTATAAAGGCTTGCCATCTGGTCATCATACTTGTGGATCGTTTGTATAGGTTTACGTCCAGGTGGCAACTCGTCGATGATAGAGACGTCAAGGTCGCCATAGATGGTCATTGCAAGGGTACGGGGTATAGGCGTGGCAGTCATGACTAACACGTGAGGAGGGTTCTCGCTCTTGCTCCATAGCTTAGCTCGTTGCTCCACTCCAAAGCGGTGCTGTTCGTCAACGACAGCCATTCCAAGGTGGTGGAATTGCACTTTATCCTCAATGATAGCGTGTGTTCCTACGATAATATTTATTGATCCGTCCAAGAGACCATCCAATACTTCCTTCCGCTTCTTACCCTTCACGATACCTGTCAGCAGTTCTATGCGGAGGTTCATACCTTTAAGAAACTCCTTGATAGTCTGTAGGTGTTGCTCTGCCAGTATCTCCGTAGGGGCCATCATACATGCCTGATAACCGTTGTCAATGGCTATCAGCATAGACATCAGGGCAACGAGCGTCTTTCCAGAGCCTACATCACCTTGCAACAGACGGTTCATCTGTCGCCCACTTGCCATATCTGCGCGTATCTCATGCATCACTCTCTTCTGTGCACCAGTAAGTTCAAAGGGCAGGTTGTGGGTGTAGAACCAATTAAACTGTGCTCCAATGCGATTGAAGATATAGCCTCGGTACTTACGTCGATGGTCGCTGGCATAGCGGAGGATATTTAGTTGTACGTAGAAAAGCTCTTCGAACTTCAAGCGAACACGGGCACGCTGGGTGTCATCAATCGACTTTGGGTAATGAATCTTGCGCAGGGCAGCATCCCGAGAGATAAGATGTAGATGCGAGGTGATGAAGGGTGGGAGTGTCTCTTCTAATGGTTCTGTGAGCTTACTGATAAGCATCTTCGTCATTCTCTCTACTGCACGTGAGGTGATACCGGCCTTCTTCATCCTCTCTGTTGTGATGTAGAAAGGCTGTAAACCCATGTCGTTGAGTTGCAGTTGCCCCGCATCATCGATGTCAGGGTGCGTGAATTGAAACCTACCATTGAAGTAGTTAGGCTTCCCAAAGATGATGTACTCTTTGTTTATTTGATAGTTTTGATAGATATACTTCGTACCGTTAAACCACACAATATCAACTATCCCATGCCCATCAGTGACGTGTGCAACGATTCGTTTCTTACGTTTCCCCATCTCAACCTCTTCGTAACTAAGGATCTTCCCTTTGATTTGTACGAATGGCATATCCTGTGAAAGCTCTGATATAAGATAAAGTTTTGTACGGTCAACATATTTGTATGGGAAGTATTCTAACAAATCTCTATAGGTATGAATACCAAGTTCTTTGCCCAGAATCTCCTTTCGGTGCGGTCCTACACCGGGTAAATACATTATGTCTTGCGATAGTATATCCATTCGTTTTACTCTGAATTGGGGAATTAGAATCCGTGTTTAGGATTCTTGATGTTTGTTTTTTCTATAGCAACCAACAATGGGTAAACTTGTTAATCTGCCTCTCTGCGGAGGGATAAAGTCTTCTCTTTGGGTAGCGAGGTGTGTAAATAAAACTATTGTTCAGCCTTGTTTTTTATATAGTCCTCTACTTACTGTGAATTATTTACATGACAAGAAATATTTTTTTTCACGACAAGAAATATTTTTTTTCATGAAAATAATTTCTTTTTTTCATGAAGATAATTCGGGCGTAGAGCCTTTCACTCGTCTTACTCCCATATCCTTTGTCCTTTTATAATGCTGTCTATCAGGATAAAACATCCTCCTTGCGCCTCCACCCACTTGTCTTTTTCGTCCGTTAGTAGCCACTCTTCAATTTCTATCCGAGGTTATGAACGTAGTATAACGCCTATAGCTCTAAAAGAACCTCAGCCACTTTCAAGTCGAACGGAGTAGTTATTTTAATGTTCTCACGATTGCCTTCCACCATTGTCACCACTTGTCCGAGTCGCTCGACAACACTTGCATCATCGGTGAAATCGGCACTTTCTTCTTGTTCGTATGCCTGTCTGATAAGCTGAATGTCGAAGACCTGTGGCGTCTGTACGGTTTTGTAGTCGCTACGCAGTACGTTTCTTCCACTTTGAGAGTCACCGATAAAGCGCAAGGTGTCTGTAACGGGCAGCACTGGGATAACCGCTTTGGCTGTCTCAGCAGTATCGAAGCAGCGTGAGATAGTATCACAGGAGACGAAAGGACGCACTCCGTCATGGATGGCAACAAGGCCAACAGCATCGGTAGGAATCATTGATATGCCGTTCTTACACGACTGGAAGCGACTTGCCCCACCATCGGCCAACTGATAGTCCTCGTCGAAATGATACTGTTCGCACAACTCCTGCCAGTAAGCTTGTTGTGTTTTCGGTAGGACGAGGATAACCTTTAAGTCCTTGTCGTAGGCATGGAAGCGGCTAATGGTGTGCATGAGGACAGGTATCCCGCCCACAGGAAGAAACTGTTTAGGGATGTCTGCCCCCATTCGCAAACCCTTTCCGCCAGCGACGATGATAGCATATTTTGACGTAATATGAGCCACTGTTCTACGCTATAAAATATGGTTTATGAATTAAGAAGACGGTCGTAAATCATACCCTTCTTTATCTCTTCCACCTTCTCAGCAGGTAGGAAATAGCTTAGAAGTTGATATCCGTATGGGAAAGAAGCAGCAGGACCGGCACCAGTTGTTACGTTTCCGTCTTCCTGAACAAGTGCTCCTGTGTATTCAGCATCCTCACCTAAGTAGCTTTCCATACCTGGATAGATTGTTGCTTTCTTACCTTTCAACAAGCCAACAGATGCCAATACCAATGGAGCAGCACAGATAGCAGCAACGCGTTTACCCTTCTCAAACTGCTCTTTGAGGGCATTGCGCACGCCATTGTGCTCATTCAAGTTCTTTGAACCAGGCATACCGCCAGGCAACATCAGCAAGTCTGCATCCGAGAAGTCGGTTATGTTCTCAAAAAGGAGGTCGGCCTTAACGACGACACCATGTGAAGATTCAACGAGATTGCTGCCTGTCACGCTAACCATCTTAACCTCTATGCCCCCACGACGTAGGATGTCAACAGGCGCTAAAGCCTCTACTTCTTCGAAACCATTAGCCAGAAACTCATATACCTTAGCCATAATTATTTTGTTTTTAAGTAATAAATCCAATTAAAATCTTTACTTTTGCAAATGAATAGTGTCTGCAAATAT